>OJNW01001120.1_pt1 | contig 13696 bp, 14 predicted proteins | sample 1597951 | NCBI WGS metagenome assembly OJNW01 (sample SAMN01915212, study PRJEB22387) | human gut metagenome | isolation source: stool | host: Homo sapiens | place: USA | reverse complement strand
AAGTTGTAGAAGCTCTCAAACGGCGGGCAAAGCACCAGCTCCACCCCCAGCTCCTCCATCACCCGGTCCCGGCTTTCAGGGCTTTGCAACAGCTTCACATCGCTTTTGCTCACGGCCCGGTCGGTGTGGTGCGGCGGCTCAAAGGTAAAAACCGCCCCCTTGCCGTTTTGCGCGCGCGCCTGTTTTACCGCCTCGGCTATTACCGCGCGGTGCCCCAGGTGCACGCCGTCAAAAAAACCCAGCGCCGCCACGGTGGGATATTCACTTTTGCGGGAAAGGTCATGGAAGATCAGCAATTGGGATTCTCCTTTGTGTAAAACAGCTTGATGATCTGCAATTCTGCTATGCTGCGTTCGATGTGGGCCAGCGCCAAAAAACGGCCGTCGCCGTAAACCCGCACCGTATCTCCCTCGGCGGGAATTTTGATGCGGTTGGTATCCAGCCGGATGCCGTCGAGGAACATTTTGCTCTGCTTGGGGGAGAGGAAGATGCTTTTATACTGCCGGAAAGCCGCGTCCACCGGCATCAGCAGCTCCTCAAAGCGGCCTTCCTCGCTGGCCTGTTTCAGCTCCTCCAGGGTATGGCAGTCCGCCGTGGTAAAGCCCAGAGTCTCGGTCCTTCTCAGGGCGGTCAGCATACCGCCGCAGCCCAGCGCCTCGCCGATATCATGGCAAAGGGTCCGGATATAGGTCCCCTTGGAACAGGCCACATCAATGACACAGGTCCGGTTCTCCGGGTCAAATTCCAGCAGGTCCAGCCGGTGGATGGTCACCTGCCGGGTGGGGCGTTCCACCTCTTTTCCGGCCCGGGCCAGCTTATACAGCCGCTGGCCATCCACCCAAACGGCGGAATACATCGGCGGCAGCTGGTCAATGGTGCCCCGCAGCGGCGCCAGGGCTGCCTCCAGCGCTTTTTTTGTCACCGGCTTTTCGCTGGTGGAAAGGATATTGCCGGTGCAGTCCTGGGTATCGGTGGTCACCCCAAAGCGGATGGAAGCGGTATAGCGTTTATCCTGTACCGGCATCAGCTCCATGGCCTTGGCGCTGCGGCCAAAAAAGAGCGGCAGCACACCGGTAGCCATCGGGTCCAGGGTACCGCCATGGCCTATTTTGTGGCAATCGGCAATGCCCCGCATTTTGGCCACCACATCAAAGGAGGTCCAGTCCTGCGGTTTATCGACACATAGGATTCCCTCCAGCTGGCGGGAATGGTATGTTTTCTTCATGCTTGCTCCTTTGGCAGATGTTTTACGGCCTCGGCCACCAGCAGGCGGGCGGCCTCCTCCACCGTTCCCTTTATGGTGATTCCAGCGGCCAGACGGTGCCCGCCGCCGCCGAAGATCTCCGCGATCTCATCGGCATTGACCGGCTCCTTGCTGCGCAGGGAGATATGGCATTCCCCCTCGTGCTCCTTGATGGTGATGCCCAGCAGCACGCCCTCTATCTTCCGGGGGATGCCTGCCACATCCTCCAGCTCCTCGCCGGTCACGCCGGTTTGGGCCCGCATGGCCAGCGTCACCGGCATCACGGCGATCCGGTCCCCGGCGTAAAATTCCAGCGAGGACATCATTTTGGCTTCGGCCAGCATTTTGGCCTTGCTTTCGCTTTCAAAAACACGGGTATTGATGGCAGCGGTATCCACGCCGCTTTCCATGATCTCCGCAGCCAGCCGCAGCGTCCCGGCCATCGTATTGGAAAAGCGGAACCCGCCGGTATCGGTGACAAGGCCGGTATAGACACACTCGGCTATTTTGCCGGAAACGGGCAGCCCGATGGCCTTAATGACGGCGGCGACCGGCTCGGCACAGGCCCCGGCCTCCTGCCACAGGCAGGTCTGGGCGGCATAATCGCTGTTGCTGGGGTGGTGGTCAATGCAGAGATCCACCATATGGCCGTACTTTTCCTCCAGGCCGCCCAGCATCCCGGCGGTGGCCACATCCACGGTCACCACATATTCCACCGGCCAATCCAGCACCCGGCTGGGGGTGTAATCCCCATACAGATAGTCATACTGCTTCGGCAGGGCATCGGCGCACAGCACCCGCACCTCCTTGCCCAGCTCCTTTAGGGCATAGTACAGGGCAAAGGCGCTGCCCACGGTATCGCCATCGGGGCGACGGTGGCACAGCAGGGTGATATTGTCCTTCTGCATCAGCAGCTCGGCCGCGCGGGCCGCGGAAAGGTTTTCCCTCATTCTTCGGTCTCCCCTTTCGCTTCCTCCTCCGGGACGATCTCCCGCAGCAGGTGGCTGATGTGGACACCGTATTCGATGGAGTCATCGGCGATGAACTGGAATTCCGGGGTGTGGCGCATGGCCAGCCGGCTGCCCACCTCCCGGCGGATATAGCCTGCCGCGCTCTTGAGCCCCTTCACCGATTCTTTCGCGGTCTCGATGCCGGAAAGGGAGCTGACATAGACCTTGCAGCTGGAGCCGTCACGGGAAAGCTCGGTGCGGACGATGGAAAGCATGGGGTCGATGCGGGGATCCTTGAGCGACCGGAAAATGGCGGTCAGCTCCCGGTGGATATCCTCGCCATGACGGGCGTTTTTATAATTCGGCATGGTGCCCCTCCTTTGGTTTTTCTCTTCAAACGGCAAGGGGCAGCCGGATATGATCCGGCCGCCTTCTTTACCAGAAAATTATTGTTTGATTTCTCTAATCTCGTAGGCTTCAAAGATATCGCCGTTCTTCAGGTCGCTGAACTTCTCCAGCGTGATGCCGCATTCGTAGCCCTGGGCCACTTCCTTCACATCGTCCTTGAAGCGGCGCAGGGAGGCCATCTTATCATCGGCGATGATGATGCCATCCCGGACCACACGGATATTGGCGGAGCGGACCATCTTGCCATCCAGCACATAGCAGCCGGCCACGGCGCCCACGCCGGTGATCTTGTAGACATTGCGGATCTCCGCCCGGCCCAGATCGACCTCCTCGGTCTTGGGCTTGAGCATACCCTTCATAGCGGCCTCGATCTCCTCAATGGCATCGTAGATGATGCGGTAGAGGCGGATCTCGACACCGTCACGCTCGGCATTGGCCTTGGCGGTGGGGTCGGGACGGACATTGAAGCCGACAATGATGGCATGGGAGGCATTGGCCAGCATGACATCGCTTTCGCTGACAGCGCCGACGGCGCCGTGGATGACACGGACCCGGACCTCGTTATTGGAGAGCTTTTCAAGGGACTGGCGGACGGCTTCCACCGAGCCCTGAACATCGCCCTTGACGATAACGGGCAGCTCCAGCACCTCGCCCTCGCTGATGTGCTCGAAGAGGTTATCCAGGGTGACCTTCTGGTACCGCTTGAATTCCTCCTCTTTCTGCTCCATGCGGCGTTTTTCCACCAGCTCGCGGGCCAGCTTCTCATCCTCAACGGCATTGAAGATATCGCCCGCGGCAGGAACCTCGGCCAGACCGGTGATCTCCACCGGGCAGGAGGGGCCGGCCTCCTCGACCTTTTGGCCCTTATCGTTGGTCATGACACGCACACGGCCCACGGCGGTACCGGCGATAATGGCCTCGCCGGAATGCAGGGTACCGGTCTGGATGAGGACGGTGGCCACAGGGCCGCGGCCGGTATCCAGCTTGGCTTCGATAACGGTGCCCTTGGCCATGCGGTTGGGGTTGGCGGTCAGCTCCATGGTATCGGCCACCAGCAGGATCATCTCCAGGAGGTTATCCAGCCCCATGCCGGTTTTGGCGGAAACGGGAACGCAGATGGTATCGCCGCCCCACTCCTCGGGGACCAGCTCGTATTCGGTGAGCTGCTGCTTGATGCGCTCGGGATTGGCTTCGGGTTTATCCATCTTATTGATGGCCACGATGATGGAAACACCGGCCTCCTTGGCGTGGTTGATGGCCTCTACCGTCTGGGGCATAATGCCGTCATCGGCGGCGACGACCAGCACGGCGATATCGGTGACCTGGGCGCCGCGGGCTCTCATGGAGGTGAAGGCGGCGTGGCCAGGGGTATCCAGGAAGGTGATGGGACGGCCATCCACCTGCACCTGGTAAGCACCAATGTGCTGGGTGATGCCGCCGGCTTCGCCGGAAACGACACTGGTTTTCCGGATGGCATCCAGGATAGAGGTCTTGCCGTGATCGACATGGCCCATGACCACCACGATGGGGGGCCGGGGCTCCTGGGCTTCTTCCTTATCCTCTACCTCGAACAGGCGGTCCTCAATGGTGACAACGACCTGCTTGGTGACCTTGGCGCCGATCTCCATGGCGACGAGGGAGGCGGTATCAAAGTCGATGACATCGCTGATGGAGGCCATAACACCCAGTCCCATCAGCTTCTTGACGATCTCGCTGGCCTGCACCTTGAGGGTGAGGGCCAGCTCGCCGACGGTCATTTCCTCGGGCAGGGCCACCTCCAGCCGCTGGCGGCGCTGACGCTCCAGCTCCAGGCGGCGCATCTTTTCCTCCTCGCGCTCCTTGCGGCTGAGGACGGGCTTGCCGCGGCGGGCGGATTTCTGATTGAGCTTCTGCTTTTTGGCGAAGTTATCCTTCATGTTGCCGGCCGGGGCGATCTGTTCGTACCGCTCATTGTACTTATCGAGGTTGACCTCGCTGGTGCGCATATCCACGGTGGTGCGGGTCACGGTATTGGCGGTAAAGGTATTCTCGCCCTTGGGGCCCTTCTGCTTGGGGGCCTGCTGGCGGATCTCGATGGGCTTGCGGGGGGCGGCGGGCTGCTGGGGCGCCGCAGGCTTGGGGGCCGGGGCGGGAGCAGCGGGCTTCTGGTTCAGATTGGGCCGCAGGCCGTTGCCCTGGGGCCGGTTGTTATCGCGGTTGTTCTCAAAGCGGCGGTCGCCCTGCGGGCGGTTATTCTCAAACCGGCGGTCGCCCTGCGGGCGGTTATTCCCCTGCTGGGGACGGTTATTCCCCTGCTGGGGACGGTTTTGGCCCTGGCCATTGGCGGCCGGCTGCTGGGGCCGGGGAGCTGGAGCGGCGGGCCGGGGAGCCGGGGCAGGCGCGGGCGCTGCCTTTTCCACGGGCTTTTCGGCGGGCTTTTCTGCGGATTTGGGGGCCGCGGCGGGGGCGGGCTTCTTTTCACCCAGCTTAAAGTACTCGCCGAAGTCCTTGACGGCGTGCTGCTGGGTGTAGTGCTCCATCACAAAATTGAGCTCCTCGCCGGAGAGCACCGTCTGCGGCTTTTTGGCCTCGCCGCCGAAGCGCTCCTGCAGCAGCGCGGTCAGATCCTTGCCGCTTATATTCAGGTCTTTGGCGACCTCGTTCAGTTTAACTTTTTCGATCATCTATCCAAGTCCTCCTCATCATCACTCATCATTGCCCGGATACCACCGGCGAAGTTTTCATCGCAGACCGCCAGAATGCCGGTATTTTTGCCGGTATAGCGGCTGAGGGTCTGCATCGTACAGGGAAGAGAAATTACCGGGATATCCGGCAGCTTTTGCCGGAGCCGCGCGGCGCTGCGGGTGGAAAGATCCTGCGCCAGCAGGAGAAGATGGGCTTCCCCTTTTTCCGCTTTTTCCACGGCGGCATCCATGCCGGTGGTGAGCCGGCCGGCCCGGCGGCACAGGGAGATGAATCCCAGCACCTTTCTTTGGGTCACATCATTCATCGGCGGCGTTCAGCTCCTCTTCCAGTTTTGCCATCACCTCATCGGGTACGGGGCATTGGAAGGCACGCTCCAGCCGTTTGGCCTTCTGTGCCTTGCGGAGGCACTCGACCTTGCGGCAGAGATAGGCTCCTCGACCGGCCATCCGCCCGGTGGGGTCTACATGGACCTCGCCCTGCGGGGTATGGACAATGCGTACCAGCTCTTTTTTGGGGAAATGCTCGCCGCAGCCGGCGCACATTCTTACGGGGATCTTCTTTTGCTGCACTGTGGGTGCCTCCTTTCTTTATGATTACTCTTCCTTGGCGGGTTCCTCCTCGCCGTAGAAGCCGCTTTCGGGACGGATATCGATCTTCCAGCCGGTCAGGCGGGCCGCCAGGCGGGCGTTCTGGCCCTTATTGCCGATGGCGAGCGAGAGCTGGTGATCCGGCACGGTGACGCGGCAGCTGTGGGTATCGGCATCCAGGATCTCCACGCCCAAAACGGTGGCGGGAGAAAGCGCCGCGGAAATGTAGGCGGCGGGGTCATCGCTGTAATTGACGACATCGATCTTTTCGCCGCCCAGCTCCTCCACGATGGTATTGACACGGGCGCCCTTGGGGCCGATGCAGGCGCCGATGGCATCCACATTCTCATCCCGGCTGGAAACGGCCAGCTTGCTGCGGGAGCCCGCCTCGCGGGCGATGGAACGGATCTCGACGGTGCCATCGTAGATTTCGGGGACATTCATCTCGAAGAGACGCTTGACCAGGCCGGGGTGGGTGCGGGAGATCATAAGGCGGGGGCCCTTTTCGGTATTCTGCACATCCACCACATATACCTTGATGCGCTGACCCTCGGTAAAGGTTTCATCGGGGATCTGCTCGGTCTTGGGCAGCACGGCTTCGCTGCTGCCGATCTCCAGGGTGACATTGCCGCGGACGGGATCCACCCGCAGCACCTTGGCGGAAACGATATCGTGCTGGCGGCTCTCATACTCCTTGAGCAGCAGGCCCTTTTCGGCCTCCCGGATGCCCTGATGGATGGAGGATTTGGCCGCCTGGGCCGCAATGCGTCCGAACTTTTTAGGATCAAGGGCGACTTCCAGCACACTTCCGGCGGTGATGCCGCTCTGGTACTTGGCAGCATCCTCCACGCTGATCTGGGTGGTTGGGTCCTCGACCTCCTCCACGACATCCTTGCGCAGCGCCACATAGAAGCGGCCGGTCTCGGGATCGATCTCCACGACGCTGTTTTCGCTGTTAAAGGGGTCCTTCTTGATGGCCTGGGCGATGGCGGTCTGGATCTTTTCGATCATATAATCCACCGGGATGCCTTTTTCCTTCTCCAGCATCTTTAGGGCATCAAAGAGGTTAAATTCCTCCTGGGGTTTCTTCTTGGCTCTTGCAGCGCTCATTTGCTTACTCCTCCACTAAAATCATTATACAGACGGATAAACGCGGTTTCGCCGCGTTCCACATTCATTTCGGTTTTTTCATCCAGCAGCAGGGTCAGGGTGCCATCGCGGTAATCGGTAAGGGTGCCGATGAAATCCCGCACGCCCTCCACCGGGCGGATGAGCCGCACCAGCAGCTGCTGGCCCATCAGGGCCTCAAAGTGCCAATCGCGGGTGAGGGCGCGCTCGATGCCGGGGGAGGAAACCTCCAGCGTGTAGCTGCCATCGATGGGGTCGGCTTCATCCAGCACATCGCTGATTGCCCGGGAAAAGGCCTCGCAGCTATTGATATCGATGCCGCCCTCTTTATCGACATAGTACCGCAGGTACCAGCCGCTGCCCTCCTTCTCGTAGACGACATCCCACAGCTGCAGGCCCATCTCTTCCAGAATGGGAGCTGCCAGCTCCTCCGCTATGGCGGCGGTATTCTTTTTGGCCATCGCTTTGCCTCCTAACATAAAGGAAAGAGCGGGTCGCCCCACTCTTTCTTTCTACTACCATATTCCAAATAATACTGTATCACAAATTGCAAGGCTTTGCAAGCACTATTTTGCACAAAAAGGGCGGTTTCATCGCAAAAAAGCGGCATTTTTCCGCCAAAGCTCACCCGGTGTACTCCTCGCAGCGGTAGCGGGGCTTGCCCTGGCTCTTTTTGCCGTACTCAATGGCGTGCTGCGGGCAGCCGCAGATACAGGCCATGCAGTGGGTACAATGCCCCTCCCAGTGGGGTTTGCCCTCCCGCATCACGATGCAGTTGGTGAAGCACATTTTGGCGCAGCGGCCACAGCCATTGCAGGCCGGGGTGGTGTAAAAGGGGCTGCTTTTAATGCAAAAGCGATAGAAGAAACGGTTGACAACGCCGCTTTTTAGGCGGTCGGCCAGGGTCAGCTTTCCCCCCGGGAAGGGCTGATCCCCTACGATGAGGGCGGCGGCTTCCAGAAGGGGCTCCCGCGCGGCATCAATGATCTTCTTCGCCTCTTCCTCTCCTGGCACTGGGAACATGGCCACATAGTTTTCCGGCATCACCAGCGGCCACACGCCGCGGTATTCCAGGCCCAGCTCCCCGCAGAGCTTGCGCAGGCGGGGCCCGGCCGCACCGATATCATCCCCGCAGGTGAGGACGAAATAGGCTTTTCTGCTGCCATCAAAGCCGGTGCGGCGCAGCAGATCGGCAAAGACATGGGGGATCTGCCAGCCGTAGGTGGGACAGACAAAGACCCACGGTTTTTCGGAATGGAGGGAAGGAGCCAGGCCGCTTTTGAGGGCGGGGGCGGCATCCTCGGCGGTATCGTGCAGATGATCTGCCAGCAGCTGCGCGGCCCAGCGGCTGTTGCCGGTGCCGGTGAGGTAATAGATCATGCGGAAAAGCCTTCTTTCGGTTAGATTTATTCGGCCCAGTTCTGCAAAAGGCCATCGTAAACGGCGGTCTGATGCTTGAATTCCTCGTAAAGGGCGTGGGCCCGGCCCAGGCGGTTTTCAAACAGGGCCCGATAGTAGCGGCGTGTGACCACATAGGTGCTGAGGGAGATGCGCTTGTAGTAGTAGCCGGCGGTATCCATCATATCGGCGTACTCGTACATCAGGTCCCACAGGGCGTTGATGGCCTCGGTCTCTGGCTTTGCCACATTCTGCACTGCCTGCAGCTGACCCACGATCTCATCCAGCAGGCCGCTATCCATAATGCCGGCGGCGGCGAAGCTATCGCCCTTTTCCATGGCCTCACAGTAGGCTGCGTAATCCCGCTCGAAGCGGCGGCAGCTTTCCCCCGCCACGGCCTCGTAGCTCTCCTTGAACGCGCGGTAATCGGCCAGCACCTCATCCAGCACGCCAAAGTACCGGTAGCTGCCCAGCAGCGCCAGCATCTCATCGGAAAGGGTAGTGGGCGAGGCCTGCAGCTTTTTGAGCAGCAGCGGCGAGGCCGTGACCCCATTTTGCAGCAGTACAGCGGCGGTTTCGGTATCATCATTGGCCACAGCCAGGTCCAGCAAATTGCCGGTTTGGGCGCTTTCCACCCCGTAGCGCAGGGCCACAGTGGTGCTGTCCCCTTCGGGAAGGGCGGCCTCCTCCGCCGAGAGCGGGAAATGGGCCAGGTAAAGCGACAGCCGTTCGGCATTCCCCATGGCGGTGCAGCAGTAGGCAATGGAAGGCGCCGTGCAGCCGGTATCGGTGTGCTGCTCCTCCAGAGTGGAAAGCAGCTGCTGCCAATCCTGGCGCTCCGCTATGGTCAAGGCGACAGGCTCCGCCCAGTAGAGATTGTGGTTTTCCCCGGTGGCACCGGCTTTGACCACCAGCTCCACCGTTTCGGCATTGCCGCTTTGCAGCGCGGCCCACAGCAGGCCGTCGCCATTGCGGTCGGTCACCGAAACATTGCCCTCATTGAGCAGCAGACGCAGGGTGTCATTTTCCCCGTGGCGGGCCGCCCACAAAAGCTGCTCCGACTGCGCCCGCAGCACCGATTCCTTTTCCAGCCAGCCCTGGCACAGCACCGTGACGACCCGGAGGGACGGCTCCCCCTGCTGCATGGCCCGCAACCGCAGGCACAGGGCATGGGGCTCGCCATCGGCCAGGAGAGCCTGCAATTCGGCATCGGCGGCGACGGCGCTGGCGCTTTCGCCGGTGATGGGATCGGTGAGAAGAACGGCATAGCGGTTCAGGCCCTCATCCTCCCCGGAAAGATAGCCTTCCGGCAGGTCCCCGCCCTGCCGCGCCCACACGCGCACGATGAAAAGATCCTCACAGGCGGTCCATTCCTCCACCGGCAGCACATTGATGCCGAAGGAGGCCCGCAGATCCAGAAGGGGCCGGTTCTGCTCATCAATGCAGTAGCACAGGGTCACAGCTTTACCCTCCACCGCGGCGGGCTGCAGCACCCAGTGCTGCGCGCCGATGGTCAAAGCGGCGGGGTCGCCATCCGAGACGACCGAGCCGGAAAGGCCCAGCTGCTCCCACAGGGCGGCGTTATCGGGATCGGCCAGCCACTGAGGGCGGTCTTCCTCCGCGGCGGCAAATACCGCGGACAGTTTGTATTCTTTTTGCGCGCCGCAGGCAGTCAAAAATATCAGCATGACCGCCAGCAGCAGCGCCGTCCATCGTTTTAGCATAAGTCACTCCCAAAAATGGTTTTGTGCGGATATTTTACCATACTGCGGCAAAAAAGGCAAACGCAGGGGATGAACAAACTGTAAAAAAAGCCCCGGAACGGGCGGTTCCGGGGTGAGATGAGGGGCTGTTCAGCGGCGCAGAGCCTTGAGCTCAGCCTTGTGCTCCGGGGGGACGCGGAAGCTCTCCACTGCCTTTTGGATGGTTTTTTGCCGTACCCAGGGGGAAAGGCGGTCTTCGGTGAGGTAGGGCAGGATCTCCTCATACCGGAAGGCGAGCGCCGTGGCGAAATACCACGCCTGCATCATGCGGATGTAGTAGTGATCGCTTTCCACCGCGGCCACCCAGGCCGGGTACTCCGGGGAAAAATCCTCCCGCAGGTAGTGGGTCATCAGCATCTCGATGGCGAAGCGGACGGTGTAGGGGTGGGCATCCCCCAGCCAGCGGGTGACGCAGGGCAGCAGCTTTTCGCGGTTTTTGGCAAAGCAGACGGGCTTTAACAGGTCGCAGGTGGCCCAGTTATCGATCCGCGGCAGAAAGCGCTCCAGCCAAGGCATCAGGGCCTCAAAGCTCTTTTCCCGCATCAGCAGCAGGGCATGGAGATTATTTTCCTCGTAGTAGGTGTGGGGCAGCTCCCGCAGGAAGAGCGCGGCCTGCGGCGTTTTGGCCAGGGCGGTGGCATAGCGGCGCAGGGCGGGCATCCGCACCCCGATGACGCGCTCCCACGCCACCCCCGGCATGAGGGCGGCATGGAAGGCACGGTATTTTTCATCCCGCAGGGCAAACAGGGCTTCGGTGATCTCTCGCATGGGCGGCCTCCTTTTGGGGTTTTGGATGATAGGATTCTACCGCAAATAGGGTAAAAGCGCAAGAAGAGGCGGCCTGACCCACAAGGGAGGGCAGACCGCCGGAAGAAAAACATGGATAATATCAGTGCTTGGGGACCAACAGGGCCCGCATGGCATTGAGGATGGCCAGCACCAGCACACCCACATCGGCAAAGACAGCGATCCACATGTTGGCATCGCCGGTGGCGCCCAGCACCAGTACCAGCGCCTTGACCGCCAGGGCGAAGATAACATTCTGCCAGACGATCTTCATGGTGCGGCGGGAAAGCCGAACGGCCAGCGCCAGCTTGCTGGGCGCATCGTCCATCAGGACGATATCAGCGGCCTCAATGGCGGCATCGCTGCCCAGGGCGCCCATGGCGACACCGACATCGGCGCGGGCCAAAACAGGAGCATCATTGATGCCATCGCCGACGAACACCAGAGGAGAACCAGTTTGCAGCAGCTCCTCCACCGCGGTCACCTTATCGGCGGGCAGCAGCTCGGCCCGGTATTCATCCAGACCAAGCTCCCCAGCCACAGCCTGGGCTACGGCAGTCTTATCGCCGGTCAGCATCACGGTCTTTTCCACGCCCTCGGCCTTGAGGGTCCGAATGGCCTCGGCGGAATCGGGCTTGGGGGTATCGGCGATGACCAGATAGCCGAGGTAGTCCTTATCGGCCGCCATATGGATAACGGTGCCGACCTCGGCGACCTCCCGGCAGGGAACGCCGATTTCCTTCATTAGGCACTCATTGCCGGCGTAGATATGACGGCCGTCAATGACGGCTTCGATGCCGCGGCCGGTGTGGTCCTTAGCGTCCTCGATCTCTTTTTCGATGGGCTTGCCGTAGGCGGCCACCACCGACTGGGCAATGGGATGATGAGAGAAGCTCTCGGCAGCGGCGGCGGTCGCCAGCAGGTCGTCCTCGGTTCCGGCGGCGGGGACGATATGGGTGACGGTAAAGCTGCCCTTTGTCAGGGTACCGGTCTTATCGAATACGACGGTTTTGGCCTTAGCCAACGTTTCCATATAGCCGGCGCCCTTTACCAGGATGCCGCAGCGGGAAGCCCCGCCGATACCGCCGAAGAAGGTGAGCGGTACGCTGACAACCAGCGCGCAGGGGCAGGAAACGACCAGGAATACCAGGGCACGCTCCACCCAAGTGCCCCAGGGCTGGGAGAAGAACAGGGGCGGAATAACCGCCAGCAGGGCGGCGCCGATCACGACGCAGGGGGTATACCAATGGGCAAAGCGGGTGATGAAGCTTTCCACTCTGGCCTTTTGGTCGGCGGCGTTTTCCACCAGCTCCAGGATCTTGGCGGCGGTGGATTCGCCGTAGGCGCTTTGGGTCTGAACTGTAATGACACCGGTGAGATTTACCGTACCGCTGACCACCGGATCGCCCTCCGCCTTATCCTGCGGCAGGCTTTCGCCGGTTAGGGCGGCGGTATTCACAGCGGTGGAGCCCTCCTGGATCACGCCATCCAGCGGGATCTTTTCGCCGGGGCGGACGATGATGGTCTCCCCTACTTCCACTTCATCGGGGTCCACCTTTTCTTCCTGTCCATTCCGTACCACATTGGCGTAATCGGGGCGGAGATCCATAAGCTGGGTGATGTTGCGGCGGGTCTTGCCCACGGCAACGCCCTGGAACCATTCACCGATCTGATAGAACAGCATAACGGCGACGGCTTCCCGGTAATCGCCCAGTACAAAGGCGCCGATGGTGGCGACCGACATGAGGAATTCCTCGTCCATCAGGTCACCGTGCAGGATTTTGCGGATAGCACCCCACAGGACATCCCAGCCGACAATGAAATACGGCACACAGTAGGCCAAAAGCTGCCAGATGCCCTCCAGCGGGAGAACGAACCACACCAGTGCCAGCAGTACCGCCGCGGCGATAATGCGGGCCAGATGCTTTTTCTGTTTTCTTGTCATTTCGGTAATCCCCTTTCCCCGGTGATGGCGGAAAATATTACTTGAGCAGGATGCGGCAATCGGGTTCCACGCGCTTGCAGGTCTTTACCACTTCGGCCAGGATGTCATCGTAGCGGGCGTCATCGGCCTCCAGGGTGAGCTTCTGGGCCAGGTAGCTGACACGGGCATAGGTCACGCCATCAATTTTGGAAATGGCTTCCTCCATCTTGGCGGCGCAGTTGGCGCAATCCAGGTCTTCCAGCATATACATCTTTTTCATGTCAGTTTTCCTCCTTGGATGAATGATTGGTGGGATGGGAATGGTGGTCATGCTCGGTCAAGTGCTCAAAGCCCTGCCCGATGATGGTACGGACATGGTCATCCGCCAGAAAATAATAAATGGTTTTGCCCTCCCGGCGGGAGGCGACCAGCTTATTTTCCCGCAGCACCTTAAGCTGGTGCGAGATGGCGGATTGGGTCATGCCCAGCAGCTCCGCGATGGCGCAGACACACAGCTCCGATTCAAACAGCGAATACAGAATCCGCATGCGGGTGGTATCGCCGAACACCTTGAAGAGATCCGAAAGGTCACAGATCAGCTCCTCCGGGGGCAGCTCCTGCCGCACCGTTTGCAGGATGGCGGTATGGTCATGCTTTGGCATCATTTCGACCTCCATTCATATGTTTTCTTGTTCATATGATAGCGCGCTCATATGTTATTGTCAACAGCAAATTTGATTTTTCTTTGATAAAATATCAAAAAACAGGGGCGGCGAGAGGAATCGTCGGATGCGGCGTCGCTGCCCTTGACAGGCATCAGCCCG
>OJNW01001088.1_pt1 | contig 13978 bp, 11 predicted proteins | sample 1597951 | NCBI WGS metagenome assembly OJNW01 (sample SAMN01915212, study PRJEB22387) | human gut metagenome | isolation source: stool | host: Homo sapiens | place: USA | reverse complement strand
TGAAGATGGCGAGTATCTGGATAAGAACGGCAAATATGATATCTTCCTGCAAGTAAAGCCCCGTGACCGCGAATATCATATCGGAGCGCTTTACGATATGCTGTTTTGCGCCGGAGACGGCGAACGTCTGACGCAGGATAACCTTGTCGCAATCGAACAGAATTCCGTCAAGGCGAATGTTCAGAAAGAGGGGCTGTTACACCGTGCAAAGAACCGTCCGATACAAGAATCTGAAATTGAGAAGCAGGAATCGGCGTCATCGGAGACTGAGAGCAAAACGGATGTGGAGGATGATGAGCCTTGAACTTTGCAACAACACTCCTTCTATGCCTGGTATGCTCTGTTTTTGCATTCAAGGTGACGAAGGACAGGCGTTCGCTTACCGATGTGGTTTCTATGGGAAGGAAGTACCGCCGTCATAGCAAAGAAGTAGAAGCCTCCGCACTTGAACTCGTTGTGACCGAATCCGGCAACACTGCCTTAAAACTCGATGCCAAGGGGAGCAAGGATTATGTGGCGGTGCATCTTTCCCGCAAAGAAGCACGAAAATTCAAAGCGGCATTTGCGGCAAGCAAAGGCGAGCCGTTAAGTCTATCCCTGCATCAGTATAAAATCGGCGGCAAGAAATACTATGCCCTGTTTGAAAACCACCACGATAGGTATGCGCCGGTTGACCTGGAAGGTGTACAGGAAGAAAAGGTAAAAACCATCTGCCGCACGGCTCGAAGCGTGGCGGCGGCACTGTATTTCTTTTCTCTGTTGCTGTATTCCGTCAGCTTTACCGTGTCGGTCGTTTTGATTCTGGCTGCTACGGGACTTATTTACATCAACATCCCGTTTCTGCCGGATTCTGCATGGGATGATGCCTGCGAGTTCATCAAACGCCCGAAAGAACCGCCAAAAAACGGTAATGAGGAGACGGATGTAGTCCCTTCAGCGGCATCCATCATCCTGCAAAACATCATGGACAAGTACGGCACAGCTGAACCGGAGCCGGAACCTGTAACGGTTAAGCCGGAAACGCCCAAGAAACCGGAACAGAAAGCCGAAAGCAAGCCGCCAGAACCCACGGATGTCGAGTCCATCCCGGACACGCCCAACCAGACAAAGCCTGAGGCGTCAAATCCTGCGTTTAAGCCGAAAGAGGTGTCGTTACCCTCTGAGCCCGCAAAAGCCTCAAACGAGCCCGTTTTGCCCGTTCTGGACGATGTTTCTCTTGACACGGATGAGGCAGCAGACGATACCCTCGCTCTGGATGCTGAAATCATAGACGAAGATGCGGAGGAAGTGAGCCTTACTGCTGACCCTGAACAGGATGCCGATGCAGCGCTTGTCTCTATTGAACAGGAAGCGGCTTTAGCTTCTGATGATGAAGACGATGCTGCGGCATTGGAGCGGGAACTCGCGGCACTGGAAGCAACATTGCCGACACCGACTACCTTCGACCCGTCCGGCATCGAGGAGGACGAAGACGATTCCGAGTCCTTTGACATGGATAGCTGGCTGGCGGAAGATGTTCCCGAGAATGAGCCTGACATCGAGACCGAAATCGAGTTGGAGACTGAGGAGCCTGAACTTTCTGTTGAACCGAAACAAGAATCTGCAGAAACCGACTCTGAACCGCCCGCCAAAAAAGAAATCGCGCCGAAACCGGCAGGGATGGAGTCAGACCAGAACGGAAAGAAAGATAAGACTCCTTCTGATACAGAGAATCCCGTTAAGGTGAACGCCTTTACGAAACAGGAGAATCCTGTGCCCGTGGAAGAAAAGCCTGCGCCTAAACAAAAACCTGCAAAAGCCTCAAAGGCGAAAACGCCGAAAACCCCAGAATCTGGTACTTCCAAACCGGCTACGGCACCTGCCCCTGCTCCTGCGAAGAAACCGGAAGCGGATAACCGCAATGATGCTTCTTTGTTCGGTAGAGGGTTTCAGAACAGAACCACGAAAGGTTCAGGCGGCGGTAAGAAGAAAGCAAATCAATCCAAGAAACCAGAACCGTATTCGGAGGGCGAGCAGATGCGCTTCGATGGTATTTGATACGTTTTTACGGCAAATTCCTGAATTGAAACCGGCACTTGCACATTCTTGCGAACGGATAATAATGGAAATTGGTTGAGCAGCGTTTCTGGACCGTTTTAACTCTCAACCATAATCGGAAAACGGCTAACCTAGAACCGAGGAACATCATGGGTACTTTGAAAAGTTTTGCGGCACTGCTTCTGAGTGTCGCAGCCTTGCTGACTTCGGTGCTGGCTCTGAATGCGGCCCAGAAAAAAGCAGAGATGCAAAAGGCAGCTGCGCAGACGGTGACGAAAGCCGTTGTTGCTGCGCAGGAGGAAACGGCTCTTGCATCCGCTCTTGATTCTGATACCTGTGAAGCAAAGCTTCTGGGTACACAGGTCCTGAACACGGAAGTCGGGACACTGGACGCAACTGTCAGTACTGCGGGTCCGTTGGGGGCAATCGAGGCAAAGCTTAAACCTAAAAAGGAAGAGAGCGAAGAGAAGAAGCCGGACGGCACTGCTCAGGAATCCGCGCAGGAAAATCCCGCCAACAGGTCTGCGGACGACTACAACTATCCGAATTTTTGCGGACGGCTGTATATCCCTGCTGCGGGTATTGATGTCGCGCTGTACAACAACACATCTCAGGATACCTGCAACCGGACCGACAGTGCTGCGATTTTCCCGCATCGTCCTGAGGATGGCGGCAGCAATATCGTGGCTGACAACGAACTTGAATCGCTGACTTCCGTGGCGGTTGGGTCTACGGCATATGTCATCACGCCGGGCGGACAGCAAATCAACTATGTCTGTGTGGATGCGTTCAATGGTCACAACGATGTGACGGGCTATGATGCGCTCCAGAAAGATGACGGCACTGTCGTTTGGGGCAGCGCAGAACTTATCGTCTATACCTGCTTGGGTGATGCGTACAATGTTCGTGTTGCCTGCTTTAACCGCGCTTGATGGTCAGGAGGATTGAAAACACATGAGTAAAAAGACCAAGAAAAGTCTCGCTGCTCCTACGCAGGAGCCGAAAGAGTTCGAGACGAAAATCGAAGCTCCGAAAGAGAAGTTTGCCACTTCTCTGACTCCGGTTGCTGATGCCGAGAAAAAGGAAGATACCGCCGAGGAGAAGAAAGAAGAGACTCCTAAATCTGAGCCCGCCGCTCCTGACGAGAAGAAGGATTCTGTCCCTGAAAAGGCTGAGGAGGCTCCCGATAAGGAGAAATCCGAGACTAAGACCAAAGATGTTCCTGCCAAGGACAAGGTCAAGAATGGCGAGAAGGCAGAGGTCAAGGAAGATAAGAAGTCCGAGACGAACAAGAAGGATGCCAAGCCCGCTAAGAAGGGCGGTAGCAATGTTATTCTCGGTGTTAGCTGCGCCGTGATGGTCGCGGCAGTCGGCGTGATGGGTATGACGATGGTTCAGAACAAGAATGCTGACAAGTCCTCGATTCCCGCCGTGGGCGGTTCGTTCTCGGTGACCGGAAATGTCGCAGAGGATACTTCGTTCACCGAGCAGGCTGCGGTCGCCCCGTCTACGGCACTCACCTCTGATGGTCGCCGGTGGGCGATGGGAGCATCCAATGTCCTGATTCAGGCTGAGGATGGGACCGGTGCTGTTGTTCCTGTGGATGCCGCTGAGACCTTCCAGTACGATGGCAAGAGCCTGTCCTTTGAGAAGGACGGTGCCACTTACATTGTGCGTATGGTTGCCGATTCCTATACCGGTGCTGCCCAGTACGCAGAGGAGCAGACCGATGAGAGTTTCACGGTCTCGGGTATGCGCTTCGCCGGAAACGGTCAGGAGCTGGTCGTGGTCGGTACTCGTTCTGCCGGTGACGATGAAGGCAATGCAGCTGTACGCACTGCTGTTGCTGATATGCTCGAAAAGGCTGTCCCCGCACAGGGGTCCGGTAACATCACGCTCAATGGTGTTGCCGTAACTACCGATGGCTGCGAGGCTTCCTTCTCGAACGGTCTGGCACTTGTTAAGAACGGCGATGGTGAGGTCAAGTTTACCCCGTCCTCTTATGATTCCGAGACCATCGCGTTCGATGATGCTGGTACGACTGCGAGCGGTGCTGCTGTCACGCACAGCGACTATGCGAATGTGAATGATACCGAGGCATATCTCATCGAATCCGATGAGGGCAATGTCATGGCGTTCACGAACAACGCTGACCTGCTGACCTCTGTTCTGGGACTTCAATAAATAGCAATTTAGGAGATTATATCGCATGAACAAGAAAAATATCGCATTGATTCTGAGTGTCGTTATGACTGCGAGCGTGATGCTGGCAGGCTGCGGCAAAAAGGCAGATGTTCCCGCTGCCAATTCTACCGTTTCTTCCAGCGCAACGGGGGAGACTGCTACCGGGGAATCCGCTACGCCCGAGACCTCTACCGAGACCGTCACCGTGGATTACGGCGTTGGTCTGAAAAAGAACGGTTATTTCAAGGGCGTCAAGGCTAAGAAGCTGGTTACTCTGCCTGCTGATTACGCCAATATCCAGATTCCCCGTGACGACCTCGATTTGAAGGATATGGATGCCTCTGTGGCTTCTACTATCAGCCAGATTACGAGCAGCTACGGTGACCGCGTAAAGGTCGAGCGCTCCGCTCAGGCTGGCGATGAGGTCGTGGTCGATTATGAGGGCACTTATAACGGCGAACGGTTTACCGGAAGCACGGCAGGGGATTCCAAAATCGTTATCGGAGCAGGGTATTTTGTTTCCGGATTTGAGGACCAGCTGATTGGACATTTCGCCGGTGAGGTCTTTGACATCACGGTGACTTTCCCGGACGAGTACCCTGCCACCACTGACCTCGAAGGCAATGAGATTGCGCTGGCCGGTCAGGATGTTGTTTTCCGCATCACCTTGAAAGAAGTCGATGAAATCAAGCTGACCGACCAGAATGTGAAGGACAATATTGCTACACAGGATGGCTTTGTTCTGAGTGATGGTTCTGCGGTAGATACCGTCGAGAAGTTGAAGCAGTATTACACCGAGACCTACGAGCGCGATTCTCTGAAGACTGCGGTTTACAGCTACATCATCGACAACACTACGGTTGGTGAGATTCCCCAGAGTATCCTTGATGACCAGCGTGAGTCCTATCGTCAGGAAATCAAGGCGATTGCAGCCAGCTACAATATCTCCGAGGAGGAGTACCTGCAGCAGGTAGGTGCCGAGTCTGAGGATGCTCTGCTCGATACCTACAACGACCAAATCAAGAACAGCGTCACGAGCCTGCTTATCTTCCAGGCTATCGCCGAGGAGCAGCACATCAAGGTCACAGACGCGGATGTGAACGCCTATTTCGGCAACGATGAACTCTCTGTCAAACAGGCAAAGAGTTATTACGGCGAAGAATTCCTCAACCAGAGTGTTCTGTTCGATAAGGTCTATACATGGCTGGTAGACCATGCGTCTATCGTATAAATTTCTTGTTCTTTTTGCTTGACGAGGTGTGCGAACCGAATAGAATAGGTATTGTACGATAGATACCATTCTACTTCAGGCGTTTTGCGCTCGTACGATTCACAATTTGTCGAAAGGCAGACTTCCTATTTCACATAGGGGTCTGCTTTTTTTAATTTAAATTTCGTCTTTTGAAAGGAGACAATTATCATGACTAACGTCAACAATTTCGCTATTATCGGTCATCTGACTGCAGATGCAGAGGAGTTCAACATCGGCAACAACACATATGTCAGCTTCCGCGTTGCTGTCAACCGTGGTCAGAACAAGGATGCGTCTTTCATCCCTGTCCGCGCCCCGAAGAAGTTCATCAGCGACACCCTGCGTGCCAAGCTTACCAAGGGTGCCAGCGTTCTGGTTTCCGGTCGCTTCGAGTCCGGCCACTACGAGAAGGATGGTCAGAAGAAGTTCTATGACTATCTGAGCGCAGCCACTATACAGCACGATGTCAACGGCGGCTTTTCCGAAGGCTTGCTGATGGGCAATCTGACTGCTGATGTGGTGACGCGCAACACCCAGAACGGCGGCACGATGGTTACCTTTACCGTCGCCAGCAACCGTTCTTACCAGAAGAACGGCAACTGGGAGAACGCCACTTCTTATGTGTCCTGCGCCGCGAACGGCAAGACTGCCGAGTTCATCGCCGCTCACTTCCATAAGGGTGACCCCATCATGCTTGTCGGTGTGCTGACCAGCAACCAGTACCAGAACAAGGACGGTCAGAACCGCACCTCCTATACGTTATGGGTCGAGAAGGCATCTTTCGCAAGTCGCAAGAACGCCTCTCAGAATGGTGCTGTTCCTGCCGCGAATGCTGCTCCCGCTCAGGCTGCTCCTGCCGCCGCACCGGCTGCTCCTGCTGCATCTGCTGTTGCACAGCCTTCCTACGGCAACTACACGGGTGACGACTTCGCCGATATCGACGAGGATGACCTGCCGTTCTAATTTCAAGACCCCGCGAGCTGCGCTATCAGGCTATACGGGCGTATTCTAAAATCATCATAACAACGCCGGGACTTTTCTTCTTGAAAGGTTCCGGCATAGTTTTTAAGGAGTGTACAAAAAATGGCTAAAGTTTCTTCTTCCGCTATGTGGAGTGCTACCGGCATGGCAAATGTTCAGGCTTCCGCAATTCCCGCATACCTAAAGGACAAGGGTCTTTATGATGGCTCGGCTTTCATAAACGACCCAGATGCGTGTTCCATCTATCAGGAAGCCCCGTTTCAGAATACCAATCTTTGCTCGCAAGGCTTATTGTTTCTGGATTTCGCAAAAGCCCTGTGCCGCGCCGAGATGGTAAACGCCGGTATCGCAGTTGGTGCATATTCCGTCAACAAAACAGGTAACTGCCTTGCTGAATGGGTCTATAACGACTGCTTTACGCTGGCATCCGCACCGTCTGCACCTACCGGCAATTCGCTTTGCCTCAGCTACGATAATACGACAGGGTATTTCGGTGCCTCTGTCGGTATGGGTTCCGTTGATGTGACAAGGGTCGGCTATGCGCCGTTCTTCTTTGCAATGTGGGGTCTGTTCCTCCAGAATATCGACGGTTTCGAGAATGCTTTCACACGGTATTGCAACACGCCTGAGCAAAACGACAAGCTTCGCCAGAAACTCGCGTGTAAGATGTCCGGTACGATTCATGATGCCATGCAGAACGGTGACCTGAATCCCGCTTCACCTTCGAATACTTCCTTGCGCCGCCTGACTGAAACGCAGGTGAGAAGTGCAAAGTTTGTTCCTTCTACCATTTATGGCACTTTCAAGGTTATGAACCTGAAAGCTACCAATCAGTCTAAGATTCCTTCTTTCAAGTCCACCAGAAAGTTTGTTGGTGCGTTTGCTGATAAGAATCGTGTTCTGTCCGAGGAAGAGAAGGGTCTTGTCCCGCAGATTGGCGATGACTATATCTTGCCTAAGGAAGTTGTTGCCGTCTGCCATCTGATTGCCGAAACTCGTGGTTCTAAGCGCCCGATGACGAATGTCGTGCTGCGCGGTGACCCGTCTGTCGGTAAGACTGCAGGTGCGCGTGCTATTGCCGCCGGTTTGGGTCTGCCGTACACCTTCATTACCTGCAATGCAGGCACTGAGATGTACAACTTCATTGGCGACATGATGCCTGTCGATTCGTCGGCAACTTCTGAGAGCATCAATGCCGAGTTGTTCAAGAACCTGCCGAGCGCCACCGATATCAGCATTGACCCTGTGAACGCATATATGGCTATCACGGGCGTTTCTAAGCCGGATGCTACCGAGGCTGAGTGCATGACAGAACTGTTCCGCAAGCAGCTGAGCCTCTGTGCGGATGCCTGCAAGAACGGCTTCAAGTATGTGGAGAGCCCTCTGGTTCGCGCCATCCGTAACGGTTGGGTCTGCGAGTTGCAGGAACCGTCTCTGATTACTCGTCCTGCTGTTATGCCCGGTCTGAACGGTCTGCTTGATGAGACTGGCTGCGTAGTCCTGCCGACAGGTGAGATGCTGCATCGTCATCCTGACTGTATCATCATTTCTACGCTGAACATCGACCTGGAAGGTTGCCGGCCTTTGAACCAGTCGTTCATTGACCGCCACCACATCATCATGGATATGGTCACGCCCTCTGAGGCTGTTATCGAGAGCCGTATTCGCGGCATGACCGGATGCGATGATACCGTACCTTTGAAGCAGATGATTGCCTTCGTCAAGGAAATCGCTGAAATCTGTGCAAGGTTCGGTGCCACCGATGGCAACGTGAACTCTATGCGCTCGCTTGCCAACTGGGTGCAGGCTGGTTCTATTACCGGCGACTATGCAACTGCGGCTACCTGGACGGTCATCAGCGGTGCCACATCTGATTTGGCTACCCGCGAAGAACTCGTTCGCAAGCTGGCAAACTATCAGTTCTAATCATCTTATAAAGCCTCGCTGTTCGTCAGCGGGGCTATTTTTTGTGTGGGGAAAAGAGCAATATGCAACTTCGCTAAATGTGGATTTAGCGAAATATAGGGGAGTTTATAGGACTCTTAGCGATTTTATAGACGATACAGCGCCCATTAAAATACAGCCGCGGTCAACCAGCGAAATTGCGCGTCTGTGAGTGCTCGAGAACGAACAACGACATACAGACATCTCGTTGCGAACAAACTGTACAACACAAACCATTCTATACGCGATGTATTGCTGCATCACCATCCGATTGACTGTTGGTGTTACCGCCGCTGACACGCTGCTCGACCTCAGACCAATGCCGCTCACAGTCAGAACAGACCTACAGGTTCGCGGTGTACTGATACCTCAGCAGCTTAGTCCAGAACGGAACTGTGTCAGAGTACAAATATCATAGGCCGAAACTAATCACTGCAGATTTCGAATATCAGCGGTTTCCCTGCCGCTTCTCGCGTTTCAGCATTATCTCAAAAACTCGCGTTCGTGTTGCTGTGAGCTTCCATTATGCAACTTAGTTACAAAATTCACAAAGTATCTGCTAATAAGTCTACATTGCAAGACTGTATAGGTCGCCAGTCCCCTACCCTTCTTGAAAAAATGTCGCCCCCTTTTCGGTATCCCCTTTCACACCAAAAAGAGACAGACGCTTTCCCAGAATCTCTGGAATCGTATCTGTCTCTTTACTGTTTATTGGGTGCTCGCTCTCACAGCCACGGAAACGCGCCTCTGCGGGTTTCTCGTCTGCACGAGGGTCGTTATACCCCTAAGTATCAGAGGGCTTGCCTGTGCCCTTCCCTACCCTATCTGTGACCGAGCAGTGTCAATGCCACGCAATCGGTTCTCTTCTTGCGAGTTCAGGAGCGTTTAAAAGAAGTGCCAGGATTGCAAACCGATAGGTCACGATTTCTCCGCAATCCATAGCAATACGGATATCCTGCGCATACACGACTTCGTTGAGGACCTTAATCTCATCGTCTGTCAGATAGAAGGAAATTTGCTTGTTGTTGGCGACCTTCGTACCGCGTTTGCGAGCCTGGTCCGGCATATATGCAATAACTTCCTTGGCATTCGGGAGGACATAAACAGGGTCACTCCCCTTCCCTGCTGTTTCGTATTCCTCGAACTCAGCAGAATCTCGGGTTATGATATGCCCCTTCCCTGCCCTTCTCACTTTTTCGATTTCCTCACGCAGGACCCGGTTCGCAATGGTGCCAACGCGCAATCCCTCATAGATTGCCTGTAACTCGAAGCATTCAGAAATTTCCGGTCGAAAGCGAACGAGGATTCTTGTCTTGTCGTTTTCCATCGTTGCCACTTGCCTCATTCGATAGACTCAATCTTCTCTTTGAGTTTTGTTGCGATATCGATGACCTCATTCAAGGCTGCAATATCAGCTTCACGAGATTCCTTAGAAACGCCACGAAGAGCCTTGACAAAGTTTCTGCTGGTATATGCCTGCTGCAGTTTCTTCACCATGCGCGGAGTGGCTTTCTGGATGATGCTGGTATTATTCTCGGCAACATCCCGTTCCTTCTTCACCAAATCCCTAGCAGCCTCTCTCTGGCCGGCATGCTCGATGGCTGCTACCTCTTCGGCAGAGCTGGACTCTTTTGCTTTGCCGTATTCCTCCGCCTTTGCTTTCAGGTCATTGATGTTTTCATCAAAATACTGCAAAGCCTTCTCGTAAGCAGCATCGTAGTCCTTTGTTGTCCCCTGCCGCTGTACATCAAACAGGTATTCACGGAAAGTGTCGTGCAGGGTATCTCGCATCACTTCGATGTGGTTCTTCCCTGCTCCCTCGGAGTCATCACCATAGCAGTTTATGTTACTCAATGCAACAAAGCGTTTGGCAATCTCTTCCTGCTTATCGTCCTCGAAGCGCAGATAGGTCTCACACTCGCTGCGGGTAAGAATTTTCGCGTTAAGAAGCTCCTTTAAAGCCCCTTGCAGCTTATCCTCAATACGGGCATCGCGCTCGATGGTACGAGGGTTGACGGAACTTACGGTCTTGGTCGCACCGAGAGCCTCTTCTCTACTCATATTATAAGGAGCCAGCTGCAGGCAGTTGATGAACTCAGCGATTGCCTGACGGCGAACAGCCTCATCGCCGAAGCCGCCGCGAACTTGAAGGTTCGCACTATAGAGAAGGACTTTCTTCTCATTTGCGGTAAGAGGTGTGGTAATCACATTGCAGTTGCGCACCACATTCCAAGAGGAATCCCCTTGCTCTTCCAGATACTTCAGAGCGCGGAAACGACGTTCACCGGAAAGAAGTACATAGACCTCTCTCCCCTCTTCCTCGGTCGGGAAGACTACGAGGTTGTGCATCAGCCCATTGCGCTTGATATCTTCTGACAGGATTCGGATATCATCTTCCTCGTCCAGATTACGGAAAATCTCGTTATCTGGGTTCGTGCGGATATTCGAGAGAGCAATATCCTTGTTTGCATACTCGACCTTATGCTGTGCCGAGAACAGTGAGTTATAGAAAGCACCAGCATCGTTGCTGTTTACCTGTTTCAGGGCATTTATGTCCGGCAGCTTCGGCGTTGCCTTCGTCCCCTTCTTCTTTGTCAGAGCCATCTTATTTCACCTCCAGCTTCGCAAGACGCTCTTTGAGTTCTTTGTATGCCTGCTTATAAGCAATGGATACCGGCTGCTTAGCAGCGGAGAAGCATACTGGCTGGTGGTTGGTAACAGCCATTCCGACAGAAAGGCTATGGGGAATCTCAGACTTAAACAGAGAGGAACCCAAAACCTCCTGGCATTGCGCACGAATCAGACGAGTCGCAGCAGCCTTCTTCATGACAGAAGTAAGCAGCACCCCCACCCCCTTCAGACGGCTTCCCGGCGTATTGCACAGCTCGTTGCAGAGCGCAAAGGTACGGAAAGCGGACTCCTGAGAGTTTGCTTCACACATGGTAGGAATCAAAACATAATCCGCCGCGTTGATAGCATTCGTCAAAAGCAGAGAGTCGCGGGTTGGCTGGGTATCAATGAGGATATAATCGTACTCATCGCGGACCTGGCTCAGGAAATAGTACAGGAAATCAGCAATGCTGGCAATCTGCTTAGAACTGTCCTTCTTTGCAATGATGGTAGCATCCTCAAACAGTTCCGGCATTCTCTGGTTGATACGAGGTGTCTGAGAACTGGCAGGAATCATCTGGACATTATCGCCGTATTCCGTCTCCGTGATATAGTCCTTAGTATTGGTATAACGGAAACCAGTGAACATGTCGTATAGAGCCTTGCCGTCATACATGCCACCAGCAATCTCGCCCTGACCGTCACTCAGCGCACTGGTCAGGTTGCCCTGCGGGTCGGTGTCGATACAGAGAACTCTCTTGCCGTCCTCCCCCATCAGATATGCCAGGTTGGAGGCTGTGACGGTTTTGCCCGTGCCGCCTTTCTCGATGGCGATTGTGATAATCTTTGCAGCCATTTCATTTACCTCGTTTTGCGTAAGACTTGCGTACATGTTGCTGTGATTCGCACTTATGCCGTTTCCGTTCTGAATGCAGAAGTGTCAAAGACTCCGGTCTGTGTTGCTATAAATCCGCAGAAAGCTGTTTTCAGCTGTTTCTCCCCTCTTGCGACTTGCGTACATGTTGCTGTGCTCTTGAATTTCAGAGAAAAGCCATCAAGGAGAAAAGTCTGGGATAAAATGCGACAACACTCAATGTCTTAATTATAACATGCAAAGAAGTAAAGTCAACACGATTCCTGCCGATTTGAAATATTAAATTTGCGACAAGAAATCTCAAAGACTTGCGTTCGTGTTGCTGTGATTTATTCTCTGCAAAAGAAATGGCCCGCCAATCGGCGGGCTATCATCATACATCATCGAACATCGCGAGGTAGTTCGTTTTAGGTGCTGTGCCGGATTCGAGTGCTGCAAGGCTTTGCTCGCCGAAAGCAATCGTTGCGGCAGAGTTTTCTACAAGGTCGTTGAAAATCACCTTACGGTAATAATGTGCGCTCTTGGTTCCCCCGTCCGCTTCCAGCATGTGTTTGTACTTCGAGCATATTCCAAAAGCCCAAGTCTTCAAACCGTTGTTGTCTTTGATAATTCGGTTCAGCGCAACAAGAGCTTCTTCTGCCTGGTCCTGATTCTTGGTATTGGTCAGGATTCGCCCGAGAATCGTAAAGACATCATTGAAGATGTTTCGTTCCTTAGCGGACAGTTTCTCTTCGTAATCCTGGTACTGTGCTTTTGCCTTTACTTCGTTTCGGGCAAGGCGGTAACTCATACCGAGCACAGAATCAGACAACGGCAGATTGTACTGTTCGAGCGTCTCATCGCTTACTACGCGGCGGGCTTTACGAGGTTTTCTGGCAACCTCGCTCTCGAAGTTCTGATGCTCTTCGTGGAAGGCTCTAACCTTCTTCATCTCTTCAGCGTTTTTATACTTGATGAAGATATAAAGATACTCGTATTTGCGAACGCCGCGTTTTCTTACAGGTACATAGTCGAACCAGAGGTCCGTCATCTCATTGATTTCGTTCTTTACGGGAGCCAGAACATTCTTCTCGAAATCAGAGAACACCTTGTATTTCTCCGCAACTGTCTTTTCACGGCTGAACTTTGGTTCGCTGCTCGTATCGTTTTTAGTCTTTTTGCGGTTCTGGCTTCTATTGATTTCATCCTTGGACGGCATTGAGAGCATTCCCTTAAACTCCTCAATGTCGAACATCTTGTACTTGTAACCAACGAGTTCGCTGCGTTTGTCCGGGAACTTGCGCAGGATTTCCTCGGTAACCGGTTCGAAAATCAAACCGTTATTATACGAGTAATCCCGGTTTCCATTATCGTAGGAAAGGATAATCTCGTAAATACGCATAGAATAGGTGCTCTGCATCATCAGAAGATATTCGATGCTATAGGAAGTATAGTTGCTGGTCAGCTGCGCAATGTCCCGCCAGATATCCGGATTGAAGCGCATCTTGATGGTTTTTTCCTTGAAGTTTACAATAGAACCCTTGCTGACCCAAGAAACCGACTTGATAGCGTCCGGGCCATCCGGCACCCAGAAGGTACGGTTTTCGAGGTTCTCGACCGTTTGCTGCAGATGCGGACGGTATCCGGTGCGCATCATATTAACGCCCGTCAGCTTCGAGAATTCCTGAAATGTGATGGTGTAGTATTTCGATGCATCCAAATCGCTCTTTTGGTCGATTTTAGAAAGCAGCATAAAAAGAATCTTCTGCTCATTACGCGGCAAAGAATACTTCGTCTTCTGAATCAGTTCATTGCTCTTCGTGATGTAGGAGCCGAACGGCGGTTTAGTCGAATCCTGTCGCAGCAGCGCTCTGGTCTTTGCAGAAGCCTCTTCTTGGCTCATGACCTCGCCGACAACGACTTCGGTATCCTCGTTCTGTATGATATTATCATCAGTTTTCTTCATGGTATCGCTAGAGACAGCGCTTTCAGCAGCCTCGGCCTTTCTGCAAGAATATTGTCAGCATCCTACTGGTGATGTGCTATTTTGTGAAATGGTTACACTTATGACATTATAAATCATTTTACACTATATGTCAGGAAAAGTCAACTGAGAT
>OJNW01001083.1_pt1 | contig 14057 bp, 14 predicted proteins | sample 1597951 | NCBI WGS metagenome assembly OJNW01 (sample SAMN01915212, study PRJEB22387) | human gut metagenome | isolation source: stool | host: Homo sapiens | place: USA | reverse complement strand
TTCCATTGACGATTCGGCAACAATGCAGAATCTATCCCCAGTAATTTTCCACTGAGCCGTGTTTTCCACTAAGGAGTGGGAGGTGAGGTGCAAAAAAATGCCACCCTTCGGAGTGAGGGATGGCATTTGGTATGTGTGTGTGAAACCACGAGTGGGGGTTAGATGTGGAATTTTTCTTTGATTTGGTCCACGTAGTCGAGTTTTTCCCAAGTGAAGAGTTCCACGTCGAGGTTAAATTCTTTGCGTTCGTACTTTGAGGCGAAGTGCTTGGTCACCACCTTTGGCTTGCGGCCCATGTGTCCGTAGGCTGCGGTTTCCTCGTAGATAGGCTGACGCAACTTCAGGCGTTGCTCAATGGCGAATGGGGTGAGAGGGAACAGTTCGTTGAGTTTTTCAGCGATTTCGGCATCGCTTTCCCTCACCTTGCTTGTGCCGTAGGTGTCAACGAAGAAGTTCACAGGCTCGGCTTGACCGATGGCGTAACTGATTTGCACGAGCATTTCATCTGCGACGCCTGCTGCCACGGCATTCTTTGCGATGTGGCGTGCAGCGTAGGCGGCACTGCGGTCCACCTTGCTGGGGTCTTTGCCTGAGAATGCGCCACCACCGTGTGCGCCACGGCCTCCGTAGGTGTCAACGATGATTTTACGGCCAGTAAGACCGGTGTCGCCGTGAGGGCCACCAATCACGAATTTGCCAGTTGGGTTGACGAGCAAAATCAACTTGTCGTCGAACAGCGCTTTAGTGGCTTCGGGCAGGTCGGCAAGGAGCGCAGGGAGCAGCACATTTTTCACGTCATTATAGATGCGGTCGTGCATTTGCTTGTCGGCTTCCTCTTGTGTGATGCCTTCCTTCTTTGGATTGACGAACTCATCGTGCTGAGTGCTGATCACAATGGTGTGGATGCGCACAGGCTTATGGGTTTCGCCATCGTATTCCACAGTCACCTGGCTCTTGGCGTCGGGACGGAGGTAAGGAATCACATGGCCTTTGCGGAGTTTTGCGAGTTTGATGAGCAGCAAGTGCGCCAAGTCGAGCGTGAGGGGCAAATAACTTGGGGTTTCGGTACAAGCGTAGCCAAACATCATGCCTTGGTCGCCCGCGCCTTGCGCTTCCTTTTCGCTGCGGTCCACGCCGCGGTTGATGTCGCCCGACTGCTCGTGAATGGCAGTGAGCACACCGCATGAGTCGGCGTCGAACATATATTCGCTCTTGTGATAGCCAATCTTTTTGATAGTGCGTCGTGCCACTTCGGGGAGGTCGATGTAGGCCTGCGACTTCACTTCGCCGGCAAGCACCACCTGACCGGTGGTCACGAGGGTTTCACAAGCCACTTTCGATTCGGGGTCGAAAGCAAGAAATTGGTCAAGAATAGCATCGCTAATCTGGTCGGCAACCTTGTCGGGATGCCCTTCGGAAACTGATTCCGATGTGAATAAGTAATTCATTTTTTCCATTATTTTAATGGTGGAAAAAACGCTAATTGGGCTGTGAATATAGAGGGATTTATTCGCAGTTTTAGCATTTTTTCAAGTGGTTGCAAGCAGCCAAATTTTTCCACCTTGGTTAATATATTTTTCAATTGCGGTGCAAAGTTACGCCATTTCCCCAAATTTACCAAGAAAAACTCCCTCCACTTATTAGAATTGCAAACTAAAATCCCCCAAAGTCTTGTTTTAGAATCACTGTAAATTTTTGGGCCCCTTTCTGAGATAGATGGTCAGGGTCATAGAAATCAACACCGTCAAAACGAGGGTCAAGTAGATAGTCGCCATATAATGCACCTGTTTCTTTCTGAATCTTAGAAATGCAATTACGCATCACACGTAATTGTTGGTAACTTATTTTTTTTACAAACCCCTTCCACATAGGAGGTGTGACCAAAATTAATCTAATACCCTTTTGTTTGCACAATTTGGCCAATTCCATCAGGTCGGAAAGATTGCGCTTTACTGTGCTCCAATCTTTGCATCGATGGCGTTCTGCGACAATTTCCGCCAATTGTGCCATTCGATTGTCATCAAAATAAGCAGGGGTTGTAAACGAACTCCCAAATCCCAATGAGTCGCATTCCAGTTGGTATTCGCCAGTAAAGAGGTATACGATTGCTGGAATTAATTTCCTTGAGAATGTGCTGATGTCGGAACACTCCAAATTATATTTTGAAAACAAACTATGCTTAGGGTAGCCCATATACATTCTATAGTAGCGGCATCTGTACCATTCTTGGGGTTCTTCCTCCATCGGAGAGTCGAAAAAATTTGTCTCGTCTGCCGCCATTATCACAGTTTTTAGGTTTTTACACCGTCCGACATAGTTTTTAAACAACCAATAGTCATATTCTGGAGTCTGGGACACGTTGGCAAGACTAAAAGTCCCTTCCCCCAACAAATCTGGCTTTACAGCATAGTAGGTGTGCGATCCTCCAAGCACCAAAGTGCGCACACGCATAGCGTGATGGTCCATCCATTGCTTTTTGTAGGCATACGAGTTGGGGTAGTGGCGCGTCACCACTTCTGTTACAGTGATAATGCATAGCATAATCGAAAAAAACAACGCTGAATATTTTAGAAAACGCTTCATTATGCTCTAGAATTGAAAATAAATAAAGTCCTGCTCTCCTGATTGACAGAAAAATGCGATGCTTGCTAATAGCACGTATAGTGTCCAACGCGCCACACGGTAGCGCATTAGCCCATGATACACCAACTCCAACGGATAATTGCAGTCGCGCTTCACCCACTCCACGCACACCAGTAGTGCACACGCTGCCAGTGCCTTTGAACCCAAAATGTCGCCGTCGTAAAGATTCGTGATGGAGAAAAGCTGTGAATAATAGTCTATGGCGTGTGTCAAATTGCCTTCTGCACGGAAAAACACCAAAGCCAGCGACACAAGCGTGAAAGTGAGCAGCATCAAGCCAAATTCCTTAAGCGAAGGGAACAGACGATCATACCCAACAATATGCTCATATTTGCTCTTGATGCCAGTTACCACATAGAAACTACACATCAAACCATTAAGCAGCCCCCACGCCACAAAGGACCATGCAGCCCCATGCCACAAACCACTAATCACAAAAACAATGATATTGTTCAGTACTGTCCGCCACTTTGAACACCGACTGCCACCAAGTGGGAAATACACATAGTCGCGAAACCATGAGAGTAGAGACATGTGCCAGCGACGCCAAAATTCGGGAATGCTACGCGAAAAATATGGGTAATTGAAGTTCTTTACCAAGTCAAAACCAAACAGTCTGGCGCACCCTATTGCGATGTCGCTGTATGCGGAAAAGTCGCAATAGATCTGAAACGAGAACAGCACGACGGTTACCCATAGGTTCACGGTTGATACCGAAGTGAAATCAGCCCATGTGTTGTTCACTACCGTGGCACACATATCGGCAATCACCATTTTTTTCGAAAATCCCCACAGCATTTGCCGACATCCATCTACAGCAAGCTTATAACAGAATGTGCGTTTAACCAAAAATTGAGGCAAAAGGTGTGATGCACGTTCTATAGGACCTGCCACAAGTTGTGGAAAAAAGCTTATGAATGCAGTGAATGCCACAATATCACGTGAAGCCTTAATCTTGCCTTTGTATATGTCAATGGAATAGCTGAGCGCTTGGAACGTGTAAAACGAGATGCCTACAGGTAGAATTAGATTGGCTGTGGGCCAGTCGAGTTCAAAACCAAACATTGACATCAGGTCATCCATGCTGTCCACAAAAAAATTGTAGTATTTAAACACCCCTAGTATGCCTAAATTTACAGCTATATTGAAGGTGCTAATACACTTCTGTGCTCTGCGGTTACCATTATACTTTTCTATTTGGATACCACTTACAAAACTACACACTGTAGTGAACAGTATCAAGCACAAGAAACGCCAATCCCACCAACCATAAAACACATAGCTGGCAACAGCAACCAGTAGATTTTGCCATTTCAACTGCTTAAACACAAACCAATACAGCAGAAAGACTAATGGCAAAAACACAACGAACTGTAGAGAAACAAACGACATAGTTGTCACAAAGATATATTTATTTTAGAAAACGAGCAACTGTTTATCTCCAAAAACAGAGATCCAATATGATAAAAAGTTGTATTTTTGTCCCAGAATAAAAAAATATCATATATCTACTGAAAAGAATGACCCTTTCATCCTATATACAAAGCATGATTGATGCTAGTCCCCGAAAGTGGGTGGCTTACACAACTGTCGCTGTGGTGCTTTACCTTTCGCTTGGCGTGTTTTTCGGCTTCGATGTGTGCGACAATGGGCAGTATATGACCATGTATGCCAACATGTTCACCGCTCCCGACACCGTGGGCTACCACTTTATGTATTATCTGAGTGGCATTGTGGGCGGTGTGGTGCTGTGGGCACTTCCCTCGATGGGGTTGCTGGGTATGCGCTTGTTTGGCTTGCTCTGCCTGGTGGCGTGTCTATTTTTAGTGTGGAAAATATTAAACCCCCACATCACACTCTTCGCCTCTCTTGCCGGCGGAGTGATCACAATTTTTGCCTATACGCCTCATCCAATCACTTTTTTTTACAACATTCTTTCTATTCTGCTTTTCTTGTTGGCGATTGATCGCTTTCAAAAGTCTACTGTTTTCTCTTGTTTGATGGGCGGCATTTTGTTGGGGGCCAATTTTTTCTCTCGAACTCCGAATGTTCTTGGTGTGGCATTTATTTTTATTCCGTTAGTTCAAGCTATGTGCTATAGGTCTGATCTGAAAAAGGCAATGCGGAATGTTGGGGTTGCTGGCGCTGGTGTGGCTTTTGGCATTTGCATAGTTATAGGGCTTATGAAATGTTTGGGTCATTGGGAAATATTCCTTAATAACCTAAAGACCCTCGGTGACATCGCAAACGACAAGACAGGAGAAGCAACCCATTCACTAACAATGCTTATTTTAGTTCAACTGAATTTTTACGCCCATGAATTGGGAATTTTAGTGGTCTTGATGGTGCTTATATGTGGCCAATCAAGCCTACAACTACACATTGAAAATAAAGTTGGACGTGCCGCATTACTTTTTGCCACACTTTTGTTGTTTGCTTGTGTGTGTTTTTGGTTACGCCCTATGCAAATACTTTGGGCGGTGTGTGCTTTGGGTTGCCTTAAAGGCATATTCAACAGCAAGCTGGGGCTAAGGTTTATTTCTATTATAGCACTATCACTAATGCTTGTCATACCTATGGGCTGTGATTTTGCTTTCAACACTGGTTCCATACCGTTCGTACTTGCTTTACCTATCACTGTGGCAATATGTCAAGTGCGCGCTGATAGGCTCAGGTCGGGTTGGTTCTGGTCTACGTTTGTCGTTGTTTGTATTATTAAAGTGTTAACCAATGGGGCGTATTTCGACGGAGGCAGACTGTGGGAAAAGACAGCCAGCATTGAAAACTCACGCGCCGCTGGCATACTCACCACGCCGGAGCGAGCTGCCATTATCAACGAGGTGCTCGATGGCATCAAACCCTGGGTACACCCTGGCGACACGATGCTCGTGTACGGCAGTATGCCCATGCTCAACTACCTCACCGATACCCGGCCAGCCATGGACTGCTGTTGGCCTGAATTGCTCAGCAGCGCCCTGCTCACCGAGCGCCTCAACAATGTGAAGACCCTCCCAATAGTGCTTCGCCAAAAATTCGTGTCAATCGGCACCGAGTTTACCGCGCCCACCGACAGTATGCTCCACACCTACGGCGCAGCGCAAAGCGCATTCTGCATCGACACAAAAATCGCCGCCCTCAACCACTTCCTCGTCACCCATCCCTACCGCATCGCCTACGACACCCCCCACTTCACCCTCTACCTCCCTAAGTGAAAGTCAACAAGTCAACGAGTCAACAGGTCAACGAGTTTTTTGGGGTGTCTGACGAGTCTGACGAGTCGGACTGGTCGGACAAGTCTGACTGTGGCTGGCGAGGCTGGCAAGAACACCGATTAAATCCATTTAAATCCTATTTACATCAATTTGAAATTTAATTTTAAACTCTACGCCCTATACTCGTTGACCTGTTGACTTCAATAAAAATAGGTGATAATGGATTTTTAATGGATTAAATCGGTGTTTTGATTCCACCATATCACCAGAGGCGATGGTGCTGTCTTAACTTCTTTAACTTCTTAACTCCTTAACTTCTATAAAAATTCTCCTGATTTTTCTCATGGTGTGGGGGAAACAAAACAAGCGCCCTATGACATTGCATGGGCGCTATCGGTATGTTCCGTTTGGTGTTTTGTGCCTTATTTCTGGGCTGGAGCTGCTGGCTGGCCTTGACCTGAGGTTGGGATGCCAGTGCCTTGTTGTTGCTCAGTTTGTGGGGTTGCGAGGCGAGTGCCTTGGTTTGCATCAGAACTCTTTGACAAGATGCAAGCGCAAATGCTGAGCACGCAAATGAAAATGGCTAAACTCCAAGTGGCTTTTTCAATGAAGTCGGTGGTTTTGCGCACACCTGCGATTTGGTTGTAGCTGCTTACGTTAGTAGCCAAACCACCACCTTTAGACTTTTGAATAAGAACCACACCAATCAGCAATAATGCTGCGAGAGTAATTAAAATTGCAAAAATAGCGTTCATGTCTGTAATGTATAATCTTTATTTTTTTGTTTTTTCGTTGAGTACCAATTTACGCAAGAAACGAATTTGGTCTGCAAAGTAAATACTTTTTTCTGGAAAATTCAAATTTATGTTCTCAATAATTTCAAGAGCCTTAGAATAATTACGTCTTTTGATGTACATTTTCGCCAAACTCTCGCTGAGCATTGAATCGTCGCGCTCCACAGGTTGCTCGATAGGCGTGTCGGCAATCTCCGCCACATCATGCTCGTCGATGTGGTGCTGCGGAATGTTGGTCACCTCTTTTTCCTTCTCGCGCTCTTGTGCTATGAAACTGTTGATGAGGGCATCTTGTGCGCTCTCGCCTGTGGCGGTGGCTGGTGCAGCCTGGTCTTCGGCGGCAAGGATGTCGGCATAGTCGGGCGTGGGGTTGAAAATCATGTTTTCAAGCACTTCCACCTCTTTCTGGCTGCCAGAGCCAAAGGCATCTAAGAACATGTCGATGGCGTGGGTGGTGGTAGTGGTGGGTTCCTCCTTTTCCTGTGGATAGAAGTCGCGGAACAGGTCGGCACCATCGCCCAAGTGGGTGGAGAGCACCTTGCGGTCGGCACAACTGATGGCCAGTTTGCCCAGCAGTTCTTCGTTGCCCTCTATGCCGTGCTGCTTCAGGTAGAGCAACGCCGGCAGATTGAAGTAGGGGTATTGCTGCTGCACCTCGTCGAGCCACTCCTGAGTGATGGGCTGCGAGGGGTTGGCGATAAAATCCTGTATGTTAGAGAGAATGTCCATGTGATGATGCTGTGTGTATTACCAGTTGCCGAAAGTGGCGTTGAAAATGAGGTCTTTTAGGTCGTTGCAGATTTGTGCGCACAGGTCGTCTTGCACGTCGGAGAGCATTTGGCTGCTGTCGAAGTCGCGGTACGCCGAGAAACTTTGGTCGTTGCTCAGCGCGGGATTCTTGTTGTCGATATATTTCACACGCACGGTGATGGTGAGGCGCGTTTTGCTGGCGTAAGCGTCTTCGCCCACGGCTTGCGGCGTGAGGTTGTAGGCGGTGATTTCGCCTTCCATTCGCAAGTCGCTGTTAGGCGAATCAATCACGCGCAGACGAGTGTTTTGCGCCACCATGTCGCGAAGTTTGTTCTCAAAGGTTTGCTGCAAAGGCGGATACACCAGCGCGGCACGGATTGGAAAGTCGCTGAACGAAACGGTTTTATACACATTATAGTCGAGCGATGCTCCGTTGAATTTGTAGAAATTATACACGGAGCACGCCTGCGATGCCACGAGCAGCATCACCAAGGCTAATGTGCGACGGAATATGGTGCTGAGGTGCTTCATTACTTTTTGTGTTGGTTTCTTGATTCGAGTCCGTATTCCTTGATTTTGCGGTAGAGCGTGCGTTCCGAGATGTTGAGTTCTTCGGCTGTGCGCTTGCGCTTGCCGTTGTTGCGCTCCAAAGCGCGTGTGATGGTTTCGCGCTCGGTTTCGTCGAGCGTTTTGATATGCGCCTCCACCTCCATGGCGTAGGGTGCGTCGAAATCGTGCTTGTCAACAGCGGTGGTGTCGTGGCTGTTGAGGTCGATGATTTTCTTCGGCTTGACGGTGTCGTCGTCGGCGCCGATGTTCATCTTCGTCAACTTATGGCTATCGCGCTTGAGCAGTTCCATCTCATCGTTGAGTTGGAATGTGGTGGCGGTTTCGGGCATGCGTCGCTCTTGCAGAGCCGATTGCAGAGCCACCACATCTTGCTGCATCTTGTAGAGCATCTTGAAGATGTATTCACGCTCGTGCATATAGTCGTGCACGGCGCCGTCAACGCTTACCAAACCCTCCTGGTTAGGCAGATATTTCGCCACATTCTCAACGCTGAGCCTGTTGCCAGCCTCAAACAGCGCTATCTGCTCCGCCACATTCTTGAGTTGGCGCACATTGCCGGGCCAGCGGTAGGAGAGCATCGCCTTTTTCGCCTCGTCGGAGTATTCCACTTCCGGGGTGCGGTATTTTTCGGAAAAGTCATGACTGAACCTGCGGATAAGCAGCCAAATGTCGTCGCCACGGCGGCGCAATGGTGGCACATCGATGCGCACCGAGCAAAGGCGATAGAACAGGTCTTCGCGGAACTTGCCCTCCTTGATGGCGTTTTCGAGATTCTTGTTGGTGGCAGCCACGATGCGCACGTCGGTCTTACGCACGTCGGAACTACCCACGCGCATATATTCGCCCGACTCCAGCACACGCAGCAGCAGTGCCTGTGTTTCCATTGGCAGTTCCGCCACTTCGTCGAGAAACAGCGTGCCGCCGTCGCAGTCTTCAAAATAGCCCTTGTGGTCGCTGATAGCGCCAGTGAACGAGCCCTTCTCGTGACCGAAAAGTTCGCTATTGATGGTGCCTGCTGGTATTGCACCACAGTTCACCGCCATGTATTTTTCGTGCTTGCGTCGGCTGTGGTCGTGAATGATTCGGGGGAAAACCTCCTTACCCGAACCGCTTTCACCGATGATGAGCACCGAGAGGTCGACAGGCGCAACCTTCAACGCCTGCTCCATAGCGGCGAGATACAACGGCGATTTGCCAATCAGTCCGTAGCGCAGCATTGCGCTTTTGATTGCTGCTTCAAGTGTTGCCATAATTAATATGTAGATTTTGAGTTAATTTCACACTGGTGTTATTTGTCCCACTTGCGCATACTGTAGGTGCGCTCGCGCAGGAATTCGCCCAACGATTCGAGCGACTCGTATTGTGCCTGCTCGTCGGGCATGATGGGTTGGCCCACCGACACACGGAACGTCTGGTCGTGGCGGCGGAACACCTCAGAGGGGAGTTTCAGCGTGCGCAATCGCCAGTCAATCAGGCCGAGAATGTTGAAGAATGTGCTGTTGTGGCCGTGGAAATAGATGGGCACCACAGGCACCTTCAACTTCTTGATCAGGCGAATGATGTTGGGTTGCCACAAGCGGTCCTCGATGCGGAGGTTAGGCGTGATTTTCGACACCGCCCCAGCAGGGAAAAAGCCCAGAGGGTGACCGTCTTTCACATGGCGGAGCGCGGTGGTGATACCCTTCATCGACACGGCGCGCTTGGCGGGGTCGTTGCTGGCGAGGGCATCCACGGCAATGAAGTTGGGGCGCATGGCGCTGATGTAGTTCAAAATCATATTCACCATTACCTTGAAGTCGGGACGGTATTCACCGATGATTTTAATCAGCATAATGCCGTCGAGCGCACCGAATGGGTGGTTCGACACGGTGATAAACCCACCATCTTTCGGCAGATTTTTCAGCACTTCCTCGCCACGAATGTCGATGGTGATGTTGAGGTCGCGGAGCAGACCTTGCACAAATGGCACGCCTGGGGTGTCGCAGTTGTGGTCGTGAATCCAGTTCACCTTATCCACTGCGAGCAGGCGGAACAGGCGGTTCACCAACTTCTCCTTGCCCTTGAAGAAGGGGGCGAGTTGGCAAATATCGTCGTAGTCGAGCACCGTGCGCTTGATAGGCGCTTGTGTGCTGGTGTCTTGCTGAGGCTTGTTGTCTTGCATAGCTGAATTTGATGTGTGAGGAAGCGCACAGCCCCCTCGAATCTATTTTCTTATAGTATAAGAATGCAAAGTTAGCAATATTCCCCGAAAAAACGAAAAATCGCCTCTAAAAATATGACAATTTGACAGAGGAGGAGTCTGCGAGTCAACAAGTCAACAAGTCAACGGGTCTACGAGTCAACGAGTCAACGAGGCGAGGTTTCGAAAATTCGAAGATTCGATTTGCCTCTCCTTGGGGAAAATATTGCACAAAGATGAATTAGGTGTGCAGTTTTTGGGGAGTAGTGAAGTTTTTTGCCTAACTTTGTAGGCTATAATGATATTTTTCACTTTGTAAGTAAAGAATAAGATGAAGATGCATCACATATTTAGCCTTGTTGCCGCCGTGGGATTGGCTACTTCTTGCGGTTCGGGCAGTGCTACGAACAGTTCGGCTAAAAATGCCGACACGGTGCCACAACCAGTTGCCGCTGTGGATTTTAACGCCGACAGCGCATTCGCTTTTGTGAAACAGCAATGTGACTTTGGTCCGCGTGTGCCCGAAACTCAGGCTCACGAACAATGCGGCGAATGGATTGAGGCGCAACTGCGTGGCTGGTGCGACAAGGTGATTGCCCAAAAGGCGCGCCTTACCACTTTCGACGGCAAAATGCTCAATGCCACTAATTATATAGGTGTTATTAATCCCGACGCCAAGGAGCGCATCTTGCTCGTGGCTCACTGGGACACTCGTCCTTGGGCAGATGCCGACCCCGACCAGGCAAAGCGCAATATGCCTGTGATGGGTGCCAACGATGGTGCCAGCGGCGTGGGCGTGCTGCTTGAATTGGCTCGCCTCATGAATGGTAAAAAGCCCGATGTGGGCGTGGATATCCTGCTCGTTGATGCAGAAGACTGGGGCACCGACAACGAAGAGGAAAGTTGGGCTCTTGGCACGCAATACTGGGCAGAGCACCCACATGTGAAGGACTACAAGCCCATGTATGGCATTCTGCTCGATATGGTGGGCGCACCCGACGCACAATTCTACCACGAGGGATTCTCGCTCCAGTGCGCTGCCGATGTGGTGGAGATGGTGTGGAACATTGCCGCCGATAGTGGCTACAGCAACCACTTCAAGAGTGTGCAGTTTGGCGCTGCCACCGATGACCACGTGTTTATCATCCGCGCTGGCATACCTTGCATCGACATCATAGACATGCGTCCTGGCAGCGAGGGCGGATTCTACCCTTACTGGCACACCACAGGCGACACCATCGACAAGATTTCTGCCGCAACGCTCAAAGCCGTGGGACAAACCGTGGCTAATCTTATTTACGAATTATAAAACATATCAGATATGGACAAACAGACTAACAAACCGCTCTACATCATCACTGGCGCCACCGACGCTATGGGCAGCGTGGTGACTCAGAATTTAGCAGAAGCCGGCCACGCCATTGTGATGGCTTGCTTCGACACCGAAAAGAGCGATGCCAAGGCTAAGGAATTGGCAATCCGCACACGCAATAAAGACATCACCAGTATGCACCTCGACCTTGGCTCTTTTGCCAGCGTGAGAAGTTTTGCCAACCAAATCAAGGCACTCAACCGCCCTGTGGCTGTGCTGGTGAACAATGCCAACTACATCAGCCACCGCAGCGAAATATCACCCGACGGCTATGAGAAGTTGGTGCAGGTCAACTTCCTGAGCACCGCTTTGCTCTCGCTGCTTATCCGCCCACTGATGATCGAAGGCGGCCGCATCATTTTCAGCACCTCGCTTTCGCACACGCCTGTTTCGATTCCTTACGAATTTCCAGCTGTGAGCAATTTCATGCCTATTGCTGCCTATGCGCAAAGCAAAATGGCGCTCTCGCTGTTCTCTATCTACCTCTCCACCGTGCTTCGCACCCAACATGTGGCTGTCAACAGCGTGGATTCGGGTTTGGTGAACTTGAGCAAACTGGGCATGAACCGCTTTATCAGCCGTTTCAGCTTTATCAGCAACCACACCGGCAACCTTGAAAACGGTGCCAAGGCGATGATGAGAGCCATCGGTTCTGCCGACACGGGCTTCATTTTCAAGAGTGGCAACAAGCAAATCAAGGCAAGTTCGCTGCTGCGTAACCGCGAAGTGTTTATCAAACTTTGCAACGACACGATGCGTGTGCTGAAAAAGCAACTCGAAGAGCCTAAGTGATGAGCAAAATAAAAAATCTTCTTTTCGACCTCGGTGGCGTGGTTATCGACATCGAGCGTCAGCGTTGTGTGGACTCGCTCACGGCGTTGGGTATGACCAATGCCGATGAAATGATTGGGCTGTATCGCCAAAGCGGACCGTTTCTGCAACTTGAAGCCGGTGCGTTGAGCCCTGCCGAGTTTTGCAATGCCATGCGTGCCACTATGCCCGAAGGCGTGACCGATGCGCAAATTGAGCAAGCCATCTGCAATTTTATCATCGACATTCCCACACACCGTCTGGTGGCATTGCGCCAGTTGCGCGAGAAATATGGCACCTATGTGCTGTCGAACACCAATCCCATCATGTTTGAGGGCATCATCGACACGCTTTTCCGCAAGGAAGGCCGACAGATGAGCGACTATTTCGACGGTGTGACCGTTTCGTATCGCGCCAAGCACAACAAGCCCGCGCCCGAAATCTTTGAATACGCCATCTCCACAATGGGCATTCGCCCCGAAGAAACGCTTTTCCTCGACGATAGCCAACGCAACCTCGATGCCGCCGCAAAATTCGGCTTCGCCACGGCTCTCGTGCCGGAGGGAGGGGAATTTATGGATATTTTAAAGCAACTCAATCTCGCCTAATGCAAATCGTTCGCGACACCGACACCCTACCAAAGCACAGCACCGTTGCAGCCATCGGCATGTTCGACGGTGTGCATCTTGGGCACCTCACGCTCATCGACGAGGTGAAGCGCATCGCCGCCCAGCGGCATCTGAAATCGGCTGTCATTACATTCGCACAGCACCCACAAGCCGTACTCCGACCAGATAGCGACATTAAAATGCTGATGACCGTGCCCGACAAGGTGGCGGAAATCGGACGGCACGGCATCGACGTGACGGCGCTGCTCAACTTCACCTACGAACTCTCGCTCAACAATTCACGCCAGTTTCTGCAACTGCTGCGCGACCGCTATGGCGTGGCGGTGCTTGTGGTGGGCTACGACCACCGCTTCGGCCACGACAAGTCGGAAACCTTTGCCGACTATGTGCGCCACGGCAAGGAACTGGGAATCGACGTGGTGAAGGCACCCGAATACTTGGGCGAGTATGCGCCTGTTAGTTCTTCTATTATTCGCCGCCTCATAGCATCGGGCAAGGTCGACGACGCGATGCGCTGCATGGGCCGCCCCTACACGCTGTCGGGCAAGGTGGTTCACGGCTTCCACAACGGCCGTGGCATCGGTTTCCCAACCGCCAACGTGGGCGAAATCCCCACCGACCTCATTCTTCCCCACAAGGGCGCTTACGCCGTGATGGTGAAAGTGGACGATGAGTGGCACCAAGGCATGGTGAACGTGGGCGTGCGTCCCACTCTCGACAACGGCACACAACTCTCTGTGGAAGTCAACATCTTCGACTTCGACGGCGACATCTACGGCAAGCCTATCACCCTCCAATTCATCAAATTCCTCCGCCTCGAATTCAAACTCGGTAGCATCGACGAACTCCGCGCCCAACTCACCCGCGACCGCAACACATCCCGCCAAATCCTCACCGCCTTAACAAGCAAATAAGTCAACGAGCCAACGAGTCAACAAGTCAACAAGCCAACGGGTCAACAAGTCGATAATTTGAAATCACGTTGGATTGTTGGGGTCTTAAACCCAAATCGGTCATTAGGACGTGAAAGGATTTTTTTAGATTACTTCTTGCGGTCTTTCGGTTTTTATAAGATGCCTTTTGCTTGTTTTTAATTCG
>OJNW01001076.1_pt1 | contig 14123 bp, 12 predicted proteins | sample 1597951 | NCBI WGS metagenome assembly OJNW01 (sample SAMN01915212, study PRJEB22387) | human gut metagenome | isolation source: stool | host: Homo sapiens | place: USA | reverse complement strand
CAAATTTAAATTCTGAATTTATGAACGAATTGACGGGAGCGGACTTTAAATCCGCAACTGCTGATGACAACAAGAAGTTGTTTATCGAGACTTATGGCTGCCAAATGAATGTGGCAGATAGTGAAGTAATCGCCTCTGTGATGCAAATGGCGGGTTATTCGGTTGCCGAAACGCTGGAAGAGGCTGATGCGGTGTTTATGAATACCTGCTCTATCCGTGACAATGCCGAACAGAAGATTTTGAATCGTCTGGAGTTCTTTCATTCGATGAAGAAGAAAAAGAAGCACCTTATTGTAGGTGTATTGGGGTGTATGGCCGAGCGGGTAAAAGATGATCTGATAGAACACCATCATGTGGACCTTGTAGTAGGACCGGATGCTTATCTGACTCTTCCTGAGTTGATTGCTTCGGTAGAGGCCGGTGAGAAGGCAATGAATGTAGAACTTTCGACTACTGAAACCTACCGGGATGTGATTCCTTCGCGTATCTGTGGTAACCATATCTCCGGATTTGTATCCATCATGCGCGGATGCAATAACTTTTGTACCTATTGTATTGTGCCTTATACCCGTGGACGTGAACGTAGCCGGGATGTGGAGAGTATATTGAATGAAGTGGCCGATTTGGTATCAAAAGGTTACAAAGAGATCACTCTGCTGGGGCAGAATGTAAACTCTTATCGTTTTGAGAAGGAGGGGGGGGAAGTAGTTACTTTCCCAATGTTACTTCGTCTGGTGGCTGAGGCTGCACCGGGAATACGTGTCCGTTTCACCACTTCGCATCCCAAAGATATGAGTGATGAAACCTTGGAGGTGATTGCACAGGTTCCTAACGTATGCAAACACATTCACCTTCCCGTACAAAGCGGAAGTTCGCGTATCCTGAAATTGATGAATCGCAAATATACGCGTGAATGGTATCTGGACCGGGTAGCGGCGATCAAACGTATTGTGCCCGATTGCGGACTTACTACCGATATATTTTCCGGCTTCCATTCCGAAACGGAAGAAGACCATCGGGAATCACTTTCGTTGATGGAAGCTTGTGGTTATGATGCAGCATTTATGTTTAAATATTCGGAGCGTCCCGGTACTTATGCTTCCAAGCATCTGGAGGACAACGTTCCCGAAGAGATAAAAGTCCGTCGGCTGAATGAAATCATTGCTTTGCAGAATCGTTTGTCGGCCGAATCCAATAATCGTTGCATCGGTAAAACGTACGAAGTGTTGGTTGAAGGTGTTTCGAAGCGTTCACGCGACCAGCTGTTCGGCCGGACCGAACAGAATAGGGTAGTGGTATTCGACCGCGGTACCCATCGGATAGGTGATTTCGTGAATGTGAGAATCACGGAGGCCAGTTCTGCCACATTGAAGGGTGAAGAAGTCTTCAGCTAATCCGGGTTTTTGTATATAAGATAAAAAGGTGTAGTCATCAGGAAGGTATGACTGCACCTTGTTTGTTATATGGCTACATTGTTTTATCTTTGTGCGTACCTTAGAAAATAGAACACTATGAAGAACAAATTATTTATTTTATTTGCATTTTGTATTTCAGTCCATGTTTATGCTCAACAGCCCTCCAGGGAGATACCTTTAAAATATGGAGCTACCAATATTGGCAAACGTCAGGATGATGCTATGAAGCGGTTTCGCAACAATCGCTTGGGAGAGTTTATTCATTGGGGACTGTATGCTATTCCCGGTGGCGAATGGAAAGGTAAAGTATATAATGGGGCTGCCGAATGGCTGAAATCATGGGCTAAAGTCCCTGCTGCCGATTGGCTGGAATTGATGAAACAATGGAATCCTGTTAAGTTCGATGCCAGACAATGGGCCCGGATGGCCAAAGAGATGGGAGTGAAATACGTTAAGATTACGACAAAACATCATGAAGGTTTCTGTCTCTGGCCCAGTCAATACAGTCAGTATACCGTAGCGCAGACGCCTTATAGAAAAGATATCTTAGGTGAATTGGTGAAAGCCTACAATGATGAAGGTATCGATGTACATTTCTATTTTTCGGTGATGGATTGGAGTCATCCGGATTATCGTTATGAGATTACATCGAAAGAAGACAGCATTGCTTTCAGCCGTTTTCTGACTTTTACCGACCATCAGTTGAAGGAACTGGCTACCCGTTATCCGACAGTCAAAGATTTCTGGTTTGACGGAACTTGGGATGCAAGTATCAAGAAGAACGGTTGGTGGACAGCTCATGCCGAACAAATGCTGAAAGAACTTGTACCGGGAGTTACCGTTAATAGCCGGCTTCGTGCCGATGATTATGGTAAGAGGCACTTTGACAGTAATGGCCGTCTTATGGGAGATTATGAGTCGGGATATGAACGGCGTCTTCCCGATCCGGTAAAAGACTTACAAGTGACTAAGTGGGACTGGGAGGCTTGTATGACTATTCCTGAAAATCAGTGGGGATATCACAAAGATTGGTCGTTGAGCTATGTTAAAACCCCGATAGAGGTGATCGACCGCATTGTGCATGCGGTGTCGATGGGAGGAAATATGGTAGTGAATTTCGGTCCTCAGCCCGATGGAGATTTCCGTTCGGAAGAGAAAGAGTTGGCGATGGCATTGGGGTGCTGGATGAAGAGGTATGGTGAATGTATATATGGATGCGACTATGCCGGATGGGATAAGCAGGACTGGGGATACTATACCCGTAAGGGGCAAGAGGTATACATGGTTGTATTTAATCGCCCCTATTCGGGGCTTCTTAAAGTAAAGGTTCCCAAAGGTACCGAAATAGAAAGAGCCGTTTTGCCGGATGGACAGGTGGTAAAGGTAGCTGAAACTGCCCGGAATGAATATAATGTGGCCATGCCTTCGCAAGATCCGGGTGAGCCGTTTATAATCAAACTACAAGTTAAGGAGGCTTCCGGAGCAGCAGACGGATATCGGGACGCATTAACGTAACGGTACCCCCGTCACGCTATGCACTTGCTTTAACAAACCATTAAAATAAAATATCATGAGAAAACTATCTTATTTAATCATCGTGTGCTTATGCCTGTGCAGTGGTGTCATTCCTCTGATGGCACGTCAGGTCACGGCTTTCAATACCGGCTGGCAATTTAAGAAAGGTCCTTTTGCTACAGATCCGATGCGGGCCGCCTCCCAATGGGATGGAAAGTGGGAAACGGTCGAAATTCCACATACCTGGAATGCCATGGATATGCAGGTACAGTCGGGCTCTTTCTACGAAGGGGCAGGCTACTACCGCAAAACACAGTTCTTTCCCCACGACCTGGAGGGTAAGCGTGTTTTTTTGCGTTTCGAAGGGGTAGGAGCCTGTGCCGAAGTGTATGTCAACGGGAAACTGGCAGGTACGCACAAAGGTGGTTATTCTGCCTTTGCATGCGAAATAGGTACAGCGCTCAAACTCGGTGCCGAGAATGAAATCATTGTTAAAGCCGACAATAAAGCCCGTCCCGATGTAATTCCGGTCAATCAAAACCTTTTCGGTGTCTACGGCGGTATTTATCGTCCCGTATGGCTGATTGTAACCGAACAGAATAACATAACGGTTACCGATTGTGCCTCGCCGGGTGTCTACATCACCCAAAAGGATGTATCGAAGAAATCGGCCGATATCACCGTAAAAGTAAAATTGGATAATGCAGGACTTCAACCTGCTGCTGTAACACTCGAAAACACTATTTATACGCAGGAGGGTCAGAAAGTCGGTACACACAGCCGGTCGTTTGACTTGAGTCCGCAAGGAACACAAACTTATTTGTCCACTTTTAAACTGAAGAACCCACATCTCTGGCAGGGACGTAAAGATCCGTATCTTTATAAAGTTGTCTGCAGGCTGATGGCAGACGGAAAAGTAATCGATGAAGTGGTGCAGCCTCTCGGGGTGCGTAAGTATGAGATAGTAGCCGGGAAAGGCTTTTTCCTGAACGGAGAGAAGTACCCGATGTATGGTGTGACCCGTCATCAGGATTGGTGGGGATTGGGTAGCGCCCTTAAAAACGAACATCACGATTTCGATTTGGCTGCCATTATGGATGTGGGAGCCACTACTGTCCGTTTTGCCCACTACCAGCAATCAGACTACCTTTATTCCCGCTGTGATACATTGGGACTGATTATTTGGGCCGAAATACCTTGCGTGAACCGGGTGACCGGATACGAAACTGAGAATGCGCAAAGCCAGCTTCGCGAATTGATCCGCCAGAGTTTCAATCATCCTTCCATTTATGTATGGGGGCTTCACAATGAAGTATATCAACCACATGAGTATACAGCTGCATTGACCCGTTCTCTCCATGATCTTGCCAAGACAGAAGATCCGGACCGTTACACCGTTTCGGTCAATGGGTATGGTCACATGGATCATCCGGTCAACCTGAACGCAGACATACAGGGTATGAACCGTTATTTTGGCTGGTACGAGAAAAAGATACAGGACATCAAGCCATGGGTGGAACAACTTGAAAAAGACTATCCCTATCAAAAATTGATGTTGACCGAATATGGTGCCGATGCGAATCTGGCTCATCAGACCGAATACCTTGGGGATGCCCTGAATTGGGGAAAGCCTTTTTATCCGGAAACATTTCAGACTAAGACACATGAATACCAGTGGAGTATTATCAAAGACCATCCGTACATCATTGCTTCTTATCTCTGGAATATGTTCGATTTTGCCGTACCTATGTGGACTCGTGGCGGTGTGCCTGCCCGTAACATGAAGGGGCTGATTACCTTCGATCGTAAAACAAAGAAAGACTCTTATTTCTGGTATAAAGCCAACTGGAGCGAAGAGCCGGTACTCTATCTCACACAGCGTCGCAATGCCGATCGTGAAAAGCGAACGACAGCCGTTACCGTTTATTCCAATATCGGAACTCCGAAAGTATACTTGAGTGGGCAGGAACTGAGTGGCATTCGCAATGGCTATACCGATGTACATTATGTGTTTGACAATGTATCACTTGCCGACGGAAAAAATATACTGAAAGCTGTAGTCTCAACTAAGGGGAAGGAATATACTGACGAGATTGAATGGAATTATTCCGGTGAGAAAAACAGGGAAATCGATTCATATGAAAATAAGAATGAACATTCGGGCTTTTGATCGTAGATTTCAAAATTTCCTACGAAAATGTATTTTGATCTTCCATCTTCCACCTCCTGTTTTTAAGGACCGAATAGATCATAAATTTCTGATAAACAGATAAAAATTCGGATTTTTATCTGTTTATATCCATTATTGTATTTTGTTTTTCTCGTTATCTTTAGTGAAAATGGTCTTTTCTTTATCTCGTCCCGCATACCTGTGCCCATTGTCCCGGGTACCCAGGCCCATCAGCCCGTGTATGCGGGCCGATGAGCCCGGGTATATGGACTCAGATAATGATGCCATATAAGGAAGTAACATTCTTATTGTAAGCGTGTTATGAAAAGAAGATTATTAACTTGTTTTCTTCTGAATTTGCTTTTTGAAAGGAGTATAAAGCCGTATAACTTTAGAAAACCTCTTTAATATATTGTGTAGGTGGAACTTTATAGAATTTCTTAAATCGTTTTCCGAAATATTTGGCATTACAAAAGCCTAGAAAAGTGGCTATTTCCGTAACTGTATATTGTTGGGTAACCAATAAAATTTTAGCTTTATTCATTTTGAAATAATGCATGTATTCTGTAGGTGTCTTGTCTGTAATTTCTTTTATTTTGGTGTAGAATTTGGTACGACACATTCCCATATCAGCACTTAACATGTCAACTGTATAGCTTTCTGTTGAAAGATTCTTTTCCAGAAGCTTGTTCACTTTGTTTATGAACAGTGTGTCCTCTTCACTTTTTGCAGTTGGTGAAGGCAGATTGTCCGACAGGTTTTTCTCCAGGAGTTTCATGATACGTTCATGCTTATTGATAAGTATTTGTATATCCATTTTGAGTCTGCAAATATTGATTGCGCGCGGTTCCAATTTATCTACTCCACAGTCCGCATGGGCAAGATAACTTCCGTTATCATTGTTACTGATCAGGAGAATGACAGGAATATGAACCATGCTTGTATTCGATTTTATTTTAGAACAGATTTCCTTGCCGCGTATGCCGTTTACCGTTTCGTCAATAACGATAATATCCGGTAGCCGATCTCCCGAGAAATGTAATATCTGTTCCGGATTTTCAAGGATCGTTATTCTGAAAAGTATGGAGAACGCCTTATGCAAATAGTTGCTTAACTCTGTATCTGCCATAACCAGCAGTATGTGATGCTGTTTTTTATCGGGACGGATGATTTTATCATCTTTCATTACAGGAGGCACTACTTCCGGACATTGGATGGTATTACAATATCCGTTGATAGGTACAGTAACCCGGAGAGTTATTGACCGTCCGTGATAGCTGCCAATCAACTTTCCACCATGTAAGCGGATTATCTTTTTTATAATTTGAAGACTTCCGCAATAGTGTATTAACATAAATGTAGAGATGAACGAAAGTCTCTTTTTGTGACTTTGCCTGCATTCCGGTCCATTGGTTATCTGGAGGTTCCAATGCTTGATGCTGTGTGACACGTCCATATTTATGCAGCCTTTGCAAGGTGTGGCTTCTATCATTTTATTCAGCAGGCATTGCAGAGCGGCAGTCATCGTTATTTCGTCCATCCGGCAACTGATATAACTGAAGTCTTTATTAATATTTAATTTTATTTGACGAGTATCGGCGTACGCCCGGCATTGGTTGACGATTGAGGTTATAAAAGTGTAAAGTTCGAATTCAATGGGAGAGGAGCCCGGATGCAGTTCATTCTCCTTATCGTCGAATACCGCAATGTTCTGGTAGCAACTCATAATATGACTGGTGTATCCGAGTATCCGCTTTATCTTTTGGGATGTAGATTCGGAGAGACTGTCCGAAATGATTTCTTCCAGTAGGTGGTGAATCAAAGTTAGCGGTGTCTGAGTTTTATGGGTTATGTTTAAGATCAGTCTCAGCTTTTCGTGAGGAAATAGCTTTGTGCTGTATACCATTCGGTAATATACGATAAGGGAGATAAGTAACCCTATTGCCAGGCCCTCAATAGGATAAGACCATGACGATTGCCATAAGAACATTGGAATAATGGTGGCCGTTTGAAACTGACTCGCGAAACTTTCATTCATTTCAATAAATGTATTGGTTGGGCTACAGGGGCATGCGTAATTAAGTTGTATGTCCATTAAGATAATTAGTAAGAAAGTGAGAATTGATTTCATAATTATAGCTAGATAAATTTTAATTTTATGTTCCTATTTGATCTATGGTTTTTTATACATTTTTTATTCCTATGAATATCTTAACTATTGTTGTTGCTGCAAGTATATGATTTTTTGAATATCCTGATTGGGTATAATCTTTCAAAAGAAATGGGTAATATTTGGTGCAGAATTGCGATGTATATCTTTTTCGTAATAAAGATCCTTTTGCCATGAGGAGTTATTTATTATTTTGAACTGTCAAGTCTCTTTCTCTCTTTTATGCCCGAATGCTCCTATTTTATATGTTTTTTATTCCTATTTAGATGTCGATTGGCTATATTGAAGATGCTATATAGGGCTTATTGGGTGGGTAGAAAGAAACCTCCAACGGGGTATTTTCTCTAGTTGAATCAGATTCAATTTAGGGATGCCTCTTCTCTATATGTAACACCTGTCTTATGCAACTATCTTTTGGATTATAAGTGGCTGATATACTGATGAAAATATCTGTTTCTGATTTTTGGATATGATGATTTTTTTTTGATTGAAAGGGATATCTTGGTCAATCCAAATTCATAAAAATAGTAGTATAATCAAGGGCTGATGTGATTGTGTCAAGTGTTAATTCGATGTGCTAATTGAGGTTAAATGTAGATTATTACTTATTATTACCTGTATATGGGGTAAATATCGACATTGTAATACTATGTAATAAATTGTAATACACTGAAATATACCCATAATGTAAAGGTTTCTTTTTAAAGGGAAAATATTAAAGTAATCTGAATTTGATATGAAAAATAGGACATTGACAAACATCTGCTTTTCTGTGTCTGTTTGAGGCAAATATTTGAAGACCTGCCTACCGGCATCAACAATGGGCCAATTGTGAGTTTATTCTCTGTCAGTCAGTGAAATCTATGAGGGAACTTTGAGATAATATTGTAAAGTATTACATTTGTTTGCAAAAACAAACAGTGATGAAACGTTCTAGGTTATTTTTATGGATTTTTGGGATATTGATGCAAGCATTTTTAATTAGTATGCACTTCTATCAGAGGAACATGGAAGCAATGTATGCCGAAACCGAGTATCTTCTGAAGGAAGTTTTGAATGAGGAACTACACAGAAAGCAGCAAGAATTGAATCTATTTTATATCTCCAAAGTAACAATCGATACTATTCCTTTAACGATTCGTGTTACAACAAGTAAGGGAGTCAAGACTTTTACTGTTGATGCTAAAAAGAGTAAAAAGAATATTTCTCAAAGTATGGCAGAGCGGTCTTGGCATTCAGCTGCTTGTATGAAGAGTCGTTTGTCTACAGATACTTTAAATTTGCTTTGGAATAGAAGGCTTAAAAGCCAGCAAATTTTTGCTAAAACCGATGTACATATAACCACAACTCATTTAGATAATACTATTTCTTATTGTAAATGTAAGAATTGCAAAGATTATTGTTTTGGAACGCATAAATTCACTTTTTATGTGGGAAATAGATGCGAAATCGAGGTTATAGCTTTTTGCTCTTATTTAAGATGGGCCGTATATCAGTATCATAGTATCCCATTTGAAGTTATATGGAGTGTGACGGCTGTTCTTATCATTATTCTCTGTAGTTGGTATTTGATAAAGAAGTATATATCTAAAATTCGAAATGATAAAAAACATTTAGCTAATGACCGAGATCGTGAAAGAAAGGTTCGTATACAATTGGAAAAGGATCAGAAAAGGTTAGAGGTAAAACAAAAAGAATATGAAAAACGGATAAAAGACTTTTCAGCAAAAGGCGAAGAATACGAGGAAGAGAGAAAAAGTATGGAGAAAATACTGAAAGAGTATGAGAATCAAATTCAAAAACTGAAAGAATTAAGGGAATCTGGGAAAGAACCATTACTTTACAGATTGAGTCCAAAAGTTACTTTCGATTCTTATGCAAAGGTATTAATTTGTAGCGACCAAACAATATCTCTTACTTCACAAGCATGTCAACTGTTGGATGCTTTTCTGAATGCTTCCGAGTATATTTTAACTTATGAGGAGCTCTTGCGATATTTATGGGAAGATGGTACTGGGGATATGATTCGTTTGCGAGTCGCAATTTCTCGTTTACGTGTTGCGCTAAGTATAGATCCTGAAATTTCTATTTTTCAGAAGGATATTAATAAATACCAACTAGTACTGCCTGAAAAGAGGTGATTTAGGGAAACTTTTATATTATGTAATAAATTGTAATGCAAAAAATGGTGTTATATTGATCAATAGCTTTTAACTTTGCTGTGAATAATTAAAACGTATATCTTATGAAAATGAAAAATTATTTGAAAGTAACTGTATTTTGGGTCGCTGTCCTTTCGGTTTGGTGCTTAAAGCCGACAAAAAAATCTCAAGATACTCTCTTGTTGCAGAATGTCGAAGCTTTGGCAAGTGGAGAAGAGCCTTCACAGATTCATTGTTATTGGCGAGGCTCTGTAGATTGTCCTGTTAGCCATGATAAGGTAGAGGTTGTATATGAGTACTAATTAAACGATTAAGGTTGTACTCAATAACCTTTTTGAAAATGGAGTAGATTTAGAGGAAGGGAGCTGAAATTTAAATACTTTAGAAATAGAGCTATAGCAAAGATAAAAATATTATAGTCAGCTCTAAATTAAAAAGATCATGGGAAAATATATCAGTATATTGATCTTAATAGAGACTATTCTTTTAGGATGTCACTCGACAAAAGAGAAGATTGAGTTTTCAAACAGAGTGATTTGTAGCGATAGCATATTGCGAGAACTGGTTGTTTTAAATGATACGTTTTTATTTTCGTATCCTTTGCAAATAGAATGTATAGACTCAATGCTACTGGTATTGGATAATGTTAATAATAATTTCTTCCATCTGTTTACTCTAAAGGGTGTACCCATAAAATCTTTGGAGAAAAAGGGCAAGGGCCTATTGACTTTATAAATGTGGAATCATTCAATTTATCTGAAGATAGAAAAACCATGTATGCCTACGATACGTCATTACGTAAAATAGTGAAATATGATGTTTCTTCTTTTTTAAAAGATTCATTGAAATCTGAGGTTATACAGGTGAATTATGATAGCTTGCCTCAAGCCGAAGTGCCTACAATAATCTATGATATGCTTTCTCTTAAAGATTCAAACTTTCTTGTAAAAGCAAATCATAAGGGCCTTCGGTTTGGATTATTAAAAGATGGAAAGGTTACTCAATTATACAATTCTTTCTCTGATTGTGTAAATACGAACGATGACGAAGAAGTCTGGTCAGTTTTCTGTAGCAATACCAAAACCAAATTAAGACCTGACAGGACAAAGATGTTGAATGCAACCTATCTTGGAGGAGTATTGGAATTGTTTGATTTGGATGATAATTGTTCCTTATCATTGGCAAAGATACTTTATATTTACGAGCCTAAATATGGTATTGCCGAAGGGGTAATACCTAAATATGTTGTTTTCAATGAAACGACTCAGATTGGTAGGTCTTTCACATGTCATTGGAGTGATAACCCTATCACCATTGGTTGGAGCTTGATAAAACATACATCAATGGCAGGCTTCTTTTCAAAGAAACAGTAAGCAGCAATAGCTGAAGAGCATTGGCTATAGAGTTTTTGAATCAGCGGTGTCTGGATGTTCAATCTGTGTAATATTTTTCAATTTGTTATTTTAAATGCTCCCGATTATACGGTGAGTGATGAGGATATCATTAAGTTTATTTGGAAAGGCGAAACGAGTATTCAGATAAATACGTTTTGTTCTGCCGGAAACAAATTAGGGAAGAGATTGGAGCAAGCTGGTTGTGACTATCCAAAATCTCTTTTTACCTTTGCTGCCAGTTATTAACACTTATACTTTGAAGCCATGAAAAACTATATGAAATTAATCTTTGGGTTAATAGTCTTGATCGGGTATTGGCCTACCACGAAAATTTCTAGGAGAGTAAATTCCCTATTCTTGCAAAATGTAGAGGCGCTTGCCGGCAGTGAACACGTTACCAATTTAGGTTGCTTGGGTGACGGGTCTGTAGATTGTCCTATTAACCATATCAAAGTAGAACATGTGGTTCAAGGATTTAGTCTTGGGGAGTGAGGATTCATTTTATATAAATCTCATCACACTAGAATCATTCATTGCATTATCAATTAGGGTTAGAAAGGGAGTGGAACGATCTACGTCCTGGGAAAAGTCTTAGAATCGTTCACTCCCGGATAACCTTTAAAAAAGGAGGTTGCCCGACACGAAGATAGCGAAAAATTTATTGGAATGAGTAAATGTAGCATTTACTTTTTCTACGGCGGAGATGGCTACCCGAAATATCCTTGCTCCCATACGTGTTCTGATGGAGTAGGACGTTGCTACAAGGTTTATGATGATTAGGGAAACTGTCATTTTGACGGTAGTCAAACATATTCTTGTGCCTGCTAACTATTAAGAAGAAGTTATATCAAAAGTTTAGAGTTTCTTCATTTCCTTTTTTAAAATACAGGAGAGGAGATGATTACTACAATTTTCTTGGTATAACTTCCTGTATTGTTAATTTAATGTAATAAAATTATGAAGAATATCTTGTTAACACTTCTCTTGTTTATACTTTTTTCATGTAAAAGCACTGGAGATAAAACCGACTGTGAAGTATTACATGTCGATTTGGTTGAACGCCCTGTTCCAACAGAAGAATTATTTTCTAAAATATCTGTCATTCCATTGGAAACCAATGATAGTTCCTTTCTTGTAAGGCCTGTGAAAGTTATTATAAAAGATAACAGATATTATATTGTCGATGAAGGGGTTCCGGCTGTGTTTTCTTTTGATGAAGAAGGGCACCTTTTGCATAAAATAGGTAAAAAGGGACAAGGCCCCGGAGAGTATCGTGAAATATACGATGCCGTTATTAAAGAAAAAGAAAATGCAGTGTATATGCTATCTCCATTTGGCTCTCTTTATGTGTATTCTCTGGATGGAAAATTCATAAAAGAAATAAAACTGCCAACTAGGTCGAATTATCAATTGATAGAGGAGTTGGATAGTAAGTATTTCGTTACATGGACATTACCTGCTTCTGAGAATGAAAATTGTATCAGCGTTATTTCTAAAGAGTCTTTCAAGAATGTGAAAGAATTTTGGCATGTTCCTCCCGTTCTCACTACTCTGAATTCTAAACCTTTTTATAATTATGAACATAAAGTATATTTTTCGAATCCTTATCAAAATGAAGTATATGAAGTAAGGACAGATAGCTTACGGGTTGCATACCGTTGGGATTTTGGAAAAGATAATCTTGATTTGAAGGAGTATGGATTCACTTTATTAGAGGATCAAAAGGTTGAGGAATATAAATTAATGTTGCAGTATTTACGTGATTCTACTGTGCCTTATTTATTAAGGCATCAATTTCAGAATAAAAAATATTATTATACCATGTTGACGTTTGGCCTTCGGCATCGGATGAATCTGTTTTATCGAAAGGATGACGGCAAGAGTTTCTTTTTTGAGAAAACAGCGGAGGGTGTTTTGCTCCATCCTTTAGCCTTTAATGAAGATTTCCTGACTTGTATTGTTTTCAATGAAGACTTTCCAAACTATGAAAAAGTGCTTCCTTCGGAGGAATATAAGAAGTTGGAAGAGCGTTTAGAAGATGATAACCCCTGTTTAATCAAATTTTATTTTAAATGAAAAATCTTATACTGGTGTTAGGTTGTTTTTTCTTTCTAATCTCATGTCAGCAGACCGAGAAGGAAAAACTTGAAGAACTTGTTAAAAATTGGAATGGGAAGGAGGTACTATTTCCGACAAATCCTAGTTTTACGTTATATGGAAAAACTCCTGTCGATTTTAAAATCCCTGTTTCGGATTATAAGATCGTGACCTATGTCGATTCGTTGGGTTGTTCCAGCTGTAAATTGCAATTGCCTAAATGGAAGGAATTTATGAAATATGCGGATTCTATAGTAGGCTATCAAATACCGGTTCTTTTTTTTCTTCATCCTGCTAATGTTCGCGAGATGAGGTCTGTGTTAAAACAAAATCGTTTTAATTATCCTGTTTGTATGGATACGGAAGATACTTTTAATAAAGTGAATAAGTTTCCTTCACAGCTAAATTTTCAAACTTTTTTATTAGATAAAAACAATCATGTAATTGCGATAGGAAATCCGGTCCATAATTACGATGTAAGAGAACTCTATATCCATCTTATTTCAGGAGGAATAGATGGAGATTCTCTTTCAAATATGCGAACAGTGATAAAAATAGAGGAAGATATGGTTGATTTGGGGAGTTTTGATTGGAGACGAGAGCAGCATATAACTTTTGAGATACACAATATTGGTAATAATAATTTGGTCGTTTATGATAATAAGACATCTTGCGGATGTACTTCTGTTGAATATTCCAAAGAACCCGTTCAGCCCGGAAAGTCTTTAGCAGTTAAAGTAACTTATAAAGCAGACCATCCGGAACACTTTAATAAAACTATTATACTATATTGCAATGCTTCCGCTTCTCCTTTGGAATTAAAGATAACTGGAAATGCTAAATAATTGGAGCATAATGAAATAAATTTCTATAGGGCGAGTGCTGCCAGTTGTCTTATTTGTCTTTGATAGTCGCTGTAGTCGCAACTTTTGCAGGCTACAATATATATCAGTCACAGAGAGCGAAAAATACAATGTCGGAATTGGCGATGGCTAATGTGGAAGCATTGGCTGATATTAATGAAACAGATTCTTCTGGGCAAACATTATATTGTTGCGGTAATGAAGATACATGCGCTAAAGGAGAAGATGAGGATACTGGCGAAGAGTTTATCATTCATGGTGTACTATCTAGTAAAAAATGTAGGTCGTTAGTGATTGGGATATATATATAAAAACATACACTATTGAGGAAATTGCT
>OJNW01001009.1_pt1 | contig 15111 bp, 12 predicted proteins | sample 1597951 | NCBI WGS metagenome assembly OJNW01 (sample SAMN01915212, study PRJEB22387) | human gut metagenome | isolation source: stool | host: Homo sapiens | place: USA | reverse complement strand
AATTACTATCGAAACAGTAAAGGGGAGTTAACATGGCAGAATTAGAATCAGTTATAGAACAAAGACTTATCGATCAGTTATGTAGCGGAGAATCACAATGGACATACAGACCAGATATTAAAACCGAAGAGCAGATATGGGCAAATTTCAAGTACATACTTGAACAAAATAACAAAGCGAAACTAGGGGACCAGCCCCTCTCCGAATCTGAATTTGCAAAAATAAAGAACGATGTTTCACATGCTTCATTCTACGATGCCGGTAAATGGCTTGTAGGTGAAAATGGCAAGGTATATGTGCACATTCAGAGAGGAAATGAACAGCTGCATCTACTTGTTATGAACAATGAGCATATCGCCGGTGGATCAAGTGTTTATGAGGTTATCAATCAGTATCAGGCATTTGCAAATGATGACTATACAGATTCTCGTAATAGACGTTTTGATGTCACACTGCTGATAAATGGTATTCCTTTGATACACATTGAATTAAAGAACAAAGATCACGCCTATATGGAAGCCTTTAATCAGATAAAAAAGTATGTCGGCGAAGGCAAGTTCCGTGGCATATTCTCCAACATTCAGATGTTTGTTGTAAGTAATGCCGTAGACACCAAGTATTTTTCTGCAGCAAGAGAACCTGAGCTCAACAAAAAATTTGTCACAGGATGGATAGACAAACACAATTACCCTGTATGTGATTATATTGATTTCGCAGGTTCAGTGCTTAGGATTCCTCAGGCACACGAGATGGTGACAAAATATACCGTACTCGACAACGAAAAGAAAAAGTTGCTTATTCTCAGACCTTATCAGATACATGCCATCGAGGCAATGCGCGAAGCCTCAAAGCGCGGAAAATCAGGCTTTATCTGGCACACCACAGGATCTGGAAAAACCATGACCTCATATAAAGCAACAAGGAATCTTCTCATGGATATCCCATCCATCGAAAAGACAATATTTCTTATCGATAGAAAAGACCTGGATATGCAGACAAAAATGGCATTCCAGTCATACGCCAACAACGATACTATAGATGTTGATGGAACAGAATATGTTGATACTCTTATCCAAAAGCTTTCCGATGGCAAAAGACAGATGATAGTCACCACCAGACAGAAGCTTCAGACTATGATCAATAAAAAGCTTAAAGAGGGCGACAAGAATTATAGCAAGATCAAAAATCTCAGAGTAGCATTTGTTGTCGACGAATGCCACCGGGCAATAACACCTGAAACAAAACGAAGCATAGAAGCATTCTTCAACAATTCATTGTGGTATGGCTTTACAGGAACACCTATATTTGAAGAAAATAAGTACGAGCAAAAAGGTGATCTGGCACAGACAACTGAACAGCTTTACGGTGAGTGTCTGCACAGCTACACCATAAAAGAGGCCATTCACGATGAAGCCGTACTTGGATTCATGGTTGAGAATCTCGGCCCTAAGAATGCCGACGCTGACTTGTCTGTATTTGACAGTGAAGCTCACATGAGAAGTGTTCTTGAAGTCATACTCAATCAGTCCTATACCAAATTTGGAATGCAGAATGGAAGGGGAAGAACCTATGAAGGACTGCTTACTGTCAAATCAATAGCACGGGCACAGCAATACTATGACTTGCTTAAAAAGATAAAGTCCGGAGATGATGAGTTAAAAATCAGTGATGAAGTAAGAAAAGCCCTCCCGGATTTCCCAAAATTTGCCATCACATACTCCGTATCTGAAAACGAAGAATCGTCCATGGTAAATCAGGAAAAGATGAAACAGTCCATAGCAGATTACAATGACATGTTTGGAACTAACTATACTATAGAGGGGATAAATGCATACAATAGCAATCTCAATGATCGTCTGGCCAGAAAAGATAAAAAATATCTGGAAAGAGGACAACAGTTAGACCTTGTCATAGTTGTAGACAGACTGCTCACAGGTTTTGATGCGCCTTGTCTGTCCACATTATTCATGGATAGACAGCCTATGAGTCCTCAGGGAATTATACAGGCATTCTCTCGAACCAACAGACTTTTTGACTCAAGTAAACAATATGGTCAGGTTGTAACCTTCCAGTCACCTGGCAACTTTAAAGCCGCCATCAATACCGCGCTTAAGTTGTATTCCAGAGGCGGCGATGGATGCCCTATTGCTGAGGATTGGAACACCGTCCTCACTAACTTTAAAATTTCCGTCAAAGCAATTCACGGAATGGTGAGAACTCCAAAGGATATAGCAAGCCTCTCCAAAGAACAAAAAAAGGCATTTTTACAGCTATTCAGAAATCTGGACAATGATTTTGCACATTTGAAAGCATTCACCAAGTACGATGAATCTATGTTGGACGGCTATGACTTCTCAGAAGAACAATACGAAGACTTCGCTGCGATGTACAAAAATGTTGTAGAGGAACTCAAGAAAGATAAACCTGATAATACTGATGACGAGCCTGAAGCTGCAACTGACTATGACCTGAAAGCTTACAGTAAGCTGCGCATTGATTTTGAATACATCATCGAACTGCTTCAGGGAATTGTTGAAACATTAAACCAGGATGACAACAACTTTGAGAAATCGAATTTTGAATATCAGATAAAGGAGCTTCGCGCAATAATGTCTGAATTCACGGAAGAAAATCCGCGCCTTGGAGAGCTGATCAATCAGGTTATTGATGAGATTGAACAGGATAAGAACAAATATATCGGACAGGACATTTTTGTAATCATAAATGAGATGAGAACCAATGCCATAAACAAAGAAGTAGCCAAATTCGCTTCAAAGTGGTACCTGGATCCCGAAGATGTCAAGTATGAAGCATACAAATACCGTGATGGTGTTATTGCAAATGAAAACAATCTGAAGGAGAACGCAGATTATGCCCGATATAAAGCAGATACAGAGGATGCCCTTCCTAAGTTCAAGTTCCGAAAGCTTATGATAGACGACTTTAAGAACGACCTTATGGAGAACATACTTCCTTTGATATGGTAATTGTGAATATAAGGCTCTGATCTTAATTTATATTATTGTGTACATGCTTTCATGTATCTTATTTGTGGGCTGCCATTTTACGGCAGCCCATTATCTTATATCGGCGTACACGTATATTTATTTTACTATTCTTTTATACTTTTTGTTATGTATCAGTTCAGAATCAATTCAGATTGGACAGTGATCTCATGATTATATCCACATCCTTGCTCTCAAGTTCCTGTATGATATGCAAATACGTCTTCTGTGTCGTAGTCATACTCGCATGTCCCAATCTTCTTGCCACACTGGCGATCGAGACTCCCGCAAACAAAAGAAGTGACGCATGTGTATGTCGTAACCCATGAACAGATATCACAGGAATACCTGCATTTTTACAATGTCTTTCAAGGATGCCATTTACCGTGGAATTATACACTGTTCCTTCCACAAATATCGGCTTATCCTCAGGCAGATTTTTGACAAGCCTGGCAAATTGCATTACAGTCAACCAATCCATCTGTATCTTTCGCACTGAAGATTTATTCTTCGTAGGCAGGAATCCTCCATTTCCCTTATAATCCCAAGTCTTTGATATGGATAGAGTCTGGTGGGAAAAATCAAAATCTTTTGGAGTGAGTGCCAGTGCCTCAGAAAATCGCATCCCTGTCTTTGACACAAGCAATAAAAACCAATCCCATGTAACCTTGTCTTCAAGTTCCAAATCTTCGATCAGCTTGTGGAGTTCAAATTGATTGAGATACTTTGGTTTCTTATCGCGAGGTTTCTTTCCCTTTATTATTGCCTTCCTGGTTGGATCTCTGGATATAAGCCCTTCATCCACCGCATCAAGTATTGCACACTTGACATGGTGATGAAAATCTAAGGTTGTCTGATGCTCATGCTCCTCCGCATAGTCATTCAGCAGCTTCTGATATGATATTCGATCCAAATCTTCCAGCAACATATCTGGTACAAGTTTTACAAGCCACTGATGCGCCATCTTGTATTTTTTCATCGTCACCGGTCTTATTGCACCTTCTTTGTACACGGTTATCCACTGCTCATAATAATTGCAGAACAAAACCTGCCTTTTTACTGTCGTTGTATTCATTTGTAAGTCCTCCTTCGTCTATGAAAATGTGCACGCCGATGAAGAGTGATGAGGTGGTCGATGTTATCAAAATATCCACCAATCTTACTCTGTTCCTCTTTTGAAAATGGAACCACAAATTGCGAATTGGAGATTAAATTCCAATCTGCACGTGGCATTTTTGAGCCCGATGACTGGTTTGCAATATTATCAAATTGCTGTGTTTGAATAAGGCGATAAAGGAAGTTTTTTTCCATATTAATAGGCTTTAATACCCACCAATCGCCGACTGCAATGCCCTTAAAATCTGGATTTAACCAGTTATGCAGATATGGACGAAGCTTTCCATAAAGTACCTGCGAGCCATCAAATGTAATTCCAGACTTTACCGCTTCTTTTAAGCGGATATCTTTATTCAACCGTCCTTCTTCTGCTACTACATCTTCATACTCTACACTTGGAACATCTGACGCAGATGTAGAAACGAAAGACTCTCTTGCTGCAACATCACTGAACTTACGCTGTTCCCAAGTTAATGAAGTCTTTTTCTCTTGTAAATACTTACGCTGATGAAGAGTGATGAGGTGGTCAATGCTTGAAAAATATTCTCCAATTTTAGTCTGTTCTTCTTTACTTGGACTAGAGATTGGAAAGTCTACAAGTATATTTTGATTAAGATGTTTAATGGTTCCTCCAGTAGCTTTTTGTGCAACATAATCCATTAAGAAGGGAGCCTTTAAGAACTGAAATAAATACCTACCATCAGTTTCATTTTTATTTTTGATTTCAACATTAAAAACACCCGCATTAAGTGTAGCAGGCATGCTCAACCCCTCTACATAAGCCACTTTTCCAAGCGTTCCATCCTTTGTTATCAAGATACTGCCATTCTTGATTTGTATATTTTTATCTTGATCATATCTTTCCTTTTCAACATAATGGCATGTAGAATAATTAACTTTTCCATCTTCAAAGTCTGTTCCGGTAATTAACATATAATCACCAACATCTAAGAACTCAGAAGTACGAAGATTTTGCCAACCAATTCTTGCATGCATTGAAGCCAACTCTGACAACTTACGCTGTTCCCAAGCATTATGGTAGAATTACCTGTGAAAAGTGTAGTTGGTTTATAAAAACTACATATTATGTCAAAGTATATCTATACATATGAATTGTAGTACACATCAACGAGATGAATCTGCTGGCAATTGTTGAATTCATTGATATGTATATTGAAATGCAGAACAATGAAAATACTGAATGGAGAGAAAATACTATGCAGTAGGATTTGAATATTTTAATTAAAATCGGCTATTAAGTACAACTGCCGAAATTAGTTAAATTTTTTGTTGTGGTTGGTATATAGTATAGTTAGAGATGCTTATATGATGAATGCTGACCCCATTACTGCTAATCGTTGATTATATCAGAAATTCCAACTACTATAATATCGTTTATGTCAAGCCATATTTTCAAAATAATAACAGATTTCCCGTTGATAATTTTTAAAACATTGAATATAATAACATTATATTCAATTTAAAACGTAATTTACGTTTTTAATTTGCGGAGGTGAATATTAATGAAGATATTGAGAATACAAGCAGGCGGACTTCCTTTATTTAAAGAACCATTGGATATTAGTTTTACAACATCGCAAAGATTTTCTAATGATGATAAAGATATTCTTTTTCATCTTTTTTCCAATGTATACATTAATACTACAACAGCAATTATAGGAATTAATGCATCCGGAAAAACGTCTGTATTAAACGTAATCCTGCTTGCGTTAGGTATTGTAAACAATGAACCCATAAACCATATAAAGAGCAAGGATATCCTCGGTAAATCTCAGGAAGCTACATTCACTATATATTATCATTTATCTGATAATGAAATATGCAAACTTCAAACTATAATTAAATACAACAAAGACACCGATAGATACATCATAAAGGAAGAGAAACTGTGGAAAAAGCCTACGAGTAATATTGTCACGAAAAAATATACATTTGTATTTAATGAAACAATGCTTATTAAAGAAAGAGACAATACTGAAGAATTTCTTCCGGATGATATAAGCATAATAATTGCTCAAAACAAGAAACTTAATGAACATATTTCTGTAACAGATATGTTGTCATTTACAAATGTAAATGTTTTACCTATTTCTGATAATATACCACTTGAAATAATAAATTTTCTTGATCCTACAATTGAAACATTATTTTTCGAAGATATTGAAACTAAAAGCCTTGTTCATCTAAAATTTTATGGTAACGACGAAATAATACTAAACACTCCGGCTGAACTTGAGCATTATCTTTCATCTGGAACTATTAAAGGAATCATAGCATTTACGAAGGCCATGGCTACATTAAAAAACGGCGGATATATGATCATCGATGAAATAGAAAATCATTTTAATAAGGAAATAGTTACTACTTTAATCCGATTTTTCATGGACACACGTATTAACAAAAATGGTGCAAGCCTTGTCTTTTCAACACACTATCCTGAGCTATTGGATGAATATGACAGGAACGATAGCATTTTCATTACAAGAAATCGTAACGGAATCACAGCAGAGAACCTTTCTAACATTCTTAAAAGAAATGACATAAAAAAGAGTGATGCATACCAAAGCGGTTTCCTTGACGGAACGACTCCTGCATACGAAGCATATTTACAACTCAAAAAAAGCATTTCTGCTTATATTTAGGAGGGGCTGCCTATGGATATACAACTGAGTAAATATGTTGCGTGCATATGTGAGGGCTCGGCTGAGCAGGCAATCATAGATCTCCTGCTTGAACACAACCTCTTAATTTTTAATAGGGAGCAACTGCTTGATGAACAAGTAATACGATGCAGAGACGCAAGAACATTCGAAACAAGATACTTAAGAAAAGGATTTAATGATAAAATATCGATTATTCGAATTCTTGATTCCAGAAGAGAAAATTTCAAATTAAGCAGGGCCTACCAACATAAGGTAGATGTTATAAATGTCATAACCGCTCCCGAAATTGAAATGCTTATCATTCACAATGAAGATAAGTATAAAGACTTCAAAAAATCTGGTAAAAAGCCTAGCGACTTTTGCAAACAAGACTTGAAAATGAAAGATGTAAAATCATATCAATACGTATTGAATTATTTTGAAGATGTGAATACTCTTGTAGAGGCTATACATAAATACACAAAATCAGCTAAAATTCCAAGTGGTGAATATACACTTCTTGATTTATTACAATGATTTGGAAACATGATATGATACTGTTGAGTGCAAAATTATTTTTGGAACTATCAAGTTTAACTACATCTTCAGTATATAGCTTTACAACAATGCTTGGGAACAGCGTAAGTTGGGTGAACTGGCTGAGATAGTGGGTGGAGGAACTCCTAGTACCAGTATGGGTTCATATTGGGATGGTGATATTGATTGGTATGCTCCGGCAGAAATTGGTGAACAGATTTACTTGGAATCTAGCCAGCGAAAAATAACAGAGAAAGGTTTAAATAAGAGTTCTGCCAAGATTCTTCCTATAGGGACAGTTCTCTTTACATCTCGTGCGGGCATTGGAAAAACCGCTATTTTACTGAAGGAGGGCTGTACAAATCAAGGTTTTCAGTCCATCGTTCCGAATAAAGAAAAATTAGATTCATACTTTATTTTTACAAGATCAGAAGAACTTAAGAGATATGGTGAAACAGTTGGTGCTGGTTCAACATTTGCTGAGGTGTCAGGAAAGCAGATGGCGGACATGGAATTGATGATGCCAAAGACGACGTTAGAACAGCAGCAAATAGGAGAGTATTTTTCCAAGCTTGACCACCTCATCACTCTTCATCAGAGTAAGTGTGAAAATCTAAAAAATCTCAAGAAATACATGTTAAGAAACATGTTCGTATAGTTAATATACAATTTATTTACATAATGTTAATAGAGAGCCGGTCAATCCGGCTCTCTTTGCTATAAAAATTGCTATTGCAATGCCAAAATTATATTTATTATTGTTCAAATGCAATAATCAAAGCGTAAAAATGCAACAAAGTTTATATAAACATATTCTTAAGCATATATTTTTTTATTTCACGAAGTTCATTACACTTATGCTGATGAAGGGTGATAAGGTTGTCGAGCTGGCAAAAATATGACGCTATTTTGTTCTGCTCATCCTTTATTGGAAATGGTAGAACTAAATTTTTTATCTCCTCATTGTGAATATGAACAACTGATTTTCCCTGTGCTTTTTTTGCTAGTTCTCGTTGTGGATTTCCACTAGATATGGAAATTGCTAAAAAGGAAGAATTAATATCTTTGTTTGGCATAACAATATTCAAATCTCCACCAAGCAAAATCCCTGATTTATCAACGGTTGCAGCCCTTGCAATGTCTTCTGCTGTTTCACCTGACGCTGGAACGACAACTTCTCCGCCTTTACTGTATACAGAACCAACTTTTGCCTCTACAAAAGTGTCAACGTCTGAAATGCGAGTTTCATAATTTGTATATAATCTTCCATACAGAATAATGGGTGTCCCATACTCGACCAAATCTCCTTTAGAATATCCACTTCCTTTACTAAATTCAGCAACTTCCCCCAACTTACGCTGTTCCCAATCGTCAGTATATCCATCAAATCGTATTTCCGGAACTTTTGAACCATTTTGTGGGAACATTTTTGTCAGCATGTATTTTTTTAATTCATTCATCTGGTCGCACTTACGCTGATGAAGGGTGATAAGGTTGTCGAGGTTGCGAAAATAATTTGCAATGCACTCTTGTTCTTTCGTTTTAGGAAACAGTAATTGTATACCCATAAATTCTTTATATCCTATATTTAAAAGGCCATCCATTCTAGCCCCAGATGAAATTAACTTTCCTAATTCCCTATCTGGTAACTTAGTTGCAAAGTAATATTCTATAAAATCCGTATTTCCTTCTTCTACCTTAAAACTGTGATAAACCCTTGGTACAAGCGCTTCTTCATATGATTGAAGTGAAAATACAGTTCCATATTTTGCAAGTTTTGAATTGCCGTGATTGTACGATAATTCCCCTTTGTGAAGCAAAGTATAATTTTTCTGTTCTTTTCCAGCTATATTACCTGAAAACCTATCTTCCTGTTTCATCCACCCATTACTAGCAGATATAGTCAATGTTGGAAGTTCCATTCTTCCATCATTTCCTTGTACTCTTGAACACACATCCCCCAACTTACGCTGTTCCCAAGCATCATCGAATCCTTTAAATCTTATCTTCGGTTTATTTGCCATATTTACATCCCCTCCAATACACTTATCAGATCCGCAACAGCATCTCTGGTCTCATCACTGTCGAAGGTAAGTTCTCTCATCATTGACAGAAGTGCTTCATTTCCTTCCTTGATCTCCTTGTCCGTATCACGAATGCTCTGGGTGAGTGCCTTGATATCTATTTCCGGTTCTTCCTCCGTGGTATCTACATATCTCGGTATGTTGAGATTGAAGTCATTCTTTACAATATCATCATACGATGCCAGATATGCTTCCTTATCAACGGATTGTCTGTTGTTGTACAGTTCAACCACATGATCGATATGCTCATCCTGCATGACATTCTGTTTCTTCTCTTTCACAAATTGCTTTGATGCATCGATGAACAGGACATCTCTTCCCTCTCTGTGCTTTTTGAGAACAATGATACATGTAGGAATTGATGTGTTGTAGAACATATTTGAAGGAAGTCCTATAACAGCATATATTGAACCATTTTCGAGAAGTATCTGTCTTATAGTTCCCTCTGCAGCACCTCTGAACAAAACTCCATGAGGAAGTACTATCGCCATGGTTCCTGTCTGCTTAAGATGATAGAATCCATGTAGGAGGAACGCGTAGTCTGCCTTTGACTTCGGAGCCAGCTTTCCACCGTAATCCATAAATCTCTCATCCTGCTTAAATCCCTCTGCAGCGCTCCAATTTGCTGAATATGGAGGATTCATTGTTACCACATCAAATTCAGTATCCTCACCGGTCGGCCAGTCCGCATCCAGTGTATCTCCATTTCTCAAATGCTGGTTTTCTGGAAGTACGCCATGCAGAAACATATTCATTCTCGCCAGGTTATATGTTGAAGGCATAAGTTCCTGTCCGTAATACTTGATATATTCCGGCTCACTGGAATAATTTCTACAGCTAAGCATGAGTGATCCAGAACCCATACATGGATCATATACCTGAAGTCCCTTCTTATCTTCCTGTCCTGTCATAGCAATTCTACACAATATCTGAGCCGGACCATGTGGGGTATAGAACTCACCAGCCTTTTTTCCAGTCTCCGATGCAAACTGACCTATGAGGTACTCGTATGCATTTCCAAGGATATCCCCTTTTGTATGGATCAGATCAGCACCATCGAGAACTCTTATAACTTCCGCAACCGTTGCACTCTGTTTCTGATCCCCTGTTCCAAGACGATTTGAATACAGATCCACATCAGCAAACAATCCGTTGAATATCTCATCCGACTCCTGAATTCTGTTAAAAGCTGCCTGCAGTTTTTCTCTGTTAAAGCTATTGTTCTTTACATCTCTGAGCATGCTGACGTAGGTCATATCAGGATCAAGCGTATATCTCAGCGACTCCTGAAGTTCTTCAAGAAGATCATTCGCATCATCGCTATTCATGGCACTCTCGTACTCATCCTGCGCCTCTTCAAGATCATCCGGAGTTTCATCATTTAATAGATCATAAACTTTGGACAGATACGAATCAGACAGATACTTGTAGAAAACCAATCCCAGCAAGTATGTCTTGTATTCATTTGCATCCATCTTTCCCCTCAGGACATCGGCCCCGCTCCATAATACCTGTAATAAATCTTTTCCTTCTGCCATTAGTAATCCTCCTCCATCTTCCTAAGTGTTTCAAATGTAGCGTTGGCTATATCCTCAGCCTGCTCTATCATCAAATATCTTTGTCTTATTGCCTGTCGGTATATGTTTCCTATAAGACGCTGTTTTTGAATATCTGGTAATTGTATATTTACTTCTCCAACACTCTTTATGTTTATTTTTTTAACACTGAGTGTATTTCCTTGGTAATACTTGCTTATCTGCTGCGCAAAATATCTTCCTTCATTAAATTGGTAGCAGAAGAACCACGGATCTAATTTTTTAGGATCAAAACTGCACTTAAGGAAATTCGATGTGATACATTTCCTCTGTGTTTGAACAGATAGCGGTGCAGCTTTTGACTTTATTAAATTGATCACACATCCCATACCTTCACATGTCTCATTTATCCCCAAAAGGTCTTTGTTAAAATCTTCTGGTACATACAGATCCTCAGCCATATCGTTGCTGTCTTTCAAACGAGTTATGTTTTTACCTATAGTGAACGTAACCAACTCATTCAACCTTTTTTTCTCCATTTCACCCTCCTCTCATTTTATGGTAATTCAGGTGAATTACGTATCTTTATATATGTATGATACTTCGTTTTTCTCTCCCTGTCAAATGTAATTTAATTAAATTACAAAATCCCTGATGTTGTATATACATCAGGGATTCCTAATAAAATTATTAATTTCCTACCTTATCGCATCCTTCATGCTCTTCACATAATCTCTCACATAAGGCACACAGTCCTTGCCGTACTGGGCACACAGCTTGACGATGGCTGAACCGACGATGACACCGTCTGACTTCTCCGCCATCTGCTTTGCCTGCTCAGGTGTGGATATTCCGAATCCTACAGCGCAAGGGATGTCCTTCGCCTTCTTCACCAGATTGACCATTGCACCTATGTCTGTGGTGATCTTGGTTCTTGTTCCGGTTACACCGAGTGATGACACACAATACACAAATCCACTAGCATCATTTGCGATCATGGATATTCTCTCATGGGATGTCGGTGCGATAAGTGAAATGAGATCCACATCATACTGCTTGCAGATTCCGTCAAACTCATCCTTCTCCTCGTAAGGAATGTCAGGAAGGATCAGACCGTCTATGCCGATCTCCTTGCATGTGCTGATAAATCTCTCCGAACCGTACGAGAACACGACATTTGCATATGTCATGAACACCATAGGTATTGTCACTTTCTTGCGGAGCTTTCTCACAAGGTCAAATACCTTGTCTGTCGTCACACCGCCTGCCAGCGCTCTTATATTTGCGCCCTGGATGACCGGGCCCTCGGCTGTCGGGTCTGAGAATGGGATTCCCAGCTCGATGAGGTCTGCGCCGGCCTCCACCATTGCGTATACTACCTCCTCTGTCACATCCAGCGACGGATCGCCACATGTCACAAATGGTATAAATGCTTTTCCATGTTCAAATGCTTTTGCTATATTACTCATGAAGATCCTCCCCTCTGTATCTTGCGATGGCTGCAACGTCCTTGTCGCCACGTCCTGATACATTGATTACTATTATTTTATCCTTATCCATTGTAGGTGCCAGCTTCATGGCGTAAGCCACAGCATGTGCGCTCTCTATCGCAGGGATGATTCCCTCAATCCTTGACAGATACTCAAATGCATCAACTGCCTCGTCATCTGTGATAGCCACATACTCCGCACGTCCGATGTCGTGAAGGTATGCATGCTCAGGTCCGATTCCCGGGTAGTCAAGTCCCGCTGAGATCGAATATACAGGTGCTATCTGACCAAATTCATCCTGACAGAAGTAAGACTTCATGCCGTGGAATATACCAAGCTTTCCAGTTGCGATAGTTGCCGCAGTCTCGAATGTATCAACACCTCTGCCCGCCGCCTCACAGCCAATCAATCTGACGCTCTCGTCAGGTATGAAATCGTAGAAAGCTCCGATGGCATTTGAACCGCCGCCTACACATGCCATGACAACATCAGGAAGTCTTCCCTCCTTCTCCATGAGCTGTGCCTTGATCTCTTTACTGATCACAGCCTGGAAATCACGGACGATCTCAGGGAAAGGATATGGTCCCATGACTGAGCCGAGTACATAGTGTGTATCATCGATCCTGCTTGTCCACTCACGGAATGCCTCAGATACCGCATCCTTCAGTGTGGCTGTTCCAGTCTTTACCGGATGAACCTTTGCACCTAGAAGTCTCATTCTGTACACGTTGAGAGCCTGTCTGATCGTGTCCTCCTCGCCCATGTATATCTCACACTCCATGCCCATCATGGCTGCAACTGTAGCTGTTGCAACTCCATGCTGTCCGGCACCGGTCTCCGCGATAACTCTTGTCTTGCCCATTCTCTTGGCAAGGAGCATCTGTCCGATTACGTTGTTGATCTTGTGCGCTCCTGTGTGGTTCAGATCCTCTCTCTTGAGGTAGATCTTTGCACCGCCCAGATCCTTTGTCATTCTCTCCGCATAGTAAAGTCTGCTAGGTCTTCCCGCATACTCGTTGAGCATCTCTGTGAGTTCTCTGTTGAACTCCGGATCATCCTTATATTTCTTGTAAGCCTCTTCCAGCTCCAGCATCGCATTCATCAGAGTCTCTGGAATGTACTGGCCGCCGTGAACGCCAAATCTGCCTTTTGACATATGTTTCTCCTCCTGTTTTTGTCTTCTCAGATATATTTTCAAATGTAATTTCTACACTTTTGTATTGTGTTTCTTCTATATAATATGTTACTCGCCTCTAAGTTCCGCAAACAACTTCTTCTTGTCAGGGCTTCTCATAAATGTCTCACCTATGAGCACCGCATCCGTACCATTTGCCTTGAGCCTGTCTATGTCCTCTTTTGCCTTGATTCCACTCTCAGACACATACACCATCTTCTGGGGTACTAAAGTGTCAGCCGCAGCTCCTGTACCAGTGACAGGTACCTCCGTCCCCATATGGGTGGCTGGCACCGTATCCGGTATCAGCTTTCTAAGACGAACGCTGTTCATGATGTCCACCGTAAATGTTCTGAGATCCCTGTTGTTCACTCCGATGATGCCGGCTCCGCAGGCTATCGCCCGTCTGACCTCCTCCTCATCGTGAGCCTCAACCAGAGCAGACATCCCAAGTTCATGTGCAAGCCGAAGATATGAGGCAAGCTGCTCGTCATCCAGTATGGCGCAAATCAAAAGCACCGCCGAGGCTCCTATGACCTTTGCCTCATATATCATATACTCGTCAACTGTAAAATCCTTCCTCAGCAGCGGTATATTTACCTCCTTCTTTATATCCATCAGGAACTGATTGCTTCCCTGGAAATAAAACGGCTCAGTGAGCACCGATATGGCTGAAGCACCAGCCGCCTCATATTCCTTTGCAATCTCAACATAGGGAAAGTCCGGTGCGATAAGCCCCTTGGAAGGCGATGCCTTCTTGACCTCACAAATAAACGATATTCCATCCGCTGCCAGATTATCCTTAAATGGGAACTTACTATATGGGCTGCTGCCGTTATCCGTCTCTCTGGCAACTATATCAAGTGCCTGTCTCTTCATCTCCTCAAGAGGATCTTTTTTCTTCTGCTCCGCCACACGTTCCTTTGTCTTTGCAGCTATCTCATCTAATATCATCTCTTACCTCTCTATACAACTTTCTATCATAGTCTGCGATAAAACTTATCTACTCATTTGTCAGTCTTACAAATGCATCAAGCGTCTCAGCAGCCTTGTCACTGTCGATCACGTCCTCTGCAACCTTGATTCCATCCGCTATGGAATCTGCCTTGCCTGCGATGTAGATACAAGCTGCTGCGTTCAGTACAACTGCATTTCTCTTGGCTCCTTTGATCTTGCCTGACAGGATATCGCGGGTAATCTGCGCGTTTTCCTCAGGATCGCCGCCCACCAGATCCTCCTTGCTGCATCTCTCAAATCCGAAATTCTCTGGCTTGATCTCGTACTTTGTAATCTCGCCATCTTTGATCTCTGCAACTGTTGTAGGTGCGCTCATGGATATCTCATCCAGACAATCCTGTCCGTATACGACAAGTCCACGTTTTACACCAAGACCAACAAGTACAGGAGCCATCTGATCAACAAGCTCCTCCTTGTATACTCCCATGATCTGCATCTGAGCCTTTGCCATGAGAATATGCTCTAACTGGTTATCGTCAAACACCTTGAA
>OJNW01001001.1_pt1 | contig 15172 bp, 10 predicted proteins | sample 1597951 | NCBI WGS metagenome assembly OJNW01 (sample SAMN01915212, study PRJEB22387) | human gut metagenome | isolation source: stool | host: Homo sapiens | place: USA | reverse complement strand
CCGCCCACACAGGCCGCCCCCATGAGCGCTTCAGAAATTCCGCTCTTCACGGAAATTCCCGCTGCAATGGGCACGATGGCCGCAATGGTTCCCATAGAAGTCCCCGTGGCCGTCCCCATAAACGCAGAAATAATGAAAATGCCTGCCGTCAGGTATTGGGCAGGAACAAAACTGATCCCCAGATTTACTGTCGCGTCACGGCCGCCCATAGCGGCTGCCACAGCGGAAAATGCACCGGCAAGAATGTAGATCATGAGCATGGTCATGACATTTTCGTTGCCCGCGCCTCGTGAGAAAATGCCGAATTTTACCTGGAGTGTTTCATCTCCCATAAAGAAAGCGGAAAGAACCGCAATAAACATGGCTGTCACCGATGGAAACTGGTAAAATGCCATTTCCACGCCATGAATCTGAAAATAAATCCCCGCGCCGAGATAAATGACGATAAAAATTAAAAAAGGCAGAAGAGAGAGTGCTCCTTCCTTTTTGTGCCGATACCCCATCCGAAAATCCCCCTTTACGTTTTCACCCATTATAACAAGATTTGCCCTAAAATAAAAACAACTTGAAGCCTTTCGTCCAAAGCTGTATCGATAACAAAATATTTCTTCCGGTCTGCTACAGCAGCACCATTTTCAATCCGATGGAAATGAGAATAATTCCGCCGAGGACAGCAGCTTTATCCGCCAGCCTCACTCCGAATTTCCTGCCAATCATCACGCCAGCCACACAAACCGCAAATGTTACTGCCGCAATAATGAGAGCACAGACAAATGCGGCCGCCAAGTCCATTTGCTCATTGGTAAACCCTACGGAAAGCGCATCAATGGAAGTCGCGACGCCTTGCAGCAAAAGCGCTTTTTCCCCACGCCGGCCCGGATATGTCCCGCATCACCGGAAAATCCTTCTTTCACCATGCTTACGCCGATAAAGCAAAGAAGAAAACAGGCAATCCATGGGATATAGGACGCAAAGAATTGGAATACCTCCACAATGATATGCACACAGATCCATCCCGCCATAGGCATAAGCCACTGGAAAAATGCAAAAATGCCCGCCATAAAACTGATTTTTTTCCATCCCATGCCCGGTTCATGAAAACCGTTCGCCAGAGAAACAGAAAAAGCATCCATCGCAAGACCAGCACCGAGGAGCACGCTGCTCAGCAGAAATACAAAGTCCATATTTTCTCTCTTTCGGAAAATAAAAAACCGGAACACTATGCCCGGTAAATTTCCTAATCAGAGATCCCGCGCATAGCTTTTGCTAAACACGTGAGTCTCGCATTTTAAAGTAGAGCCAGACCATAAGGTCAGCATGTTGACTTACTGCACAGGATGCTTGCTACTCCCCCACTTATTGAGAATAATATCATCAAGTCTGCTGTCTGTCAAGTAAAATAATCAGTATTCATCGCGTTTCCAATACTTGAAATACATTATCATTTAGAAATTTTTATTTCGTTTCATCTAAATATCTTTTTAGCTCTGCCGTTATTGTGCGCAGTCCTCTGACACCCGGTACGCCCCGCTTTCTCATCTCAGAAAGGGGACAGAATGACCGGTCATAGGTTTTATTCCGCCTGATACGCATACAGTACCGTTCCCGTTTCTTATCTTCTTTTCGGCAGGGAATATCGACTTCCACCGCTTCACAGCGGTACAGGATAGCAGAATAAGGCGCCGCCATATACATGTACACTGTGTCTCCTTCCTCGATATGTCCCGCCTGCTTCCATTCCACAACATCCGTCTTCCGGAATGCGGAAACGATGTCATAGTAATACGGATTGGCAGGTATGATCCATGTATGGGGCACGGTGTCCTGTTTTGATCTGTTCTTCTTTTTCTGCGTCAATCGGTAACTTTCATCCAGAAATTCCAAAATCCGCCCGTCCGGCAGTGTATCGTCCAGAATCAGACTCACCCAGCTCTTTTTACTCATATGCCAGGCGGGATAAATACCTTCCGTTCCGCAGAGCCTTTTTCCCTCTTCCGGCGGAATTTTCACATTGATCGCTTCTATAACCGCCCCGTCTTTTCCACCATCCAGTTTATTTTTCGGAATTGCCACAATGATTCCGTACCATTTTTTATTTTCATGATTTCTGAATACGCCATATCCGGGATATTTTTTCCACGGAAAATCCGGACGGTCGCCGTACCGCATCCTAATCATCTCCGCAATCCGCTCCGACTGGTCAAAAAGAAAAAGTCTGTCAGTAAAACATCCGGCGCCTATCGTTTCCAATATTTCCACATAACGGGCCCTGACCGTATTCACAAAGGCCCCCGTCTGATACGCCACATGGACGGGAAGATACTCCTCTCCCGCCGCCGTATCGAAAACGCGTCCGAAAACGTTCCCTTCAAGGCTGATAGAAATGTCCGCCCTGAAATCTCCATCCATAAATAATTGGGAATAATGGTACCCTTCTTTGTCCTTATGAAAACCGAACTCCGCCAGTTTCTCGAAATCCGGTCTTTTCCGTTCAAATACTTTTGCTTCCAACCCCATATCTTTCTCCTTGAAAATATGTTTTCTGTAATTACACGCAGAGAGCCGTCCGTAAAAAAGAGATTCCCGAAAGAATCTCCTGATCACACTATTCCCTTTTAGCCGGTTTGATCCCTTTCTCATAACTGGAGAAATCTTCCTTTATCCATGCCAAAAACTCTTTACATTCCGCCTTGAACGCAGGAGAAGGTTTCAATGCCAGGGCGCATCGGAATTCTTCTTCCGCACGCCGGCTTAAATTCTCCGCTTTTTTTACATCTTCTTCCTCCTCCGCGCAGTAATACAGGGCAAACCCGAGCCGGTAATGCCATTCATAGTTTTCCCTATTCCGATCCATGCGTTCTTCCAGAATTTCCAGCGCCTTTTCATACTGCTCCGTATTATTATAAGCCACGGCCAGCTCACCCATCAGGAGATCTGTCTTTTCTTCTTCGGGAAGAGAGGTAATGGCCTTTATGACTTTCTGCGGCTCGTCATTCACATACCATTCTCCAATCTGTTCCAGAAACGGCCGGTTTTCATCAAAATAAGCCTCCTCTTCCGGTGTATACTCCTCCTCCGCTTCACAGCAGATATACTCCATGACCATCCGGCAGAGATTTCCCGCCCTGTCGTAACCAAAGTACACGGGATAGCAGCCGTCTCCGAATCCGCTCTGTATCATGGGAAGCCGGTATGAAGTCCCCGGTATCGTGAAATTGATCCAGTCGCCCCCTTCTCTCTGGAACCGGGGCGCTGCTTCATAGCTCTTTGCAAATATATCTGCAAAGAAATCATAATATATATTTCCTTCCGGATTCTTTTCATACCAGTCACTTTCAAATTTGCAATAAGCGTCCCTTACTTTGACATCTGCCACGGTCGCCAGCCCTGCATCGACAGCGAATCCGATATAATCAAAATTTTTCCAATCAGACAAATCTTCTGTACCGGTCAGCGCCAATTCATAGTAAGCTGCTTCTTCCTCAGCGAAACGGATCCGTGTGGCAATGTAGCGGAAATTTCCTTCTTCCATTTCTGCCGCCAGTGTTTCCAGCATGAACGTTCCGACAGGAACTTTCTCCCTGTACGGCACAGTGTTTTTATCCAGATACACAAGAGGGTCGCATACAATGATCTTCCCTGTAGGGAAAGTTACGGTTCCCATGGAAAATAAAAACAGTTTCTTACCCTGAAACTCACTTTTTGCAAACAACTCTTCATAATCGACAGAGGGTGCCAGCATTCCTTCCTTCTTTAATTTTTCATATGCTTTCAACCATTTTTCTTCATCCGACATCTCTATCCCGCCTTTCCGATAACCCCTGTTACATTGATTTCATTCTATCATCCTCTTTTCTTACATGTCCACGCCTACACAAAAAGAGCCTCCTCACGGAGACCCTTTCATCAAAAGTAAGAACTATCCCTTAAAATATTTCACGCCTGCTTCCAGCAAAGGCTGGAATTTATTGCCGTAAATATTTTTCGCGATATTCGCGCCGTTTCTTTCCGTATGCCCCATCTTTCCCAGAACTCTGCCGTCAGGACTGGTAATGCCCTCAATGGACCAATTTGACCCATTCAGGTTGTACCGGCTGTCATAAGTCGGGTGGCCTTCACTGTCTGTATAAAGTGTTGCTACCTGTCCATTGGCAATAAGCGCTCTGATCTGTTCATCAGACGCAATGAAGCGCCCTTCCCCATGGCTTACGGGAATACTGTGCAGATCCCCCGGACGGCACAAAGACAGCCATGGAGATTTTGTAGAAACCACTTTTGTCGTTACATAATGGGACAGATGGCGTCCGATGGTATTGAATGTCAGCGTCGGCGCCTCTTCTGTCAACGGCTTAAATTCACCGTATGGAACGAGTCCCAGTTTGATCAGAGCCTGGAATCCGTTGCAGATACCGAGAACCAATCCGTCTCTTATATGGAGAAGTTCTTCCATGGCCTCCATGAGTTTTGCATTGCGGAATACGGCCGCAATAAACTTGCCGCTTCCATCCGGTTCATCCCCTGCGGAAAAGCCGCCGGGAAACATGACGATCTGTGATCTGGAAATACGTCTTGCCATTTCTTCCACGGATTCTTTCAGTTCCGCCGCATCTCTGTTTCTCATGATGAAGATGTCTGTATCAGCGCCTGCCCGTTCAAAGGCTCTCGCACTGTCCACTTCGCAGTTGGTACCCGGCATCGTGGGAATAAATACTTTCGGTCTTGTAATGGCGGTTTTCACGGCAAAGCGGAATTTCGGTTCCATTTCATCAATGACCGGAATATTTCCCGTAAGATCTTCCGCACGCCTTGGGAAAATAGGATCCAACGTCTTCTCATACGCACGAAGAAGGTCTTCCAGAGAAATTTCCGTATCCGCTATTTTCATCACCTCTCCGCCGATGGTGCCGAGAATTCTCGTGTGCGGCTGCTTTGCGTACTCTTCCGCCAACTCCGGCGCAGTTTCCACAATGATCGCTCCATAGAAGTTCCCAAAATACTTCGGCAGAGGCAAATTCCCCGTCGTGAAGTCCACGCCCAGCTTATTGCCGAAAGCCATCTTTGCTGCAGTCACAGCAACACCGCCATGTCCTACGGCTTTCATGGCCGCAATATTTCCTTTCTTCACTTCCTGATACAGGAAATCGGCATGCAGTTTAAATACGTCAAGGTTCGGCATTCCTGTCTCATCTTTGGGCATCCCGAAAAGCATGAGGGTATTTCCTTCCTGTTTCAACTCCTGGCTGACCGCTTCAGAAGCCTTTCCGGGAGCAACAGCAAAGGAAACAAGCGTCGGCGGTACATGGAGATCATTAAACGTACCGCTCATGGAATCTTTGCCCCCGATGGCACCGAGACCGAGAGCCGCCTGCATATGGAATGCACCAAGAAGAGCAGCAGCAGGTTTTCCCCAGCTTGTCCTGTCTGTCAGTTTTTCAAAATATTCCTGGAGCGTGAGGTATGCCCTGCGCCAATCCGCCCCCATCGCCACGAGGCGTGTCACGGAAAGAAGAACCGCATATACGGCGCCATGGAAAGGGCTCCATTCCGCCAGATCCGGATCAAAGCCGTGTGCCATGAAGCTTGCGCTGTCCGTCTGGCCCCGTCGTACAGGAAATTTAGCCGCCATTCCGTCAGCGGGCGTCTTCTGGTACCTGCCTCCAAAAGGCATAAGAACCGTCCCCGCTCCGACAGTAGAATCAAAACGTTCCACAAGTCCCTGCTGGGACGCATTATTCAGGTCACCCATAGCTTCTAACCACATCGCACGGATATCTTTGATTTCAGGACGGACAAAAAAGCCTTCTTCATCCGGTTGGGTAATATATACATCTTTTCTTTGGGACGCCCCGTTTGTATTAAGGAAGGCACGGGAAATATCGACGATCTTATCGCCCCGCCAGGTCATCACAAGACGCCCCGTATCATTCACATCGGCAATGACTGTCGCTTCCAGATTTTCTTCCGCCGCATAGGAAATAAAACGATCGGCGTCTTCTTTCCTGACAACCACCGCCATCCTTTCCTGCGATTCGGAAATCGCCAGTTCCGTACCGTCAAGGCCTTCATATTTCTTCGGCACGCTGTCCAAGTTGATGGAAAGACCGTCTGTCAGTTCCCCTGCCGCCACGGATACGCCGCCCGCGCCAAAGTCGTTGCACCGCTTGATCAGACGGGTCACTTCGCCGCGGCGGAAAAGGCACTGGATTTTTCTCTCCGTCAGCGGATTGCCTTTCTGCACTTCCGCGCCGCAGGTTTCGATAGATTCCGTATTCAGTTCTTTAGATGAGCCTGTCGCGCCGCCCATACCGTCACGGCCTGTCCTGCCGCCCACAAGGATGACCACATCACCGGCCTGCGGCCGTTCACGAATGACATGGCTTTCCGGAGCCGCTGCTATAACAGCGCCGATTTCCATGCGTTTTGCCATGAATCCGGGGTGATAATATTCTTTCACTTCCCCTGTGGCAAGGCCAATCTGATTTCCGTAAGAGCTATACCCTTTCGCCGCTTCCACAACGATTTTCTTCTGCGGTAATTTGCCCGTAAGTGTTTCGGAAAGCGGTGTGTGCGGATCCGCAGCGCCGGTGACACGCATCGCCTGGTATACATAAGAACGTCCGGACAGCGGGTCTCTGATGCAGCCGCCGAGACAGGTCGCCGCACCGCCGAAAGGTTCGATTTCCGTAGGATGGTTATGCGTTTCATTCTTAAAGAGAAGGAGCCAGTCTTCTTCTCCATCGACAGTGTCAATCGTCACTTTGATTGTACACGCATTGATTTCTTCGGAAGAGTCCAGATTTTCCAGGCGGCCTTCTTTGCGAAGCGCCTTCACGGCCACCGTCGCCATATCCATGAGTGTCACAGGACGGCCGGTCTTTTCACCGTACATTTGGAGACGGGCATCTGCGTACTCATTCCATGCCTCTTTGATCGGTTTGGTGAAAATGCCGTCTTCAATTCCTACTTCGGTAAGTTCCGTGGAAAACGTGGTATGACGGCAGTGATCGGACCAGTAAGTATCAAGTACACGGATCTCAGTGACTGTCGGATCGCGCTTTTCTTCCGTCCTGAAATATTCACGAATCATAGCCAGATCATCATGGCTCATGGCAAGTCCCATGTCTTTAATCAGTCTGTCGATCCCGGCATCATCCAATTCACGGACACCCTCTACAACCGCTACAGGCTTCGGCTCTTCAACCGGCAGATCCAGGGTTTCCGCTTCCTCCAGAGATGCTTCTCTTGATTCCACAGGATTTACGAGAAATTTCAAAATTTTTTCCCGATCTCCGTCTGTAAAATCACCATGGAAAACATACACCAGAGCACACCGTACACGGGCACCGTCACGGCCTGTAACAATAGCAAGACACTGTTCTGCCGAGTCCGCCCGCTGATCATACTGGCCGGGAAGGAATTCCACGGCAATCACCATATCCCCTTTCGGTAATTCCGCCTGCACGGAGTCTACCGGCGGTTCGGAGAAAACGGTCGCCACAGCCTTTTCATAATCGTCACCACTCAGATGATCCACATCATAACGGTGGTAAATGGCCGTTTCATGAATCCTTTCACCGAGAATTTCTTTCAGCTGGGCAGTCAGACTTTCTTCTCCCTGACGGAAGTTTTCTTTCTTTCTCACGTAAAGCCGTCTAATGTCAGACAAAGTGCACACCTTCTCTTTCATATATTTTCCAAATGACAGAACGGAAATAAATGGAACAAACCTGTTTATACACACTTATATTACCACAAAGCTTTCCCCGCCGTCCTCATGTTTCCCCGCATGCGCCTTTTATTTCCGCAGAGACATATTTCTCTTCTGTATCTAAAGGAAAAGATAGTTCTGTCCAACAAAAAAGCACCCGCCGGGGATGACGGACACCTTTGCATGTCTTATTGCGGGAAGCATTTCATCTCTACACGGAAATGAGATAATAAAGAGCAGTATACAGGCGGCTTTACCCTTTCTTTCCATACCGATACCGCTTTACCGCCTCAGTGAAATTCATTTAAAAAACGCATTCCCTGTTTTTTTATACATGGAAAAACCAATCCCATCCATCCGTCATCCGGCAGGGAATCCCCCGAGACTCCATCAATTGAAAAAACTCTTTCAATTTTTCCTCGGCACTTTCATAATTGTAATACTTAAATCCCTCTCCCCAGATTATCATGCCTGTCTTCCTGCCGTTTTTTCGATACAGACGAATAAAGTACTTGGCGCCCCCACTCAGCGGACGGCGGTACAGTAGTACTTTCCTTGCTTCCACCCGTTCTATATCGGACAGGGGACAAGAAGTTTCAAACACATTATGGATATACAGTATCTCATTTTCTATATGATAAGCGGTAAACGCTGTCCCCTGCCAGATATGGCGGAGCAGACGCCAGCCGTAAAAGGCAAGTACAAACAAGATGCCAAGAAAAAATGCACTCTCTGCAAAGATTACAAATCCCACAAGCCACAAAAAAGGATCCATGATGTCCCTTTCCTTTCTCAAATCCGTTCTGATACCGGTATCCCATTCCGGCTATGTTCTTTTGCAGAAAATATATCTTCCGCTTGCGGGACTGATTTCTTTCCCTGTTCTGTTTATCCAAGAAAATCCCTGACCCCTGCTGCATAAAATGAAGTTTTCCCATATCCAATTTATACTATGTCTTGTTTTTCACATGTTCCCATGCTGTATGAAGAAAACTCCGCAAAAAAATCTTTTTCACTACCAAATGCAGAATAAAGAACATGGCCGGAAGCGACAGGGATGAAGCAAACAGCCTGACTCCATAACCGCTATATAAATCGGGCATCTCTGCCGCAGAATCTGCAATATATCGCAGCAAAGGGAAATACACTTCCACAAACCATTTCCACGCCGCAGGAAGGGCAAGCAGCAGAATCCCCGCCAGCAGGATCAATACAACAAGAACAAGTATCCTGATCTTCCATACTACTTCATCATAAATACGTGCTTTTTCTCCTTCTGTAAACTCCTGCAATTCCGGCATGATCTGCTCCCACTGGCGAAATGTTTTTTCCCGCCCTGTTCCCAAATGAACCAGATTCCGCGACTGTCTGCGCCGCACCCACAGCCCCAGAAAGAGACTCATTACCCCCAGAAGAAAAGGCAGCCCCGCATAAAGCAGAAGATAACCGGAAGGAAATGATACCTCTGCCGCAGACAGCACGGTCAGTCCCATCACCGGCAAGATGATGAGCAGTATCCCCATGAGCAGAAAAGGAAGCATGAAATAGTTAGAATACATCTGCCTCGTAAGACGCCGCCCTTTCCCATACCCCATTGGCTCTGGGGACTGGATTCCACGGTCTTCCGCCATCTGCACACGAACGATATATTCCGTTCCAAAAAGGCCCTTTCCCGTTACACATTGGTATTTTGAATCAATATGATCAACAAACAGCCGCTGGCGCCATGCATCCGCCACATAAGGCCCGCTTTCCTTAAACCAGAAAAAATGTGTATTTGCCCAACGGTTGCGATATCCGGCAGATAACCGCCGTGTCTGGTAATCACGGAGTGTAAAAATTCTGCTTTCTTTCCCATGGATACAAAACGGATCCAGCCAATGGAGAAGGATATCACGCATGCAGAACACGGAAAGGAAAGCACACACGGCCATCAGCCATAATGATTCCGTGTTAAGCAGGAAGCGGCAGAAAAGTACAACCGGAACTGCCAGCAGTATACTGGCGAAAAACAGCTTCCTCCGATCATATTCCAGATCTGTAGAAAAAAATGACGTAACATACCGCGGGGCAACTTTACGGCCAAAATACGGTCCATGGCTGGCCATGTTCAATACGCCCAGCAGACAGATGATGCCTCCCGCAGTGCCTGCTCCCGTATCCATGGCAATGACAGTACCGCCTATTATAAAAGAGATAACAGAAAAGATCTTCCCGCCCGGCCCTTCGATGACATACCGGCAGGTAAGACAGAAAAAGCAAAAATACATAGTCAGCACAAGCCAGGATGTCATAGGCATACAATCTCTCAATGCAGCCATCATAAGACAGCCCCCTTTGTCCTATATTTTATAAAACCGTCATAACTTCTATATCATATGATATGCGCCGGCCTCCGTCAAAGATGCGGGAAAGTTTTCAAAGAAAGCAGGTGTATACGAAGCGAATGGGAATGGAGAATCCCATAACGCCACAGTCCGTAATCCGTCTTCCGCTTTCCTAAAACCGTACTTGTTCCAGTTATCATAAAAAAACCGGCCCCTTTACGGAAGCCGATTCTTTGCATGTTCTTCAATTATCCGAGAAAACCTCTCGTATTCTGCGCTTCTACCACACGCTGGAGCGCAAGCATATACGCGGCAAGACGATAAGTGACTTTATATTTTTCTTTCAGTGCCAGTACATCTTCATAGCCCTGGCGCATTTTAATTTTCAACCGTTCATTGTATTCGTCTTCTGTCCAGTAATAACCGGTGCGGTTCTGTACCCATTCAAAGTAAGAACCGACCACACCGCCTACATTGGACATGACATCAGGCAGCACTTCGATGCCTTTCTTTTCAAAACAGATATCCGCTTCTTCGGTGGTCGGGCCGTTAGCGCCTTCCAGTACCAGTTTCGCTTTCACCAGTTCCATTGTCTTTTCATTAAGCTGGTTTTCCATTGCCGCCATAAAGAGCACATCCACGTCCTGAGAGAAAAGGTCCATATCCGGAATGATGGTTGCCCCCGCTTCGGTATAGCCTTTCAGGGATCTGCCGTGGGAATTTGCGTATACATACATCGCTTCGATATCAAGACCATTCGGGTTGTACCAGGTACCGTTAATATCGCCGACACAGACCACTTTTACCCCCTGCCGGTGGATCAGGAGGGACCCGACAGAACCTACATTGCCGAATCCCTGTACGGCCATGGTGAGTCCGTCCATTTTTTTATGATTCTTTTCGCACCAGGTCTCCAGTGTAAAGAGAAGTCCTCGTCCGGTCGCTTCATTTCTGCCGAGAGAGCCGCCGGTCGCCAGCGGTTTGCCGGTAACGACCCCCGGTTCCCATTTACCCGAAAGGGCGGCGTATTCATCAGCAATCCATGCCATGATCTGACCGTTTGTGTTTACATCAGGCGCCGGCACATCTTTGTCAGGTCCGATAATCGGGAAAATTTTACGCACATAGCCGCGTGCCAGACGCTGGAGTTCGCGTTGGGACAGTTTATGGGGATCTACCTTGATACCGCCTTTAGCGCCGCCGTAAGGAATATTTCCGATCGCGTTCTTTATTGTCATCCATGCAGCAAGAGCTTTTACTTCATTCTCGTCAGAAGCGGGATGGAAGCGGATACCGCCTTTTGCCGCGCCGCGGGCCGTATTGTGCTGTACACGGTACCCCGAAAACACTTCCACATGGCCGTCATCCATGGTGATCGGGATGCTCACGGTCAGTTCCCTTTCCGGATAACGCACAAATTCATAGTCATTCTGTTCGTAACCTAAAACTTCGGCTGCCTTGTCCAAAACATGGAGCATATTTTCGTAAGGATTGTAGTTTGCCATTTCATCACCTCAAAGATAAATATAAAATGAACATCTTAGATAAATATACCACTTTGCTTTCAGGATTACACTTAAATCGTCACATTATACCTTATTTGTATAATATAAATGTTTATGATGACAGAAAGTTAATCAAACATTTCTACATGATTTTCATGAGCCGAGCCGAACCCGCCAGCGGGGAATGCCATCCTCCATCTCTACCCATTCCAGTCCTTCGAAAAAATAATGATCGCCTAAATCTTTCTCTGCCAGCTGGTTGTGCACTTTCATCAAAAGCTCCCCGCTCGTGAAAAAGCTTCCATTATTTGCGGACAGCAGGGCTTCTATATCCGCCTGAAACAGGCCGTCTATCCGATTCTCCTCGTCCAAATCAGATTCATCGATCACCCTTTCATTGGCAAGCAGTTCTTCTTTTCCGGAAAGAAACGCTTCATAGACAATATAGACTTTTCCCGCTTTCACAGCAGTTTCCTCCGGTTTCCAGTTCTTGCGGTTGTCTTCTATATAATTTTTCACATCTTCAGAAAAGGCAGCCGGTGATGTATATGATTTTTCATCAAAGGCCCAATAAATATAATTCAGCAGTTCTCCCTCTTCACGAAATTTATGAAGGAATGTATCTGCTCCATCTTGTCCGCTTGCAGGCGTATGAGCCGGCTCCCCGCTATTTCCTTTATCCGGTGTATCTTTAAGTGTGTACAGCTTTTCCCAACCGGAGGTATCAGGAATGATATTCCGGTTTCTGTAATTTTGCAACGCATACAGTACCTGATCCCCAGTCTGCCTCGCTTTTCCGTAAATAACGCTCCCGCCTTCTTCCGCCTTGCTGATTTCCAGCGTAAACAGATTCCCCTCATCATGAGCGGTCTGCATGAAAAGGCTGCCCATAACGGGCGCAGGCGGTGTCAGGATCAGATACTGCACATCATCTTTTTGCAGAAGCTCCATTGTTTTTTTGATGTCTTCCGAGGCAAACTGCACAGTTGTATTCACATCCGTTTCCAGGCGCCACCGTTGTGATAATTTCCCCGCTTCCCTTCTCAACAGCGGCTTCTTCAGAAAATAAACGACGGCAAGCACCGGAATCACGATCGGCAAAACAAGGGGAAGCACATAAGGAAGGCTCATAACAGCCGCACCTTGCCGCTTTGCCATGGAATGCACGTTTTTATGAATCTCATTCACTTTATCCGCGCTGTGGTTCAACACATCAAAAAACGCCGGATCTTCCAGCGAAAGGAAAGAAAGACAGCAAAGGGCGGCACCTGCCAGAATCCCTGTTAAAACCAATAATTGGAAAGTAACACGCCGGCATATCTCTTCTTTTTCCTGCTGCGTCAGGCACTCCATTTCCGGTATACCCCGGCTCCATTTTTCAGCCCGTTCTTCTTTTGTCATTCAGCACCTCTTTTTCATAAACAGGATAAACCATTTATTTTCATCACTTTAAGTATACCCTATCAGCAAAACAAAAACTCCCCCTGAGGAGAGTCACGAAATCAAATCATCCGATCAGACTGCGCGCTGCAATGACCGTAATCAGAAGCGGCAGGACAATTTGAAAATACGGTTTCAGCCAGCGGGGAATCTTCATGCCGTCGCCGGTATTCACTTCTTTCAGATAATGGTCGAATCCCCAGCCGTATTTCGACACGCAGAAAAGGGCAAAAATCAGGGAACCGATGGGAAGCACAAGATTACTTACAATGAAATCTTCTGTATCAAGGATCCCTTTTGATCCCAAAATCTGTACATCAGACCACATATTAAATCCGAGAACACAGGGGATACTGCCGAAAAACACAAGCGGTAAAAGGATATAAACAGCCTTTTTGCGGCCCCATCCGAAGTTATCCATACAGTTGCCGATGAGTGCTTCAAATACAGCAGTCACCGTGGAAAAACTGGCAAAGGTCATAAAAACAAAGAACAATCCGCCCCAGATCTGCCCCATAGGCATATTGATAAAAATATTCGGAAGCGTAACGAAAATCAGGGACGGCCCCTGATCCGGTTCCACACCGTACGCAAAGCACGCCGGAAAAATAATAAGGCCGGCGAGAAGCGCCACGAAGGTATCAAGCGCCGTAATTCGTACCGCTTCTCCGCCAAGACTGTTCTTCTTATCCATGTAACTCGCAAATATTTCCATGGAACCCTGGCCGACAGACAAAGTGAAAAATGCCTGATTCATGGCGGCTGCCGCCACATTACCGAGACCGGCCTCAACCGCCCGCCCCCAGTCGGGAAGCAGGTAAAAGGCAATCCCTTTTTCACCGCCGGGAATCATGACACTGTTCACCGCCAAAAGGATAATCAGCCCCAAAAGTCCGAGCATCATGAACTTTGTCACTTTTTCGAGACTGCCCTGCACACCGCCTGCACAGACCGCAAACCCTACAAGTACAGTAAGTCCCATAAAAAACATGAGTTCCATCGGACTGGAAACCATCTGTCCAAAAATATCCGCTACCCTGCCGGGCGATGCTTCCACAAAGGAACCGCTCAGGAATTTCCAGAAATAATCAACCATCCATCCGGAAATGGTGGTGTAATAAACCATAAGGATATAGCTGCCGATGAGACACACCCATCCGTGCAGATGCCAGTACGTTCCTTTCGGTTCCAACGTTTCAAAACCGCGGAGCACGCTTTTGCGGCTCGACCGGCCGACAGCCAGTTCCATCGTAACCACCGGAATACCGAGAAGGATTAAAAACGCCAGATAAAACAGTACAAAAACAGCACCGCCATATTCTCCGGTAATATATGGAAACTTCCACACATTCCCGATACCGATGGCACAGCCCGCACTGACCAGGATGAAACCGAGGCGGGATTTAAAACTGTCTCTTTCTTCCATACTTCTTTCCTCCAAAATGCTTTTCAATAACCGGCTTTATATTTCCCATCCTACATCAGTCCGCGGATTAAAATGACAAGGATCAGCACCGGCAGGACATATTGGAAGTACGGTTTCATGGCACCCGGCATTTTGATGCCTCTTCCTTTATTCACTTCCGCCAGATAATGATCAAAGCCCCAGCCCCATTTGGTAACGCAGAATAAAAGGTAAACCAGCGCACCGCAGGGAAGAAGCAGGTTGCTTACCAGGAAGTCTTCGCTGTCCAGCACGTCACGGCTGCCGATGAAATGCATGTCTGCAAGAACATTGTACCCAAGGACACAGGGAATGCTGCACAGGAAAATGATGATTAAATTGACAAGCACCGCTTTCTTACGGTTCCAGCCGAAATTATCAATGGAACAGGCGATAAGGTTTTCAAAGACCGCCGTCACCGTAGAAAAGCTGGCAAAGGTCATGAAGACGAAGAACAAAGCGCCCCATAACTGGCCGAGAGGCATATTTACAAAGATGTTCGGAAGAGTAATAAAAATGAGAGCAGGTCCCTGATCGGGCTGAACACCGTACGCAAAGCACGCGGGAAAAATAATGAGTCCCGAAATAAACGCCACGAAGGTATCAAGCGCGGTAATCCGCACCGCTTCTCCCGTCAGCGTAAACTCATCAGACATGTAGCTGCCGAAAATTTCAATGGCCGCGATACCGAGGGACAAGGTAAAGAATGCCTGATTCATGGCGGCTGCCGCCACATTACCGAGACCGG
>OJNW01000979.1_pt1 | contig 15519 bp, 9 predicted proteins | sample 1597951 | NCBI WGS metagenome assembly OJNW01 (sample SAMN01915212, study PRJEB22387) | human gut metagenome | isolation source: stool | host: Homo sapiens | place: USA | reverse complement strand
AGCAGCGGAGCAATGGGAACTCTGGTAAAAAGGATTCCATTTGCAATGGGAATCAAAGCCCACACCAGCGCCATATATTTCCAGTTTGCAATCCCGAAAATACGAAAGAATAATGTAGAAAGAAGTACCACTCCCACATGTCCCCAACAGTAAAAGGAATGAAGGAGACTCATTGCTTTTTCCTTATTATCTGTAGGGCAGGCTTCCACCACAGGACTTACCAGCACCTCTAGCAATCCGCCTCCGATGGCATAGATCATAACTGCAATGAGAAGTCCCACAAACGGATCTCCCAGGCACTCCGGCAATACTGTGAGCAAAATCAGACCTGCAGCCGCCATTGCATGTGCCAGGATCATAGATGCACGATAACCTATTCTGTCCACAAATCCAATCGATGCCAGATCTACCAGCAACTGGATCCCGAAATTAAATGTAACCAGAAGTGTGATCTTCTGCAGCGAAATCCCGTAACTGCCCTGAAATGTCAGAAACAGCAGAGGAACGAAATTGTTCACAATGGCCTGCACTACATATCCGATAAAACAGGCCTGCACTGTTCTGTTGTAATTTGTTTTCATCCGATGTTATATCCTCCAATCTGAAATTTATTAAACTGACATCATTCAGACATTGATCCACCAAACTTCTATATCTCCACAGTTCTAATAGATTTCTATCCGTCAATAATGACAGTGTATCACAGATTCTCTCCTTTTTCTTTCATTATCTTTTGAAAATCCCATAAATTTTTATATTATTTTGACTTTTTCCCTATAACAATTCCATAAAATCCAAAAAGTAATACCCCCATCCGATTCCAAATATTTCCCGCAAAAAAAGATGTGCACCATACCATTTCTGACACCATACACATCTCAAAATAAACACTTCTTATCTTCTGTACTCCGCAGTCAGGTCTTTAATAACCTCTCCTGCAATAATCAGCCCGGCGACAGACGGCACAAACGCCACACTTCCCGGAATATCTCTGCGCTCCGTACACTTATGCGCAGCACCCGGAGGACAAATACAATGCGATCTGCAGCTGATTGCCATATCTTCAATCGGTCTGATCGGCTGTTCTTCCGAATAAACAACCTTCAGTTTTTTCACACCGCGCTTCTTCAGCTCTCTGCGCATAACCTTCGCCAGCGGGCACACCTTCGTCTTATAGATATCTGCCACCCGAAATGCACTGGCATCCAGCTTATTTCCGGCACCCATACTGCTGATAACAGGAGTCCCTGCCTCCTTTGCACGCATGATCAGTTCAATCTTCGCAGTCACTGTGTCCACAGCATCTACCACATAATCATACTCACTAAAATCGAAGTCAGCAGCATTCTCCGGAAGATAAAAACAGTTATGGATTCTCACATCTGCTTTCGGATTAATGTCCAGGATCCTGTCCCGCATCACCTCTGTTTTATATTGACCAACAGTTTTCCTGGTGGCAATAATCTGTCTGTTAAGATTCGTCAGACATACTTTGTCATCATCGATCAGATCAAAGGCCCCTACGCCGCTTCTGACCAATGCTTCACATACATAACCTCCAACTCCTCCGATTCCAAATACTGCCACACGGGCATTCTCCAGTTTATCCATCGCTTCTTTTCCAAGAAGAAGCTCAGTTCTCGAAAATTGATTCAGCATAATCTCTCCACTTTATCTTGTCCCACTACATTCTCTACCTGCTGTTCCTCTACTGCCTCGTCTCTTATCTGCATATTCTTATTTCCCGTAACATACGCAGCCCTGCATGCCAGGATCAGAAGCACGATAAACAGAAACCAGAGCCAGATTTTTCTTTTATTTTTTATGACTAACCGTTTCATAACCTGCTCCACTATTCTACTGTGCAGACACGGATCAGGTTTGTTCTTCCCGGAATTCCAAGCGGTACACCACCGGCAAATACAATAGTGTCGCCAACTTTTACAAGTTTATGCTTCTGTGCTGCTTCGATTGCTCTCAGGCAAAGAATCTCAGAACTGTATTCTTCCTTGATCAGCATCGGGTAAACACCCCAGGACAGATTCAGCTGGCGAAGAACTCTCTCAGAGCTTGTACATGCACCGATCAGACATCCTGGTCTGTGTTTGGACATCATATGAGCTGTACTTCCAGATTTTGTCACTGCAAGGATTGCACTGGCCTTCAGGTCGATTGCGGTCAGACAGGTTGCATGTGCGATTGCATTTGTAATATCCGGATTCTCATTTCTGTCTGTTTTCTTAAAGATTGTATTGTAATCAATATTCTGCTCCATATGTTCTGCAATACGGCTCATCATCTGAAGTGCCTGTACCGGATATTTACCGGCTGCGGTTTCTCCGGAAAGCATGGTAGCACTTGTTCCCTGGAAAATCGCATTGGCAACGTCTGTAGCCTCTGCACGGGTTGGTCTCGGATGAGAAATCATGGAGTCAAGCATCTGTGTTGCTGTAATAACTGGTTTTCCTGCTGTGTAAACTTTCTGGATGATTTTCTGCTGGATAACAGGTACATATTCCGGCGGGATCTCAACACCCATGTCACCTCTGGCGATCATGATGCCATCTGCTGCTTCAATAATCTCGTCGATATTGTCAACGCCCTGCTGGTTCTCAATCTTTGCAATGATCTGAATCTCTTCACCGCCGTTTTCTTTCAGGATTTTTCTTACTTCGCGGATATCGTTTGCAGTACGTGTAAAGGATGCTGCAACGAAATCAAATCCTTCCTGGATACCGAAGAGAAGATCATCATGGTCTTTTTTACTGATGAATGGCATCTTCAGGTTTGCACCCGGAACATTGACACCCTTCCTGTCGCCAATCACACCTGCATTAATAACCTTGCAGACAATGTCCTTTCCTGAGATGTCCTGAACCTCCAGGTCTACAAGTCCATCATCAACCAGAATATGTCCGCCCGGCTGCACATCCTTATAAAGCTCTTTATAAGTAATGCTTACGCACTCATTAGTTCCTTCAATATCTTTATTTGTAAATGTAAAAATCTGTCCTTCTTCCAGAGAAACCTTGCCATCCTTGAAGCATCCAAGTCTGATCTCCGGTCCCTTTGTATCAAGAAGTGCTGCAACAGGTCTGTCATATTTCTTGCGAAGTTCTCTCAGTTTCTGGATACGGCCTCTCTGCTCATCGTGAGGTCCATGTGAGAAGTTGAAACGTGCTACGTCCATTCCCTCTCTCACAAGCTGCTCCATAACATCGCCCTTATCAGTAGACGGTCCCATTGTACAGATAATTTTGGTTTTTCTCATTTAATCTTTCCCTCCAAACTGTCAACTCAATTTTATCTATTTTATTCCTGTAAAATAATGTAATAAAATGTTACCTGTTTCTATAAATGAAAACATTAAATCAAATAAAAATTACCATTATTGAGACTATCTGTCAATATAGAATTTCGGCTTATTTTTGTTGATATTTGACAAAAAAATAACATACTTTTGTTGCAAATGTCACATATATTTTTGCCGATCCGACAGTTGGAAAATTTTTCACCCATTCTTATCAAAAACCAAAATCTGCATAATCTTCCGGCAGAAATCTGTGGTAAATGATATGGCATCCTTCGTCTTTAAAACAATAATAATAAGGATCTGATCCGTCATCAAAGCGGATCATCACATCAAACTCCTCGTTATCCATTGGTTCAGTAATGATTTTATCTGAATAAGAATGGAACAGTTCTTTAATTTCATCTATCGTACATCCATGTCTGCCAACCAGTTCGATCAATGCCTTGATAAATTCATTCTCTTTCATATTATTATGTACATATTCGGAAGCTTTTTCCGAAACAGTGAAGCAGAAACGATCTCCTCTGTGTGATACTGCTACTTCACCAAATTTCTCTTCTATATAAGAAGGAAAATCTTTTAAAATCTCCATCATGCCTGCAGCATCCGCCTCATTGCCAAAGAAATGATTCAGGGAACTGAGCGGATAATAAAGGCTGATCTTCTCCTTCATATATCCAAGCTTCGCCTGTTCCTCTTTGATCACATCGATCAGACTGGTTTCTAATCTGTTATAGTTCATTTATTTTCCCTCCTGAAAATCTGTTCTTTTGTTTTTTCTGGTTAATATTTTATCAGACATTGCCCGAAAATCAATGCATTTCTTTTTCAATTGTACGCCCGTCAAAACAATTTCAATGTTTTCTTTTTCATACAAAAATAAAGAGCTTGCGAAACTGTCCTTTTTTTCTCCCTCTGACAAATAACTCTGACTGGATAAAACAAAACAGATAAAACCAACCACTTCGTTGCTTTTTTAACCAAATAACTGCTTGATTCGGTTAAAAAAACAGCGTTCCGAATATTATTTATATCCGAAACGCTGTCATTATTCCAATTATTTCATTATGTATTTAATCCCAGTTCTTACGTCCATAACGAAGTGTCACATCATAGATTTCCTTCTGGAGTTTCTTTGTAAGATCTCTCTTCTTAATTCTCCACTTCCAGTTCATACCAACTGTAGATGGTTTATTCATTCGGAATCTGTTGTCCAGTCCCATATAGTCCTGCATTGGGATAACGCAGACACGCGCAGCACTGCGCATGATCAGACTGATGAAACACTTATACAGTTCTTCTTCCGGTGTTGCATGATCACACAGATAATCTCTCGCCAGTTTTCTCTCAGCTGCTGTGATGCTCTTCCACCATCCCACGATAGTTTCATTATCATGGGTTCCTGTATATGCCACGCAGTTCTCCGGATAATTATGTGGCAGATAATCACTGGCACATCCGGAATCTCTGGAGTCAAACGCAAATTCCAGAACCTTCATTCCCGGGAATCCGCTCTCATATACCAGATGACGTACGGAATCTGTCATATATCCAAAGTCCTCTGCGATAACCTGCTTCCATCCAAGCGCCTGTTCAATCTTACGGAACAGATCAATTCCGGGACCCTTTTCCCAGTGTCCGCCTCTTGCATCTTTATCTCCGTATGGAATAGAGAAATATTCATCAAATCCACGGAAATGATCGATTCGCACAACATCATACAGTCTGAAGCAGTAACTCATTCTGGAAATCCACCACTGATATCCTGTATTTCTGTGATAATCCCAGCGATATAACGGATTTCCCCATAACTGACCGGTTGCAGAAAATCCATCCGGAGGGCATCCTGCTACTGCCAGTGGTACATTATCCTGATCCAGCTGGAACAGCTCCGGATGCGCCCATGCATCAGCACTGTCCATTGCAACATAAATCGGAATATCTCCAATGATCTGGATTCCTTTTGAATTTGCATAGGATTTCAGTTTCATCCACTGCTCATAGAACTTAAACTGCATATACTGCTGGAATTCAATATCAAAATAGAGTTCTTCCCGATAATAATCCATGGCATTGTTCCAGCGGAGTCTGATATCCTCAGCCCATTTGGTCCATTCTACACCTTCGAAACGGTCTTTTACTGCCATAAACAGAGCATAATCTGACAGCCACCAGCTGTTCTCTGCTACGAATTTCTGATAGTCAGGATTCTTGCTGATATCACTGTTCTCGTATGCTTTTCTCAGAAGAGGATAACGGCCTTTGTAGATTTTTTCATAATCTACCTCATCAGGCTTCTTTCCCCAGTTAACTTTCTCGCAGTCTTTCTTATCAAGAACTCCTTCTTCCACAAGTGTATCCAGATCAATAAAATATGGATTACCTGCAAATGTAGAGAAAGACTGATATGGAGAATCTCCATAGCTGGTCGGTCCCAATGGCAGAATCTGCCAGTAAGTCTGTCCTGCTTCCTTTAACCAGTCTACAAATTCATATGCACTTTTGGAAAAACATCCGATACCATAGTCTGATGGAAGACTGCTGATCGGCATTAATATTCCTGCTGCTCTTTTTCCCATGATTCTTGTCTCCTTCGCCATTCTTCACTTTTACCGCCTATACTTTATCTAGTACATATAAGCAGTTTTTCTATACCTTATGCGCAATTGTTTTTTTTATTATATCTATTTTTTGTGCAAATTGCAATACAACTTTCATGTTATCCATTTTTTCGTGAAAATTACTAATCATTGCTTAGTTCTTTTCGTCATCTTCCATATTAAGCACCAATCATTTCCACTCAGAGCATTGTCGTCAAGCGGATATTCACAATCTGCTTCGCTACGCAGCTCTATACCGAATAACTGCTCCGCATTTCATCAGAAGGAGCTTATTTTTTATCCATATCAAAAACTTATAATTACAATGCAATATTTCTATTTTACGTTTCATTTCTGACATGATAGGATGTGTTTAGTTAAAAAATAACAAAGTAACACTCCAACTTATCTGTTGAGAAACGTTTATCATTAACTACCATCAGAAAATTTCTCATACAGATATCTTCAACATCTTAAATTATACACATCAAAGACAAAGAAAGAGGTAAGAAAATGGAAGACAACAAATTATGTCTGGAAAAGCAGCCTTTAAACCAGGAAATGCTTGACAAAATCGATGCTTACTGGCGTGCAGCTAACTATCTGTCTGCCGGACAGCTCTATCTTCTCGACAATCCGCTTCTGAGAGAGCCATTAACTATGGATCAGATCAAGAAAAAAATCGTTGGTCACTGGGGAACTGTACCGGGACAGAACTTCGTTTATGCACACTGCAACCGTGTCATCAAACGTTATGACCTTGATATGATCCTACTTTCCGGTCCTGGACATGGCGGAAACTTCATGATTGCCAACACCTATCTGGAAGGTTCTTACAGCGAAGTTTATCCTAACATCAGCCAGGATGAGGAAGGTATGAAGAAAATGTTCAAACAGTTCTCCTTCCCATGCGGAGTCCCAAGCCACTGCGCACCGGAAACACCTGGTTCCATTAATGAAGGTGGCGAGCTTGGTTACTCCATCGCTCATGCTTTCGGAGCTGTATTTGACAACCCGGATCTGATTGCAACTACTGTTGTAGGTGATGGTGAAGCTGAGACTGGTCCTCTGGCGACATCCTGGCAGTCCAACAAATTCCTAAACCCGATCACAGACGGTGCTGTACTTCCTATTCTTCACTTAAATGGATATAAGATCAGCAACCCGACTATCTTCTCCCGTCTTTCTCATGAAGAACTTGAATGCTTCTTCAAGGGCTGTGGCTGGAAACCGTATTTCGTTGAAGGTGACGACCCAATGACAATGCACAAGAAGATGGCTGAAACAATGGACACAGTGATCGAAGAAATCAAAGCGATCCAGAAGAACGCCCGTGAGAACAATAATCCGGAACGTCCGGTATGGCCAATGATCATCCTTCGTACTCCTAAGGGATGGACAGGTCCTAAGGTTGTTGACGGACTTCAGATTGAAGGTTCTTTCCGTGCTCATCAGGTTCCGATCACTATGGAAAAACCGGAACATCTTGAACTTCTGAAGGAGTGGCTGGAAAGCTATCGTCCTCAGGAACTGTTTGATAAAAACGGACGTCTGATCCCGGAACTGGCTGAACTGGCTCCTAAGGGAAATGCACGTCTCGGTGCCAACCCACATGCAAATGGCGGACTTCTTCTGAAAGATCTTCGTCTTCCGGACTTCCGCGATTACGGTATTGAAGTACAGCCTGGCAAAACAAAAGCTCAGGATATGATCGAACTTGGCGGATACATCCGCGACATCTTCAAACTGAATGAAGAAAACAAGAACTTCCGTATCTTTGGACCAGATGAAAGCATGTCCAACCGTCTGTACAAAGTATTTGAATATCAGAAACGTGACTGGAACGCAGAAATGCTTGATACTGATGACTGCCTCGCAAGAGACGGACGTATTATGGACAGTATGCTCAGTGAGCATATGTGTGAAGGATGGCTGGAAGGTTACCTGTTAACAGGTCGTCATGGCTTCTTCGCAAGCTATGAAGCTTTCATCCGTATCGTTGACTCCATGGCAGCCCAGCATGCAAAATGGCTGAAAGTTTGCAATCAGCTTTCCTGGAGACAGCCTATCGCATCCCTGAACTTCATCCTGACATCCAACGTATGGCAGCAGGACCACAACGGATTTACTCATCAGGATCCTGGATTCCTGGATCACATTGCCAATAAGAAAGCAGACGTAGTTCGTATGTACTTACCACCGGACGCTAACTGCTTACTCTCCTGCTTCGATCACTGCATCAAGAGTAAGAACTATGTCAATGCAATTGTAGCTTCCAAACATCCAAGCTGCCAGTGGCTGACCATGGAGCAGGCTGTTAAGCACTGCACACAGGGTATTGGTATCTGGGAGTGGGCAAGCAATGACTGTGGTGAAGAACCAGACGTTGTTATGGCCTGCTGCGGTGATACACCTACACTTGAGATCATGGCTGCAGTTACTATCCTTCGTGATGAAATGCCGGAACTTAAGATCCGTGTTGTTAACGTTGTCGACCTGTTCAAACTGGAATCTGACCACAAACATCCACACGGCTTAAGTGACGCAGAATATGATGCAATCTTCACAAAAGATAAACCTGTCATCTTTGCATTCCATGGATATCCAACACTGATCCATGAGCTTACTTATGAGCGTCACAACCACAATATCTCTGTTCACGGATATCAGGAAGAAGGTACTATTACTACACCATTCGATATGCGTGTACAGAACCAGATTGACCGTTTCAATCTTGTAAAGGATGCCATCATGCATCTTCCACAGCTTGGAAACAAAGGTTCCTTCTTAATCCAGAAGATGAATGACAAGCTTGTTGAGCACAAACAGTATATTGCTGAATATGGCCAGGATCTGGAAGAGATTCGAAACTGGGAGTGGCATAAATAAATCCGTCTAACAGATGATAAATTCCTTATAAATATAATAAGTCATCAGGATTCACATCATGTGGATTTCCTGATGACTTTTCTATTTCAGCGGTTCTGTTCTTTCCGTTCTGCCAAAAACTTCTGGAATGCTTTAGATGCAATACTTTGAGGATATTCTGTATCATGGATCAGAATAATGCTTCTCTCCGGAAGTGTTTCATTTACATCTATCTCAAAAACCTTTCCGGATTCCAGATCATCTCCGGCAAATTCTTCTGGCAGGAATCCGATTCCCATATTATACCGTACTGCCGGGAGAATCATATCTGTAGTCGCCAGCTCTACATCCGGCGAAAACTGCAGTCCATTTTTTGAAAAATACTCATTCAAAAATCTCCTGCTGATTGCCTCGGAAGTCAGGCTGATCCATGGATAGGCTGAAAGTTCCTCCAACGAAGTCTTCCTCCCCTTCAGCTCCGCAAAACGACTGCCTCCGATCAGAATTTCCCTATACTTTCGCACTACTTTCATTTTCAGTGGCTCTGCTAACTGTAAAGAAGCAGATACAACTGCAAGATCTACTTTACCCTCTTTTAAGGCATTTACAGAATCTGTAGTGCTGTTATTAAGAATTTTAAAATGCACATTCGGGTATTGAATATTAAAGTCTCTGACTGCCTCGAACAAATAACAGTGCAATGCTGTCTCTGTTGCACTGATATAAATGGTCCCGTTCTCAAGGCTGATCAGATTATTAAGATTATCCTCGGCTTTGAAAAACTGAGCACAGCCTGCTGCTACATACTGATAGAAAATCTTTCCCTCAGGAGTCAGTTTCATGCCACTTTTGCTTCTGGTAAACAGTCTGCACCCTAATATATTTTCCAGATTATGTATCGTCCTGGTCACAGCCGGCTGGCTGGTCTTTAATACTGATGCTGCCTTTGTCAGATTCTCATATTTTGATACGTAATAAAAAACTTTATAATATTCAAAATTTGCGTTCATTTTGTTCTCCGTCTGTCATTGCCTTATATGCAGTAACATATTTTTACGGGCTTATTCTATCACAATTCTTTTTTCTGTACAATCTGATATGTCCAGAGTGTGTATTACTATTATCAAAAATAATCTCGCTTTCTTCATTGCGTTTTTTTGCACAATACAATATAATAATTTCAGAGTTTATTTATGCAAAAAGACGAAAGGATGTACATATGAAACACAAAAAAGACTGGTATAAAGATCTGGTGATCTACCAGATTTACCCAAGAAGTTTTAAAGATGGTAACAATGATGGAATCGGTGATCTGAAGGGAATGATTGAGAAGCTGGATTATCTGAAGGAGCTTGGCATCAATGCAGTATGGATGTCTCCTGTCTATGCTTCTCCGAATGTGGATAACGGTTACGATATTTCTGATTACTTCGCGATCATGGAAGAATTCGGAACTATGGAAGACTGGGATGCTTTCCGCGATGGTGCGCATGAACGAGGTATCGCCATTATCATGGATCTGGTCCTGAACCATTCTTCAGATAAACATAAATGGTTCCTAGAATCAAAGAAATCCCGCAATAATCCTTACAGTGATTACTATATCTGGCGTGATCCTGCACCGGACGGAGGCGCACCCAACTGCTGGATGTCCGTATTTGGCGGAAGTGCCTGGGAATATGTTCCTGAACGTGGACAATACTATCTCCATTTCTTTGCTAAAGAACAACCGGATCTGAACTGGGATAATCCGGAAACTAAAGAGAAAATTTTTGATATTATCCGTTTCTGGAATGAGAAAGGTGTTGACGGATATCGCATTGATGCCATCAGTTATCTTGACAAAGGACTGGACGGACGTGCAGATATGAATGAACCCCTTGGTACTGTAGCGTGTGTAAATCTGGAGGGAACCCACCGCTACATCCGTGAAATGGTTGCAGAAACAATGACTCCCGACAATCTGATGAGTGTAGGAGAAGTTAATATCAACAATGAACAGGATGCCATCAACTATTCCAGCGCAGCAAGCAAAGAATTTAACATGGCTATTCCATTTGTCCCTCCGATTGTTGAAATCCAGACATGGTCACCAGAGAAAATGAAACGTGATCTTAAGAAAGATTATGAAATCCTGAAAAAAGACGGATGGTGGGCAAGATTTTTAAGTAATCACGACAAACCGCGTCAGGTTTCCCTTTACGGAAATGACAGAGAATTCTGGTCAGAATCTGCAAAAATGCTGGCATGTTATCTGCACACACTTCCCGGTACCCCCTTTGTTTTCCAGGGCGAAGAATTGGGAATGACCAATGTTGCCTTCCCATCTATCGATGATTACAATGACATTGATACCCGCAATTATTATAAAACCATGATCGAACAGGGAGCTTCTCCTGAAGAAGCACTGGCAGAATCCAGAAGTATCAGCCGTGATAATGCAAGAACGCCTATGCAGTGGAACGACAGTCCAAACGGCGGATTTTCTGAGCATACTCCGTGGCTGGGTGTCAATCCAAACTACAAACTCATTAACGCAGAAAGCCAGATGAATGATGACTCTTCCGTTTTCAGATTCTACCAGAATCTTATCGCACTACGCAAAAAACACCCGATAATGGCTCATGGAGATTTCAAACTCTGCTGCCCGGAAGAGGGACCGGTTATCGCCTACACCAGAAGCTGGCAGAACGAGACATGGCTGGCAGTGCATAATTTCTCTGCATCCATGCAGAAATTCCATTATGGCGCTGAAGATATTGAATTACCGTGCAACACTCCCGTAATCATTTCCAATTACGGCGAAAACGAAGTTGAATACGGAATTGGAACACTTGTACTCAAGCCTTACGAAACCGTAGTATTCCAGTTACATTAAGCAACTTCATCAATACAGACAGTAAAAAGCAGAACCATTGAATCACTATCCCTCAATGGTTCTGCTGCTTTTTTGTATTTGTTTTTCATTTATTTGACTGCCATTACTTTGCATTTCTTTTTGTAAAATGCAATACCATATTTCAAAATATACTCTACTCCCTCTTCCAGCAGCTGCTCCTCGTATCGTCTGTCTTCTATCTGTTTTAATGCCTCTTCACTGACAGCTTCCAGATTCCCTGTTTCGGCATATTTTATTTCTATAATGATTCCAGTTTCCTGATCTTCTGTTTCTATCAAAATATCACTGTATCCATCACCCGATTCTTTATTTGATGACACACTCCAATTCTGCTGAAATCCAAGAATTCCAAGTAAAATCCCATGATAAAAATTCTCTTTCATCTGTTTTTTTACAAAGGTATCCCGAATACTGATGGTCCTTTTCAGATAATTGTTCAAACTTTGTTCTACCACTTCGGAATTTCCATCTTTTAGTGCATTACAGAATTTTTCAAGTGCTTCTCCATTCTCAGAAACAGTTTTCTTAAAATATTCCATAATCTGTGTCAGAAAAATATTACGTATTTCCATATTAGGAATGGTAAGCATGAACGTATTTGCATCTTTTCTTCCGGTCTGTGTGAGATATCCCGTAGTAAAAAGAACACTCCACAGGTTTTCAATCGAAGCATACATATCCTGATATGTCAGTTCCTGATGAATCTCCTTTACAATTGTTTCTCCTGCTATCAGTTTCTCAATTTCCTTTCTGACCGTTCCCTTATCAGTCTCCTGAATAAAGCGTTTCACCGCTTCATTACTGCTAGTATTAGACCAGTAATTCTGTGGCTGCGCCATATTGTTTATACGCAATTCATCACAATAATTTATCACATCCCAGGGACAGTAAACCTCTACATTTCCAAACCGATATCCGTCATACCACATTTTTATTTCATCATAATGCTCAGAAAGTTCATAATATTCCAATATATTCTTTACATCACTGTCCGTAAATCCAAAATATTCATCAAACTGTACATCTGCCACTGACAAAACTTTCAGATTATTTAATCCTGTAAAAATACTCTCCTTTGAGATACGCATGCAGCCTGTAAGCACAGCAAACTTCAGACTGTCATTTGTTTTTAATGCATTTTCAAACAAGTTACGGATCAGCAGAGTCATTGAATTGTAATATCCTAATTCAAATGCTTTCGCCAGAGGCACATCATATTCATCAATCAATAAGATAACTTTCTGACCATGATGTTTCTCCAGAAGTTCTGACAGAATCCTCAGACTACTACACAGAACAGATTCCTTCATATCCGGCAGAAGCAATGATTTGAACGCATCCTTATCATATTTTGTCAAACGTTCACTTTCCAGTAAATACTGGAATCTACGCGCCTCACCATTTACAATCTGTATTGCCATATCACAGGCTTTTTCATAAGTTTGCGCGCTGATACTCTTCAGGGAAATAAAAATCACAGGGAACTTTCCCATGTATTGTTCGCAAAGATAAACTTCTCTGGAAATTCTTGTTCCTTTAAAGCAGTTCTTATCACCGTTTAATTCAAAGAATGCTTTCAGCATACTCATATTCAGTGTTTTACCAAATCTTCTCGGACGTGTAAACAGATTCACCTCCGCCCAATTATCCAGAAGTTCTTTGATAAGCATCGTTTTATCTACATAGTAGAAATCTTCCGCCTGAAGCTTTGCAAAATTTTCTATTCCTATTGGAAGTTTTTTTTTGACTGAATTCAATACATGATCCTCCCTTTTGTCTCGGTTCTATATACATATTATACATTGTATTTTATGTTAATCTCTATTTTCCATACTTATGTTGCTATATGTTAACAGATATAAATGAGTTGTGGATTAGATATTTGTTATTGTCAGAGCAATTCCATTATATACAACATTTTATATTGTTTCAATACATCTCATGTTACTCTTTATCGGAAGTATTCTTGTCAAAATAGCAGAAGACGCTGAGTTTCAATACACCTCATGTTACTCTTTATCAGTATAAGGCTTGTAAGCTCCATATCCGCCCAGAGCGTTTCAATACATCTCATGTTACTCTTTATCTCTCTTTGCCGTCAAATCCTTCTTCCAGATAGTCCAGTTTCAATACATCTCATGTTACTCTTTATCGAGAAACAGAGAATTGCCGGAGAGTCTAAAGGTAAGTTTCAATACATCTCATGTTACTCTTTATCTTCTGTTGATACGGCCAGAAGCCTCGTGAAGATGAAGTTTCAATACATCTCATGTTACTCTTTATCGAAGACGAGCTGTCCAAAATCGCTGACAATGGGCGTTTCAATACATCTCATGTTACTCTTTATCAAATATTGTCGTGACTAGAGAAGCGTAGGAGGTGGTTTCAATACATCTCATGTTACTCTTTATCCAGCATCTCCATTACTGTCGAATCCAGCTTTCGTTTCAATACATCTCATGTTACTCTTTATCGGCACACTTAATCCGTGGACGACAGGGACTATGGTGTTTCAATACATCTCATGTTACTCTTTATCAAACGCAGAGAGTGGAATACACTTTCATGCACACGCGTTTCAATACATCTCATGTTACTCTTTATCAGAAAAGGGCACTACATTCGTTCCAAGTGTAGACACGTTTCAATACATCTCATGTTACTCTTTATCAGCAAGACAAGCTGAATATGAGCATATGCGATTTACGTTTCAATACATCTCATGTTACTCTTTATCGGTAATTGAAAGACTTCAAAAGGATGGCTATGTACGTTTCAATACATCTCATGTTACTCTTTATCGGTGATCCGGGAGAAAAGGGCGTGGATGGCACCGGTTTCAATACATCTCATGTTACTCTTTATCCGGGACAAAATCAAGATCAGTTTCGACGGTAGACTAGTTTCAATACATCTCATGTTACTCTTTATCTGCGCGGCAGCAACAAAATTAAAAGACTGGGTTGTGTTTCAATACATCTCATGTTACTCTTTATCGGGAACTTCCACGCATAAAACTGTTCGTATACCTCGTTTCAATACATCTCATGTTACTCTTTATCGCAGATGTCTACTGGAAAGAAAGCAAGACTAAATAGTTTCAATACATCTCATGTTACTCTTTATCCAGTTGGGCGGTTTGAGTTTTCAGGAAAAATCTAGTTTCAATACATCTCATGTTACTCTTTATCTATTGGGGCTGATATAGCCAGAAAGAGAGGTGAGTTTCAATACATCTCATGTTACTCTTTATCATGGATATGATCCGGCATCACCTCCATTGCCAGGAGTTTCAATACATCTCATGTTACTCTTTATCTTAATCGGCATTTCAGGGCTTTTTCTGCATCATCGTTTCAATACATCTCATGTTACTCTTTATCTTCGATAAACCCTCTTTCAGCTTCTTATCCTGCAAAGTTTCAATACATCTCATGTTACTCTTTATCCCTCGTTTTATAGGCTTTTCTTCTTCTAACAGTTTTTATAATACAGCAAAATACAAAGGATTGCAAGATTTTTACCAACCGACATCTCATTTTTTATTTACTCAATCAAAACCTGGTATACCCCCGTATTTTCAATATTTTTCATTTTTTTATGAAAATCCGCCTGGTAATTTTTATAACTTTTCATTTAACTTACTTAAGGAATTCCCCTGTCATGTTTTCACACTGACAGGAGAATTCTTTTACTACAAAATCAAATCTTCTCCATTATCTTTTTTTCCATTTCCAAGTACTTCTTCTCCAAACACATTATCATTCATCAATTTTATAATACACACAAAATCTTCTTCCTTATCTATCACTCGATTCAGTTCATTTCTCAATTGTATG
>OJNW01000949.1_pt1 | contig 16022 bp, 10 predicted proteins | sample 1597951 | NCBI WGS metagenome assembly OJNW01 (sample SAMN01915212, study PRJEB22387) | human gut metagenome | isolation source: stool | host: Homo sapiens | place: USA | reverse complement strand
TTACATCTTTTCTGCATACCTGCCTACACACATCAAATTCCTAACGGAATTTCGTCACAATACCACCACATTATCGAAAAATCATAAATTACAATCTTTTTCTTATTTAAGCACAAGCTTTTTAGATATTGAAAAACTTGAGGTGGTGCATTTAACCACGACCATTGGAGATTCTATATTGTCAAGAGGAATCATCGTGGAGCGAATAAATTTTCCTGACTGTAAAAGCCTTCCTGATAAATCGAAAATTGACAGAGAAAATAAAACCGAACTATCAACATGAAGGTTTTTATCCACAATATAAATAGAAGGAGCATCAGTATCAATTTGTTCAAGCTCGGACTTATCTTCAAGATGCTTCAAATCTGATTTTTCAATAAAATCATTAACAGAATATGAAGTAGAATAGGCCCTTGAACCATCATTAAAGATGGCACATATCATAAAGTATGAGCCCCAGTATATATTTGGGAAACTGAAATTAATAACAGATTCGTTTTTATTATAAGGAATCTCGGATTTTAACAAAAAATAAGCATCTTTAACCTCTGAAATATGAGGTTTAGTACGCTCAAAAAGAAACTTTTCAACGTCTGACGAAGCAGTAATGGTTAATTTCAATACTCCTACGCAATCAAGTTCGTTTTGATTATTGTTAAATAATTGATAATCGTATCCTATTCCAGATATCAAAGAATCAACATTAGCGTTATTCACAACATTTCCAACAGCTTTCACGCTAAAAGAGAAAACCGAAAGACTAAGAAATATAAGCAATCTTAGTTTGCTAAGTGATTCTTTTCGAAAGTTTAGAATTTGAATTTCCATATCCATCACTATTTTCAAAATAAAGAATAAGAAGGCAGGACACAAATTTAAACATAACAAATGAGATATACAATAGTAAACATATTTTATCAATTGAAATATACCATCTTACAAGACCTCTTTGCTCGTAATCATCTGTCTCTCCCCCAATCCATATAAAAGATAGGCTCTCCAAGCTTCCAACAGCCAGAGAGCCTATCTTTTATTTTATTTTGATTTATCGCACCAATCGTAATCACCAATGCTTCAACGCATTGGAAACATGCCGAAGGCATGTCCCTACGTTTTTGTGTTATCATTTTTGCGATTATTGCTGTGCAATATGCAGGATTATTTCAAAGGGATGCCGGATTCTACGATGGGGAGGATTTCGGCGGGGCTGTTGATGATGGCGTCGGCGCGGTATTCGGTCAACTCCTTCACGGGACGAAATCCCCACGACACGCCCACTGAATCGACACACGCACGGCGTGCTGTTTCCATATCCACGCCCGAATCGCCCACATACAGGGTGTCGGCTTTCTCCACATGTGCTTGCGCCAGAATGTTGAACACGATAGATGGGTCGGGTTTCACGTTCACGCCCTCTTTCTGCCCTTCCACAGCCACGAAGTCGATGCCTGGGAACGCGTAGGCTATCAGTCGCTGCACAGCCTCGTAATATTTGTTGCTTGCAACTGCCAATTTCACACCCTTGTCGCTCAATTCCTCAAGCATCTCCACAATGCCTTGATATGGCTTTGAATAGTCGTGGAGGTGTTCGTCGTAATAAGCCTTAAAGTCTTTCAAAAGCGCATCAACGGTCTGTGCATCTCTGCTGTTTTCTGGGAGCACCCTCTCCATCAGTTTACGCACGCCATTACCCACGAAAAATGGATAAGATGCGATGCTGTGGGTGGGGTAATCGTTTTGCTGAAGCGCATGGTTGGCGGCTTGCCCAAGGTCCTCAATAGTGTTGAGCAAAGTGCCGTCGAGGTCAAAAATCACTAATTTTTTCATAATTATCAAAATATCATTAGAACGGATAGCCCACCGAGAAGTGGAATTCGCTATCACGCTTGAAATTCGGGCTAAACATAGGCCAGTGCTCCTGACCTGATGCGGGGTCGTGTGCCTTCATGCCCATGTCGAGGCGCACGAGGAAGTAGGTGAAGTTCATACGCAAGCCCACGCCGTAGGCAAGTGCCAACTGCTCGTAGAACTTACCAAACTTAAACACACCGCCGGGCTGGTCGGCATAGTCGCGAATGGTCCAGATGTTGCCGGCATCGACAAACGCCGCGCCCTCAATCACCCAAAACAGTTTGGAGCGGAACTCGATGCTGGCATCGAAGCGAATGTCGCCACACTGATAGATGAAACTGTTTTGCGAGTTGCGAGTGGCAAAACTACCCGGTCCGAGGGTGCGCACACCCCAGCCTCTCACGCTGTTGGCACCACCAGCGTAGAAACGCTTTTCAAAAGGCACCACCGAGGAGTTGCCATACGGAATGGCTACACCTGCGCCCACGTGCATGGCAAGCGAGGTGCGGTCGGAGAAATTGTGCGTGAAGGCGTAGTCGGCTTGCATTTTCACATATTGAGAGTATCTGATGCCAAACACCTTGTAACTGTCTTCCACACCCTTGCTCTGCCCTATCAACTTAGAAATGCCGTAGAGCACGTTGCCGGCGGTTTCTGCCGAGGCGCGAATGGTGTAGAAATTCTGCTGAAGGGCTTTGCTCAGTGGCGATATTTCACGCTTGTTGGTGTGGTAGAAACTGTAGCCCAGTCGCATGATGAAGTGGTCTTCGTAGGAATAACGCAGCAGCGGATTGCTGATGCTGTCGAGGAAGTGCGACTTGCTCTTGGGCAACGACACATAGTTGAGGTCCACCAGGTTGAACGTGTGGTGCGTTTGGTTTTTGCGCTCGCTCCACACATATTTCCATCCTGCGCCAGCAATGATGCGTGTGTATTCGGGACGCGCCTGATAGCTGAACGAGGTGGTCAGTTCGGTGGTGGCTTTAATGCGCTGCTTGAAACTGTGCTTCAAGAACGGTGCCTTGAATTTTGGGTAAACGATACCCAACTCGCCAGAGTATTCCGAATAATTGTCGTTGATTAAGCCGCCCACATCGCCCGAAATGCTCTCGTAGTGAGTGTTGAACTTTGCGCTCAGCACTTCCGAGCCTTTGAAAATGTTACGGTGCTGATAGTTGACACCCACGCCAAAACCGAGGTCACCCTCGCTGTTGGTCCCCTCCACTGCAAACGACACACTCTGCGACTTGTCGCGCTGGAGCAGAATATAGGTATCCACATACATTCTGCCGTCGATTTCGCCCACAGGATTGGTGATGATGTTCACAAACTTCAAGATGCTGAAGCGGCCGAGTGCCTTGTAGGTTTTGGTCACATTGCTCGCATCATACATTTCGCCTGGAGTGATATAGCAGCACTCATACAGCGGACTGCGGCGCAAATAAATGTCATTTTCGTCGTATATGAAGTTGATGCCGTTGTATTCCATCTGCTTGCCCGAATATTTGCCGTCTTGCATGGTCACGGGATTGTAGTTGGTGACGAATGTCACAGAGCGCACATAGAATGGGCGGTGGCTTTTGTATTCGGGAATATGCGCCAGCGTGCGAGGCGGACGGGTGTTGAGCGTCAAATCCACAGCGCGCGACCCGGCTGCCGTATCGGCAAAGAATGTGATATATTCCTTATTGAAGGCGAAATAGCCATTGTTGCGCAAGTTTTCAGTGATAAACTCACGCTCTTTTTCAAGATTATTGTGGTCGAACACCGAGTTTTGGCGGATAGGATAAAGCGTGGTGTCGGCAAGAATGATTTTGCGAATCGTGTCGTTGGGCACATCGTAGGTGATGTTGCGCACATAATATGGTTCATTGAGGCGAATGTTATAGGTCACGCTCACCTTTTTCTTCTTGGCGTTGGTCACCACATCGCTCGTCACATGGTTGTTCATGTAGCCTTTGTTGGTGAGTGCCATCGACAGTTGGCTCACACTGGCATCGGTGAGGGTGGAATCGTAGATTACTGGAGGCGTGCCCACGCGCTGCACCCATCTGTTGAACCACTTGGTGGAGTCCTTGCCCGAAAGGTTGTAGAACGCCAACTGCAATTTCAATCCGCCGAGCACCTTATGGTTCTCGGTCTGGCGCAGATAGTTCGCCAAGTCGTAGGTGCTCACCTCGCTGGTTTCGTTCTGCTCGTCGAGGATTCGCAAACTCACATCGTCGAGCAGATATTTGCCGTCGGGCACATGCTTGGTGGAACTGCACGAGGGCAAGAGTGCAACCATCGCCGCAGCGATTGCACACAAAGTGGTGATATGTTTGAAAAAGTGGGTACGCAAAACCGTCAATCTATAAAAAAACAATGCAAAATTAGTGCCTTTCACCCGATTCACAAAGTATTTAAGCACGAAAAGGGCACCCAAATGGCACAATTATGGCGAAAATGTGTGGCAATTTGGAATTTGATTTATAACTTTGCCAATTCAAACGGCATTTGCCACCCATTTTTGAAGCCATTTTTGATATTTTCTCACTTAGCGTTTGGCTTCATGCGCCTTGCAAATGCCACAAATTACTATCAACTTAAATATGCTTGACATTTGCTGCATAGGGCACATCACCCTCGATAAAATCGTAACACCCACTCAGGAAGTATATATGCCTGGGGGCACCTCTTATTATTTCTCATACGGTATCAACTCGCTTTTCCAATCCGAAGCGGCGAGCGGTTGCGACACTCACCTCACCTACAAACTCGTCACCTCGCTTGCCGAGAGCGAAATGAACGCCGTGAGCGCCATGCGTGGCGTGGGCATTGATGTTGACGTGATTCCGAGCCGCCACACCGTGTATTTCGAAAACATCTACGGAAAGAACCAAAACGAGCGCAAACAGTGCGTGAGGGCGAAAGCCGATCCGTTCACCGTGGAGAAGTTGAGCGATGTGGAAGCGCGCTACATTGTGCTTGGCACGCTGCTCCCCGACGACATTTCGCTCGACGTGATCAAATACCTCCACACCAAAGGCACTCTTGTGGTGGATGCGCAGGGCTTTTTGCGTGATGTGAGGGGCGTTGATGTCTATCCTGTGGATTGGGAAGATAAAATCGAGGCATGCAAATACATTGATGTGCTGAAGGTGAACGAATACGAGGCTGAAGTGCTGACAGGCGAAAGCGACTTGCACAAGGCGGCGCAGAAAATCGCCGATTGGGGTGTGAAGGAGGTGCTGCTCTCGCTGGGCAGTTTCGGCAGCATCATTCTTGCCGATGGCGTGTTCTACGACATTCCTGCCTACCAACCTCTGCTGCTGGTTGATGCCACTGGCTGTGGCGACACCTATGTGATGGGCTACATCTATCGCCGCGCGCAAGGGGCGAATGTGGAAGAGGCTGGCAGATTTGCTGCCGCTGTGAGCACCATCAAACTTGAGCACTCCGGACCATTCTCGTCGAGTTACCTTCGTGCAATGGATCTTCTCCACCGCAATTCATAACACATCACCGCATTAATTTTCGCTATCTATGAAACTTACATCAAAACAATATCTCCTGCCCTACATTCTCATCACCTCGCTGTTTTTCCTCTGGGGATTTGCGAGAGCCATTCTCGATGTGCTCAACCAGCACTTCCGTGAGGCGATGAGCATCAGCATCACACAATCGGCAATGATTCAGGTGACCACCTATCTTGCCTACTTCCTCACCGCCATTCCTGCCGGACTGTTTATTTCGCGCTACGGCTACCGCTATGGCGTGGTGTGCGGACTGCTACTCTATGCCACTGGCGCATTGCTGTTTATCCCAGGCGCTGCCATTGGCACACTTCCCGCATTTTTAGCGTGCCTCTTTATCATCGGCATCGGTCTTACTTTCCTCGAAACCTCAGCCAACCCATACGCTACCGAACTCGGTCCGCAAGATACAGCCACCTCACGCCTCAACCTCTCGCAGTCGTTCAACGGCATGGGCTGTGCGCTGGCTCCTTTTGTGCTGGGCGAATACCTGTTTTCGGGCGGCGACATTTCTACGCCCTACATGCTGATGGGCTTTGTGGTGATAGCCGTGGCCATCATTTTCGCTCGTGTGAAACTCCCTGAAATCACCCAAGAGGAAAGCACCACCCACACCCCATCGAGTGGAAAACTTGGCAAGGCCGTGCTTTTCGGTTTTCTGGCACTGCTCGCCTACGAGGTGGCAGAAATCAGCATCAACAGTTATTTCGTGATATTCCTCACCAGCGAAGGCGTGGCCACCAATGTGGAAGCCTCTCGCCTGCTCTCGCTTGCGCTGTTCATATTTATGGGTGGCAGATTTTTGGGCGCATGGGTAATGAAGTTCGTGCACCCCACAAAGGTGCTGTTCTGCTGCGCTGTGGGTAGTGTGGCATGTATGTGCGGCGTGCTTTTCGGTGGCGAAATCTCGCTTTATGCGCTTGTGCTCAACTTCGCTTGCGAAGCCATCATGTTCCCCACCATATTCTCCCTCTCACTTACGGGGCTCGACGCTCAACAGAAAAAGCGTGCTTCATCCTACATGATGATGACACCTGTGGGCGGCTGTGCATTCCTGCTGATGGGTATCATTGCCGACAACACCTCGCTGGTGCTCCCCTTCTTCGTCCCCTTGGCAGGCTTCCTCATCGTGCTCGCCTTCGCCACCTACAAAATGAAAAAAAGAGATTAGAAGTTAGAAATTAGAAGTTAGAAGTTGGAAATTAGAGCGAAATTCTCTGATTACTCTGATTACTCCGATTACTCCGAGTGCTCCGAGCGCTCCCAAACCCCTAACCTCTAACCTCTAACCAAAATCACTCCCCTTGGTCGTGGTTGGCTTTCATTCTGGTGGTGAGAATTTTGCGCACCTCGAATGGCGACTGAATGTAGTCCACCTTGTGGTTGGTGCCACCGCTGCCCACCAGTTCTATTGAACCTGTGGAGAAAAGGCGTTGCCAAAGGCTTTGGTAAAGGTTCACGGTCTCAATCTTGAAAAGTGGAATTTCCGTCATCTTGATGCTCAAAATGCCGTCTTTCTGAATGAAGCGGTGGTTAGTGACTGCAAAAGATGTCTTGCTGCGGATAAAATAGCCCCACAGCACAAAACATACGCCCACCACGAAACCGATAGTGCCACACACGGTAAACGGCGTTTTGTCGCCCGTTAGCCCCATAATCAGCATTACCAAACCGAGGACAGCCAAAACCGCTCCACCAAAGGTGTATTGCCAGTTAAATGTCCAATGAAGTCGTCCTTTGAAGATGATTGTTTCTCCGTCTTCGAGAGTCTTTTCTATAAACTTTGACATCGCTAAAATATTTTTTTTTACAAACTTACACGATTAATTTATCTTAACCAAATTCGCAATTTGGGATTTTGACTAATCAGCAGAATAAAAGTTTAAACCCAAATCGGTCATTAGGCCGTATGAGGATTTTTAGATTACTTCTTGCGGTCTTTCGGCTTTTATAAGATGCCTTTTGCTTGTTTTTAATTCGTAATAGCTCGCTATCACTCATTAAAAGACAAGCAAAATTCATTCTTCTAAAACTCCGAAATACCACAAGCCCTAATGACCGATTTTGGATTATGTAGTTTTTGGTTATGCAGTGTATTCGGGTGGCAAGATAGGCATTGCGCCTTTCTGGGTGCACACATAGGCAGAGGTTTTCACTGCAATGGAGTGTGCTTCGGTCACGCTTTTTCCTTTAAGGATAGAAGCTATGAATGCTGCGGTGAAACTGTCGCCAGCCCCAACGGTGTCGGCCACCTCAACTTTTGGCGTGGGTTGGAATGATACGTTGCCCGGAGTGAACACATAACTTCCGTTGATGCCACAAGTGAGAATGAGCATTTTCAAATTGTATTTTCCGAGAAGAATCCAGCACTTGTCTTGAAGGTCGATACCGGGATAGCCAAACATACGGCTCACGGTAATCAATTCCTCGTCGTTTATCTTCAGAATGTTGCAATTCTGCATTGACTTGCACAGGATTTCTTTATTGTAGAATCCTTGACGCAGATTCACATCGAACACGATAAGGCTGTCGTCGTCTTTTGGCATAGTGTCTAAGAAATGATTGATTGTTTCTCGCGACACCACATTACGTTGGGCAAGCGAGCCAAAACACACAGCCTTCGTTCTTTTTGCAAGCGCATCAAGGTGTTCGGTGTAAGGGATGTTGTCCCAAGCCACGTTTTCCTTAATGTCGTACAAGGGAATACCAGTTTGGTCAATTTCCACCTGCACGGTGCCTGTTGGGTAAGGCACTTCTGCTATAAGTTGGTCAAGACCTTTAGATGTGAAATTTTCAATGATTTCTTTTCCTAAGGCATCGTCGCCGATTGCGCTCACCACGCAACTTGGTAATCCAAACTGCGACACATGATAGGCAAAATTGGCTGGAGCGCCACCAATTTTCTTTCCTTCAGGAAGAACGTCCCACAGGGCTTCGCCCATTCCTACAACTATTTCATTCATATCGATAGGGCTGATTTAGTTAATGTATATTATAACGTTGCCGTTTTGATAATGCAAAACTACAATAAAAGTTTAATCTGCGCCTATCAAAAATCGAACATTGTGTATCACAATGTAGTATTGCACGATTTTGATATATTATGCACTCTTTTTTATGGTATTGTCATGATATATGTTGAAACTTTAGGAAAATTTTTTGCCCACTAACGTACTTTGCAACATTCAAGATGCTAAAGGAAGAAAAAAGCGTCGTTGAATTTTGATATGTGAGTGGAAATTATGTAAATTTGTAAATTATGTATGCCGTTTGTCGTTGGTTGACAAGTTGTCGGCAAGCGACAAATGCTTTAATGTGGATAAATTATTTAGATAGACAGAGTGCATCATTTAATAAAAAATCATATTGTTCGCCGCGTGCTTAAGGTGTTTTTCGCCTTGATAGTGCTTGTGGTTTTGTTGCCTTTCTCGCTTTACATTCCGTGGGTACAGAGTGTGGCAAAAGACTACGCTTGCCGCTACGCCAGCGAATCGACAGGTTTAGATATTAAACTCGACCGCATATTGCTGAAATTTCCGCTCAACTTGAGCATCGAAGGCTTGAGCGTGGTGGAGGAGAGTGGCGACACGATGGTGCGCGCCGAGAGGTTTGTGGCAGGAGTGGAATTTATGCCACTTTTGGACATGAACTTCAAAATTGGCGACGCAGAATTGGTCAACGGCTATTATCATCTGCTTTCTGCCGATTCGTCAACCGTGCTTTCGGCACAGGTGGATTACTGCAAACTCCTTGGTACCGATTTGGATTTGAATCACCGAGTGCTCAACTTGATTGACGGTGAATTGAGCGGTGGCAAAGTCACCTTCACCTCATATCCCCACAAGGCGGTGGAAGAACCCGACACGGCTGCCGCACAGCCTTGGCGCATCAATGCCTACCACTTGGCGTTGGCTGACATTGATTTCACGATGCGAATGTTGCCGACTATCGACAAATTACACGCCTATATCGGTAAGGCGGAAATGAAAAACGGAGTTATTGACACCGGCAAACACACCGTAGATGCCCACACACTTGCGGTGGATAGCGCCGATGTGCGTTACTACACGTTGAGCGAACATGATGCCGAAATTTATAGCCAGCTTCACCCTCTGCCCCCCGACACTATCATTAACCCGAACGATACAGTGACTTGGGTGGTGCGAGGTGATTCCATCCGAATGAGCAAAAGTCATATCATATATGCGAAGCGCAGCGTGATGCCAAGCGCAGGACTCGACCCGAATTATATAGAGTTGAGCAATGTGAATGTGCAGTTGCGCAATCTGTATAACAGGGCATCGACTGTGACCGTAGATGTGGATCACATCAGCGGCAAGGAACGTTGTGGACTTGAAATAGAGCAAGCCAACGGCAGCATCTATGTGGATGAAAATAAGATTGACGTGAACAAATTCCGCTTGAAAACATTTTTGAGCGAGTTTTACGTTGATGCGCACGCACCGTTCACGCTGCTCAACGACAAGCCTACGGGCAACTTCGTTATCGATACCGACAACCGAATTGCTCTGCAAGAGTTGGGACTGCTTCACCCTGCGTTGAAAGCCACATTGCGCCAAATTCCGCAATACAATCCACTCGCGCTCAAAGGAAAGGTGCAAGGCACACCAGAACATCTCGACATCAAATCATTTACAGCCACTATTCCGAAATATCTCGATGCCACAGCCAGCGGCGTGGTGAATCACCCACTTGATATGAAGCGACTGAATGGAAATATCGCCTTCAACGCTAAATTCCCCAACTTGAATTTCGTGAAGCCATTGGCACTCGACGCTGCCACCAGCAAGCAGGTGAATTTCCCACCGATGACGGTGAAAGGCGAAGCCAAATTTGGCGGAAACTCATATTCTGGCAGCCTCGACATGCGCTTGGAGGGCGGCTCGTTGGTGGGCAAGGGCAGTTTCAACGGCAACCGCAATCAGTATGCAGTGGATGCCGATTTCACCAATTTCCCTGTGCGTGCTATCATGCCACTTGCGCCAGTTGATCATCTCACAGCCCATGTGAAGGCCGACGGCCACGGATTCGACTTCTTGAAAGCATCAACGGCGGTGAATGCCGATGTGAATCTTGGCAGCGTGACCTACGAAGGCATGACCTATCGCGACATCACCGCACAAGTGAATATGAACGCTGGTGATGTGACAGCAAGGGTCAATTCAAATAACCCTAACTGCAACCTGTTTATGGATGCGCAAGGTAAAATCCATGGCGAAAGATACATCTTCAATGTGAATGGCAATATCCGCGACTTCGATGCCAACGCTTTAGGATTCACCGATTTCCCATTGAACGGCACTGGCGAAATTGCGGCATTCGTTGACTACGATACACGCACGAAGAATTGTGAATTTAATGCCGACTTGAACCACATCAATTGGAACTACGATGGCACCCAACTGGTGAGCGAAAACACCGAACTGAGGTTTGTGTCGAACGACAGCACGGTTGAGGCATTTGTAGATAACGAGGAAACACATCTCGATTTCAAGGCGGAATGTGGTCTCGACGAGTTTATGAAAAATATCGATGTGAGTTTGGCTGAGGTTGACAGGCAGATTGCCGCCCGTGCGCTCAATGTGTCGGCATTGCAGGACTTGTTGCCCAAATTCTCGTTGAAGATGAAAGTGGGTCCAAGTGGTCTGGTACCACGCTATTTGGCACGCTATGATATTGATGTTCGTGACTTTGAGTGCGAGGTGAAGAACGATAGCATCATCAACCTCGATGGTTATATCCACCAACTCAGTATGGGCACCACAGCCATCGACACCATCACCATTCATGCGCACGAACTCACCAACAAATACTTGCGATTCGACTTGCACATGGGCAACCGACCTGGCACATGGGACGACTTCGCACAGGTGGATGTTCGTGGCGGTGCGAAGGATTCGATTGTGGATTTCTTGGTGGAGCAGCGTAATATCAATAAGGAGATGGGTTACCGACTGGGTGCGCACGCCACACTCACAGGCGAAAACATCAAAACCCGACTGTTCCCCACCAAGCCCATTGTGGCGTATCGCCAATGGGAGGTGAACACCGACAATCACCTTGATTTCAACTACAACAGCAAGATGCTTGATGCCAACGTGGTGATTAAGAATGAAAAAAGTAGTTTTGCACTGCATACCGAGCCTACCGACGATCCAACGAAAGAAAACATCTTCCTCAAAGTGAAGAATATGAAGTTGGAGGAATGGCTTTCGGGCATTCCTATGCTTCCAAGTGTGAGCGGAGCCGTAGATGCCGACATCAAATTGCTTTACGATGGCAAAAACTTCGACGGTACAGGCGACTTGGCTATCCAGCAACTGCACTACGATGGGCAAAGCGTGGGTGATGTGAAATTCAATACAGGTTTGGCGTATGACCCAGAATCGGGCAGCACGAAGTTGAATGCTGTGATGGACCTCGACGGCTCGAAGGTGGCACTCGCTTACGGTGTGCTCAACGACACCACCGCCGCAAACCCAATGAACGTGAATTTGCACCTCAACCGATTCCCATTGCAGAAAGCCACAGCATTTATCCCTGGCGGATATGTGCGACTCGGTGGTTATGCCGATGGCGAGGTGAAAATGCTCGGCACATCAGACGCACCGGTGTTCAGCGGCTTTGTGAAGGGCGATTCTGCCGTGATTGAATTGCCTCGCTACGGCAGCAAACTCCGACTTTCCGATGCCTCTATTCCAATTGAGAACAGCATTATCCGTTTCAAAGATTACGGTATAAAGGGCTTGAATGGCAAGGTGGCGAAGATGAATGGTGAAGTGAATATCGGCACTATGGATATGGATTTGCGTGTAAATGGCAAAAACATTCAGTTCATCGGTTCCAAACAGCGGAGTTACAGCGAAGTGTTTGGCAAGGGCTTTGCCGACATTTCGGCAAAAATCAGCAGCAAAGCAAGTGCCATGCAGATGTATGCCAAACTCTCGCTACTCACAGGCTCGAATATCACCTATGTGCTTCAAAGCGATGTGAACGATTTGACCTCCAGCACCGTTGATGAAGATATGGTGAGATTCGTGAATCCATCCGATTCCACAGGCGGCAGCCCATTGCTCACCACTGATGCGGCAAGTGCCTCGTCGGACATCAATATCGACATCACCATTCAGCAAGGTGTGAAAATCAACGCATTCCTCTCGCCCGACGGCAAAGACCGTGTGAACGTTGACGGCAGCGGTCGTTTGCGCTATTCTATCGACTTTGCTGGGAAAGACAATATGGTGGGTGTTTACACCATCGAAAGTGGTAGCGTGCGTTATACGCCACCTGTGATTTCTCGCAAGATTTTCAACATCAATTCAGGTAGCAGCATCACTTGGAATGGCGATGTGCTCAATCCACAACTCAATCTGGTGGGTGAGCAAACCACAAGGGCAAGTGTCACTGGTGCTGATGGCAAGTCGAAACTCGTGAACTTCCTAATTACCGCAAAGATTGCCAACACCTTGAAGAAAATGGATTTGACGTTCGACATCAGCACCGAAGACGATATGACAGTGAAGAATGAAATCCAGGGCATGACAGATGTGCAACGCTCGAATGTGGCAATGAATATGCTGCTCTACAATTCCTACTCAGGAGCCAGTTCGGCAGGTAATTTCAACCTTTCGACCACTGGCGCGCTCTATTCATTCCTCCAGTCGCAAATCAATAGTTGGGCGGCAAGCACGCTGAAAGGCGTGGACCTCTCTTTCGGCATCAATCAGTTTGGTGGCAAGACCGACGGATCTACCACGCAAACCAGTTATAGTTATCGACTGTCGAAGTCGCTGTTCAACGACAGGTTCAAGATTGTGGTGGGTGGCGAATACAGCACAGCCGCCACCAGTGAGCAGAATATCAGCAACAACTTGATTAGCGACATTTCGCTTGAATACTCGCTCAACGACACCGGCTCAAGGTATCTGCGCCTGTTCCGCCACACCGGTTGGGAAAGCGTGCTTGAGGGCGAAGTGACGGAAATGGGCGTGGGCTTTGTGATGAAGCGCAAGGCTCCGACTTTGAAAATGCTGTTCCGCAGTTTTAAACCACGCTTCTTGAGGCGCGATAGTGTGAAAACTGAGTTGCCCACCGATTCGGTGCCGATGATTGAAGACAAAAAAGAAGAAACAGATGAAACGAAATAAGTCCATATTATATACCACCATGCTGGTGGTGCTGCTTTCTCTTGTGAGCGTGAGTTGCTCTACCACGGCACGCCTGGGTGAAGGCGAAGTGCTCTACACGGGTGTGAAGAAGCTCAACTATAAAGAAAACAACACGAAGATTGACGGCGATGTGCAAGACCAGATTTTTGAGGCAATCGATGTGGCGCCCAACAATTCGCTCTATTCGCCATATTACCGCACACCGTTTCCAATCGGGCTTTGGGTGTATAATCACTGGAATCCCAATGCTAAGGGCTTGAAGGGTTGGCTTTACAGAAAACTGGTGGCGCAGCCTGTGCTGGTGAGTCGTGTGCGCCCCGAAACGCGTGTTGACATGATCAACACCCTGCTTCGCAATAATGGCTATTTCACTTCAAGTGCGTCGTACAAACTCAATTACAGCAGCAAGAACAAGAAGAAAGCCAGTATCACCTACGATGTGAAAGTGAATGAACCATACTGCTTGGGTGAACTGAAATATCTGAATATGGGTACTCCGTTGACCGACATCATTGACTCGGTGGCAAAGAAAAACAGTTATTTCCAGACCGGTAACCGCTATTGTTTGGACTCGCTCAATGCTGTGCGAATTGAAATTACCAATGTGCTTCGTAACAAGGGTTACTATTATTTCAAACCCGAATACTTGGAATATTTGGCAGATAGCGTTTCGGCAAAAGGAACGGTGAATTTGCAGTTGATAAAGGCTTCGAATGTGCCGAATATGGCTTTGATGAGATTTCTCAGTAATAAGGTGTATGTGACCGTGCAGAATGACAAGGAACTATCCTTCCGCACCGACACGCTCGAATTTCGCCGTTGCACTCTTTATAAACGCCTTCCTGTAAGGATTAAAGACGACTTGATACCGTCGTGCATTCGTTCGCGCCATGGTCGTCCATTCCGTGTGGGCAACATGGACCGCACGCAACTCTACCTGTCGAGACTGGGCATTTTCAGCAGCATCGATATGAAGGTAGTCAACACCGATTCGCTCACCGCCGATGGCGATGGATTGCTCGATGTGTATATCACTTGCACGCTCGACCAGCCGATTGAAGCCACCCTTGAGGCGCAAGGCACTTCAAAATCCAATAGTTTTATAGGTCCTGGTTTGCAGGTGGGACTTTCGCACAAAAACTATTGGGGTGGGGCGGAACGCCTTTCTGCCAACTTGAAGGGTTCGTATGAATGGCAAACGAACTCGGCAAAGGGCGGACGCGCACAAGACATCAACTCCTACGAATTGGGATTGGACGTGAATTTCGACATTCCCCGACTGCTTGCGCCTAAATTTGTGAAGCGTTCGAGTCGATATGTGAACTGGACGAAATTCTCGCTCAATGCCGATTTGATGAATCGCCCTGACTACTTCAAAATGGTTCAGTTTGGCGGTCAGATGCAATGGGAATGGCACCACAACAGAAAATCAACCCACCAATTCACGCCGTTTAAGTTGCGCTACAACAAACTGATTAGCAAAACAGCGGCATTTGATTCAGCCATGGCGAGCAACCCGGCTTTGGCGCAGAGTTTCCGTAATGTGTTTATCCCCGAAATTCAATACACTTACACCTACGACAACAGTTTTGGTCCGAACAACATTACATGGACATCAACCATTTCGGAGGCAGGTTCGATATTCTCTGGCATTTGGTCGATTTGCGGTGCAAAGGGCGTGAAGAAACTGTTTGGCACGCCATTCTCGCAATTTGTGAGAGCACAAACTCAAGTGGTGTGGAATCGTAAGGTGGGCTCAATGAACTTGGTGAGCCGCTTCCTGCTCGGTGCGGCACACGCTTTCGGCAACTCTTCGGAAGTGCCTTATAGCGCTCAGTTCTATATCGGCGGTGCCAACTCGGTTCGTGCATTCCCTGTTCGCTCCATAGGTCCGGGCAGATATTGTCCGACCGAAATCCGACCGAATGGATATTACGACCAGACCGGTACTTTCAAGTTTGAGACCAACTGCGAACTTCGTTTCCCGATTTTGGGATACCTCAAAGGCGCATTGTTTTTAGATGCTGGTAATGTGTGGTTGCTCAAGAAAGACGACTATCGCCCAGGTGGCGAAATCACGTTGAAGCACTTCCTCAACGACCTTGCTTTGGGCACAGGCGTGGGTGTGCGATTCGATATGGATATGCTCGTGCTTCGTGCCGACTTGGGTATCGGCATTCACGCCCCCTACGATACAGGCAAGAGCGGCTACTTCAACATGCCAAGTTTCAAAGACAGCCTCGGCTTCCACCTCGCCATCGGCTACCCATTCTAAGATAAATGTTGCCATAACGTGGGATTATGTGCGTGTTTAATGCTCAAGCACAGTATGTGATGCGTTTGAAACTTGCCAAAGGCGAAAGCACTGAAAAACTATAAAAATAGTGAATGAAGTAAAGATTTTGTGGAGGCTTGTAGCCGTTGGAAACGGCTGATTATGGTTAACTCCATGCAAGCGAATGAAGCT
>OJNW01000945.1_pt1 | contig 16119 bp, 10 predicted proteins | sample 1597951 | NCBI WGS metagenome assembly OJNW01 (sample SAMN01915212, study PRJEB22387) | human gut metagenome | isolation source: stool | host: Homo sapiens | place: USA | reverse complement strand
CCGGAAGTGAAAGAGGTAGTAACTGCTACTATCGAAGTGCGTGAGGTATTCCACATTACTAAGGTGGGTACAGTAGCCGGTGCTGTTGTGAAAGAGGGCAAGGTGAAACGTTCGGATAAGGCTCGCCTGATCCGTGATGGTATAGTAATCTTCTCAGGTTCCATCAATGCTTTGAAGCGCTTTAAAGATGACGTGAAGGAAGTAGGTACAAACTTCGAATGTGGTATCAGTCTTGTTAACTACAACGATTTGAAGGTAGGTGATATGATTGAAACTTACGAAGAAGTAGAAGTGAAGCAAACTTTATAATTCTCACGAAACTGAAAATATACGGAGGCACAGAGTGATTACAACTCCGTGTCTCCGTTTTCGTTTTACATAGAATGACGACCATAGATATTATCATACTGATTGCTCTTGGAGCCGGTGTTATTGTCGGATTTATGAAGGGCTTTATCCGGCAGCTTGCTTCCATTCTCGGATTAATTGTGGGGCTATTGGCAGCAAAAGCTTTGTACACCTCACTGGCTGTGAAGTTATGCCCTACGGTGACCGACTCCATGACTGTGGCGCAGATACTGGCATTTATCATTATCTGGATCGCTGTGCCGCTAATCTTTACATTGGTGGCTTCAGTATTAACTAAGGCATTGGAGGCGGTTTCACTTGGCTGGCTGAATCGCATGCTTGGAGCCGGGCTCGGAGCTTTGAAATATCTTTTATTGGTGAGCTTGGTTATCTGTGTCATTCAGTTTATAGACTCCGATAGTCAGTTGATTAGCCAAACAAAGAAGGAGCAGTCCTTGTTATATTATCCTATGGAAAGCTTTGCGGGGATCTTCTTTCCCGCAGCAAAAGAGGTTACACAACAATATATATTCAAATAAAAATGATGCAACAAGAAGAACCCAATAAATATGTAAAAGAACTCACGCAGGAGAAGTATAAATACGGCTTCACTACGGAGGTACATACAGATATCATAGAGAAGGGACTCAATGAAGACGTGGTACGTTTGATCTCGTCTAAAAAGAACGAGCCGGAGTGGTTGCTGGAGTTCCGTCTGAAAGCTTATCGTCATTGGTTAACGCTGGAGATGCCTACTTGGGCACATTTGCGTATACCGGAAATTGACTATCAGGCAATCTCATATTATGCCGATCCTACGAAAAAGAAGGAGGGCCCGAAGAGTATGGATGAAGTTGATCCGGAATTGATAAAAACATTCAATAAACTCGGCATTCCACTGGAGGAGCAGATGGCATTGAGTGGTATGGCTGTGGATGCAGTGATGGACTCTGTGTCAGTGAAAACGACCTTTAAGGAAACACTGATGGAGAAAGGTATTATTTTTTGCTCATTCAGTGAAGCTGTGCGTGAACATCCCGACTTGGTGAAAAAGTATCTCGGATCTGTTGTTGGGTATAGAGACAACTTCTTCGCGGCATTAAACTCGGCTGTATTCTCAGACGGTTCTTTTGTCTATATCCCCAAGGGGGTACGTTGTCCTATGGAACTCTCTACTTATTTCCGTATTAATGCTGCCAATACCGGTCAGTTTGAACGTACATTGATTGTGGCTGATGACGATAGCTATGTTTCCTATCTGGAGGGGTGTACAGCTCCAATGAGAGATGAGAATCAATTACACGCTGCTATTGTCGAAATCATGGTACATGATCGTGCGGAAGTGAAATATAGCACCGTGCAGAATTGGTATCCGGGCGATGCCGAAGGCAAAGGTGGAGTTTATAATTTTGTGACAAAACGTGGCAATTGCAAAGGAGTAGACAGTAAACTTTCATGGACCCAGGTTGAGACAGGTTCGGCTATTACATGGAAATATCCGTCTTGTATTCTTTCCGGGGATAATTCTACTGCAGAGTTTTATTCTGTAGCTGTGACGAATAATTATCAGCAGGCAGATACAGGTACTAAAATGATTCATTTAGGTAAGAACACCCGTAGTACGATTGTCAGCAAGGGTATATCTGCCGGGAAGAGCGAGAACTCTTACCGTGGGTTGGTCCGTGTAGCCGAAAAGGCTGATAATGCCCGTAATTATAGCCAGTGTGACTCATTGCTGTTGGGTGATAAGTGTGGTGCACATACTTTTCCCTACATGGATATCCATAATGAAACGGCAGTTGTGGAGCATGAAGCGACTACCAGTAAGATTAGTGAGGATCAGATATTTTATTGTAATCAGCGTGGTATTTCTACAGAAGATGCCATTGGATTGATCGTAAACGGCTATGCTAAGGAGGTACTTAATAAACTTCCAATGGAATTTGCCGTAGAAGCTCAGAAACTACTTACGATCTCTCTTGAAGGCAGTGTAGGATAATGAAGACGAAACGTGTTGGTTGGCTATTGATATTCCTGTCCTATGTTGGTGTAGTACTGGCACAAAACCTTGACGATCAAGAAAGGAGGTGGGCGATCAGTGGCTCTTGGGGAGGAAATTGGCCGATAGTCACAAAGAATACACTTTCGGGAAAAGCTGTTTCTGCAGGACATATACATACTTTAATGTTGGAGTATTATATTCCTTATACCCGTTTCTCCCTGAAAGGAGGATATACAGGTGAAGAAATAGGTTTGAATCCAGGTATTTCTGCCTCAATGAGTAATCTGGAAATAGGAGGGCGGTATTATTTCTTACCACAACGGTTTGCAATCCAACCTTATGGGGGACTTTCTACTGGATGGAACCTCTCTCCACGAAGGCAGGAGGGGATGGGCAGTAGCAGTTATTACGATCCTTCAAGGCAAGAGTTTCGTAAAGATTACGATTATCGATACCGAATTAAAGAACCATTATTCACAGTTTCTCCTGTGGTGGGAGCTGATATATATTTTCTTTCTTGTCTTGCTCTCACCTTGGAATATAATTTCCGGATGGGCATTGCCGGAAAGATAAGTGGAGAGATAGAGAAGACCAATTCTCGTGGAACCGGATTTGTACGTAGCAATGGGATGCGGCAGACCGTAAGTGTAGGGGTAAAGGTTAACTTCCCTTTTACTATTACGCAGACGGACGGAAATTCCATATTACAATGGTTGGACGAGGTTATTTTTGGAAAAGAATAGATAATGAAATAATTGATAAGATCATGTTAGAGATAAAAGACCTGCATGCCAGCATTAACGGCAAAGAGATATTGAAAGGCATTAACCTGACGGTGAAGCCGGGCGAAGTACATGCCATTATGGGACCTAACGGTTCGGGTAAAAGTACGCTTTCGTCTGTTCTGGTAGGTAATCCTGCTTTCGAAGTGACGAAAGGAAGCATCACGTTTTATGGTAAAAATCTTTTGGAATTGAGCCCTGAAGATCGCAGTCACGAAGGTATTTTTCTTAGTTTTCAGTATCCGGTGGAGATCCCGGGCGTGAGCATGGTGAACTTTATGCGTGCTGCTGTCAATGAACAGCGTAAGTACAAAGGATTACCCGCTTTGACAGCCAGTGAGTTCTTGAAATTGATGCGTGAAAAGCGTGCAGTGGTCGAGTTGGATAATAAATTGGCCAATCGTTCGGTAAATGAAGGTTTCTCGGGTGGAGAGAAAAAACGGAATGAGATTTTTCAGATGGCTATGCTCGAACCCCGTCTCAGTATCTTAGACGAGACTGATTCCGGACTCGATATCGATGCGCTTCGTATTGTAGCCGAAGGAGTAAATAAACTGAAAACTCCCGATACCAGTTGTATTGTCATCACCCACTATCAGCGTCTGCTGGACTATATAAAGCCGGACATTGTACATGTTCTTTACAAAGGACGTATTGTAAAGACTGCCGGTCCGGAACTCGCTCTTGAGTTGGAAGAGAAGGGATATGATTGGATTAAGAAGGAATTAGGAGAATGAGTTTAATTATGAATGCAGAACAGCAATATATAGATCTCTTTTCTCAGTGTGAGGCGATGATCTGTCGTCATAGCGCTGAGGCGTTGAATGCCCCCCGGGCAACTGCTTTTGCTGATTTCGAACGTCAGGGGTTTCCTACACGGAAACAAGAGAAATACAAATATACGGATGTCAGTAAATTCTTTGAGCCGGATTATGGGTTGAACTTGAATCGGCTGCCCATTCCGGTGAACCCTTATGAAGTGTTTAAATGTGATGTTCCGAACATGAGCACTTCATTGTTTTTTGTAGTGAACGATGCATTCTACAATCAGGCGCTTCCTAAGTCCGGATTGCCTGAAGGAGTTATCTTCGGTAGTTTGAGAAATATGGCTGAACAGCATCCGGAACTTGTGAAGAAGTATTATGGTAAGTTGGCTGATACTTCGAAAGATGCGGTTACGGCTTTTAATACAGCTTTTGCACAGGATGGAGTATTGATGTATGTTCCGAAGAATGTGATCGTCGATAGACCTATTCAACTGGTCAATATACTTCGTGCGGATGTTAATTTCATGGTAAACCGCCGTGTGTTGATTATCCTTGAAGAAGGGGCTCAGGCCCGTTTGCTTATTTGCGATCATGCAATGGATAATGTAAACTTCTTGGCAACTCAAGTTATTGAAGTGTTTGCAGAAGAGAACTCCGTTTTCGATCTTTATGAATTGGAAGAGACTCATACCAGTACAGTGCGTTTCAGTAATTTGTATGTGAAACAGGGAGCAAACAGCAATGTATTGCTTAATGGAATGACACTTCATAACGGGACAACCCGTAATACGACAGAAGTTACCCTTGCCGGTGAAGGTGCCGAGATCAATCTTTGTGGTATGGCCATTGCTGATAAAAACCAACACGTGGACAATAATACCTCGATAGATCATGCCGTGGCGAATTGTACCAGCAATGAGTTGTTTAAATATGTTCTTGACGATCAGTCTGTGGGAGCTTTTGCCGGTTTGGTACTGGTACGTCCTGATGCGCAACATACCAGTTCTCAGCAGATAAACCGTAACCTCTGTGCTACTCGTGATGCCCGTATGTATACTCAGCCGCAACTGGAGATATATGCCGACGATGTAAAATGCTCTCATGGAGCTACTGTAGGTCAACTGGATGAAAACGCTCTTTTCTATATGCGTGCTCGTGGTATCGCCGAAAAGGAGGCCCGTCTGTTGCTGATGTTTGCATTTGTCAACGAGGTGATTGATACCATTCGTCTGGAGGCGTTGAAAGATCGTCTGCATTTGTTGGTTGAAAAACGTTTCCGCGGTGAACTGAATAAGTGCCAGGGATGTTCTATTTGCAAATAATCAGTGATAAAATGAATATTCATAAGATACGTGAGGACTTTCCCATACTTAGCCGTACGGTATATGGCAAGCCTTTGGTTTATTTAGATAATGGTGCGACTACTCAGAAGCCTCGCCTGGTGATCGATTCGATTGTAGACGAATATTATTCGGTCAATGCGAATGTACATCGGGGAGTTCATTTCTTGTCTCAGCAGGCGACGGAGCTGCATGAGGCTTCACGTGAGACTGTACGTCAGTTCATTAATGCCCGTAGTACTCGTGAGGTCATTTTCACTCGCGGGACAACGGAGAGCATTAATTTAATTGTCTCCAGTTTTGGTGAAGAGTTCATGCAAGAGGGTGATGAGGTGATTGTTTCAGTGATGGAACACCACAGTAATATCGTACCTTGGCAGTTGTTGGCGGCCCGTAAAGGGATTGCGATTAAAGTCATTCCGATGAATGATAAAGGTGAGCTGTTACTTGAAGAGTACGAAAATCTTTTTTCTGAACGTACTAAGATTGTCAGCGTAACCCAAGTGTCCAATGTACTGGGAACAATCAATCCGGTGAAAGAGATGATTGCCACGGCACATGCTCATGGAGTACCTGTTATGATTGACGGTGCTCAATCCATTCCTCACATGAAGGTGGATGTACAGGATTTGGATGCTGACTTCTTTGTTTTCTCAGGTCATAAAATATATGGGCCTACCGGAATAGGCGTCTTATATGGAAAGGAAGATTGGCTCGAACGTCTTCCGCCTTATCAGGGTGGAGGAGAAATGATTCAGTCTGTCTCATTTGAAAAGACTGTCTTCGGTGAATTACCATTTAAATTCGAGGCTGGAACCCCAGATTATATTGCCACTACCGGGCTTGCCAAAGCGCTGGACTATGTCACAGGTATTGGCTTAGACCCAATAGCATTACATGAACATGAGCTTACAGTCTATGCTATGCAACGGCTGAAAGAAATTCCGAACATGCGTATTTTTGGTGAGGCTGAGCATAAAAGCAGTGTAATTTCATTCTTGGTAGGCGATATACACCATTTGGATCTGGGTACCTTACTTGATCGATTGGGCATTGCTGTCCGTACGGGACACCATTGTGCAGAACCGTTAATGCGTCGTTTAGGCATTGAAGGTACGGTTCGCGCCTCATTTGCCGTGTATAATACAAAAGAGGAAGTTGATGCTCTTGTAGCTGGTATCGAACGGGTCAGTAAGATGTTCTGAGGCATGTGTATTCTGACAGATATTGAAGTGTCGTGAAAGCTGTTGCTTTTGCGACATTTTTTTATGTTTGATAGGGGCTTGCTGAAATGTGTTGAATGACTTTAGGGCTCTGTCTTTAACTCTTTTGGGGAGGAGGTCTGTTTTTCCTCCGTCAACTAAGGGAAGGCGGAGCAAGTACCGTACAGTATTACTTCCAACGACCGATCCGTATAAATAGATAATAAATGAAGGATTCCTGCAACCTTTTTCTTTCTTTATCGTCTAATATTAATATAAACCTCTAAATGAAACAAGAATTATGTTATTAGCAACCACTCCAATCATCGAAGGAAAACGAATAACCACTTATTATGGCATTGTGTCCGGAGAAACTATTATAGGTGCCAATGTCTTCCGTGACTTTTTTGCCAGTATTCGTGATATAGTAGGCGGACGCTCCGGTTCATACGAAGAAGTGCTTCGTGAGGCAAAAGATACTGCTTTGAAAGAAATGTCTGAACAGGCTCGCCAAATGGGCGCTAATGCTGTGATCGGAGTTGATTTGGATTACGAAACAGTTGGGGGAAGTGGCAGTATGTTGATGGTAACTGCTAGTGGGACGGCTGTGTTTTTGGAATGAAAATAATTGGTAAATTGTGATAATGGCAAGCTTTTATTCCAAGCTCGCCATTATTTATATTGCAGATTTATATATTTATCTAAGGCTGTTTTCTCTTTATTAAAGGATAAGATTAAGGTAAAACTCCTTTATGGAAAAATATAAATAATATAGGACTTGGTTTATTTTAAATAAACTTGATTTATCTCATCAGCATAATTGTGATAAATTGTTTTAGCTATTTCTATTTCTTTATTGACAGGTACTGCAGAGAATTTTTCCTTACTTTCTATCCAACAGGTTTCCATAGCAAAAAAGTCAATTTCTTTTGGATTTTTTCCTTCCAACTTAGCGTGAAGATAATCGAAGTATACTTTCCAACGCGGAGCGTATAAAGTGCTCAAAATCCCGTTCCATTCTTTATGAGCATATTCATGTAGACTTGAGTTTACAGAAGTCCAGCTTGTTATCTGACGTTTGGCATTATTTATAAACATCCTTTTTTCTGTCGGGTTCGAACCACATGTATCTGCTTGTCTTATATATTCTCCTAATAAGAATTCTTTTCGTGTACTTAACAATAAGTCTTGGTCAAGAATCATCTGGAGGAATTTTGAAGTATATAAATCAAATTTCTTTATATTCTTCTCTTTGTAAGCGTCTGATATGCATTTGTGGATATACTTACCGTAATCAGCTAACATTTGGCGAGTTATATCTACCACGTCATATCGATATGTATCGATGTATCCTAACTCTTTTTCTGCTTTTAACAGATGTTCAAGTGCTTGGAGAACATTGATAGGTTGATAATAAAGATGGGCTGTTCCCCAAGATGATACATAATCTATTTTTAATGATGGGCGAGCGCAGAAATAAGATTCTTGGGGACCATCTGCAGCCCAGGGACAGTTATATACAGAAGTGGACAATTGGAGCATAGCTGCTTTAGCATTGCTGTTCTCGGAACCATAGCGATATGTGGTATAATTAGCTATCCAGCTTTTTATATCTATGCTATCTGTTCTCCAGGCCATATCATATACCATATCATAATTGATGGGATTTGTCCCTATACCTTCTGGAGTAGTTCCAATTCCACATACGTATTTGCCTTTGGGATGATGCTCGGCTTTTATAACACCTGTGGCATAGCTCTGAAGCTTTCCGTACATTCCTATGCGTCCGCCAAAATTGGGTAGAGCACACCATATCCAGTTATGATCCAAGAAACCATCTTCTCTATGGAATGATGATGAAGGTTCGCCACCCCACTGAGGACGGGCACATGCCATTAAGTCGAGTACCAATGCTTCTCCATGTTTAAGTCCTTTCAATAATGCGACCGAGGGATTTCCACTCCATCCTTGGAGTACCCATATGGCATTTGGATTATTTGTTTTCATTGCCTTATATATGTTTGAGGCAGCCTCTGTTATATTTATTCCTTTTGAATTGCCTCCTTCATGAAAAGGATCTCCACCATAGTACCGAGATTCTCCAAATAATTTCTTTTGCTCTTCATAGAATATCTCTGCAACCTTGGCAAATAGAGGATCCGAAGGGACTAAGAATGCAGGACGTTGATATGTAATCCATTTACCGGCATCTCGTATGTCCGCATTAGGAAATTTTGTGATCATACTGTTAGGGACCATGCCGTAGAAGCCTTGTAGTACAGGCTCCATACCATATTCTCTCATACGATCTAACATCTTTTTTTGAAGTTTGGTTTGCCGATCAATGAATTGTTGTGAAACGGGACCGCCAAACTTTTCAAGGTTTCCCATTAACCACCATGCTTCATAACCTGCGCCTGGTAAGAAATCAATTATTTCTTTCTCTGAGTATCCCAAACGTCGGAGTGTGTTTTGCCAAACTGCATACTGTCCAATAACTGCTACTAATGGCATATTAATGCCTTGCATTGCCATGCGATCTATTTCATCTTCCCATTGTGTCCAATCCCAAAAGGCCATAGAGTAACTATAAGTACAATAATTCAAATAATATCTTAATGGCAACGTGGCATTTACACGTATTTTTTCTTTTACTACTGGTAAAGAAGATGTATATGATAAATTATGTCCGGTCCAACTTGTGGTCTTGCGCAGATAATAACGCATATAATGGTTTAGACCACGAGCCATGGAAATGCCGTTATTTCCTCGAATAATCAGTTTTTTACCTTTGGTTTCTAATTCAAAGAAATCGGTTCCGTCTATAATTCTTTCAAAGACGATATTTTTTGCTTGGTTAGGTACCATTTTATTAGCAAGACGCTTTAAGTTACTTTCTTCTGCGTGGATAATAGTAGTGTAGAGACAGAAAATAAACAGTATAAGACATGCTGTATTTTTACTTTTTATGTACGACATCATAAACTATTTTATTTTTAAAATTAAAAAAGAGAGGGTGAATCAATTTTTGAACTCATTCACCCTCTATCATATAATTATTCTATCAAAAAAAGAATTTTGATTTAAATTACCATCCCGGATTCTGAATTAGATTTGGGTTGATGTCAATGTAATCCTGCTTGATAGGGTATAGGTATTGCTTTTGAGTGAAAATTAGCGGACGTTCAGGTAAAACTCTTGCTTGATAGAACTCTTCTGCTGTTGCACCTGCTGAAGTCAATCCTCTCATACCATTAGCATCTTTCTCAAAAAAACTCTCAGCCTCTTTCCAACGTTTCAGATCATATAACCAATGTCCTTCAAAGATCAATTCATTCATTCTTTCACGACGTACTATTTTTATTAATGCATCACCTGTTGGATTACCAAAAGTTTCTGTAAGTGTTGGCAAACCAGCTTTTTCTCGAATGGCATTAAAGTAATGAGTTGCATCAGCATCCAGTGTTCCACTATATTCAGCACACGCTTCTACATAGTTTAGATATAATTCTCCTAAACGGATAATTGGGAAAGGATATGCGTTAACAGTGAATGTACCTGAACTTAATGCTTGGTTAGAAGGGCTAACTCCTTTCTTTAAAGCATATCCGCCATAAAGATGATCAGCATTTAAGTCTGCAGCTGCTACACCATTTTGTTCTTTAAAACGAAGCTTTAAAGTTACAGTATCACCATTTATTTCGTATGGGCCACGGTCATATCCTACGAAAGCATAAAAACGAGGTTCACGTTTGCGGTGCAAATAAATAGTGGAGTCATTAGGCATAATTTTCATTCGATCCTCCCATTTATAGGCTGGGTCTTCATCACAAGGAATTCCATTTTCAGAATAGAAAAACTCCACAGCCTCCAGTGTCGGGCCGATACCACCAATAGGAGCTTGACCACGAGGACAGAATCCTTTAGGAATAACCAATACTTGTAGGAAGTTTTGATCACCACCAGTCTCTTTTTTGCCACTGTATCCCCAAATAAGTTCTTTATTCCATGGATCTACCATTGTATAACGTTGATTGGCTACTGCCTGATCGAATTTACTAAGTGGTTTACTGCTTACGTACCGGTATAGTTCATTTCCGGCTTGTTCGGCCAGTGTGATTGCTTTCTTAGTTTCATCCATTGCTGTCTTCCATTTGTTTTTGTCATATACTTGGTTGATGAATGGAGTTCCGTTTTTATCTCTAAAATCCGAGTAAAATTCATTATTGCCATTGTATAGTGGGCTGGCTGCAAATAGATACATTCTTGCTTTTAGTGCTTGGGCAACAACTTTAGTTGCGCGTCCAAGATCACTGTTTGGTACAGTTAAAGGCAAATCCGTAATTGCTTTATCAAACATTTCTCCAATCATTGTGACACATTCGTCATATGGTTTACGGGGACGGAAGAATGTTTCTCCTTCTCCGTCCAATGGAATATCTGAGTCGACAACCACTATAGGACCATAGTTTTGTAACAATACTGAATGGAAGTAAGCTATTAAGAAGTTGGTTTCTGCAAGCCATACTTTCTTTTTGGCCTCGTATTCTGCTGCTGAAATTGTCATAGGTACTACTTTGTCAATATTACCTTGAAATGTATAGCATTGCTTGATACCCTGATAGCATTGTTGCCAAATATCTAAAACCGGATTGCTAGAGCTATATTGTAATTGTTGCATCTGCAAAAAAGAGAACCATTGTAGCCCCCAATGTTTGGAACAAACGGTTTCGTTTGACATTAACCAACTGAAGTTAGTACGACAGTTGTTGTATTGAGGGATAAAAGAGTAACAGGAATAGATAAAGTTCTCAGCCGTTGTTTCATTTTTAAAAGCGTCTTCCAATGTGGCAGTATCGTCTGGCACTATATCCAAATAGTCACAGCTATGGAAGAGAACTGCAGAAAGGAGTGTAAGAATAAATATTAGCTTTTTCATATGAACTCATTTAAAATGTTAATTGTAAACCGATTGTTGCAACACGTAAGTTTGGATAAGTTAACCCTTTACCTCCACCAAGTTCCGGATCCCAATGTTTGAACGGAGAGAAGGTAAATAAGTTTTGTCCTGAAACAAAGAGGCGCGCCACTTTATAAGTATAACCTATTTCTACATTTTTGAGGCGTAGGAAAGCGGCGCTTCTCAACCAGTAAGTCGAATTCATAAAGTTATTATGTGAGTCGAGATTACTGATTAAACGGGGATATTCTGCGTTTGGATTAGGATTCTCCTCTGTCCAATAATCTTTTGCTATAAAATCGAGCAAAGTTGTTTGATCGGATGTAAACGGATGGATGTTTTGCATCATTAAACTTGTTTTAGCCACTCCTTGGAAAAAGACAGAGAAGTCAAAGTTTTTATATTGCATAGAACCTCCGAAACCGTATACAATTTGAGGGACAGTTGGGTCACCTATTTCAGTCATATCATTACTGTCGATTTTCCCGTCTCCATTTAAATCTTTGTATTTAATGTCTCCTGGTTTCAGATTAGGGGAGAAGGTTTGTTCCGGGCTATTCTCAACATCTGCTTCATCTTTAAATAATCCTAGTGCTATCAAACCTGTATAGCGGTTCAGTGGTTTTCCGATTTCTGATCGGTAGGATTCGTTTTCTGGATAACTAGGTTCGTCTGCTTCAAGAAGTTCATTTTTTGCATATGTGAAGCTACCTTTTAACGATACAATCAGATCTTTGGAGAAAGCTTTATTATACTCAATATTTAGATCAATACCTCCATTTTTAACTTTCCCTAAATTTGCATAGGGACGCAGGTCTCCTGTAATTCCTGATTCTGCCGGCACGATGTTTCTGCGCATAAAGATATCTTTACGTGTTTCTGTAAACCAGTCAAAAGTGATATTAAGTGAATTGAATAAGCTCAAATCAAATCCTATGTTGGCTTTTATACCGGTTTCCCAGCGTGCACCTGCTGCACCATATCTCGTAATTACGGCACCTGTTCCCGTGTTTTGCCAGTCGTTGCCGAATGTATAGGACGCTCCGGATAGATTTACGTAGGTTAGATAAGGGAAGCGTGAATCGGTTGACGAATTGCCTACTTTACCATAAGAACCTCTGATTTTTAGGTTGGAAACGACATTTCTTAGTGGAGTGAAAAAGTTTTCGTTGGAGATATTGTAACCAACAGCTACTGAAGGGAAGAAACCGAAACGTTTACCTTCTCCAAAGTTTTCGCTACCATTATATCCAAAATTGGCTTCAATCATGTATTTATTATCATAGGCATAAGTTATACGTCCTGCAATACCTTGATTACGTACAGGTAAAGTCGCATAAAAATCAGCTGGTGCATTTTCGTTGTAATCTCTTTGTAGATATACTAACATTGCTCCAACGTCGTGTTTATCTCCGAAAGTTTGTGCATAGTCCAGTGAAAGTTGATAGTTAAGTAAACGGTCACCTCCATTGGATGTAGTCGTAGTAAGTGCTTTACTACCTTTTGTGATGGCCTCATAGGTGTAATTGTATTCTCCGTTGGTTCCTAGTTCGTAGTCTTTGATTCCGTAAAAATAAGGGGTAAAAGAACGTACTACGTTGGTTGTAGCCCAGTTTTTGAAAGATACCAGACCCTTAGCTTTTAATCCTGGAACAATGAATTTGAGGTCTTGCTCAAGATCAAGACTCGCAATCATAGTAGATTCGTTCTTTTCGGAATATCCTCTGACCATTTCGGCATATGGGTTACGGTATCTGCCGGCTATTGGACCACCATTACGGTTACCAAAAAGGATATAGTCTTCGCCATTTTGTGCAGGAAGTACTGGAGCAAACATAACGGGTGGTGCTTCGAAAATGCCTTGATAGATCGCATCGGTTCCAGCGGCAGAACCTGAGTAATCCAGTACTTGAGCGTTTAGTCTCACGTTAGCCTTGGTGGTTGACGTTAAATTGACACCCACATTTGCTTGTAAGGATAAACGTAGTTGATTGATATTGTTATCAAAGTTGTTCTTGGAGTCTTTCTTTAGCATACCGTTATCATTGTTTAGTGTACCGCTAAGGAAATAAGTGACACGTTTACCACCACCGGTAACATTTACATTGGCAGATTGAGTAGTGGTGAAATCTTTAAATAGATAATTTTCCCAATCTACATTAGGGTAAATATATGGATTTAATTGATTACGTGTTCCATCAATAACCTCTTGAGAATAATAAGGTTGTGCATCTGGAGTGCGGTTTAGTACTGCATTGTTTCTCGCAATCATATAGTCTACGCCATCTGCTACTTTTACGGTTTTGGTAGGCTGTGTAAAAGAATTTTGAACACGAATGTTAATTCGTGCTTTTTCCATATCTTTACCGTTTCTGGTGGTAATCAACATGACACCATTGGCACCACGTGCCCCATATAGTGCTGTAGCTGTTGCATCTTTTAGAATAGAGAATCCTTCGATTACTTCTGGTGAAAGAGCATTTAAGTCGCTAATAGATACTTCTACATTATCAATAAAAACGAGCGGAGACGTGTTACTGGCAAAAGTCGAAATACCACGTATCCAGAAGTTTGCTCCATCAGCACCCGGTTCACCACCACGCTGTACTGCTACTACACCTGCGATGCGTCCGGCAAATGAATTGCTTAGTGTACTTGATGGTGAGCGGAGTTCACTAGCTTTTACCGTCTGTACAGCTCCTACTACACTAGCTTTTTTTTGAGCACCAAATCCGACGACGACAACTTCATCAAGTTGTTTGGTATCTGGAGTTATCTTTAAAATGACGTTTGTTTTACCATTTAAAGGAAATTCGGTAGGAATATAACCGATAAAAGTAGCTACCAGAACTGTATTTGCTGGGACTGTAAGGGTAAAGTTTCCCTCTATATCTGTCATTGTGCCTTGTGCCTTATTACCTTTTACCACAACATTGGCTCCTGGAACTCCTTCACCGTTTTCATCGAGAACTTTTCCGGTGACTTTTACTTCTTTTACTTGCTGTTGTGGGGCTTCTTCTTTTACTTTGCTAACTGTAATTTGCCGATTATTAATGTTATACTTTAATCCTGCCTCTTCTGACAGGATATTCAGAATGTCTTCTACATTTTGTTTATCTACTGATATTGACACTCTCTTTTGTAATACAGGTAAAAGATCCTTTGAATACAGTATAACAAACTCACTGTTTTTCTCGATATAGTCCAATATCTCTTTTACTGTTTTATTACTTGAATGGAGAGTGAAAACAGTTTGCTGGGCATAAGTCTTTGCTGCATAAACAGGAGTATTAACACTCGGTATAAGCAAAAAAATACTAATTAATAAAAAAAAGGACGTAATCCTCCCTGCCTTATGACAAGGAATTGCTTTCTTTTTCATACTTTTACATTGATTTTAGTTAATCATTAAAGTTTGTGATTTAATAAAAAGTCATTAGAGTCGGATAATATGGGCGTATTATCCGATTTTCTTTTTTATTCGCTTTCTTTCTACATAATGGTGTGTTTTTTAAGGTTAAACATTGGTTACTTAAAACTTGTGTTATTCTATATAGATTACATTGTTTTTTATTGTATATTCAGTAGGTAAAATAGATAGAATCGATTTTATTACCTGATTTAAATCATCATTTAAATAGAGTTTGCCAAACATTTGCTCATTTTCTACTAAGGTGTCGCATCGGATATTCTGACCATAATAATCTTGTAACCGTTGCAAAACTTGCTTTAGGCTTTCTCCTTGCAGAGTCCATGTTCCGTCAATCCAGCTGATATAATCGCGTGCATCTACTTTCGCTTTTCCTGTTATGCCTGCCTGGTTGAGCTCAACCTTTTCATTAGGCACCATTTTGATATGGCGGTTCTGTTGGTCCTTCACATTTACCGAACCTTCTACTAATACAACAGTAGCTTTTTCTTGATTTTTATAGGCTGATATGTTGAAAGATGTCCCCAATACGCTTACCTCAAATCCGGAGGTGTTTACGATAAAGGGTTTCGAAGTATCATGTGCTACTTTCAAATACACTTCTCCTTCCACATAGATTTCTCTGTACTTTCCTTCAAATGTACGAGGGTAAATGACTTTACTCCCGGAGTTAATCCATATCTTGCTGTTATCGGCCAAAACAATTTGTGAACGTTTGCCCTTAGGGACGATAATCTGGTTGTATGCCTCTTTGCCGTCATCCTCTGTAAGTTTATTGGAGTTGACTTGTACTTGTCCGGTAGCAGAATAAGTGACTTGGGCATTATTATCCAATTCTATTTTCTTCTGGTCCGAAACAACCAGTGTAACCTCTTTTATATCTTGAGGTATTTCTGTTTGCAGGCTTTGCGCTATCTTATTTAAATCGTGCCTTTCTTCATCATTCATCAAAAGAAAGCAAGTAATCCCTATTAACATAGCTACAGATGCAGCTACCAATGAATATCTCAGGATATTGAACCATTGTATGGATTTACCGTTTTTCTTGATGAGATCAACAGGTGTACTGTCGGCATTTATTTTATCTTGTACTCTTTCCCATATATCCGTAGCCTCTGTTTCTGGGGGAAAACATTGATTCCAGAGAAAGTCAAGTTTATCATATTCAGCTTGTTCCTCCGGAGATGCGAATAATTTCTTTTCCGAATGATCGCCATTCTTATTCAGGAAGGAAGCAAATAATTTAAACTTATTCTTTCTCATTACTTTAATAGGGTTATATAAATAA
>OJNW01000924.1_pt1 | contig 16353 bp, 9 predicted proteins | sample 1597951 | NCBI WGS metagenome assembly OJNW01 (sample SAMN01915212, study PRJEB22387) | human gut metagenome | isolation source: stool | host: Homo sapiens | place: USA | reverse complement strand
AGGCTTGAAATCAGACATACCGCAGCACTAACGACAGGTGCGAAGCGCTGGCATCGCCAAAAGGCTGTTTTTTTATGTTTTTGTTTCAGTTCCCCCCCAGTATTTATCCACTGAACCGTTATATCACCTATTTAAACACGAGTTCGGGGATAGTACGGATATGGGAAATGCCCGATGCGGAATGGGGATTCGGCATCGGGCATTTGGGAGACTTTGTTTGTATTTTTCTCTATTATTTGTAAGAGTCTTGGTAAATCTTGTAGATTTCTTCTTTGGTGAGGAAGCGTGGGTCGCCGTCGAGCATACTTGCGCCGGTGTCGATGGCGTTGTCCACAAACTTATCGAAGTCGGCTGGGGTGATGCCGTAGTCGCTCAACTTGATGTTATCCACACCACAGAGGCGTTGCATGGTGGCGAGTGCGTCGAGGAAGTCGCTTGGGCGAGCAGCCTTTTGCTGTGTCATCTTCTCTGCCATCTTCATGTAGCGCTTCATGCAGTCGTTTTTGAAAGTCTTGTAATATGCTTTGCTGATGGCGATAAGGCCTGCTCCGTGAGGCAGCTTTGGATAGAATGCGCTGAGCGAGTGCTCCAGTGCGTGTTCGCCGATGCAGCCGCTGGTGCTTTCCACCATGCCTGCGAGGGTGCTACCCCAAGCCACTTTAGCGCGTGCGCGAATGTCGCGGCCGTCGGCCACCACTTTTGGCAAATATTTAGAGAGCAGTCGAATGGCTTCGAGTGCGTAGATGTCGCTGATAGGTGATGCGTTTTTGCTGTTGATATAGCCTTCTGCCGCATGGAAGAATGCGTCGAAACCTTGATAAGCGGTGAGTTTTGCAGGCACCGAAACCATGATTTCTGGGTCAACGATTGAAAGCACCGGATAAGTCTGCTCGAAGCCGAAACCAATCTTTTCGTTGCGTTCCTCGTCGGTAATCACGCCCCAAGGGTCGATTTCTGTGCCAGTGCCGGCGGTTGAAGGAATTGCCACGATAGGCAGAGCCTTGGTCACAGGCATTGATTTGCCATGACCGCCGCTCACATAGTCCCAGAGGTCGCCACCCATAGCCACCACCACAGCGATAGCCTTAGCGGTGTCGATTGAACTGCCACCACCTAAGCCGAGCACGAAGTCGCAACCTTCTGCCTTGCAGAGTTCTGCGCCTTCAGCCACATGCGCCTTGCAGGGATTGGGTTGGATTTTGTCGAATACCACGCTATCCACACCCGCCTCTTTGAGTTGAGCGATCACGGTGTCGAGATAGCCAAAGTTCTTCATCGAAGTGCCGGCTGAAATCACGATAAGTGCTTTTTTACCAGGGAGAGGCTGTTTAGCCAAGCGTTTCAGTTCGCCAACGCCAAACACGAGGCGAGTTGGGATTGAAAGACTGAAATTTTTCATCATAATGCTTAGTATTTTTATGGCTATGAGTTTTTGAAGCCGCAAGGGCTTCGCTGTTGGTTTTCATAAGCCAGGTTTATTAAAGTATGTCTGTTGCCGTAAAGTTACGAAATGCAAACGAAAAAGCAAAATAATTGCAAAGGAATTTCACAATACTGTTATGGCAAAATATGTTAATAAGGTGTGCCATCCTATGCCGTTCGCGGCTCTCAGCATTCTCATTTCTAATATTTTGAAATGTGGGGCGGTTTTGCCGTATGGCAGAAAATGTTTAACTTTGCACTATCTATCCAACACATTGAAAAAAGTAAAAAATATAATGGAAACTATAGCAAAAGGAAAATACGTGGCTTTGGCCTACAAGATTTTCGTGGTGGGCGCAGAGCAAGATGTGCCTGTGTTTGAATTTACAAGCGAGCACCCCGACGCATTCGTGTTTGGCAACGACTTCTCTATGATTGAGGGCTTTATGAAAAACATTGAAGGCTTGAAAGAAGGCGACAAATTCGACTTCACCCTCGCTCCTGCCGAAGCGTTTGGCGAGAAAAATCAAGATATGATTATTCCTATCGAAAAGGACATCTTCAAGAATGGCGATGGCGAGTTCGACACCGAGCGTGTGGCTCTGGGCAACTATGTGCCTATGATGACCGCTAACGGCCAGCGTGTGGAAGGCCTCGTGATTGAAATCACCGACACCCACGTGACCCTCGACTTCAACCACCAACTCGCTGGTGAAAGCGTGCGCTACCAGGGCGAAGTGCTCGTGGTGCGCGATGCCACCGACGCAGAACTCCACCCACATCAGGGCTGCGGCTCATGCAGTGGCAACTGCGGCGACGGCGGCTGCTCAGGCTGCAGCGGCTGCAACTAAGCTGCAAAGTCAACAGGTCAACAGGTCAACAAGTCAACAAGTCAACGAGTCAACGAGACTATTGGGCTACGGGACTTTTGGTACACAAGACTATAAATCTATTGGTTTACGAGCCAACGAGTGTGCATTTCTGCACTCGTTGGCTCGTAGCTTTTTCGTTTCGATGTTTATTTGAGATTTTTATTATCAAAGCAATAAATGCTCATCCCCCTCGTTACCCTCACCCCAAAGAAACAACCATTTCTCATACAAGAAACTATAAATTAGAGGTTAAACTATGGAAGCCAAGAACCTGTGATTTGTAAAAAATTATTCCCAAAAAACTCCTAAAGTTTCCCTATCCTATCTTGGAGGAGAGGGAAACTTAATTCACTAAAGATCAGATTTCAGTAATTTCCAAATCTTTGCTGAATTCTGTTAGTTCTTTGTTTACCCAGGCGAGCAAATTGTTGAAGGGTTCTTTGCGCCACATTTTTAAACTAAGATAAGAACCGTCTCTGAGTTCTATCGTGTGATCCTCATCGGCTTTAAAAAAGTCCCAGCCATTTTTGAGCTTTTCATCATTTTCGTCAACCTTGTAGAACAAAGAGTCATACCATTCACTATTACGATAATATGAGTTTATGCCAATAGGGAACTTGTTGTGAATCTCCTTAAAACTTGGTTTCGTTTTGTTATGTTCTTCGTACCACAAGCACCAAGCTTTAAATATTAAAAGAGAGCATTCGCTTTTCGAAGCTTTTCTTCTTGATCCATTTTTATTTTTGAAATTCAGTTCTTTATTATCTAATTTGACGAGGTATTTTGTGGTGTCGCGATTGCTTTCACCTTGGCTTACATCAAGGTCTAAACCATTGCATAAAGCGACGGCTTCAAACAAATTCAGATTATTCTTCCAAAAGTCAGATAACAATTGTTTGCTATCGCCAAAGTCATCTTCCTGCAATTTCCATTCTTCAATGCCTGCTACGTTGCTATTAGCAGCAAAATAAGCCATGCGGTAGAGAGGGTTTTCACAAATGCGTTCAAGTTTTTTCTTTTCAGCATTTGATAATGCTAACAAACTGTATTTGTTTTTTGAATTTCCTTTTTCGTCCTCATCATTACCTAAAGTAGGTCGACCAAGCACTCTTATATAATCTTCAATATACAAGGCCGCAGATGTGTTTAAGCAATTTAGCTTTAGCAAAGGCTCAATAACGTGGCATAAAATTTGCTCGTAAGTGAGGGGAGCAAATGATTCAGCTGAAATATTGTTATTCTCTGTAGGAGCTAAGAAAATTTCAACTAACAAGGATTCTGAGCCATCATTGTTATCTTCAAGGTATTCGTGATAGATTTTAGTTTGATCGCCGTTCTCTGAACTATAGATTTTATTTTCGATGCAAATTCTGAGCGAGCGCTCCTCTTGTCCTTTATCATTATTTTTATTAGGCTTAATATTTGCTTCGATATAAATATCCATTCTACCTTCTTTCTCTTTAGTTTTCTCACCAGTGCCAGTTTTAGTGCTTTTTTCTGTAAAAACTTCTACGTCATCAAGCATATAGTCACCAATAAGAAAATTGCTTTGCCAATCCTTTAATGATTTCTCAGCCTCTTTTGACGTTGCGTATAATCGCAATAATTTGCGTAGTGCGTAGTCTTTTAATCCATGGTTAGACTGCGGATTAAGCAACCATGCCAAAAAAGCACTATGCACCGTTTCGTTGCGTTCTTTTTTTATTATCGTGAAAATGTTCTCTTTTTGATAATAATCATTTAATTCATTGTAGTTAGGATCGTTGTAAAACTCAATGATTTCTTTGCTTAAATCCATAAATAGTTAAAACTTTGGGTTAGTGTCAATGTTATCCTAAACGTTTTCAAGAAAAAGGAAGTAATGCTAAGCCAAAATTTACTACCTTAGCAAGGTTAACCACCTCTTTTACTTCCTATGGCAAATATAACACTTTTCGCTAAAACAATCGACGAACAGCCCAAAGAAAATATTAGGAAAATCATCCGTGAAAAAAAACGGACAAGCAAAGCAATTTCTATGTCAACCGCTCGTCCAACGCCGCGGCCGAATCTTTCAACGCAAAGATAAAGTCATTTCGAGCCTCACTCAGGGGAATAGTGGACGAAAAGTTCTTCCTGTACAGACTTGCTAAAATATACGCCTATCCCCACTAATTTTCCACTGAGCCATAAACTTGTTGGTTTGTTGTTTTTTTGTGGGGGGCAGAAACAAAAAACCCGGGAGCGGGATTGCTTCCGGGTTTTGCGGTGCGTACAGGACTCGAACCAGCGACCTCCTGCGTGACAGGCAGGCATTCTAACCAACTGAACTAACGCACCAGTTGCTTTTAGCGATGCAAAGATACGGCAAAATCAATCAATCTTGCAAATTTTTCGCTTCTTTTTTGCAAAAAAAATGCACATCGCCCTCTTTTGGACGCTTTTTGCCCTCTCAGAGCGCATATTTTGCCCTTATTCTATGGTTTTTGCGTAGCCGAAGGAGAGGCATGGTTTACTGAAAGCGTGGTGGCTGGTTGGGGTAGGCTCCGTTATCTGGATTTTGTGGCATCACAATCCACATGATGATGTAGCCCAGCACACCTGGGAAAGCCGCAGAAAACAGCGAGAGCAGCACATAGCCCAAGCGCACCAAAGTGGGGTCGATGTCGAAGTATTCGGCAATGCCGCCCAGCACGCCTGCTATCGTTTTCTCGGTGTTTGATCTGTATAGTCTTTTTCCTGAGTAAGTCATGATGATGAATGTTTTTGTTTTCTTGTTCGTGACGGTGGTATTTCCAGCGCACTTCTTATGTATTAGACGCAATAACTATGCCAAAAGTTGCATTCAGGTGAAAAAAATTGCGGACGTATTACCTTATAATCTAAAATATCTTGTTAATATGTGTAAGCGATTGGGAATGAATGTGATAATGTGAGTAATTAACACAAATTATGATTTATAAACACCATTTAAGCAAACTAATACCACTAAATTTTTTTATTGTGATTGAAAGATGTAACTTTGCATCGGGTTAGACGATGACATCTTTATAAAAAGGTGTGCTGACTCCAACGTGCCGACTATTAACATTAATTATATTAATACATTACGCCCATATTCTCTGGCGCAGGAAAGACCAACATGGCCTCACTCTCCATAGTGTCTTTTTTCTTTCACCGCTGAATTGGGTAAAATTACAACAACAAATCAACAGCAATGTTAGACAAAACCAACATTCTTTTCCGTCAAAGCATCGTAGTACGCTTTTCGGGAGACTCTGGCGACGGTATGCAGCTGGCTGGTAACATCTTCAGCAATATTTCGGCAGAGCGTGGCGACCAAATCTCCACTTTCCCCGACTATCCAGCAGAAGTGCGCGCTCCTCAAGGTTCGCTCAATGGCGTTTCTGGTTTCCAGGTTCATGTGGGACTCGGTGTTCACACTCCTGGTGATGAATGTGATGTGCTGATTTCAATGAATCCAGCAGCTCTTAAGCAAAACGCAAAGTTCCTCAAACCCAATGGTGTGGCTATCGTTGATATCGACTCTTTCAAGAAGAGCGACCTCGAGAAAGCCCTCTTTAAGACTGATGATCCTTACAAGGAAATCGGTTTGAAGGCCCAAGTGGTGGAAGTGCCTATGACCTCGATGGTGAAGGCTGCCCTTGCCGACAGTGGCATGGACTTCAAGAGCCAAATGAAGTGTCGCAATATGTTTGCGCTCGGTTTGGTTTGTTGGTTGTTCAACACTCCTATCGACGGTGCTCTCCACTTCCTCGAACACAAATTCGCTAAGAAGCCTGCCGTTTACGAGGCTAATGCGAAGGTGGTGCGTGGTGGCTTCGATTATGGTCACAACATCCACGCTTCCGTTTCTACTTATCGTATCGAAACTGAGGATTTGCGTCCAGGCGTATATACCGACGTGAACGGTAACAAGGCCACTGCTTGGGGCTTGATTATGGCAAGCGAAAAGAGCGGCCGTCCACTGTTCCTCGGCAGTTATCCTATCACTCCTGCTACTGACATTCTCCACGAATTGGCAAAGCGCCGCGACCTCGGTGTGAAGGCTATTCAGATGGAAGATGAGATTGCTGGCGTATGCTCTGCTATCGGTGCAAGTTTTGCAGGTAACCTCGCCGTGACCAGCACCTCTGGCCCGGGCTTGGCTCTGAAGAGCGAGGCTATCGGCTTGGCAGTGATGGCTGAATTGCCATTGGTGGTTATCGACGTGCAACGCGGTGGCCCATCTACTGGTCTGCCAACCAAGACTGAGCAAACCGACCTCAATCAGGCACTTTACGGCCGCAGCGGTGAATGTCCACTCGTGGTGTTGAGCGCACTCTCACCAACCGACTGCTTCAAGATGGCATTCGAGGCTGGTCGCATCGCTCTCGAACACATGACTCCAGTGATTCTGCTCACCGACGCGTTTATCGCCAACGGCTCAAGCGCATGGCGTGTGCCAGAAAACGACGAATATCCAGAAATCAAGCCTAACTTCGTGACCGAAGACATGAAGGGCGAGTGGAAGCCATATATGCGCAACGAAGAACTCGTTCGCTACTGGGCTATCCCTGGCACTGAAGGTTTCGAGCACCGTGTGGGTGGTCTTGAAAAAGACTACGAAACCGGCGTGCTGAGCAACAACCCAGAAAACCACGCTCGCATGGTGGCTGCCCGCGCTCAAAAGGTGGCTAACGTGGCCAACCACATTCCAATGCTCGAAGTGAAAAGCGAATGTGACGATGCCGACACCATTATCGTGGGCTGGGGTGGCACTTACGGCCACATCTACACCGCCTTCGAAGAACTCAACGCAGCAGGCAAGAAGGTGGACTTCGCACAATTCCGCTACATCAACCCTCTGCCCAAGAACACCGCAGAAGTGCTGGGCAAATACAAGACAGTAATCGTTGCCGAACTCAACAACGGTCAGTTCGCTAACTATCTGCAAGGTCTTAACCCAAGTCTTAACATCAAGCGTATCAACAAGGTGGAAGGTCAACCATTCCTCGTACACGAAATCGTTGAAGGCGTGAACAAAATTATGGAGGGCAAATAATCATGGAAGAGAACAATAACATGCAACAATATCAAGCAAAGGACTATAAGAATCAGCAACCAGTTCGCTGGTGTCCTGGTTGTGGCGACCACGCTGTGCTCAATGTGCTTCACAAGGCTATGGCTGAACTCGGTGTGCCACCTTATAAAACAGCAGTGATTTCAGGTATCGGCTGCTCAAGTCGTCTGCCTTACTACATGAACACCTACGGCTTCCACACCATTCACGGTCGTGGCGGTGCAGTGGCCACTGGTTTCAAGGTTGCCAACCCTGATATGACAGTGTGGCAAGTGTGTGGCGACGGCGATGGCTTGGCTATCGGTGGTAACCACTTCATTCACGAGGTGCGCCGCAATGTGGACCTCAACCTCCTGTTGCTCAACAATAAGATTTACGGTCTGACTAAGGGTCAATATTCTCCTACCAGCGACCGTGGCTTCGTGTCGAAATCATCACCTTACGGCACCACTGAAGATCCATTCATTCCTGCCGAACTCGCTTTCGGTGCTCGTGGCACATTCTTCGCCCGTAGTATCGACGTGGAATTGAAGATTTCGCAGGAAGTGATGCTTGCCGCTGCTAAGCACAAGGGTCTTTCTATCGTGGAACTGCTCCAGAACTGTATGATTTTCAACAATGGTATTCACAACTATATCACCGACCGTGCCACTCGTGCCGACCGCACTATCCACCTCGTGCATGGCGAAAAGATGATTTTCGGCGCTGAAAAGAACAAGGGTCTTGTGCAAGACGGCTTCGGCTTGAAGGCTGTGACCATCGGTGAAGACGGCTACACCATCGACGATGTGCTCGTGCACGACGCACACTGCGAGAGCAACTTCCTCCACCAGCAACTCGCCATGATGGACGGCCACGACTTGCCATTGGCAATCGGTGTGATTCGTGAAGTGGACGCTCCTAACTACGACACTGCCGTAGCAGAGCAAGTGGCTGAAGTGAAAGCAAAGAAGGGCTTCACTTGCCTCCACGACATGATTCTCTCTGGCGACACCTGGGAAGTGAAATAAAAGCAAATAATCCAATTCCCACACATACAGCAGAAGCGAGCCCCACAGCCCGCTTCTGCTTATTTTTTTTCAAAGTTTGGTAACCAAATTTGCTTATTTGGTAACCAATTCAAAAAAAATATGTATCTTTGTGGCGAAACCATAAAATGAATGAACTATGATAGTGATTAGCACAAGAGATTTTCGCACCAATCAGACTAAATACCTGAATATGGTTAAATCGGGTGAGCACGTTGTACTGAAATCGCGTGCAGGTAAATTCCGTATATTTCCCGAAATGGATAGCGAAACGATAGAAACCCCTCGTGATTTGGTAAAGGAGCTTCGAAATGCCTTGGCAGAAGTGAAAGAGGCAATTGCAGGGAAGCGTGTTCTCCAATCAGCTGAAAGTTTGCTTGATGAATTGTAATATTACAGTTTCCGTTACTGAAGACTTCGCAAAAGAGGCGAAGCGTCTATCCAAAAAATATCCAAGTTTCAAGCAAGACTACAAAGACTTCTTGGAAAGCATAAAGGAAAATCCATTGCAGGGCGATGAGATTACTAAGGATATTCGTAAAATCCGTATGGCTATTAAGTCAAAAGGAAAAGGAAAGTCGGGTGGTGCAAGGGTTATCACTTTCAACATTCTCACTGATGTGAAGAATGGGCAAGTAGTGTTCCTTCTTATTTGTGATAAAGAAGATGCTTCCACCGTGAAAGTTGAGGTCGTCAAGCAGATAGTGCGTGATATGGGACTTTCAAGCGAATAACCTAAATTTTCCCTCCCCCATACAGCAGAAGCGAGCCCCACAGCCCGCTTCTGCTTATTTTTTAGCACTTCCAATTAAGTGAATGGAGCACTCAGAGCACTCAGAGCACTCTGAATCTCTTGACTTCAAAAAAAACTAATTTCTAACCTCTAACCTCTAATTTCTAATCTTATTGTAGGTCGGATTCTTCGATGATGAAGAAGTAGCCTTCGAGGTCGTGGCGCTTGCCGTAAACGAAGCTGTTGCCGTGGTGGTAGTCTTTGTTTACCACTTTGGAGCCGTCTTTGGTTTTGAACACCACCTTTTCGCGGTCTTCGTCGAGCTGGTAGGAGGGTAGTCCGTTGATGGGCACGAAAAATGGCATTTCCACTATTTCTGATGGTGGGAAAACTGTGGTGAAATCGGGGTGCAGTTCGGAGTATTTCTGTCCACTTTGCAGATATAGCACAAGGGTGTCTTGTGTGTTGTTTTCCACATAGGCGCGACGGCGGTCAGCGTCGTCGCTGCATGAGGTGGCGATGAAGCAACCCATCACCATCAGCAATGCCACATTTAATAATTTCTTCATGATGCAATGTATATTTTGTTTGTGCAAAAATACGTATTACCCATTAATTTATCAAGCGATTGTAAAATAAAAGGAGAGCGTCGGCGAAGATAATATTCGTCGGCGCTCTCTGGGAAAGAATTTAAAAGAGAATTTTGGCTATGTTGCCTTGTGGACTGTATTATTTAACGAGCACTTTGTGGGTGATGCCGTCGGCTACGACGAGGTAAACACCAGCCACCACGTCAATAGTGTCGGCACCAGCACTAATCAATGCGCCGGTGGTGCTGAACACGTTCACGCTCTTGGCTCCGCTCACCTTGATGGTGTTGCCGTTCACGCTCACCTTTGCGTTAGGGTTGATTACATCGCCAACATAAGTGCTTGCATCAACGTTGATGGTGAGGCGCACATATTGGGTCTTGCCCTTTTGTGTGGCACTTACCACAACCACCTTCTTGGCACCTGCTGCTGCGTTGACGCTGATTGCGTCGCCGTCGATAGCGGCAGAAATGTTGCCATCGGCAGATACTTCCTCAAGTGCATACTTCACAGTTGCTCCATCGCTTTCGAGGTTGAACAGGTCGGCGAGGGTGATGTTAGAATCACCTACGCGCACGTTGCGCTCTGCTTCGGTTTCGGGACGAACGCCGCCCAGGTTGTCCATACAGAAGTAGGCTGGAGTGTTCATTCCATACTTGCCAGTGTCGCTACTTGTGAAAGTGAACGACAGGCTTTGTACCTTGCCGAGTGAACGCAAGTCGAGCCATTGCCAAGTGTTGAGGATGTAGTGATCTGCTTCGTTTTCGCTTCTGAAGTCGCTGAGGTAGAAGTCGAGGGTGTTGGTGCCGGTAGCAGTCTTACCCGAAACGGTAAGTTTGAACCAGTCGCCCTTGGCAAACTTCTTGGCTAAATAGTCGCCATTAGTCATGCTGCTGTAAGCGTAGGCATTGTTGGTGATAAATGCACCGCTGATGATGTCGCCATCCTCGTTGCTTGTCACGGTCACATCGGTGCCGCTTGGGTAAGCCACGCAGTAGTTGCTTGAGCCGTCCACGCCACTGCCCACAGATGAATTGAATTGGTCGTCGAGCGACTTAAATTCGGTAGAAGTGCTGTTGCTCATACCAAAGCCATACCACCAGCTGTCCATGTTGGCAACTTCGAACGAGAACGAACCGCTGTAGAACATATCGTCGTCGGTGTCGCCAGAGAAGTGAGTGTTTTCAGCGAGGTAGTTGTCGTCGAATGTGGCAGCCACGGTTTCGCCAGTCACAAGCACCTTGGTCTTGCCAGTTGCAGTCTGACCGTCGTTGCTCTTCACGGTGAGGCGGTAGCCATAGGTGTAGGCAGGAGCCACATTGAGAGTAGCCTCGGTAGAAACCACTTGGTTCATCTGATCGCGCCATTCGTAGGTGTAAGGGACCTCACCACCTGCCACTGAGGCTGTGATGGTGGCTGTTGCACCACTGTTGATGCGCACGTTGTCGTTGTCGAATGCGAGGGTGAGAGGGTCGAAGTGGCGGAGAGTGGTAAACTCTTCAGATGTCACCACCTCGCTCTTGGCACCGTCGATAGCGCTTTCGAGCAAGAAGTAAGCCTGATATTTGCAGCCTGGTTCGAGGTCGGTGAATGAGGTGCTCACCTCCTCATCTGCGCTCACATTTTTAGGAGTGGCGGTGAGCAAATCGTCGGCGCTAATCACCTTCTCGGCGAGGCGTGCAGCCTTGCGTGCAGGTGCGGCTTCGCTTTGTGCCACCACCTTTTCAACCTTAGCGTAGAGTTTGCCGCTCACGTTCCACTTGGTTTTCACGTCGGCAGAGGTCTCGCCGATGTTTGCCATCACAGGGTAACCCTCGGCGATTTCAGGAGTCACCACCTCGATGTCCTTGTATTCGTAGGCACCGATAGTTGGAGTCACGGCATTGCGGGGTGCGCCCTTGATGTCGGTGGTGATGCCTTCGATTGGAGTGCCAGCGCAAAGGTTGCCTGCACTCAAGAGTTGGAGGTCGGTTTCGCTCACGAAGTTGGCGGCTTCCACGAAGTTGGTTTGGTCGCCAATGAGGGTGTTAAATGCCTCGATGTCGGCATCTTTCATGATCTTGCCTTCGCCACCAAGCATAGCGTTGTGGCTGAATTTCACACGCTTCGCATAGTTCTCGTTGTAGATAAACATTGTAGGACCGGTGGTGGTGTTTTGGAGCAAGTTGTTCTTAAGCACGATATTGGTGTATGCCTCATCGCTGCTCACGCGTGCAGTGTAGTAGCAGTAACCGTTTGTGCCGCCGATACGCACTGTGTTGTAGTAAACGTGAATGTTCTTGTTGTCGGCAGTGATTTGGATACCCGACGAACTTGCTGAAGGAGAGTTGGTGATATTGATGCTGTTGTTGTAAACGAGGATTGGCTGATCTTCATTACCGTAGCAAGTGGTGCGGAGACAGATACCGCCACTGTAATAACTGTGGGTGTTGGTAATCTTATTGTTGCGAATCACCATATTGCCACGCACACGCATCAAGTCCATACCCCAGTAACTGGTGCGGGCTGATGTGCTTTGGAAGATAGTGTTGCCCTCGATGGTGCCGTCGTTTTCGTCGGCGAAGTAGATGCCCTTGCTGCCAGGCTCGTTGATGATGTTATTAATCACCTTAGCACCCTTTTCGTGAGTGAGTCTCACATAAGAGGTGCCGCCAATGCGGAGAGCCATGTAGCCACCGTAGAACTCACAGTTCGATACGGTGAGGTAGTCGTTGTTCTTGCCCTCTTCGTCCTTTGACTCGGTTTGCACCAAGTACATGCCGCTGTATCCAGAGGTCACAAGGTCGGCCTTCACATACACATTGTCGATGGTCACGTGACGGCTTTGGTTGTAGACGTGGATAGCGCTTGGGTAAGTTTGAGTGCAAGGCACGATAGAGAGGTTTTTAACGGTCACATAAGAAGTGCTGTCGATATAGAACAAACCTTCCTTGTGGCTGCCGTAGGCAGGCTCGCTGTAACCGCCACCTACGATAGTGACATCGGCGCGGTTGCCGCTCTTGCCTTCAAATGTGATGGTGTTGGTTTCGCTTGTGCCATCAATTTTGGTGATGCGCACATTCTCGTTGTAGGTGCCGTTTTCGATTTGCATGGTCACAGCACCTTCCACACCGTTGGCCTTCAGTGCCTCGGTAGCGGCGGCGATGGTAGGATAGTTTGCACCCTCAGAAGCACCGATGGTGTAAACGCCCTTCATACCTGCCTTGATGGTGCGGGTAGTGGCGTTGCCAGTGGTTGCCACGCTGTTGGCATCCACATTCACGCTTGTGGCTTGTGCCGCCACCTTATTGCCTGCTTGTGCTTCAGCGGCGATGTCGTAGGCAATCCAGAAGTAGTATGTGCCGAAATCGGTGATTTCCACATCGCTTGCGGCGGTGAATACGTTGGCTTCGGTAGCCGAAACGCTGTTGAGCGTAGCAATGCAGTTGTCGGTGCTGAATGCGTTGGCAGTGCCAGTGTAGTAGAGGCGTGCGGTGGTGATGTCGGCCACGTTGGTGGTGCCTTCAGCCTTGAATGTGATGTTGTTGAGCTTGAGTGTGCCACGGTCGCCACCCACGTTCACAGCAATCTTCTGCATTGGAGCGTTGCTTGCGCCGCGGGTCACGTCGTCGGTGCGTGGAGCGGAAGCCTCGATGCCATCGACCACGAATGGAGTGAGTTCGTGGAGTGAAACTTGTATTTCAAAGCCATCGTACTTGGTGTAGGTGGATGTAGGACCGTCGAACTTGATGGTCAAAGCACCGTCAGCAGCCTTAGAGATGTAGGTTGGAGGTGCGCCCACATAATTGTATGAGCCTACGAGGTTGTCAGCGTTAACGCCCTCGCCATTGTAGATGTAGAATTTGCCGCTACCAGTAGAGAACTTGATAGGTTCAATTTTGATAGCGCAATTTTCCTTGCCGGGTTTGAAGATGGTCACACCCTTGAACTTCACGGTCACAGGGTTGTCCTTGCCACCATCGTCGTAGAACATGGTTGGGTTCATAACAGTGATAACGGTGGTGTCTGGAGCCATGTTCACGATGTTTTGTGCCTCGCGTGCGCCTTCAGGGTCGCCGTCGGTCACTGCCAAGGTGTTGCCGTCGGCAGTTTTGAGGCTCACGAGTTTCGCGTCGAGCAGGGTGCCCGATGTGGCATCGTTTTTCACGTCGTATCTTACCCAGAAGTAGTTAGCACCTTCCACCAGTTCGCGTTCGCCGCTCACGGTAGCGGTGGCGGCAGGATTTTCAACAGTGCCAAATGCCACAGCGGTGGCAGCGTCGTTTTCTGTGTTGTAATACACGCTCACCTTGCTCACTGCTTGTTCGCAGCCCTTGAGGTCGAGGTTGATTTCGCTCATGGTCGATTTGGTGAGAGTGCCAGAGGTGGTCACTTCAAAGTCGATGATACCAGCGTCGGCAGAGCCCACAGGCACGATGTCGGTGCTTGTTTGGTTCACTGTCACCTTGTCGATGGTCATGTCGTGATTCTTGAAAGGAGCCACGGTGGCTTCCCAACCGGTGCCGGTGTAGCCGCTGGTCATTGTGTTGGGGTTGAACTTGATGGTGATAGAGCCATCGGCTGCTGTAGAGCGGAGTGTCTTGCCAGGACCCTTGTCGGAGTTCGTGGCGTCGTCGAGTTTCCAGAGCAGGTTTTCGGTAGCAGTGCTGGTGCCGCTGTAAACCTCAAACACGGCTTTCACACCGTAACTGCTTGAACTGTAGTAAATGTCGAATTTGCTGAAATCGAGTTGAGCCACAGTACCTTCTTCGGCAGGGGTGAAAGTCACGATGTAGTCGGCATTCTCGGCTTCGTATTTTGAAGGGTAGATGGTCGATTTGGTGTCGCTGAACTTCCAAGTGTCGTAGATGATGTGGCTGTGGCTGCCCTTAGTGGCGCGGCACACGTTGGCGATGGTGCGTTGAGCCACATTCTCAGCCACGGTTTTGCTCTCGCCAGCCACAGTTGCGCCAGCGAGGCTCAAAGCGATGGTTTCGCCATTCTTTGCATCAGGCTTCACTTGTGCCACCACTGCAAAGTAGTTGTGGCCTTCAATCAAGTTGAGGTTGCCGTTCACGGCAATGTTGCCGCTTTCCACTGTGGCTTCGCCAAATGGGGCAGAGGTCTTAAATTCGGTGTTGTCGCCAAGGCTGTAAACGCTCACCTTCTCAATGTTTTTCACATCGCTTGAAGTGAGGTTGAAGTTGGTTACCGATAGAGGGTTGCTTTGGTTGTCGGTCAGCACGTCAACGATAAGCATTTGCGCGGCTTTTTCGCCCGCAGCCACAGTTTCGGTGCTTGCGGCAGTTGCGCTCACACTCTTGAATACCATGTTGCCTGGCAGGAATTGTGATACCACAGCTTCCCAACCGTCGGCTGGCACGCCTGTGGTGCTGCTCAGGGTGATGGTCATCGAGCCGTCGTCGGCTGAAGATTTCACCACCTTAGCCTTCTTCAAAAGGGTGGTGATGAGGTTGGTGTCGTCGGCTGTGCGGCCGTTGTAGAACTTGAATACATCGTTATAGCCCACAGATGAGGTGTTGAAGATAGCGAGTTTCGAGAAATCCACTTTAATCTTCTGTCCTGCTGTGGCAGGCACGAAAGTGATGGTGCCGTTGAACTTTTCAGAGATTTTACCGTCTTTGCCACCATCGTCGTAGAAGTTGGCGTCGTCGCTAATGGTGAAAGTGGTAGGGTCTGTGGTCATCAGAATGTCGTTGCTCACAACCACAGGTGCCGAGGTGCTGTTTTCGAGCGTTTGCGCAGCGCCGTTCACCTTGATACTGGTCACGCTGATGCCGGGAATGGAGCCCTTTGCATCGGGGAGAATGTCGGCTACAACCGAGAAGATGTTGTGGCCGCTCTTCAATGCCACATTAGTGGCCACGAGTTCATCGCCAAGTGCTGGGGCAGTAGCCAAAGCGCCATCGGCGGTGATTTTTGTGCCATTGTAGAGGCGCACGTTGCTCACCTGGTTGGTGCCGCTGAGTGCGCTGGTAGCAATTTTCAGTTCATCAACGTTGAACGCGTTCTTACCGCCTTCGGTAAGCACGTCGAGCGTCATGAGCATCTGGTTTTTCGCACCGCGGTACACTGTAGCCTCATTGCTTGCGAGGCTCACGCCCTTCAATTCCATGTCCTTTGAAGGGAGAGCGGTGACGGTGATGTTGAAGCCCGTGTTGGATTCCGCTCTGTTGCTGTGGAAACCGAACGAGATTTTGCCGTCTTCAGCGGTAGAGGTGTAGGTGTCGCCGTCGGTGCCGGTCACATACTTCTTCACCCAGCCACCTGGCAGGTAGTTCGATTGTTTGCCATCAGATGATGCGCCATAGCCGATTTTCTCAATCGCGCCATCGTACATCAGCAGATAGTTCGGACCGCTGAGGTCCACACTGTTCACTGTGATTTGAATCTTGTCGCCTTCATTCTTTGGTGCGAACACCACGCCGCAGTCGCGATAGGTTGGGATGGTCTTGCCATCTGCCGCTGCTTTGAAGGTGATGGTTCCGTCCACCTCGTAGGTCTCAAGACCGTCGGAATTCATTAGGTAGAACGCGCCATCGGCAGCACTCCACGCCTTCCTCTTGCCTTCAGCCTGAGCAGTGGGAGCCACAACGCCGCCAAGCAGCATCATAGCCAGAACACAAATCGGTTGAAAATTAAAAAA
>OJNW01000905.1_pt1 | contig 16644 bp, 10 predicted proteins | sample 1597951 | NCBI WGS metagenome assembly OJNW01 (sample SAMN01915212, study PRJEB22387) | human gut metagenome | isolation source: stool | host: Homo sapiens | place: USA | reverse complement strand
TGTGCAGATTACGGCTGGCTTCACCCGTACCGGTGTTACTCAACGTAAAGATAAACTCCGGGGTGGTAAATGTTTCGTTTGCTTTCAATTGATAGTCCGAGGCGTATGGATTGATAGCAGGGATGATTCGTAAGTTGCCTTCATTGTCCACTTCGAAAGTAAACTGGTAGTTGCCTGTCCATCCGATGGTGCCCAATACTACTTGTCCCTGATGCTCCTGAGCGGGCTGTTCCAGTCCGAGTTCAAAAAAAGGTTGCATGTGCATGGCAGCACGGCTACCTAACTTCGTATCGAGAATCTTTTTGCCGGGTTGCAATTGCTGTGTACTCATTTGCACCTCTTTAGCCCAGTCACTGCTGAATTCGGTGAGATAATATTTTTGGTTTGAGAAGTAAAGCATTGTCGAAGCATAACGCCATAACACGACCGGCTTCTTTTGTTGATGCTTGATCTCGCTCCATGTTTTGATGACATTTTGTTTAGGATAGGCTACATAGTGCAGTGTGACGTCCACCGGATATTGGTCATCTTTCATCCGGATGATGGTTTCTGTTCCACCTTCCACTGCTTTCTGTTCCGAAGATACATAACGCAGGATCGTGCTGAGATTGCCATCGTTGTTCGTAATGGCTACGGCCGGTTCGAAATAATCTTCTCCACCCGAACCCGGATAGACTTCCCATCCTCGTGAGGAGCCGGAAAGGTTTTTCAGGTCTTGTTCGTTCAGTAGTCTGTCACCCAGATAAGATTGATACAGACGTCCGTCCGGAGCAACTTCCAGGATAAGGTCCGTCCGATCTGTCGAGATGCGAATCTGTCTGGACTCTTGTGCATTGACATGAATACAAGCTACAAGAATCAGTAATGTTGCAAGTAATTTTTTCATGGTATTGTTGTTGATGTTATGAAATATGCATTGTGTGTGCAAAGTAAGATAAACTTCATTATATTCACAAATGAAACGGGAAGAAACAAATGGATGTTTGTGGTTCAGAGCTCTGTTTCTTAAGCGTTCTCCGGCAGATAGTGGCTTTTAAAAGAGCTTCCGGGGTAGTGGGAATATCATTCCGGTGCTTTGTTGTTACATAAATAAAAATATGTAATTTTGAGGATCTTAAAATAAAACAGGATGAAAACAGGTATGAAGCTAATTCAGGGAGCTTTGTTTGTGCTTCTTTTTTTGTTTGCCGCCTGCACACCCCACAGGCGCCCGATTCCCGACGAAATGATAGGAGAACACAGAATTCACCGGGCGGACGGACTCATGACACAGGATTATCGTTTGTCAATTATCCCGGTCAACGATTCGGTGTATGATATAAAGTTGTGGGAGAGGAAGAGTTCTTCAGAATCTCCGGAAAAGGTATATTACGATGGATTGCGTTTCCATTATCGGGATACGGTGCATATCTTCACAAAGCGCGTCACGAGTGGTACCGAAACTTATCGGGTGAATAGACGTCGGGTGACCCGTGATAAGAATCCTCGTATCTGGTATACCCTAAAATTAAGTAGTACCGGGTTTGTGATGTCCGACTCATTGGTGGAGCGAAAAGGGGCTTCCGATGAACAACACCGAAAATTACTTTATAAACGTTATGGCAGACTGACTTTCCGCGAAGGTAAAATCATTTTCCTGAATAGCCGTTGTCCGGCATTCTATGTGAAGAAGGAAGAGAAATAAAGTGCATAGTGCCTGTATTCGTTTTTTAGAGGCGGGAGATCAGCAAAAGTCGAAAATATTTGGTTATCTCGTTTATATTCAATACTTTTAGACTTTCGTTAAACCTCTAAATATTGTACGTCTATGGATAGCATTCTTTTTTGGCTTGTTCCGTTTGCCTCTGTTCTGGCTCTCTGTTTTGCGCTCTATTTTCATAAACAAATGATGAAGGAGAGCGAAGGTACTCCACAAATGATTAAGATTGCCGCTGCCGTGCGTCGGGGCGCTATGTCTTATCTGAAACAACAGTATAAAATCGTTGGCTGGGTATTTCTCGGACTGGTGATTCTGTTCTCTGTAATGGCTTATGGTTTTCAGGTGCAGAATGCCTGGGTACCGATAGCTTTCCTGACCGGAGGTTTCTTTTCCGGTCTTTCCGGCTTTTTGGGAATGAAAACAGCTACTTACGCATCGGCGCGTACGGCTAATGCTGCCCGTACGTCATTGAATGCCGGATTGCGAATAGCCTTCCGAAGCGGAGCTGTGATGGGACTGGTAGTAGTCGGCCTGGGACTGCTCGACATCTCTTTTTGGTATCTGTTGCTCAATTGGGCGATACCTGCCGATGTGCTGACACCCACTCATAAACTCTGTATCATCACTACTACGATGCTGACTTTTGGTATGGGTGCCAGCACGCAGGCGCTTTTTGCCCGTGTGGGAGGTGGCATTTATACAAAGGCTGCCGATGTGGGAGCCGATCTTGTGGGAAAAGTTGAGGCCGGTATTCCCGAGGACGATCCGCGTAACCCTGCCACCATTGCTGATAATGTAGGTGATAATGTGGGTGACGTGGCAGGAATGGGTGCCGATTTATACGAGTCATATTGCGGTTCCATTTTGGCAACGGCTGCTTTGGGTGCGGCCGCCTTTATTCATACGGGCGATACGGTTATGCAGTTTAAAGCTGTAATTGCTCCGATGTTGATTGCCGCTATCGGCATCATTCTTTCTATAATCGGTATTTTTTCAGTACGTACCAAAGAGAATGCTACCATGAAAGATCTGCTTGGTTCGCTGGCTTGGGGGACAAACCTGAGTTCGGCTTTGATTGTAGCAGCCACTTTTTTTATCTTGTGGTTATTACAATTGGACAATTGGATGTGGATTTCTTGTGCGGTAGTTGTAGGATTGGTTGTGGGTATTGTTATCGGCCGTTCGACGGAATATTATACTTCCCAATCTTACCGGCCTACTCAGAAATTGAGTGAAAGTGGCAAAACGGGTCCTGCCACAGTCATCATTTCGGGTATAGGACTCGGCATGTTGTCCACAGCTATTCCTGTGGTGGCGGTGGTAATCGGTATTATTGCTTCCTATCTGTTGGCTTCCGGTTTTGATTTCAATAATGTGGGAATGGGACTTTACGGCATCGGTATTGCTGCTGTCGGTATGCTTTCTACATTGGGCATTACGCTTGCTACGGATGCTTACGGTCCGATAGCCGACAATGCCGGTGGCAATGCGGAGATGTCCTCTTTGGGTAAGGAGGTGCGTAAACGCACCGATGCGCTCGATTCGTTGGGAAATACAACGGCTGCTACCGGAAAAGGTTTTGCCATTGGCTCGGCTGCTCTTACGGGGCTGGCATTGCTGGCTTCTTATATTGAGGAGATCCGCATTGGGTTGACTCGTCTTGGTAATTTGGTACTTACTTTTCCGAATGGAGACACGATCAGTACGGCCAATGCTACCTTTGTGGATTTTATGAACTATTATGAGGTAAATTTGATGAATCCGAAGGTACTTTCCGGTATGTTTCTCGGTTCGATGATGGCATTCCTGTTCTGTGGTCTGACTATGAATGCAGTCGGACGTGCTGCCGGACATATGGTAGATGAAGTACGCCGCCAGTTCCGTGAAATGAAAGGTATCCTGACTGGGGAAACCGAACCGGACTACGAACGTTGCGTTGCTATTTCTACAAAAGGAGCACAGCGGGAAATGGTAGTGCCTTCTCTGATTGCCATCATTGCTCCAATCCTTACCGGACTGATATTTGGTGTTCCCGGTGTATTGGGACTGTTGATTGGCGGACTGAGTAGTGGTTTTGTGCTTGCTATTTTCATGGCCAATGCCGGTGGAGCATGGGACAATGCGAAGAAGTATGTGGAAGAAGGCAATTTTGGAGGTAAAGGTAGCGAGGTGCACAAGGCTACTGTGGTAGGTGATACGGTAGGGGATCCATTTAAAGATACGTCCGGCCCGAGTCTGAATATCCTGATTAAACTGATGAGCATGGTTGCTATTGTTATGGCAGGATTAACTGTTGCCTGGAGCCTGTTCTGAGAAGGGACATCATTCACCACAGAGTAACATGGAGTTTCATCGAACGAGCTTAAACTATTGATAGCTGGCGATATTCATCCGTGTGGATCTGTGGCGAATGTGAGTTCTGATTTAATGCAAAACGGCTGATGGCATGACGAATGCTTGCCTTCTTCTTCATCTTTTGTTCATTTCCGTTTAATTGATTACATTTGCCGTGTTAAATAAAAGAAACGATGCTCTTACCCTGGTTAAATGAAGAACTGATAGAAGCCGGTTGTGATGAAGCCGGACGCGGTTGTCTGGCAGGTGCGGTTTATGCTGCTGCCGTTATCTTACCGAAAGATTTTGAGAATGAATTGTTGAATGACTCCAAGCAGTTGTCGGAGAAGCAGCGATATGCTTTGCGCGAAGTGATTGAGCGGGATGCGGTTGCCTGGGCCGTCGGCATTGTTTCGCCCGAAGAGATTGATAAGATAAACATCCTGAATGCATCGTTTCTCGCCATGCACCGGGCGGTAGACCGGCTGAAAACCCGTCCTCAGCATCTGCTGATCGATGGAAACCGTTTCAAGAAGTACCCCGACATACCTCATACTACTGTTATAAAGGGAGATGGCAAATATCTTTCGATAGCTGCTGCTTCTATCCTTGCCAAAACTTATCGTGATGACTACATGAACAGGCTGCATCAGGAATTCCCATGTTATGACTGGGAACATAACAAAGGTTATCCTACGAAAAAGCACCGTGCAGCTATTGCCGGGCACGGTACTACTCCGTATCATCGCATGACTTTCAATCTGTTGGGCGACGGACAGTTGGAATTGTTCTCAAAATAGACTTTCCTTAAAACCACTTTATCTTTCTGAAGATCACAAAGGAGAGGGCAGACAGGAATACGGATACCAGGATGATCAGCAGGAAGGCATGCGGCATCTCCTCAAGATGTATGTCTACGTTCATGCCGTAGAAACTGGCTATTAACGTGGGGATCATCAATGTAATGGAAAGACTTGTCATACGTTTCATGATCGCATTCACATTATTGGAGATGATGGATGCAAAGGCGTCCATGGTTCCGGTGAGAATGTCACTGTAGATGTTGACCGTATTGAATGCCTGCTTCAGTTCAATGATCACGTCTTCCACTAACTCTTCATCCAGATAATCGGTATCCTGGAAGATGGTTTTCAACTTGCCGATCATCACTTCATTGCCACGAATGGAAGTATTGAAATAGACCAGTGTCTTCTGTAACTTCATCAATCGCAGCAGATCCTCGTTTCGGATGCTTCGCTCCAGTTCCTTCTCGGCAGCGGTGATGTCTATATTTATCTGTTTCAGATACTTCAGGAACCAGACAGCCGAAGAATAGATCAGTCGGAAAATCAAGTCGAGCTTATTGCGTACTTCGATGCCTTTCCGGCGGGTATGTTCGATGAAATCGGGAATCATATCCGTCTGATGGTAGCACACAGAAACAATGATTTCATTGTTGGTGATGATGCCGATGGGTACGGTGGTATAAGGGATACTGCTTTGAGCGTTCTGGACCGGTATACGCAGTATGGTCAGCAACCAGTTGCCTTCCGTTTCCGTACGCGGACGTTCGTCGGTATCGGCAATGTCATTTAAAAAAGATTCGGGAACTTTCAGGGTTTCGGTCAGGAATTTGAAATCACTGCTGTCCGGGCATACTACATTGACCCAGCTGTTAGGAAGCCATTGTGCTTTTTCCACAAAGCCGGCCTCACAATAAAGATATGTTCTCATCTTATTGCCTCCTTTCGTTTGTTAATGTCCGAGCAGAGGCATTACCGCAGAATGACTCTGTTCGTGTTAGTTAATACTGTTGTACGTTCGCGGGTTTGAATCGTCCATATTCTGTTTTATTTTTAAAGCAGCGCAAAAATAAGGAAATCATTTCAAATCTGCGGCATTTTTTCTTCCTTTTTGTCCGGCGGGGAGATTGCTTAACATAGATTAAACGTGTTCGTAATTAACTTTTTTGTACCTTTGCACCCGAAAAATAGAACGACAATTTAATTTTAGAATATTATGAGTAAGAAAGCCCTTTTAATGATTCTTGATGGTTGGGGATTAGGCGACCACGGGAAAGATGACGTAATCTTCAACACTGCTACTCCTTACTGGGATTATCTGATGGAGACCTATCCTCACTCTCAGTTACAGGCCAGCGGTGAAAACGTAGGTTTGCCCGACGGACAGATGGGTAACTCGGAAGTGGGTCACCTCAATATCGGCGCAGGACGCGTAGTTTATCAGGATTTGGTGAAAATCAACCTCTCTTGTCGTGACAACAGCATCCTGAAGAACCCGGAGATCGTTTCAGCTTTCTCTTACGCAAAAGAAAACGGAAAGAATGTTCATTTTATGGGACTGACTTCGGATGGTGGCGTACATAGCTCTCTGGACCATCTGTTCAAACTTTGCGATATTGCTAAAGAATATAATATTGAGAACACTTTCGTTCATTGCTTTATGGATGGACGTGACACAGACCCGAAGAGCGGTAAAGGCTTTATCGAACAACTGGAAGCGCATTGCGCCAAGTCTGCCGGTAAAGTGGCTTCCATCATTGGCCGTTATTATGCTATGGACCGTGACAAACGCTGGGAACGTGTGAAAGAAGCGTATGACCTGCTGGTAAACGGCATTGGTAAGAAAGCTACCGGCATGGTGCAGGCTATGCAGGAATCTTATGATGAAGGGGTAACAGACGAGTTTATCAAACCGATTGTGAATGCCGGTGTAGACGGTACTATCAAAGAAGGTGACGTGGTGATCTTCTTCAACTACCGTAACGACCGTGCCAAAGAGCTGACTGTAGTTTTGACCCAACAGGATATGCCGGAAGCAGGCATGCACACAATACCGGGATTGCAGTACTACTGTATGACTCCGTACGATGCTTCGTTCAAGGGTGTGCATATCTTGTTCGATAAGGAAAACGTGGCTAATACGTTGGGCGAGTATCTGGCTGCTAACGGAAAGAAACAGCTTCATATTGCCGAAACAGAGAAATATGCTCACGTAACATTCTTCTTTAACGGTGGTCGTGAAACTCCGTATGATAACGAAGACCGCATCCTGGTTCCGTCTCCGAAAGTTGCAACTTACGATTTGAAACCGGAGATGAGTGCCTATGAAGTGAAAGATAAACTGGTGGCTGCCATCAACGAGAATAAATATGACTTTATCGTGGTGAACTATGCCAATGGTGATATGGTAGGTCATACCGGTATTTACGAAGCTATCGAGAAGGCGGTAGTTGCCGTAGACGCATGTGTGAAAGATACCATTGAAGCAGCCAAAGCTCAAGGTTACGAAGCTATCATCATTGCCGATCATGGTAACGCTGACCATGCTTTGAATGAAGACGGTACCCCGAATACGGCTCACTCTTTGAATCCTGTACCTTGTGTATACGTGACAGAGAATAAAGAAGCGAAAGTGGCAGACGGACGTTTGGCAGATGTGGCGCCTACCATCCTGCATATTTTGGATATGGTTCAACCGGCTGAGATGACAGGTTGCAATTTGATTAAATAATTAATAGCTTTTTACTACAATAGCTATCAGCATAAAATGAAGTGTTTTCGGGAGGCTTATACCTCTTGAAGACACTTCTTTTTTATCTAAATGCTTGTTGCTTCATATTTAATGAGTTATCTTTGCTAACCTTACACAAAATATAAAGATGAAACAGCTTATATTGTCAGGGATGTTCGTTGTATGTGGATTGTCCGTATCCCTTGCTTCTGAAAAGTGGGCTGTGGATAGCATAAACTGGCATCGTGCAGAGCAGAAAATGCAAGAGAAGGATTTTCAGGATGCAGCACTGACATATAAGGAATTGATTACGAAAGGAGATTCTTTGTTTGTGGATTATGCCGGCCGGCATGTTGAGGATATGCGTGAACAATATTCCATCGACGAGTTGGATTTACAAAACGGAATGCAGCAAAAGAAAATATGGAAATTGGTGTTTATCACCATTCTATATCTGGTCGTTTTGTTATTCGTAGGACTTCTCTATTTGAGGAGAGCGGAGAGAAAACTTCTATTTTCCAGAGAAGAGTTGCAAAAGGCAAAAAGGCTGGCCGAAGAGTCTGTCCGTAATAAGAGCGTATTTCTTTCCAATATGAGCCATGAGATAAAAACTCCCTTAAATGCGTTGGCAGGTTTCTCTGAAATTTTGATTACTCCGGGAATTGACGATGAAGTTCGTGCGCAGTGTAATGATGTGATTAGGTTAAACTCCGATTTATTGTTGCATTTGGTAAATGACGTAGTCGATGTTTCGTGTCTGGATGTGGCAAATATGAGATTCTCCGTGGTTCCGCATGAAGTGGTGGCTTTATGCCGGAATGTGGTGGAGATGCTGAGAAATATCAAACAGACTTCTGCGGAGATGATTTTTGAGACAGAATTGTCTGCTTTGGAAATGGAAACTGATCCGTGCAGGCTCCAGCAAGTATTGATCAACCTACTGGTCAATGCCACAAAATTTACGAAGGAGGGATATATCACATTGACACTGCGGATAAATGAAGTCGGGGTACCTGAGTTTATGGTAACGGATACCGGGTGTGGAATTCCCCTTGAAAATCAAGAGGCTGTATTCGGTCGGTTCGAAAAACTCAATGAAGGCATCCAGGGTACAGGGCTGGGGCTGTCTATCTGTAAGCTGATCATTAATCGTATGGGAGGAGACATCCGGGTTGACTCCACTTATAGCAAAGGGGCCCGTTTTATTTTTACTCACCCTTTGAAACAGGAGGAAAACCGATGAAGAGACTGGTTGTTCTATTGTTTGGTTTGGTCGGTGCCGCCTTGTTTATGTCGGCTGCCAATTCGGGTGATCGTGTACTGCGTGACAGTATCTTTCATGTCTATCGGTCGATGCCTGCCGACACCACTCGGACCGTTTTTGCGAAAGAGGCTGCAATGGGACACGTTAAAGAAAGCTGGGCGTTGGAGTTACTGGATTCGGCATTGGTGTTTGCCCGGGAGATAAAAGATGTGGAGGGTGAGTTGGAACTCCAATACGGGATTTTTCGTTACTATACGTTCAGGATGGACGGTGAGAATATGGAAAAGACGTGTGCCACCCTGAGGGAAGCGTGTTATCGTTATAAGAAATTTGACAACTATTTTCTGGCTTTGCATTATGTGCTCCAGTTGAAGGGATCGGAGGGGGACACGGAGTATGCCATTCTTGAATCGAGAAAGATGCGTGAAGAAGCTGTGCGTTTGCATGTCGACCGTGGAGTGTTTTTGTCATATATCACGGAGGGAAAGTCGTATGTTTTCGCGCGAAATACGGAAAAAGCAATCGAACAGTATCTGAAGGCACTTGAGATTGAAGGAACGACTTTCGGGGACAAACTCATGGTACATGGATATCTGGCGAGTTCCTATTACCTGAAAGATAAATATAAGGAGGCTCTTGGAGAATTGAAAGCACAACGGCAATTGATTGACGGAGTAATTAAGAAAAAGCCGTCTATGCTTGGAGTGTACAGATCTACTCTGTTGACCATCGAGTTGATGTATTGCAAGATTTATCTGGGCATGGTCGACGCAGATCCTTTGTGGATACATCTCAATGAAGCTGCCAAATTTTATGATGATGACTGTTTTTCGGCTACAGCAGTCAATTATCACTTTTCTTGGGCGGGATATTATTATTTAAGACAGGACTGGGAACGATGTTTCCCTGAATTTGAACGTACATTGGCTGCTTTTAAGGGTACTCAGCCTATGTATGAGATCGAGATTCGGAGAATAATGGGAGATGCCTATGTGGATGCCGGCCGATATGAAGAGGCTGCCCGGACTTATAAAACAGCGGCTGTGATGTGCGATTCTGTAAATAAAGCTACTTTGCGGATGAATGAAGAGACGGTGGAGGCCAACTATCGTATCCGGAAAGCTTTGCTTGACAAAGAATTGGGAGAGAAGCGCTTTTTGCAAGTGGCGGTAGTAGGATTGTCTCTGTTTGTTGTTTTGTTGGTGTGGGGAGTGATACGCTTGATCCGGATTCGGGGAGAGTTGGTGAAATCTCAGAAGGAAATGGCGGAATCGTATGCCGTGGTCGTAGCAACCGATAAGATGAAAGAGGTTTTTTTGCGGAACATTACAGATGAAATACGGGTTCCTCTGGATACTGTGGTGGAATTGTCTGACCGCCTGTGCCGGGAGACGAATTTGAAACAGGAAAAACAGCAGGAGTATTCTGCAACAATCAAGAAGTGTGCTTCAAAACTGATTGGCCTGATATTCAATGTGCTGGACCTTGCCCGATTAGAATCGGGAATGATGAAGTTTGTGGTAGAGGAGTATGATGTGGTTCAGTTATGTACCGATGCCAGGCTGATGGTGGAGATGCAAACCGAAAATAGAACGAAAGTTGATTTCCACACGGAACCGGATATGCTGCTGATCGATGTGGATACCAACCGGTTTATGAAAATGCTTGCTTCTGTGCTAAAATATCCCGAAGAAAGTGAGGGGCTTTTCAGGGTGAAATTCATCTTGTCCCGCCCAAGCGAGGATTGTTTGCAAATTAAAGTTGTAAACAGCCCCATTTTTATGACTGCCGAAAGTGAAAAGGAGTTTGATGTTTTGCATACCATCAATCGGCTGTACTTAGAATCTTTCCAAGGTAGCTATCAGTTACTCGAAGAGAGTGGTGAGCGGATGATTATCATTACATATCCTGTGTCATGATTGCAGATGATTCGTATCCGGCATGAGAAAGCGTAATTGTTTTTGTCTTTTAGGATACGTTTTATCTTCTTGTTATGCAAATTCCCGGCGAAAACGATCTGTCGAACCATATATTTCTGTAACTTTGTCTTTAATAAACGTAGTGATAATAGATGATCTGTTATGCAATTAGCCACTATAAGATTATAAATTTTATCGCTAATTATTTGTTTGTCAATATTCTAATTTACATGATAATCTATCAAACTCAGGTGGCTTTACTATCAGATCTGAATATCTCTTTAAGAGTATGAAAAACTTGAGAGATTCCTTCTATTTACACTTAGGTAACTTGTATAATATAAACCGATAATTATGATTCAAATAGACAACGTTGTTGTGAGCCTGGATGTGCTTCGCGAGAAGTTTGTGTGCAACTTGGATGCCTGTAAAGGTGAGTGTTGCATTGAAGGTGATGCCGGGGCTCCGGTAGAACCGGAAGAGGTGGAGAAATTGGAAGAGGTGCTTCCGGTTGTTTGGGATGAACTGTCGCCCGAAGCTCGTGCGGTAATAGATAAGCAAGGCGTGGTATATACCGATCGGGACGGTGATCTGGTGACCTCCATTGTGAATGGCAAAGACTGTGTATTTACTTGTTACGATGAAAAGGGGTATTGCTATTGCGCCATCGAGAAAGCATATCGGGGAGGAAAAACAGACTTTTATAAACCGGTGTCTTGCCATCTGTATCCTATACGGGTAGGCAATTACGGACCTTATCAGGCAGTGAATTATCATCGTTGGGATGTATGTAAGGCTGCTGTATTGTTGGGTAAAAAGGAGAATGTCCCGGTCTATCGCTTCCTGAAGGAACCGTTGATTCGTAAATTCGGTAAGGAGTGGTATGATGAACTGGAGATTGCGGTAAAAGAATTGCAGGATAGAGGGATGATATGAACAGACAGGTAAAGAAAACACTTAAGATCAGCGGCATCACGTTGGGGACAGTTCTTTTGGTGCTGCTTGTTGCCATTGCTTTTGTGATTAATTTCATCGTAACTCCGAAGAAGCTGACTCCGGTGGTGCTGGATGCTGCCAATCAGACTCTGAATGCACATCTGGATATGGAGAGCGTAGAGTTGACTTTCTTTTCAACTTTCCCACAGTTCGGATTGAAGGTGAAGAACGGCAGTTTGGTGTCTAAAGCCTTGAATGATAGTAGCTGGTGCAAGACCGATTCGTTACTGTCTTTCAAGGAATGTGTGCTGACCGTCAACCCGATAGCATATTTGACGGAAAATCGCATTGTTGTTCACAATCTTTCGTTGGAAGAGGTAGCTGTATATGCCTACCGGAATAAAGCCGGGAAAGCCAATTGGGAGGTAACCCGTGCGTCGGCCGATACGATACCGGCCGATACTGCATCGACCGATTTTAATAGTGAGATTGATATCCGGAATATAGAACTCAAACATGCCAATCTTGTTTTCGATGATCGGAATACGGATATTTACTCACGCATCGATGATGCCAATCTGAAGTTGAGGCTTTCGCTGACAAAGGGTATTTCTACTTTAGGGTTGAAATTTGACAACAAGAATATTCTTTTCTGGCAGCAGGGAGAACTGTTGGTCAATAAGATAGCTACTTCTTTACGGACAGATATTATGGTGGACAGGCAGACCGCCGTCTGGAAACTGAAGGATACGGAACTCGATGTGAATGGTATCCGGCTGGATGTAAACGGAGCTTTCCGGCGGGATACCGTGGCGAAGACAATCGGTATGGATCTGGAATATGGTTTGCATGCCCCTTCGATGGAGACGGTGTTGCGGATGATTCCGAAATCGTATGTGAAGGACAGTAAAGTCTCGGCTAAAGGTGAAGTTACCGTTAGCGGTAGGGTGAGGGGTGTGTATGGTGACAAAAAGTTGCCTGCCGTTTCACTCAAGATCGGTATCAAAGAGGCTTCGGCACAATATAAGGGTTTACCATACGGTATTGATGAGGTAACGGCAGATTTTGATGCGTATGTCGACTTGATGCGTCATCAGCCTTCGTATCTAAACCTGAAAATATTCCATTTTAAAGGGGCACATACTGAAGTTTTGGCGGATGCGAAGGTAGACGATTTGCTGGATGATCCGTTGATTACTTTCCATACCAAGTCGACTGTCGACCTGGATGCACTGGCTAAAACCTTTCCATTGCAGGAAAGCGTGACAATCACGGGAAAACTGGATGCGGATATGGGGATGAAGTGCCGCCTTTCTGCTTTGAAGAAGCAGGATATCGGGCGCATGAAGTTGGGAGGCAAACTTGAATTGAAAGATTTTGAATTGAAGGATACTGCCAAGGATTTCGATTTTCTAGGTAATGCTACTTTCCGTTTCCGTGATAACGAAACCTTGCAGGCGCAGATGGATGTCCGTAAACTGGTGTTGAGAAGCCGTTTTCTCTCTTCTGACATCGAACGGTTGGTTGCCAATGTTTCTTCGACTAATCCGCAGGATACCAACCGCATTGTCTCTTTGCAGTGCGATATGGAGGTCAGTAAGCTCCGTGCTTCGATGGGCGATTCTATAAAGTTATACAGTGCCCGTGCAAAAGCACAAGCTGCACTGGGGCCTCAGGAGGTGGATGTAACGAAGCCGGCGATTGATTTTTCACTTCGTGCCGATTCGCTTTTCTTCAGTGCGGCAGGAACTCGCATGGCTATGAATGTGGCGGGCATCAAGATGAAGGCTGATAAGCTGAATGACTCCCTGTGGATGCCTAAAGGGATTGTTGGGTTCAATCGCTTACGCTTCCGTACGCCGGAATTCGGCTTGCCTATTCGCATGTCAAAAACAGCGGTGACGGTGGATGGCCCGAAGATTACTTTAAAGAATGCTTCTGTCCGTATCGGACGCTCCAATATGACGGCTACAGGCGATATGATGGGTGTTTACAGGGCAATGACGAAAGGAGAGAAGTTGACGGCACATTTGTCTCTTACGTCTGATCTGATCGATTGTAATCAGTTGATTAATTCTCTTTCTTTCCCCGAGGATACTACGGAAGTGCTTACCGACAGCGTACCTTCGGAGATGAAATTGTTTGTGATTCCCCGAAATATAGATTTTGAATTGCAAACAGATCTGAAGAAGGTCATTTTTGAGAAAATGCTGTTTGAGAATGTACATGGAGCGGTAGATATTAAGAATCAGGCCATACATCTGGAAGATCTTTCAATGCGTGCTCTCGATGCCGATATGAAGGCTGTGATGGTCTATAAGGCCGGTAGTCCCCGTGGCGGATATGCCGGTTTTGATTTTAAGATCCGAAACATCAATATTGCGAAGCTGGTCGACTTTGTTCCTGCACTCGATACGATAGTGCCTATGCTTCGTTCTTTCAAGGGACGGGTTATGTTTGATGTTGCTGCCGATGCCCGTTTGGATTCGGCAATGAATGTCCGTATCCCCACTTTGCGTTCGGCCATTCACATCAAAGGAGACAGCCTGGTCCTGATGGATGGTGAAACCTTTGCTGAGATCTCAAAGATGTTGATGTTTAAGAATAAAAAAGAGAATGTATTCGATAGTATCTCTGTCAATGTGACGGTACACGACGGTAATGTGACCGTCTATCCTTTCCTGGTAGAGATAGACCGTTATAAAGCTGCTGTTGGAGGTGAGCAAGGATTAGATATGAACTTTAACTATCACATCTCCATCTTGAAGTCTCCGTTGCCGTTTAAAGCGGGAGTGAATATTTCGGGCAATCTGGACAAAATGAAGTTCCGTATAGGTAAGGCCAAATATAAGGATGCGGTTACCCCTGCTGCGGTACATCGGGTGGATAGTACCCGCATGAATATGGGCAATGAGATTGTTAATCGTTTCCGACGAGTAGTATTGGGACGACAACCTCGATAAGCCCGGGAGGAATTCAAAGAAAAGCGCCGGTCCGAAGGATTTTCCTTCAGCGCCGGCGCTTCTTCGTTGTAAGATGTGAGGTTGGTGTTTATATTACGAATTATGCATCGATATTTGCATACGTTGCATTCTCTTCAATGAACTCGCGGCGTGGACCTACGTCTTCACCCATCAACATGGAGAAGATATAGTCGGCTTCTGCTGCGTTGTCAATATTAACCTGTTTTAGCATACGGTTTTCCGGATCCATAGTCGTTTCCCACAACTGCTGGGCATTCATCTCACCCAAACCTTTGTAGCGCTGTGTATGGATTGCGTTTTCCGAACCGCCACCATAAGTGTCGATAAACTTCTGGCGTTGCGCATCTGTCCAGCAATACTCTTCTATTTTTCCCTTTTTGCAAAGGTAGAGCGGGGGAGTGGCAATGTACAGATAGCCATTCTGGATGATCTGTGGCATATAGCGGAAGAAGAAAGTCATGATCAGTGTGTCGATGTGTGATCCATCGACGTCGGCATCGGTCATGATAATGATTTTATGATAGCGCAGCTTATCGATATTGGCAGCTTTGCTGTCTTCTTCCGTTCCGATAGTGACACCCAGTGCCGTGTATATATTGCGTATTTCTTCGCTTTCAAGCGCTTTGTGATACATGGCTTTCTCTACGTTCAGAATCTTACCGCGTAGTGGAAGAATAGCCTGAAACGCACGGTTACGGCCTTGCTTAGCTGTACCGCCGGCAGAGTCTCCCTCGACGAGGAATAACTCACACTTCTGCGGGTCTTTGTCCGAGCAGTCGGCCAGTTTACCCGGAAGACCGCCACCTGACATAGGAGATTTACGCTGTACCATCTCACGCGCTTTGCGGGCGGCGTGGCGTGCAGTAGCAGCCAAAATCACTTTGTCTACAATTGCTTTAGCCTCTTTCGGGTGTTCTTCCAGATAATAGTTTAGTACTTCGCCTACCGCCTGATCGACAGCACCCATTACTTCGTTGTTTCCCAACTTAGTTTTAGTCTGTCCTTCAAATTGGGGTTCAGCTACTTTTACAGAGATCACAGCTGTCAGACCTTCACGGAAGTCATCGCCGGAGATTTCTACTTTAACTTTCTCCAGCATTTTGCTGTCTTCTGCATATTTCTTCAGTGTACGGGTCAGGGCGCGGCGGAAACCTGCCAGATGCGTACCACCTTCTATAGTATTAATGTTATTGACGTACGAATGGATATTTTCTGAAAATCCGGTATTGTACATGATAGCCACCTCGATGGGGATGTTTTGTTTCTCTGTGTTTAGATAAATCACATCGTTAATCAAGTGTTCGCGTGACGATTCGATGAAACGTACAAATTCTCTTAAACCCTCTTCCGAATAGAAAGTTTCGTGTTTGAAACTGCCGTCCTCATTCACTACGCGACGATCTGTCAGCGAGATGCGCAGACCGGCATTCAGATAAGCCAATTCACGTAAACGTGAAGCCAGAATCTTATAATCATAAATGGTTTTGGTAAAGATACTGTCATCGGGCCAGAATTGCTGTTTGGTTCCTGTGTGGTCCGCTATTCCTACTTCTTTAACGGGATAAAGCGGTTTACCGATTTCATATTCCTGCTGATAGATTTTACCGTTGCGGAATACCTGGGTAGTCATGTGTGTAGACAATGCATTCACACAGGACATACCTACACCGTGAAGACCTCCGGATACTTTGTACGAACCTTTATCGAACTTACCTCCGGCATGCAGTACGGTCATGGCAACTTCGAGGGCAGATTTCTGCTCTTTTTCGTGGAAATCTACCGGAATACCACGTCCATTATCCTGTACGGTGATAGAGTTGTCTTCGTTGATAGTTACTTCGATATGGTCGCAATAACCGGCCAATGCTTCGTCGATAGAGTTGTCGACAATTTCATATACCAAGTGATGAAGTCCCTTTACGCTGATGTCACCAATGTACATCGCAGGGCGTTTTCTAACTGCTTCAAGTCCTT
>OJNW01000874.1_pt1 | contig 17167 bp, 15 predicted proteins | sample 1597951 | NCBI WGS metagenome assembly OJNW01 (sample SAMN01915212, study PRJEB22387) | human gut metagenome | isolation source: stool | host: Homo sapiens | place: USA | reverse complement strand
TAAGAAATAAGAATTCTTGAATATCTATGAATGTTACTATCATCTAGAGATAAAAAATAAACTAAATAATCGCTAGAATAGTCTAAATGCCGATTTTCCTTTAACAACATAAAATATATTTTTGACACAAAGTCTAAATCACCTTTAAATAATTCATTCAATTTTTCTAACGAATATGTTCTAATATCAAATAGACTCGATAAATAAGATCCAATAATTAGTGGATTAGAACCATAATTTAAAACAAAATATAAACATATTTTTCTATATATATCAGGCTCAATGCTTAGAAATTTATCCAACACCTTTATGTTTCTATACTTAGCAACTTTTTCAACATTCGCGACATCATCTTTCAAAAAAATTATAAACTCATTCAACATATTTTCGTTCACTTTTTCTTCTGGAAATGTATCAAAGAAAATATAACACCAATACATCTTTTGAGGAAATTGAGCTTTTTTAATGGACTCAAGTAATTGTGATGAATCAGTTTCCCTATTCAACACATGTAATATTTTTGTAGGATGAACATCTAAATTAGGACCACATCTCATAAACTCATCTAAGAATACTTTTAATTTTTCTACATCAAACTGATCAACGATAAGATTAATTCCTTCGTTAATATAATAATCATTCCGATTTTTGGTTAAATCAGTAAATAAGTGATTTGCTGTTTGTACAAAATTTTTAATTTTTGATGTGGAAAGACTTTTTCCATATTGTATTATCGTTTCTTTTCTAGTTTCATCATATTCTTCATATTCCATATTTGAATTATGATAATTGAATGCAAGTAATTGATGCAGTTCCCATAAATCTCCGTGCAACATTGAGTCCCATTTTTCATCAATTGAAAGACTAAGTTTATTTAAGTTATTAGACAAACAATTAATTAATTCTAAAAAACCAATATCATCACAACATATCTCTGAGAGCAACTTTTTAACATATTCAAGATCTCCCTTTACTAATTCAATATCGACATCTCCATAAAGGCGGTTTGCGTAATCATATAAAAAATTCATAACCCTCTTTTTTAATAATGTATCACTTGCTAAAATCAACATTATATTCCAACAAATTTTGCGATACTCTTTCAATGCTTCAGAATATGTGATATTGCAATTGTAAAATTTTATTGTATTGTTTCTGCCCATTTCAATTGGTTGAAAATTAAAGCCTAACGAATATGAAGCCCATTTCAAGCCAACTATCATTGCGATTTGATTCCCATTTTCAATAGCACTTGCTAAATAATTAGATATTACTACTTGTGTACAATAATCAAAATTAGCAGATTTTATATCAACTCCATAATTGTTTTCAAGCCATGAACAACCACATTTAAGAAACGCTTCACTTTTTGTGCAATATTCTAAAAGCAGATCCATTACATAATTTAAATAGTTACTGTTATGATATCCAGTCAAAAAATTTAAAACATCTCTATCCGATGATCCTTCGTTAATTTTGAAATCAACACTAAGAGGATTGAAATTTCCCTCCTTTAAATTTTGAAGTTTATTTTGCACAAAAAGAAATGATTCTTCTGGATCAAACACATGAAAATCATCAACAAAATGTTCATAATCTGAATTCGAATTATCTTTAAAATATTTCCATACTATTAAAATTTCCTTTTTAAAATAATCATAAACTTTATCAGAAGAAAATATATTGAAAATAGTATTTAATGATTTAGTAATATGCCTGCGATAATTTGTATACCCAAATTTAATAACATCCGAAAACGCAACTAGCTTTCTCTCAAAGAAAACATAATATAACATGTAATTTGACAAGCATTGATCAGAGAAAATTGCAATTTTCTCCAATTTAATTTCAACAACCTCTAAGGAAGATAGTTCCTTTATCTTTTTTTTAAACATATCTTGCGTCATTCCATACAAACCAATAATCTCATTTAACGCCGATAGTTCATTGAGATTAACGGATTTTACAATTGCTAATAAACCTGCTGTAAAGCATAATTTATCATCTTTTCCTAAGGATCCATTTACATACTTACTATAGTACGTATCGTATAATTGAGATACATCTCTAATGGCATTTAAATTTTGTTTTTCAAATGCTAATCTTCCCGCCATATAAGCTATTCTAGGATTTCCTTCAGCAATTCTAATTATCTGATCAATATAACGTTCATTAAGAATATGAAGATTCTCGTTTAAAAAGCCTTTTATTTCATCATCAGAGAACGTACCTATCTCTACAATTTTTGGCAAAGTATACTTCTTAACTTCAACAATAACATCCCCTTTAACATAATCACGAACCGTCATGATAATCTTTACGTTATATCCCGTTTTCTTCTTAGTTATATAATCTAAAATTAAATTCAATTGATCAACTTCATTAGCATCATCAACAAAGAATAAATAATCCCCATGATTTTCCGTTGTAAAAACTACATCATTATATAAATCTAATTTATTATCTTTTACACAACGTAATGACAAATTGTGATCAGATGAGAAATGTTTAATTGATTCTAAAACCAGTCTTGTTTTACCTACTCCTGCTTTTCCAGTTACGATGACAACTTTGGCTTCATTTAAAAGCGATTCTATATTTTTCTTTTCTTTTTCTCTGTATTGAAATACTGTATTTAATGGAGCAGACATACCATTTTGATCATATTTTTCTACAAATTCATCATAAGAAAATATTTGATTTGTATCTAATGGTAAATTTAAATAGTCATTTGATAAAGAACGATATTTATTATGAACAAGATTAGCAATCTCATCTACACCCCATATCTGAAGTGATATACCTTTTGATTTATAATCCTCATATAGTTTATTTTCGTCCCCTGCTTTTAAATTAGATGATGTATGACAGCATATGATTTCGTCAATATTTTTAGGATCTAGTCCAGTTTGTGTAACATCTAAACAAGCTTCAATATCTTCTTTTAACTTATCATATATATTCCCTTGACGAATTGTATATGCAATAAACACATACTTCCCATTATCTTTTCTAAAATATGTATCAGGTTGTCCTTTTGTTGTATTGCCTGTGCCAGCTTGCATACCTAAACCATGTACTTTCCCATAACCTTCTTTTGAAATTAATACATCGCAAAATTCTTGAAATTGAGCAGGACTTAATTCTTTAATTCTTTTTTTTACATCTGTAATTGTTGCCATTTAGAGTCTCCCTTATATGAATATATATAACTATTATATATCTTTTTTTATTATTCATGTGTATCGCCGTCTTTAATAACTTTTTATGAAAACTAATTCTTCATTCCAAATATAAAAAAGAACAAGGCTATCCCTTGTTCATCATTAAGTTTAGACAGAAGTATTCAAAACCATCATCCTTATCGATCTTACCCATTTTCATTTGTTGATCAAAGTCAGCAAGTAAAGATAGATTATAAAGTAAGGTTTCACTTGAAAATCGCATGGCCTTTTGCATATTGAGTTTAACCCTGTATGGATTTGCCTTTAACTCTTGGGCAATTGTAGCTTGTGCCTTTCCTTCATCCATTAATACGCGTACTTGAAATAGAAAACGAATTTGACTAGCCAAAAGAGCAACTATAGCTACTGGCTGCATATTCAGCTTTCTAAAATTACGATAGTAAGCTAATAATAAGATTCCATTTTGGCTAAAGAAGGCGTCTACCATTTTAAAGATATCATTTGTAGGTTCTACGACAAGTAAATTTTTTACATCTTCAAGCGTAGGATTTTTTGAATAGATTGAAATCTTTTCTATTTCATTTTGAATACACATGGGATCTAATCCCATTCTTGATGCCATCCAATCTAATGTTTTAAAATCCACCTTGACACCAAACTCTTTAAGTTTATCTTGCACATAGAACTTTTGGGACTTGTCATCCAAAGCTAAACAAGAATATAACGTCGCACAATTGCTGATTTCCTTAACCTTTTTCTTTCTTGTATCCAATTTATCACTTGGACAAATTAGAACTAAAATCATTTCGGTATCTTTTCTTAAAAGAAAAGGATCCACTTCATAATTTGTCGTATTCTTACTCGATAAAAAGGTGCAATTATTGACAATAATCATCTTGTCATCATCAAAAATCGAATAGGCGTCTAAATCTTGTAAGACATTTGAAATCTCATCCGTTTGTGCATCATATACATTCACATTTTCTTGAATAGAATGTCTTTTTTTAATGGCATCTAACTTCATTGAAACCATGCTTTTGTCTTTTCCATATAAAATATAAATCATGCTCTTATTATACCAAACAATCCATCGTTTGTGACAACAAAAGCAAAGTGATGCAAAGAATAAATCGCAACACTACCATTTGTACTTGTACAAAAAGTATGAATATTTAAACGATCTAACGTCTTTAATGTTTCCGTACTAGGATGATCATACTTATTCTTATAGCCTGCACTAATTAGGGCAATCTTACAATCTAAAGAATCCAAAAAAGCTGCGTCTGAACTTGTATTTGAACCATGATGTCCTACTTTGATCACATCCGCTTTTAAATCATATGCGTCCATCAATTGTTTTTCTATTTCTTTACTCGCATCACCCATAAAAAGATAATTTAAATGATCATATGTAAAATAAGAGATTATACTTGAATCATTTTCATCTTTCGCCTTCCTTTCTTGAAGAAGTAAATAGAATGGATACTTCACATTTACCTTACCTTTCGAATCCTTGATCACCTTTTTAATTTTAACCTTTTCTTTTAAACGATCATAACCACCACTATGATCGAAGTCATCATGTGTTAAAATCAAAGTATCGATTGTATGAATATTCTTGTTTTCTAAAAAAGGAAAAATGATACGTTCTACATTATCTCGATATAGGCTTTGACCACAATCAATCATTACTACACTTTTATAAAAAGGTTCTACAATGACACTACAATCGCCCTGTCCTATATTTAATGTATAAACTTGAAAGAATGGATTACAAAATACTTCTAGAAACGGAAGGAGGAAAAGGATCATATATTTCCATTTAAAATGTTTAAGACATTGTATATAAACAACAATAAAGGCCAAAATAAATACATATTGTGGAGCATAATGAATCGTTAGAGATGGAATTTTTAATGTCACAAAATCCGGAATAAACATTCCCAACAAGAATACACATCCATAAAACTTTCGAAGTAGATTAAACAACAAGAACGAAACAATATCGACTTTCTTAAAGTAAATGAATAAGACGCTTATTAAAACCATCTTTTGTACGATCCACTTATAATCCGTACAAAAATAAGATACGAGCTGTAAAAGAATGGGTAGCACAAACGATATAGATAGTACTTGTGTTGGATACAGGATTGAAAAGAATAGAATGGTAAATCCAATTTGATCGGATTTAGATTTAAAAAATAAGTAAGATATTTGATACAGAATAAATCTTGTCAATGAAAGTGTAAACACAAAGAAAGAACCAAAGAGTATGCTCAAAATCAATAAACTTATGCGAATCTTTTTATCTTCATACTTTCTTTTTAATAGATTAAACACGATAAAATAAGCACTAATATATCCATAACCTAACATGGTATAGATTTCATCAATCGTATCTTCATGAATTCCATAATATAAAGATAATAATACTTTTGAATTCTTTTGACTCGATATATAGGCATATAGTTTGGATTTTAATGAAGTGGATTTCTTTATGAGTCTTACATCTCTTGTTTTATAGAATACATTTTTTGACGCATTATACTTTGTAAAACTAAAGAGTGTAAAATTGTCATCGGTATGAATCGGTTCTAAAGAATCGACTTGAATCTGATCGTTAAAATTTAAATCCAAATCACTCTGTACAAGCACCCTTGTCCTTTGATTTTTTGCGACATAATAACTTTGTTTGATTTCGGATATAGTATAAATTCCTTTTTCAGCCTCTTTACAAGGCTTGACTAAAACAATAGAGAATAAAGAGAGTGTCATAAATACAATCAGAATTCTTTTACTATGAAATCTCTCATTTAAATACAACAAGAAACAAAAGCTAAAACAAAATATACAAAGAGGATCTTTTAGAATAATACAAGCCAAAAAGCCAAGACTTACAATCAACATCATAGGCAGATCTTATCCTTGATCTTATTAAATAAAGCTTCGCCAACGCCTTTTACACCTTTAATTTGTTCTAAAGTTTGAAATGTGTTTTCTTGCCGATAGTCTATGATTCTTTGCGCAATGCTTGGACCAATGCCAGGAAGCGTTTGAAGCTCTTCTGAAGTTGCACTATTTAAAGATATAAGTTTGATTTCTTTGATTTCTGGAATGATGACAACATCTTTATCTTGAAGAATATGCGTAAAACTTATACTTGAAGTATCTGCATTCTCTAATAAAGGACCACTCATTTTAATAAGTTTTGAAATAGAACTATTTCGTTTGAGTGTATAGACACCTGGATTTTGAATGGCCCCTTTAATTTCAACTTCCATCAATGTGGGTTTTGTTTCTTTTAAAGTAATTGGAGTATATCGGTTAAAGCATGTAAAGACAAAGAAAATGACTGCACAAAAAAAGAGAAGAGTTCGTTTCATAAATATCACCCTTCTCTTATACATTATTTTTTGATGTTTTTTTATTTTATTTCTAAAATTTTTACATCATAAGGTTCTTCAACACGTTTTACAGTACAAACATCCCCTACTTTGTGATCCATAATCACTTCAGCAAGTGGAGTTGTGTTTGAAAGCTTACCATTGAATGGATCCGCTTCAATTGTACCAACGATATTAAATGTTACTTCTTGATTGTCTGATAAATCTAAGATCTTTACAGTCGATCCCAATTTTACAACCGTCTTTTTCTTTTTATCTTCTACATCTGCAGATTCAGTAATGATTTCGGCATTTTTGATCATTGCCTCTAATTCACGAATACGACCTTCAACTTGCGCCTGGTGTTCTCTTGCAGCATCGTAGTCCGCATTTTCGGACAAGTCACCTTGTGCACGAGCTTCTTGTAACTCAACGATAACTTCTTGACGTACTTTATGAACTAGGTTTTCATGTTCATTGACTAAATCATTATAACCTTCTTGGGTAACGTAAAATTTTTCATTTGCCATGTGGTATCACTCCTTGTATTTAGCACAAAAAATTATAGCATAATCCTTGAATTATGCAAAACATTGTTACAGATTTAATCCTAATTCTTCGCAAATCTGTTGATGTTCTTCATATGTTTTTGAATAATGGACTTTACCATCCAACTTATTGTAAATATCGGCCGCAAAGAATAGATAATCTGTCTTTTTAGGTGCAAGCACAGCCTTGATTGCGTCATCACCCGGATTTAAGATCGGCCCAATTGGCAAACCTTCATGTAGATACGTATTGTATGGTGAATCGATTTCTGGATTGGTTTCACAATCTTTAGGATCTTTAAAATCATCATATAATGCATAACATACTGTAACACTCGATTGAAGTTTTATGCTTTGTTCTAAACGATTATGGAAAATACCTGCGATCATTTTCATATCTTCTTTTGAACTTGCCTCAAATTGAACCACACTTGCCAAACTGATGACTTGTTGCACAGAATAATGACTCTTTGAGAACAATTCCTTGTTCTCTTTATACATCACTTCAAAGCGGTCTAGCATAATCCGAGTGATTTCATCAATGGAATCCTCTTTTCCTAAGTAATACGTATCTGGGAATAAATACCCTTCTAGTTTTACTTTGTAGTTGGAATTGTTTAAATCATCCACATTGATAAATGAATAATCTTTCGCTAGTTTTTGAATATATGAAATATCATTCCACTGATTTAAGATTTCTTCAGGCGAAAACTTTCCATCATATAAATTGGATATTTCAGCCGCTATTTCTTTTGCCCATTTTCCTTCCGGTACCTTTAATATCAACGCATCCTTCTTAAGTTTTGTACTATCTTGAATATACGATAATATTTCTTTTACACTCATACCATCATTCAACTCAAATGTTCCGGCCACAAAATTTGTATTGTGACTTGCCTTGGCATACAACTTTGTCACTGTCGCATTTGAAATCAAATTTTCATTTTCTAAATTTTCTACAACCTGATCAAGCGTATCTCCGCTTTCAATTGTGAATACTATATTCTTATCCCCATTGCCCGTACTTGACAAGTCTTTTTTAACCACAAAAACACCTGCAAGACCAGCGATAATTAAAATACATACAACGACTAATAAAACAACTCTTACAGAATTGACTTTACGCCTAGTCGGCATTTTCCTCGTCCTCAACAAATGTGTTGATTACTTCTTCAACCATATCCCATTCTGCTTCACTTTCGATTGGAATCAATTGACCCTTGTCATCATAACGAGAGGCATATACTTCACCTTCATCTAAATCTGGATCTTGGAAAACAACATATTGACATCCCGTTTCATCACTATCAAAAGTAAATAGAATTGTCATCTTTTTTTCGTTTCCATTTTCATCTTTAACATATAAACAATTTGAATCTAACATACATTACTTCCTTTCAAAAATAAAGGAGGACATTAAAATCCCCCGTTTTGTCTGTCCAAAAAACTCTGTAAAATTTGAACCGCAGCCATTTGATCAATTACTTTTTTACGTTTCTTTCTAGAAACATCCCCCTGAAGTAAAATTTTCTCAGCTGCAACTGTTGTAAGTCGCTCATCCCATAGATGAACTTTAATTCCAGAAGATTCTAATTTCTTGGCAAATTCACAAGATATTTCACCACGAATTCCGATATCTCCATTCATGTGCTTCGGTAAGCCTAAAACTACTTCTTTTACTTTATTTTCCTGAAGCAATTTCAAAACTTCTTCCAAACAAGCATCATAATCATCCGATTCAAAACGCACAGTCGTTAAAGCACGACACGTAATATGAAGCGCATCACAAATCGATACACCACACGTTTTCGAACCAAGATCTAAACCAATGATACGATCCATTATTTATCCAAATATGCACGTACTAATTCTTCAATGATTTCATAACGTTCGATCTTTTGGATCAAGTTACGAGCATTCTTGTGAGAAGAAATATACGCAGGATCATTACTGATCAAGTAACCAGCAATTTGATTTTCTGAATTATAACCACGTTCTTCCAAAGCATCACTTACTTCACGAAGAATCATCTTGATATTCTCACGACGAATCTCTTCTGTAGTAAATGTCATTGTTTCGGTAATGTCTTTCATAATTTCACACTCCTTAACACATTTTTATTATATATGAATCCTAACCAAAAAGAAAGCGATTTAGTAGAAAATGGGATGTTAAACACCCCATATACAGTAAAAGTAATCACTTTTTTGTTGAATATCCTCTAAGATAAAGATCCATTTCGAACAAGTAGAAAGGTTATGTTGCCTATTTTTTACTTCAACAATCGTTTCAATTTGGATTTGAAGCATTCTTCTTTCAAAATCCTCATATGACTTATTAAGTACATCCAATCCAAAGATTTCATACATCGCTGCATATTCATCATCTTTGACTCGATTTAAATCTACAATGATCTTACGCATCACTAAGCCTCTTCAAATTGCGCATTGTATAACTTCGTATAGAAACCATTACGCTTCATCAATTCATCATGATTTCCGACTTCTACAATGTCACCATGATCCATCACAATAATATTATCCGCATCACGAATCGTGGATAAACGGTGCGCAATCACAAAACTTGTACGTCCCTTCATCAGTTCATCCATACCTTTTTGAATCAAGACTTCTGTACGTGTATCCACACTACTTGTCGCTTCATCCAAAATTAAGATTTTAGGATCCGCTAAAAAAGCACGGGCAATCGTTAATAATTGTCTTTGACCTTGACTAATATTACTTGAAGATTCATTTAATACAGTATCATATCCATGATCTAATGTATGAATAAAGTGATCGACATGAGCTGCCTTAGCTGCTTGGATTACTTCATCATCTGTAGCGCTTGGCTTACCAAAACGTAAGTTTTCTAAAATACTACCCTCAAATAGCCAGGCATCCTGTAAGACCATACCAACCATATTACGCAAACCACTTCTTGTATATTCTGTAATATTATGACCATCAATATAAATGGATCCTGCATTCAATTCATAGAAACGCATCAATAATTTGACAATCGTTGTTTTACCAGCGCCTGTAGGACCAACAATAGCGGTCGTTTGGCCTGGCTTAATATACATCGAAAAATCGTTGATGACAATTTTATTTGGATCATATCCAAAACATACATTTTCAAAAGCCACTTGACCTTGTACATCTTTTAATACAACTGGATTTTTTACATCACAAATTTCTTCTTCTGCTGCCAAAAATTCAAATACACGCTCTGCAGCAGCTGCCGTACTCTGTAACATATTCATTGATTGTGAGATTTGAGAGATCGGTTGCGTAAAGTTACGTGTATATGTAATAAACGATTGAATATCTCCCACGGCAATTTCTTTATGAATCGTTAAATATCCCCCTAAAATACATACACCGACATAACCAATATTTCCAATTAAGTTTGTCAAAGGCATCATAAGTCCAGATAAGAACTGTGATTTCCAAGCACTCGTATACAATTGATCATTATATTCTTTAAAAGTACGCAAAGAATCTTCTTCCCCATTAAATGCCTTCACAATTGTATGTGCCGAATACATCTCTTCAATATGACCATTCACTAAACCCAATGATTTTTGTTGGGCCTTAAAATAACGCTGCGATTTCTTTACAACAACCATAACCAATACTAAACTCAATGGAATGACAATTAAAGCCATAAGTGTCATCTTCCATGAAATACTAAGCATCATGACTAAAAAGCCAATAATTTGTACAAAGCTAGATACCATAGTGGATAAAGATTGGTTTAACGATTGTACTAGAGTATCTACATCATTAGTAAATCTTGAAAGAATATCTCCATGACTATTTTTATCAAAATACGATAATGGAAGTGTATCAATCTTTTGATTCATTTCTTTACGAAGCTTGTATCCCATTTTATTCGAGACACCACTCATCAACCAGCCTTGAAGATACGAGAAGGCTGTACTTAAGGCATAAATCGCAAGTAATAAAGCACATGTTTTTTGGATCGCATCAAAATCAATGCCACCTTTACCTTGGACTTTATTCATAAAGCCTTGCGCAATTTCGGTAATAATATTTCCTTGAATCTTAGGTCCAATCACCATGATGCAAACGGAAACAATGGCACATAATAGACCAACTAGAAATGAGAATTTAAAGGGTTTGATGTAGTTTAAAAGCTTCTTCATCGTTCCCTTGAAGTCTTTTGCCTTTTCGCCGCCACGCATACCATGGCCCATAGGACCTCTTGGACGATTATTTTGTTTCTGATTAGACATTGGCAAGTTCCTCCTTTGTCAATTGGCTAGACGCAATCTGTTGATAAACCTCACAAGATTTCATCAATTCAGCATGTGTACCTTTGCCAACCATCTTTCCTTCATCGAGTACAATGATTTGATCGGCATGTAAAATACTTGAAATACGTTGTGCCACAAGTAATACCGTACTCTTTGTTTCTTTACAAGACTTTGCCAAAGCCTCTCTAAGTTTAGCGTCCGTCTTAAAATCCAAGGCACTAAAGCTATCATCAAAAATATAGATTTCAGGCTTTCTTACAACGGCACGGGCAATGGAAAGTCTTTGTCTTTGTCCGCCTGAAACATTTGTTCCACCCTGATTGATTTCACTCTTGATTCCTTCTGGCTTTTTAGAAACAAACTCCGTACTTTGAGAAATAGATAATGCATTAGAAATATCATCGTTGCTTGCATCTTTTTTTGAATACAATAAGTTGGATTCAATATCTCCCGATAGTAACATCCCCTTTTGTGGAACATAACCAATACGACTTCTTAGATCTGCCTGTTTCACATTCCGAATATCAACTCCATCCACTAAGATGGAACCACTTGTTACATCATAGAAACGTGGAACTAAATTAATCAATGTCGATTTACCAGATCCAGTACTTCCAATAAAGGCTGTTGTTTCGCCTGGTTTGGTTTCAAAACTAATATTACTCAACACTTCTTCATCGGCACCTGGATATTTAAACGATACATTTTTAAAAGATACAACTCCTCGCATAGAAGATGAGAAATTGATAGGATTTGATGGATCTTTTATAGTAATTTCACTACTTAAGACTTCATGAATACGCAAAGCACTTACATTTGCTCGAGGAAGCATGATTGTGACCATCGTAATCATTAAAAAGGCCATGATCACTTGCATCGCATACTGCATAAAGGCCATGATACTACCTACTTGAATCATTCCTGAATCGACTTGTTTCGATCCAAACCATAAAATCATAAGGGTTGTACCATTCATTAAAAACATCATGATTGGCATCATAATTGCCATTGCTCGTGTTGTGAATAAGGAAATGGAAGTGATGTCTGAATTGGCTTGATCAAACTTTTTTTCTTCAAGCTTTTCATTGTTGAAAGCACGAATGACTAACATTCCATCTAACAATTCACGAACCACACTATTCATTTTATCGATCATTTTCTGCATGATCTTAAATTTTGGCATCACAATCATAAAGATCAATAAAACAACGCTTAAAATCACAACGACACATAAAGCTAGAATCCAAGTCATATTCGCCCCCGATTCAATGACGTGTAAGATGGCTCCTACACCAATGATTGGTGCATACATTACGATTCTTAAAAACATCACAATTGTCATTTGAAGTTGTTGAATATCATTTGTGGTACGTGTAATTAAACTCGATGTACTAAATGTATTCAAGTTTTCATTTGAGAAATGCGTCACCTTTTCAAACACTTCTTCACGCAAATCTTTAGAAAAGCCTGCGGCAATTCTTGAAGCTAAAAAACCAACTAAAATCGCACATATAGCACTGCCTAAGGCATAGCCTAACATCTTAAGTCCTGAATAGATAATATAGTCTTGTTGCATCTTTTCCATATTCATGCCAAGATCTGTATATTCTTTTTTAAGGAATTGAGAACTCATACTCGATACGGTTGAATCTCCTAGCTTAGAAATCTCGGATTTTGCATCTTTTCTATAGGAATCTATACCATTCATCATAAGAAGTTGTGGAATTTGTACATTTTGTTCTTTAGCATCTTTACTTACTTCAACCATTGTCATTTGAAGTAAGGTCAAAGTGGAAGAAAGCTTTTCTTCCTTTTCTTCACCAATATCTTTTAAGAAATATACATTCTCTGTTTTCAAAGCGGGAATTTCAGTTTTTTCTTCCTTTGTTGCCTTACTTGGTGTAACCAACTTATATGAAGATGTAATCAAATCCTTTTCAGAATCATTCGCGAACATTAAATAGGAATTTAAAGTCTTTTCACGAATTTGTTGATAAACACCACTTTCAATACCCGCATTTTGAATTCCTGTATTGACAATATTTTGCATATAATCCGGCATTGTAAGTTCACAAGTCGCTTGTCCAAACAACAAACCAAAGGCAAGTACAATGGATAGCCAATACGGTTTTAAATATTTCAATATCTTTGTCATTTATTTTCCTCCATATAACGAGTTGTCTTGATCAATATATCTCTTAAATGCGCACAGTCTTCGGATCCTAAATAATCCAAAAAATGATATACATTTTCTACATGTGTATCCATTCTTTTTTGAAACATTTCAATGGCTTCAGGGACAATTTGAATATAGACCGTTCTACGATCCGTATTCGAATGTACCCTTTGAAGCAGCCCCTTCTTTTCAAATCCAGCAATCATCTGTGATACAGCTGCAGCAGATACACCCAATATATTTGCCAGTTCACTCATTGTGATCTGATGATTTTCTGCTTTATAAATCGTTTTAAACAACATCACATCCTTTATTCTAGGCCCATCTTTACAATGACGGTTATTTCGAACATAGTTCGTGACTTTATACGTGAGATCAAACATCAAATCAAGTACTTCATCTTGAACTTCCATAAGAACCTCCAATTTATTTAAGTTACTTAACTATATACCTACTTAACTATTTAGTCAATAAAAAAAGATATGCACAAAACATATCTTTCAATGGACCTATGAAACCCTTTAATCGAAAGCCAAAAGATTTAAAGAGAGATTCCAAAGGCTTCTCCGACAACTTTTATATCACATTAAAACAAAGAAAAGAAAAAGCAATTTTCACAGATTCAGATACTTCTTTTATCTGTTCTATAGATTTCTTAGTTTATTTAGTGATTCTTATTCGACAATATTATTTACTTTTTATATACATGATCAATATCTCTCCAATGCACATTTTCATTGATATCTTCATCTCTCTTATCGTAGGCTTTATCAATATAATAGTTTGGATTTTCCATAAAATCATCATATTTAACTAAAACACAATATCGTTCATCCTCTGTGCAGTGACCATTTTTACAATCAGGATTTAAATAAAAATTTTCACTAAATTCTTTAATAACGGTCGTATCATCCATTTTTACAACACCAACAGTGCAACCACAATCTGGACAAGTATAGCTTCCTCCATAGACTTTTGAATACATTTCCGGCAATACAATGCCTAATAAACCACTTCTTCTATTACCCTCTCCATCATATAGTGTGGCCTTTAGTTCTCTTATAATGAAATTTTGTTTGTTATATTCGCAGTGATCATTATAACCATATTCAAATCCCTCATTTTCACTAGAATGTTCCCCAATCAAATATAAAGTAACAGATGTGTTATTCATATATTCAGAACGAATAACTTGCATTATATAGTCAATGTCTTGTGAGTCAATCCATTTGTCTAAAGATTTTCCTTTAATCAACTCATCTCCTAGTTTATCTACAATTTGTCTTCTGTAATAATCATCTTCTTTTTTAAAACTAATGAAACAGTTATGTGACATTTTATTACCTCCTCAGCTTACGAGCTACTTTTTTCATTCCTAAATGTCTTACCTGATTTTTATATATTTGTATTAAAATTTTCTAATTTACTTACAATGTAGTGTATGTCATTCATTAACACCAACCTTTCGTTATGCCTTTTAATTCATATAATGGAATATCATTATTATTCCCATTCATCACAATCTTTATTTTTGAATTATAACGGAGATTTCGCTGTTTTAATGTGCATAACATACATCTTAGCAAATCATTCTTACTCTTTGGTCCGTCATCAAATGTGGTTACACCTGTCCCAAGAAGTGGTAACACAATATCATAACTTGCATATACATCATTAATTTCTTTCCACATTTTCATCAACATTCGCTCATAATCAACCATATTTGTATGAGATTTATAAACAGCATCAAGTTGAGTAAGTGCTAGCATAAGATATATTTCACCATCAACACTGCTTTTATAAGGAATTATTGTTCCTAATTCAAATTCATATTGACCATTTTCATTCTTAGGTACATTTCTTTTATGAGCTTCATTCTCTATGAGTTGATCAATTTCAGATGCATCACCATGCTCTAATATCATCTTTCCGTGTAAGGATTTCTTAGATATAACAACATCATCTACTTGCGTTCTAAAACATGTATCACATCCAATGACTTTCCATCCATCAATTTTAAAAATATCGCCTGTAACAACTTCTATTTGAGTATCGTTTAAGTCCAAATTGATTCTTTTTTTATATATAACGCCAATTAAAATAAATAACGCTAAGAAAAGTAGAAAAAATCCAACAACTACAATAATAATTCGCCATACTAAACCTACACCTGGTAAATTTCCAAATGAAAATCCAGCTATTGAAATAACAGTCGAAATCAATCCAATAATGAATACTGAATAATTTAAACTATCCTTAATTCTATTTATGTTTGGGTAACATTTTTGACATCTCTTCATTTTGTTTGCTCCTTCTTGTAAACTAATTAGAAAATAAACTCGTATATATGTTTTTACATTATCACAGTTCAAACATATCGCTTTAATTGTCATTATCGATGTCTATATTCTAATTAATCGAATTTTTTTAAAAACTTTGTTCTATATGCATATTGATAAATAGCTTCTATTATCTATCATTCAAAAAAGCTTTATAACTTTCTAACCAACTATAGAAATCTTCTACTGTGATAAGACCATTCTTAAGATCATGCCTTTTCTTTTTTCCTTCTTCCGTAAAGTTTGAACACAATCTACAAGATTCTATATCGCCACGCCTTTTACTTCTCATTTTTAAACGTTGATAAATTTTTCTATAGTCCCTTTCAGTCACGTTTTTTTTTAGCCTATTATTGTATTGTATTTGTGCGCCTACATCTCTACAAGTTTTATTTTCTTTATAAGGACGATTACAATAAATCGCATCACTTCTTCCATCTAGAACAAAATATTGTCCACAGATTGGGCATTTCTTTATAACAACCTCTTTTTGTAGTATATGAGTCAGTTCAAAAAGTAATAATGACATTGCCCCTCTTATCGTATACATAGAATGAAAGTTACCGTCATAAAATACATGATGAACTGTAATATGTTGAAATTCTAATGATTTAGTATAAAATTGAGTCAATTCCAACATATAATCTTCATCCTCACATAGTTTTCGATAAACACCTTTAATAAGGCTAGTTTCTTCTGCAAGAACATAATATGCCGTAAAAAGCAGTTCACCATTAATGTCAATTCCAAATTTTGTAAATCCTGTGTCTTTAAAAATATATTCAAAATTTTATTATTTCGTTGTGATTTATTCAAATTCTTTATAGCATCTAAACATTGTTCTCTATTTTGAGTTCTATATTCTACAATGATATCAGTCATTTCTTCAATAATAAAACCAGCTATAAATGGATTAAAATCTTTAATTAAAGTTTTCTCTAATTCAAACAAAGTTTCAGATAATTCTTTTGCATCATAAGAATTTTGTAAACCTTTCAGTTTTAATAAATACGGTTTTAATTCATCAAATGAAAAGTCATTCACTTCCGTAATCAAACCACCGATTGGATATCTGATTGCACAACCTCTCATAAAAGTATAATCATCTCCATCGTATACTATTGATACTCCAATATCATTATGCATATTCAATCAACTCCTTGTTAATGGAATCTTAAATTAAAACGCGTGACACTTCAACAACCACTATTATTTTTATTCATTGTCACAATAAATATAATGATCTAAACAATT
>OJNW01000864.1_pt1 | contig 17341 bp, 20 predicted proteins | sample 1597951 | NCBI WGS metagenome assembly OJNW01 (sample SAMN01915212, study PRJEB22387) | human gut metagenome | isolation source: stool | host: Homo sapiens | place: USA | reverse complement strand
TTATCAGTGCCGCTTTGCCTATGCGGTCGCCCTGATGATCAACCAGTTCGGCGGCCTGTTCACCGGCAATGCCAATATCATTGGTGTGATCGCTGCAGTCATCGTACTCGCTGCTATCATCTACATGCTGGTACGCCCCTATAAGGAGGCCACCAAGCTGACCACCAAGGTAGAGATGTAATTCGCAAAATCACTTTAGACCATAGACATAACAGAAAGGAGTCGGACTTATGCTAGCATGGATCACGGAAAATATCGGTACGATTCTGATCTCGGCCGTATTGCTTCTCGTTGTTGTACTCATCATCCGGAAGCTGGTAAAGGACAAGAAAAAAGGAAAATCCAGCTGTGGCTGCAATTGTGCCCACTGCGCCATGTCGGGCTCCTGCCACCAGAAGTAACAAAGCAACAGGCGGGGAGACGCGGATGGAAGCATCTGCGTTTCCCCGTTGCCTTAACAGGAGGTAAGCAATGGCTAACCAAAACGCACTGACGGCCGCCCATATCCGCTACCTGCTGGTGCTGCTGCGGCTGACTGCCGCAAACGGACACACCCGCTGCGTCGATCTGGCGGCGGCACTAGAGCTTTCTCCACCCAGCGTCCATAATATGGTGGATACCATGACGGCGTTGGGGTTAGTGAAGAAAGGCACCCGCGGGGCGGTCTCGCTGACCGAATACGGCAGCAGAACGGCCAAGCGGTACCAGCGGTACTACCACAGCGCGGCGGCACTGCTGCGGCAGGGTTTCCCGGAGCTGACAGAGCCGCAGACGATGATCTGCCAGCTGCTGGCGCAGGTGCCGGAAGAAAGCCTGGCGGGGCTGTGTGACCGCCAGGCGGTAGAAGAGGCGGCCTCCTAAGGAGGACCCCATGAACATACAGGAACTGTGCTGGACTGCGGCGCTGCTGCTGGCGGTGGCCGCGGGACTCAGTTACATCAAATACAAAATAAAAACACTGCTGAAAAACGCGGCGGAGAAGAAAGGATGAGTGAGATGGTACAGATGACGCTGAAGGTGGATGGTATGGCCTGCGGCATGTGTGAGGCGCATATCAATGATGCCATCCGCAGCCACTTTGCTGTAAAGAAGGTGAGCTCCAGCCACACCAAGGGCGAAACGGTCATCCGGTGCGAGGAACCGCTGGGGGAGGAACGCCTGCGGGCGGTGATCGCCGAGACTGGCTATGAGTTGAAAAGCGTGACCACCGCGCCCTGTGAGGAAAAGCACGGCCTGGGCGGCCTGTTCCACCGTAAATAAAGCGGAGCCAAAATGATATACTAACAGCACAAGCGGAAAGGGGGCGTCGGGATGTCGGAAGAACTGGTGGTGGAGCAGTGCAGCCCCACCATGGCAGGGCTAAAAACAGGAAACCTATTCAGCTGCCCAGCGGAGGATACCCGCACGCTGTGGCAGAGTATCCGCCGACTGAACCAACGGCTGGTGCCCTGCGGTATCCGGCTGGTACCGGTAAAAAGCCTGGGTGACCGGGAGCTCATCTACATGTATCGCCCGGAAAAACTGCGGCGGGACCTGCGGGAGCAGGGGGCACGCGCCATTCTGAGGGAAAAGTGCTACCCCACCGAAGACCCCGAGCGCTGTGTGGTGGAGCTGGTGCGCCGCCTGAACAGGGGAAAGGATTTTCCGCATGAGATCGGATTGTTCTTGGGTTATCCGGCGGAGGATGTCAGCGGATTTATCCGGCATGGCGCCCGCTGTGCCAAGTGCGTGGGCACCTGGAAGGTATACGGCGATGAGGAATCCGCCCGGAAGAAATTTGCCCTGTACCAGAAGTGCACCCGCCTGTATTGCGAAGCCTATCGCAAGCACAATAACCTGGACCGGCTGCTGGTGCGCACGCACGGCAGCTGAGCAAAAGCCCCGCCATTAGCGGGGGCTTTTCTTTTGGGGCCGGGTGTGGCATAATAGGGATAGTAAAGCGGAAAAGAGGCGCGGTAAAATGGAAAAACCGAACTTCCAGCGGGAGACTGAAAAAACAATAGAGCGGCTGTGCGTGGTGTCCCGTCCGCCGCTGCTGCTGCATGCCTGCTGCGCGCCTTGCTCCTCTTATGTACTGGAGTACCTGACCCAATATTTCTCCATTACGCTGTTTTTCTGCAATCCCAATATCACCGACCCGGCGGAATACCAAAAGCGGCTGGAGGAGCTGCGGCGCTTCTGCGCCGAGGCACCCTTTTGCCGGGATGTGACGGTGGTGGAGGATTCCATCTCCTCCGAGGCCTTTTTGCGGGCTGCGGCCGGCCTGGAGGACGCCCCTGAGGGCGGCAGCCGGTGTGAACGGTGCTTCCGGCTGCGGCTGGAACGCGCGGCGGCCTATGCCCAAGAGAAAGGATTTCCCCTTTTTGCCACCACGCTTACGGTAAGCCCCCATAAAAACGCTCCGCTGCTCAATGCCATTGGGCAGGAGTTGGGCAAGCGGTACGGGGTAGAATACCTACCCTCTGATTTTAAGAAAAAGGGCGGCTATCAGCGGTCCATCGCGCTTTCGCATGAATATGGCCTGTACCGCCAGCCCTACTGCGGCTGCGAGTTTTCCCGCCGGCAGGCCGAGTGGGAGGGCCGCTGATACAAAATCCCCAAAGGAATAAAGCACGCAAAAAAAGACGCCGAAAGGCGTCTTTTTTGCAAACCGCAGAAGTTTTTCGCAACCAGCGCAGGGATAGGAAAGGGGCGGGCGTGGGTTGAACCCATATGCCCGCCCGCGGTTTTAACTTACTGCGCGGTTCCTAATGGCTTGGATCAGCCTTCAACAACCATCTCGAACACCAAGGCGTTGGTGCCGGTGGAATCCAGCATGGCAACCAGAAGGGGGCCATATTCGCCCTCAGCAAAGACAGCGGCATAGGTGACACCCTCTACCTCGATCTTTACAGTGGTGTCATTTACAGCAGAGTAGGTACCTTCGGGTGCAGTGTCGTTGCCCTGATACAGTGTAACGGTGGTCTCATCATTGAAATAGAACTGATAGTAGTCATCCATCTGGCTCAGAACTTGATTGACCTGATCTTCGGTCATCACAACGCCGTTGACACAGCCACCGATAAAGCTCCAAGCAGTGCCGACCAGATCAGGGACGGTATCCATAAAGGTATACATGGTCAGGACGCTCTGAGCTTCCTCGCCGCCCTCATTGGGGGTATCTACGGGGTCGGGATCGGGGGTGGGGGTGGGCGCGGGCTCATCGCCGCAGGCGGCCAGGGCCAGCATCATGATGGCAGCCAGCAGGATAGCAAGCAGTTTCTTGGTGTTCATAGTTCGTTCCTCCAAATACTTTTTCTTTTTTATATAAACCGCGGGATGCGGTCTATAACGGAATAGTGGGTCATTCGTAGATCAGGGTAGAGATCTTTCCGTCCTCGCACAGGAAGAATACGCTATCGGAATAGGCGTAATTATCCATGGCGTCGCGCATCTCAAATACCATGCCGTAGCGGCCGTTCGGCAGCTCCATTTCGGCAAAGGCGGTGTCTGCGGTCACGGTCAGCTCCTCCACGGCATAGGCCTCCAGGCCATCCTCCCCGGAATAGGAGGAGAGATACCAGATGGTGGTGAGGGTATCGCCGGGCTGCAGCAGGCGCAGCTCCTTATCGGACATACCGGCCTCGCCAATGCCCTGGCGGGCCCCCAGGATACTCCATTCCTCAGTGGTAAAGTCGTAGGCGACCTGCAGGTTGTAGGGCTCGCCGTTCAGCAGCACCGGCACGGAGTAAAGGTTATAATCCTCACCCTCAAAGCATAGCTCCATGTAGACCATATGCCCATCAATGCCGCCCCATACGCCGCGGAAGTTATCGGAGAAGACACCGTTTTCCCAGTCAGCGTTCATGTCGTTATCGGTGCCTAAAAGCAGCATGATGTCGTTTTCTTCATCAAAATAGTACAGCGAAAAGCCGATGCCCGCCAGAATGCTGTCGGCTTCCGGCCCCAGGGTGAGATGGGAAACACCGTCCTCATCCACCTGCAGCGGCATACCGTCCCAACCCATAGCGGCCAGGCTCTGTATCTGCGGCAGCTCCTCGTAGTTCATGCCGGAGATATACTCCATCCCGGCGTCGTCCAACTGGCCGGTCAGTTCGTAGGAGTAGAAATATTTGAACGCCTGGCCGGCGCCGACATTGGTGTAGCCATACAGATCGTTCAGGTCGCCATTGTAGGAATAGTAGCAGGAAAGGCCGGTGGATTCGGCGCGGTAGGGCCCGCTGACCCGATACAGCACACAGTCCTCCAGGGCATTCAGCACATCTCCGGCGGTTTGCAGCAGGCCGGTGCTCTGCCGGGCCATGTGGCCCAGATCCACCATGTTGGTGTAGCCCTGCTCACGGGTGTTGCCGCCGTAGTTTTCGCTTTGTGCGGCAACGCGGGCAAACCGGGAGAAGAACCCGGGATCCTCGCAGGCAGCGGCCAGCGCTTCAGCGCCAAAGGCCTCATAGGCCTCCAGCAGCGGGCCGGTGCGGGTCAGGTCAGTCAGGGAAAGGGTGGCGTTGCTGTGGGTGCCCACCGCCTGGCAGCCGGCGTAGTAGGCATCACAGATGACCTCACCCAGTGCGGCGCCGTCCATGGCGGGATCGGCGGCCAGGGCGCCCAGCCAGCCGGTATAGTCCCATCCGTTGGCGGGCTCCACTTCCTCGGAGGCCACCAGATAGTGCGCGGTACCGGCAAAGGTGCCCGCCACATCCACCGTGGCCATCAGGCAGGTATCAAAGCCTACCAACTCCAGGGGCGGATTGTTTTCATCGGCTTCCCACACCCGGCCAAAGGCAGTCTGCATTTCATCCAGGGTCAGGGAGTCATAGCTGTAGCGTTCATCAAAGGCCGCTCCGCTTACCGAGCCGCCCCCGTGATTCCAAAAGAGAACGGCAGTCTTTTCAGCCGGGTAATTCTGTTTGCAGTAGCGCAGAAAATCCGTCAGCGTGGCGGCATCGCCCATGCTGGCGGGGGGCAGCTCATCCACCAGGGTAAGCCCCTCGCTATCATACACATAGCGCTGCAGGATATCGGCATCAACGACATTGTTCTGCCAGGTCTTGGCGCCGCCGGTTTGGATGACGACCCGGACATTCTCAGGCAGGGCCACCTCCATCATTTCCATCAGGTCGCTGGTGGCAAAGCCGCCATTCGATTCCAGGTCGCTGCCGCACAGGTACCAGTAGATGGCCCAGGTGCCGGCCTCGGCGTTGGGTTCGGGCGTGGAGATATCTTCTCCACACGCACCAAAGGCCAGCACCAAAAAGAGCGCCAGCAAAGAACTCAGTATTCTTTTTTTCAAGGGTAGTTCCTCCATGTTGATTGGGTAAAATGAATAATTGCGACAAGAGTACACTATTTAATTGCCTTCATTGTAGCATGGGAAAGCAAGTGGAAATGGCCCAAGTGCGAAATGCGAAAAAATCGGTGTGAAATGCAGAGCGATATAGTTGCAAAATCGACATGGATAAAATAGAATAAGACTAACGACAAGAGGAGGTGAGGGGCATGCTGCGCATTGGCGTATGTGATGACGATAAGGAATTCCGGCAGCGCTTGATGCAGATGATCCGCATTTGGTCGGATCACAGCGGGATCCCCACCGAGCTGTATCCCTTTGATAATGGGGACGAGCTCATCTCCAAAAACGCGGCCTTCCGCATGGATATCATCCTGCTGGATATTGTGATGCCGCTGCTGAACGGTATGGATACCGCGCGGGAGCTGCGCGCGCAGGATACCGCGGTAAAGATCATCTTTTTGACCTCCTCTCCGGAATTCGCTTTGGAATCCTACGAAGTAAGGGCACAGGATTACCTGCTCAAGCCTGTTACCTACGAGCGGCTGCGGCGGGCCCTGGAGGATTGCAGCCATCTCTTTGAGGCGGAGCCGAAAAACATGGTGCTGAAGACCTCCTTCGGTTTCCAGAAGCTCTATTTCCACGACATCGAATACGCTGAAGCCCAGAATAAACGGGTGGTATTTTATCTGCGCGGAGATAAGGTGGTGGAAACCTCCGAACCGCTGCGTTCTTTTGAGGAGCGCCTGACCGTCAGCAGCGGGTTCTTCAAGTGCCACCGCAGCTACCTGGTGTACCTGCCCAATGTCGATCACTTTAATAATAACGAGATCTTTACCAAATCCGGCCGCAGCATTCCCATCGCGAGGGGCTACGGCAAAGCCTTTCAGGAGGCTTATTTCGCGCATATGTTCCAAGAGGAATAAAGAAAGAAGGGACCTCCATGCTGGAAAGCATATTGGCTGTGCTGCATAATGCTACTACGCTTCTGTTTGGCGTTTACATATCTGCAGCCTTCCTGGGCGTTCGCATGAACCGCCACAATGTCTTTACTCTGTTCATTTTTTCCGGCGCGGTGGGAATCATCTATATCGCTGCTTACCTGGGCCTGGGCACCGAGGGTACCGAAAAAATCTATCCTCTTATTATCCACCTGCCGCTGGTGCTGTTCCTTTCCCGCTACTATAAGTACAAACCGGCGCTTTCCGTCCTTTCGGTGCTTACTGCCTATCTTTGCTGCCAGATCAGCAAGTGGGTGGGCCTGGTGGCCTATGCTGCCATGCCCCAGATGTGGATCTACTACGCGGTACGCATCACCGTCACAGTCATCACCTTCATTATCCTTATACGGTTTGTCTCCGATGCTACCGCGCAGCTGTTGCAAAAGCCCACTCGGTCCCTCCTCATCTTGGGCCTAATGCCCCTAGTCTACTATGTGTTTGATTATATCACCGGCGTATATACCACGCTGCTGTATTCCGGCCGGGAGGTCGTAACGGAATTTTTGGGCTTTGTGCTGTGCATCGCCTACATCCTGTTCCTGTTCATGTACTTTAAGCAGTATGAGGAAAAACGGGAAGCGGAGCTGCGCAACCAGATGATGGAAATGAAGCGTGCTCAGTCCGAAAAAGAGATCGAGGCAATCAAACGCTCCCAATATGAAATTTCCATCCTGCGGCATGATATGCGCCACTTCCTCACCAATATTTCCGGCTACATCGAAAATGGTGAGACCGAAAAGGCGCAGGAATTCATCCGCGAGGTCATCACCGCCACCGATAATACCGCCACCCAGTGTTACAGCAAAAATGAGGTAGTCAATCTGATCCTCTCCTCCTACGAGGAAAAGATCAAAGCCTGCGGCATCGAGTTCAAATACTCGGTGCAGATACCGGAGGAACTGCCCTATTCCGAGGTGGATCTGACTGCCATTCTCTCCAACGCGCTGGAAAATGCTATCCACGCGGTCAAAAAGCTGCCGCCGGAAAAACGCTATATCGAGCTGGACCTGCGCATGAAGGAAAACAAGCTGCTCATTTCCATCAAGAATACCTTTGCCGAGGCCCCGGAGCTGCGGGACGGCCTGCCGGTAGCCCAGGAGGAAGGCCACGGCTTTGGCAGCCAAAGCATCCGTTATGTGGCGGAAAAGCTGCACGGCAATTGCCAGTTCTCGGTGGTGGATGACCGCTTTGTACTGCGGGTAGTGCTGTAAGCCGTAATACATAAAGGGAGATACCGGTGTGGGTACCTCCCTTTTTTCGCAAAAGGAATGCCCCCGGCCGGGCTCTCCGGCGGGAGGCAGTATTTTATGGGATCAGAACGCGACCTTCATAAACAGGGCAACGCAGCACAGGATAACAGCCAGCGGAACATAAAGGTACCGGCCGATGCCATACCACAGGCGGCCGCGGGTCTTCCCGCTGCCGGTATTGATGGCCGAAAGCAGCTCGTCCTTTTTCATTACATAGAACCAGGAAACAGCGCCCAGCGTAGCGCCGATGGGGATGATATAGATGGAAACAAGATCCATCCACGGCCCCCATTGGGAGATGGTCTCCATACCGATGCCGAAGCCAAGGCACAGTACAGCCAGGATGATGAGGGTAGCGGTGCGGCTCAGCCGGGGAAACCGGTTCTGGAGCGATTCCGCCACGGCCTCGAACATGTTTTGCAGCGAGCTGACCCCGGCAAAGATCATGGCGATATACAGGATAACGGCAAACAGCTGACCTAGGGGAATATCCTGCAAAATGGTGGGCAGCGTGACAAACAGCAGGCTGGGTCCCGCGCCTACATCCAGCCCGTAGGAAAAGCAGGCCGGAATAATGACCAGCGCGGCCACCACCGCGGCGATGGTATCAAACAGGGCGGTATGCTGCGCCACTCCCACCACATCCTCCTGCGGAGAGAGATAAGCCCCGTAGACGATCATGCCGCTGCCGGTGACCGAAAGCGAGAAAAACGCCTGCCCCATGGCCCAGATCCAGATCATGGGGTCTGTCAGGGCCTCCCACCGCGGGGTAAACATAAATTGATATCCCTCCGCGGCGCCGGGCAGGAAAAATACCCGCACCGCCAGCACCAGGAAGATGAGGAAAAACAGCGGCATCATGATCTTATTGGTCTTTTCTATGCTGTGGGCCCCCAGAAACAGCGTAAGCAGGGTGCCCACCACTACGATGATGTGATAAGGCACCACCGAATAGGGCTGCGCCGAAAAGGAAGCGAACCAGGCGGCGGTATCGGCGGTCATCAGGGTGCCGGTCAGGGAATCCACCAGCGCTTTCAGTACATAGGTAACAATGACAGCATACCCGATAGCGATGCACAGGGAGCCGGCCAGCGGCAGCCAGCCCAGCACACCGCCCACCTTCCCGGCTGTTTCTCCACGGGTGGCCCAGGCATTGCGGTAGGCCCCCAGGGTGCCGGTGGCCGCCCGCCGCCCCATGGCGAATTCCGCCGGAAGGCCGACATAGCTGAAAATAAAGACAAACAGCAGGTAGATCAGCAGGAATGCCCCGCCGCCATTGCTGCCCAGTTTGTTGGGGAAACCCCATACATTGGCCATCCCCACCGCCGAGCCGACCGAGGCCAGAATGAAGCCCCACCGGCTGGCAAAGCTCCGTGTGCTTTTTTGATGTCTCATTTCATTTTCTCCGTTTCCATAAAACAAGCCGTGCCTTGCGGCCGGCTTGCTGCTCCTTGCTATTTTAGCGCTTTACATCGAAAAAGTCAATACAACCCCCGCCCGGTATTCCAAATATCCGCAAAAATATGCTTGACAAATTAAGGAGGACAACACCATGCAGGAATTGCAGATCGGCAGAGTTTACCGCCACTTTAAGGGCGATTATTACCTGGTGGAGGGCCTGGCGCACGATTCAGAAAGCGGCGTGCCCTGTGTCATCTACCGCAAGCTGTACGGGGATGGCGGCCTGTGGGTCCGCCCGCTGGAGATGTTCCTTAGCCGGGTAGACCGGGAAAAATACCCGGAGGTCCGCCAGGAATACCGCTTCCAGCTGCAGGAGATCGCCAGTGTGGCGCATCACAGGGAGTGAGGCTGTCCCATGGAGTGTGAAAAGATCCACTGGGTGCTGTGCCCGGACTGCTGGGGCAAAACCCGCACCTAGATCCAAGAGGATACCGTACCGGAAAACTTCCCGCTGTTCTGCCCCAAGTGTAAACAGACCTTCCTGGTGGCAGCCCACAGTGGAAAAATAGAATACAGAGCAATCATGCCAGACGCAGAGACGCAGAGCCGAACTTGATCCCATTCCAGGTTTGCTCTGCATTTTTGCGTCGAAGGAAAGGAGACAGAACCCCTATGAAAGAAATTACCGTACGCCTACTGCTGGCTGCGGCAGTGCTTATGCATGATATCCCGGCACGGAGGCGCTGCTGTGGCTGGAGATTATCCGCAGCTCGGTGGAAAAGACCACCTTTTCCTCTTACACGCAGATGGTAAAGAGGAAGATCGCGCCGTATTTCCGAAACACCGGGCTGACGCTGGACGGAATTCAAGCCAAGCACATTCAGAGCTTTTATCTGCATGAGCTGAAAACCGTGTCACCCGGTACGGTGATCCACTATCACGCCAATATCCACAAGGCGCTGAAATACGCCGTCAAAATGGACCTGATTCCCTTCAACCCCGCCGACAAGGTGGAGCGCCCCAAGAAGCAGCGGTACATTGCGGACTATTACCGGCAGGAGGAGCTGGAGAGGCTGCTGAAAGCATCCAAGGATCATCCGTACTCCCTGCTGATTCAGATGACCGCCTTTTACGGCCTGCGCCGCAGCGAGGCGCTGGGGTTGAAATGGGACGCCATCGACTTTGAGCGGGACACCATCACCATTAAGCACATTGTAACCAACGCAAAGATAGACGGCAAATGTGAAATCGTCTGCGCCGACCGCGCCAAGACGAAATCCAGCCTGCGCTCCCTGCCGCTGGTCAGCAACATCCGGGAAAAGCTGCTGGCGCTGAGGGAGCAGCAAAAGGAGAATCGGCGCGTATGCGGAAATTGCTACAGCAAAAAGTATGACGGCTATGTTTTTGTGGATGCCATGGGCAATATCTTCAACCCCAGAAGCGTTACCGCCAATTTCAGCAAGCTGCTGGAGCAGAACGGTCTGCGGCACATTCGCTTTCACGACCTCAGACACAGCTGTGCCTCACTGCTTTTGGCAAACGATGTGCCTCTGAAGCAAATCCAGGAGTGGCTGGGTCACAGCGACATCGGCACGACGGCGAATATTTACAGCCATTTGGATTACAAGTCCAAGATCACCTCGGCACAGGCGATGGAGACAGGGCTTGCTCTGCCGGAGGGCGGCGACTTCGAAAGCCGGTGGGGATCGATTGATGTTGGGGAGAACGGATGATTTTCTCTCCGAAAAAGTGAAAGAGCACGGAATTGCCCGTTTCGGAAAAAGGAAAGAGCCTGTAATCGGCTTGATTACAGGCTCTTGATGGCGGAGCGAGTGGGATTCGAACCCACGGTACCGTGAGGTACAACTGATTTCGAGTCAAAATTCGCTATTTAGAAATAAGCGGAATTAAAAGAAATTGAGGGATGATGGCGGAACTTGAAGAAGCCCGTATTTCAAGGGTTTTTCAAGGGTAAAAGCTCGGAAACTGGAAAAACGCCCAAAAATCAATGAGTTCGAATAATTAGCGGTTTTACTGCTTTTTAGGGGAGAACTGAGCATTTTGGGGAGAACTAGGGGAGAACTGGGGAGACCAAACAAGAAAAAATCGCAGTTCCTACGACTGCGTTTTGAACAGACTTTCATGGGAAACCACCTGCCGTTGACCAATATGAAAAGGTGGTTTGAACATGAAAAATTTAGAAGCGCATTTCAAAGAGATCAAGAAGCAATACCCAAAAACCATGAGCAAGGATCAGCTATATCGGGTGGCCCACATCAGCAAGGCAACCGCACTCTATTTGCTTCAAAGCGGTGCAATTCCATGCAAGGACACGGGTAAAAAAACACGTCGCTATACCATTAAGACAGACGATGTGATCGAGTACCTGCGTCAGAGGGAAATATGCCCGGAAAAGTACAAGGCCAGTGAAGGATGGTACGCTGGGACAGCAGGTGCTAAAAAAACAATAGCTCCAAGCTGCTGGATAACGCTGACTCCTGAGCAGACGAAAAAGTTTGAGCTGTTTTTTGAAGCGGAAATGAAGGAGATGGCGGACCTTATTACAATTGAGGAGCTTGCCGTGTTTGCTGGATACAAATCTACCTCTGTAGTAAACTGGTGCAGCAGCAAAAAGATGAAGGCATTTAAGATTGGAGGGAAATATTTTATCCCCAAAGAGTGTGCTATCAAATATTTAGCTTCAGCGGCAATGTGCCGTAATCCGCAACAGTCGTACAGGTACAAGCTGTTTGTCACAGAGTTCAGAAAACAATACAACATAAAATCATGAAAACAGTACATAGCGCGTCTGTTACCCAAAGTGGCGCTTGGGTCGGCAGGCGCGCTATTTTTATGCCCAGATGCGGGCGAAGGAGGTGTTATTGTGAAAGCATATGGGAAGTCGTGGGGCTACAACGTATATGACTGCCGGTACTGCCTGTACCGGAAAGGAAAAATACAGGGCTGCGTCTACCCGGACGGCTGCTGCTGTCCCGTCCCGCAGAAGCCCGAAAGACGGAACGGCATAGAACAAGTTTACGATGCAGCTGCGGACAACGCCGCTCCCGTTTCGGAGTGCGAGGGCTGTCCCTACGGAAGGGCTGCCCCCTGCATCGGATGGTGTACCAAAGAGGTCATGCGCGCCGCAGGGCTTCCAAAGGAGCGTGACAGAAGCCATGTATGACTATTTCTACGGTGCGGAAGCGGAACAGTTCTACTTCTATCGTATCCCCAAGGTGCTGTTCACGGAGGAACGGTTCAGAAGCGTTTCCGCAGAAGCCAAGGTGCTCTACGGTCTGCTCCTTGACCGTATGAGCCTGAGCTGCAAGAACGGCTGGCTGGATCGGGCGGGGCGTGTGTATATCATCTTCACCATCGAGGAGGTCATGACCGCCCTGGGCTGCGCCGACCAGAAGGCCGGAAAGCTGCTGCATGAGCTGGAGAGCAACTGCCGCCTCATCGAGCGCAAGCGGCAGGGGCTGGGCAAGCCCAACCTCATCTACGTCAAGAACTTTGTGGAGAAGGATGTGGATAACCCTATGGATAACACATCGGGCAGTAGCACCCCCTCCCCGGAATCACGATTCCAGAACCGTGAAAATCACGATTCAGGAGCAGTGAAAATCACGGATCAGGAATCGTTAAAATCACGATCTAATAATACTGATAAGAATGATACTGATTTTAGTGATACGGATTCCTTTCCCTTCACTTCGTTCAGGAGGGATCACGGGCGGGAAGCGAAAGGAAACGAAGCGGCTCTGAGAGAGCGGTACAGAGAGCTTATCGCGGAGAACATCGCCTACGACGCACTCCTGACAGACTATCCATACGAGCAGGACACGCTGGAAGAAATCCTGGAGCTGCTGGTGGATGTTGTCTGTACGACAAAAAGCTCCGTCCGCATTTCCGGCGACGATAAGCCCGCCGAGGTGGTCAGGAGCCAGTTTTTGAAGCTGAACAGCGAGCACATCCGCTTTGTGGTGGGCGGGCTGAAGGAAAACACCACCCGCATCCGCAATATGCGCCAGTATCTTTTAGCCACGCTGTATAACGCCCCTCTGACCATCGGGAACTACTACCGAAGCCTTGTGAGCCACGATATGTCGGAGGGCTTCATCTGAGCCGCAGGTCATCGCCTGCGGCTTTGGCATTTTCAGGAGGTGATGCGACCGTGCCGAAACAGAAACCCAACGAACAGGTACAGCAGATACCGCTGTCGGAGATTCGTCCCTTCAAGAACCACCCCTTCAAGGTGACGGACGACGAGCTCATGCAGCAGACCATCGACAGCATCATGCAGGTGGGCGTTCTCAACCCCGCCATCATCCGCCCCGCACCGGAGGGCGGATACGAGATGGTAGCCGGACACAGGCGACTCCATGCCGCAGACCTTGCGGGGCTGAAAACCATACCGGCCATCGTCCGCAATCTTGACGATGACGAGGCTGTGATCCTCATGGTGGACAGCAATTTGCAGCGGGAAACCATCAGCCCCATGGAGCGGGCGCAGGCGTACAAAATGAAGCTGGAAGCGTTGAAGCATCAGGGAAAACGGGTGGATTTGGTGGATAAGTCAACTTCTCGCCAAGTTGGCGAGAAGTCATGGGCTGTTGCCAAAGTCGGTGCTGATGCAAACGAAAGTGAAAGACAGGTACACAGATATATCCGTCTCACCGAGCTTCTGCCGGAGGTGCAGAAAAAGGTGGACAGCAAGGAGATCGCGTTCAGTCCCGCCGTGGAGCTGTCGTATCTCACCCATGACGAGCAGAAGCAGTTTCTGGACACAATGGACTATTCCCAGAACACGCCCTCGCTTTCCCAGGCACAGCGGCTCAAGAAGCTCAGCCGGGAGGGAAAATGCACGCAGGAGGCCATGCGCTCCATCATGTCCGAGGAAAAGAAGGAGGAACAGGAGCGCATCACGCTGAGCAGCGATACCCTCCGCAAATACTTCCCCCGAAGCTACACGCCCCTGCAAATGCAGCAGACCATCATCAAGCTGCTGGAGCAGTGGCAGAAAAAACAGCAGCGCCGGAACGAGCGCTGAGAAAGGCAGGTTTATCCATGAACGTAACCATCAACATCTACGGCGACGTACACATCCATTGCGACTGCTGCAACGAGTGCGGCGTATATGCCAATGACCTTGAGGAAAGCCCCGAAGCCCCATATGAAGATGCACCCGATACGGAGGATGGCAGCGAGGAAACCGAGCTGTCCATTGCGGAAGCGGAAGCTGTGGTCAAGGCAGTGGCGGAGCTGCTCTTTCCCTTTCTTCCGGCTGAAATTGACGAGGGAGGCGGCGCGCATGAAGGAATTTGACGTGACCATCACCGAAACGCTGAAGCTCACCGTGTCCGTGGAGGCTTCTTCCAAAGAGGAAGCACAGCAGATGGTAAGCGACCAGTGGCACGCCGGGGATCATATTCTGGATGCGGACAATTTCGTGGAGGTGGAGTTTGAGAGCAATGACGGCAGGGAAATCTCCGCCGAAAGAGCGCCGGACGACACCCTCGAGGTGCTTATGGTGGAGCCGGGACAGTACCCGCGCGTGGAGCGCATCGGCTCCGACCTCGCTTCCTTGCAGAAGGCGGTGGACGGCTATATCGAAGCGATTTACCCATATGACGACCCCGTGGCGCTGATCTGCGGGGAGGAAGCCAAGCTGGAGGGCAAGCCTCTGAACCGCGCCCTGCGGGACGGGGACGGCGATATCTACGATATTGTGGCCGGCAAATTCTTCATCTGCGGTCTGGGGGATGAGAACTTTGCGTCTCTGCCGAAGGAGCTGCAACAGAAATACGAGGAAAAGTTCCGTCAGCCGGAAGCCTTTTTGAAGATGGGCAGCAAGATCATGGCGATCCCCACCGAGCCCGCCAAGGCTGCGGGCAAAGGCAAGACCGCTCCGGTGACAGAGCGTTGATACCATCAATCTCACTGCGAACGGAAGGAGGAATGACTCATGCAGGAAGAAATTGAAAACAGAACTGTCACTCTGATCATCTCCGCCGTCAAGCTGACCGCACGGGAGCTGAAGGCCGGGATGGATAAATATCTTTCCGAAAAGAAGAGCAAAGCCATGGAAAAGGCGCGTGCCGCGCCTGAAAAGCCCAGCGGCAAGCAGACGGTGAGGCAGCTCATAGGGCAGAATCAGGGTGTATCCAACATTGAGATCACCAACAGCAATATCAAAGGCTTTGAGCGCATAGCCCGGAAATACGGCGTGGATTTTGCCGTTAAGAAAGACCGCAGCGTTTCACCGCCGAAATACTTTGTGTTCTTTAAGGCGAGGGACGCGGACGCACTGACGGCGGCGTTCAAGGAATACACGGCATATGAGCTTAAACGCGCCGCCAAAGCGCAGAACCGTCCCTCCGTGCTGGCGCATCTGCAAGCACTCAAGGCGAAGGTTCAGGCTATTACGCCGGGGAAATCCCGAAACCAGAACAGGGGCATCACGATATGAAGAAACCTCTGAATATCAAGAAGTTCCTGCTGCCCAATATCCCGTATGTCTTTATCGCCCTCTTTGCCACCAAGCTGGGGCAGGCGTGGAGGCTTGCCCCCGGCATGGACTTCTCGGGGAAGGCGCTGCACCTCATGGAGGGCTTTGCCGCCGCGTTCCAATCGGCGCTGCCCAGCTTCCACCCCATCGACCTGTGCGTGGGCGTTGCAGCCGCTCTGCTCATTCGGCTTATCGTGTACGTCAAGGGCAAAAACGCCAAGAAATTCCGCAAGAATCTGGAATACGGCTCTGCCCGTTGGGGCAAGCCCGAGGATATCGCCCCTTACGTCGATCCGAAGTTTGAGAACAACGTCATTCTCACCCAGACTGAGCGGCTCATGATGTCCAACCGTCCCAAAGACCCCAAGACGGCGCGGAACAAAAACGTGCTGGTGGTGGGCGGCTCCGGCAGCGGCAAAACGAGGTTTTTCATTAAGCCCAACCTCATGCAATTACACAGTTCATACGTTGTCACCGACCCGAAGGGCAGCATCGCCGTGGAGTGCGGAAAGCTCATGCTCCGTAATGGCTACAAGGTGAAGATATTCAATTCCATCAACTTCAAGAAGTCCCACCACTACAACCCCTTTGCATATATCCACAGTGAGAAGGATATTTTGAAGCTGGTCACGACCCTCATCGCCAATACCAAGGGGGACGGGAAATCCGGGGACGACTTCTGGCAGAAGGCCGAGACGCTGCTCTACACGGCGCTCATCGGCTATATCCACTACGAAGCCCCCGAGGAGGAACAGAATTTCGCCACGTTAATCGAGTTCATCAACGCCATGGAGGTGCGCGAGGACGATGAGACCTTTGAGAACAACGTGGATCTGGCCTTCAAGGAGCTGGCGCAGCGGGAGCCGAATCACTTCGCCGTGCGGCAATATAAAAAATACAAATTAGCGGCGGGCAAAACAGCTAAGTCGATCAATATTTCCTGCGGCGCGCGCCTTGCGCCCTTCGATATCCAGGAGCTGCGGGAGATCACCATGTACGACGAGCTGGAGCTGGACACCCTGGGCGACCGGAAAACGGCGCTGTTTCTCATCATGAGCGACACCGACAGCACCTTCAACTTCCTTATCTCCATGATTTACAGCCAGTTGTTCAACCTGCTGTGCGAAAAGGCCGACGACGTGTACGGCGGAAGGCTCCCCGTCCATGTGCGCTGCCTCATCGATGAGTGCGCCAACATCGGGCAGATACCGAACCTGGAAAAGCTCATGGCCACCATCCGCAGCCGCGAGATTTCCGCCTGTCTGGTGCTGCAAGCCCAAAGCCAGCTAAAGGCTTTGTACAAGGACAACGCCGACACCATCATCGGCAACTGCGACAGCTCCATCTTTTTGGGCGGCAAGGAGCCCGGTACGCTGAAGGAGCTGAATCAGGCGCTGGGGAAAGAGACCATCGACACCTTCAACACCGGCGAGAGCCGTGGACGGGAGGTGTCCCACAGCCTGAACTATCAGAAGCTGGGCAAAGACCTTGCCACGATAGACGAGCTGGCGGTGCTGGACGGCGGCAAGTGCATCTTGCAGCTTCGGGGCGTGCGCCCCTTCCTCTCGGATAAGTACGACATCACCCGTCACCCCAATTATAAGTATCTGTCGGACGCGAACCCAAGGAACGCCTTTGATATCGAGAAATACCTCTCCACAAGGCTGGTGCCGAAAGCGGATGAGGTCTACGAGGTGTTCGACGTGGGCAGCGTCTGAGCGCACAAGCCCGCCGTCCTCATGCGGCGGCTTTTCATATAGATACGGATGATAAAAGACGCTTCCTCGCTTGCAGGGTCGGAACGAATCCACGAACGAAAATTTGAAAGGAGAAGCCGGAATCGGGGCTGCATCGCAGCTTTCGCTCCGGCTCCTGCTGTATCCGCGAGATTTCAATT
>OJNW01000859.1_pt1 | contig 17418 bp, 19 predicted proteins | sample 1597951 | NCBI WGS metagenome assembly OJNW01 (sample SAMN01915212, study PRJEB22387) | human gut metagenome | isolation source: stool | host: Homo sapiens | place: USA | reverse complement strand
CGCCTCCACCAAAAAGTGCAAATCCGAACTCTGTGTTCTTCATCAAACACACCTTTGGATTTGTTTATAGGATAGAGAACGCTGATTGAATCGGCGTTCTTTTTCTTTGCCACGGGACGAGATGAAGTAGTTAAAGTAGTTGTTTTTCGGTTTTTGCGTAAACTTTCACCTAATACGCGCGTACTTAGAGGAAGTTACACGCAAAAACGGATTTTCCACTACTTTAACTACTTGAACGGGATTAAATCAGCTCTTTTTCAGTTCAAGGACAGCGGACTCAATCAGCTTGTCAATGGTGTCGGAGTCGAGCTTATAACCCTTGCTGTTCAAGTATTCCAGTACATAGGCTTTCTTCTCCGCGCCGCGACCCGCGCCGTTGTAAATCATTTCTGCGGCTTCGACCGCAACTTTCGTCCACGCCTTGATTTTCTCGAACTTCTCAGCGTCCACTTTCTCTTTCAGATAAGGGATAAGGAAAGTGGTAATGACTGCTACGAGCAGGGTGATAACAGCGGAAACAACATTGGTAATGTCAGTCATGGTGATACCTCCTCAGTAATTTTCAGAAAAATGTGTTTCGTTTGGTGTGACTTTGTTTTGTCTCATCAGTTTTATTCGGTTCTCGACCTTTGCTTTTGAATAATAGAATCCCGTACCCGTGGCAACTTCGGCGGCTACTGACGGTATAAGGTAGGCAAGCGGCGAAAGGTCGAGAGTACGCCAAATCATTACCATCGTAAAGACGATAACGACCGCATTGATAATTCCCGCCACGATGAGGATTTTCTTTGAAAATTCTTTCGGTGGCTTTTTCTTTACCCTCCGCATACCGTCAACCTCCTTTACACTTTGGTGAAAGTATTGCGGTCAACCCAACCGTAGACCGTAGACTCTCCATCGACATGGACAAGATGATAAGGGTGCTTGCCCTTTGCATAGATTTGCGTGATTTTCGCCTTGCCGCCCTTACAGGACACCGCTCTATCGCCGTTAGAGCTTGCGTAGTGAGTTTTTCCAGTGAACGAGACATAATCACCTACCTGCGGTGTCCACGCGCTCTGAGAGGGCGTAGAAGCGGCAGAAACGACACTCAAGAACTTCGTGTTGATAGGACTGCAAATCGCGTTCTTCCCGTCCACAGACTTGTCGATAATCGCTCTGTCACCGCTGACCTCGCGGACAATCCAGTTCTTTGCTTTCACCCAAGCAGGAATCGCCTTGCCGCCGTAATAAGTAGCCGTGGAGGAGATTTTAACGGTATCTCCCGCCTTAACAGAGCTGGTAGTAGGCTTGTCCTCAGTCGGAGTATCAACTGCCGCACCGAGCCGCCTGTTGACCTCTGCCGCTATTTCACCATGACGGTTATACAGATAATCGCCGGGACAGGATTTGTTCGCATAATCGCGGTGAACGGTCATATTGCAACCGCCAAGGTGATTCATGCGCTTGTTCTTGTCCGTACTCCATACGAGCTTTTTGATACCGTTACGGCGGCAAATATCGGTTACAAGGTCGAGCATTGCGGCATACGCCTTGTCATTCACCGCATAAGGGTGTTTGGTATCGCTTGCGACCTCGATGGTGATAGCGCGGTTGTCGTTTGCCGCGCTTGAGGTACACCAAGAGCGGTCTTTTTCCTCGACATACATACCGATTTTACCGTCTGCACCAACACCGTAGTTGGAGCTTGCCTGTCGGGAGGTCGGTGCAAAAATATTGCCGAGCGTTTCCACGGAACACTGCCCCACGACACAGTGAATGGTGATAGTGTCGATTTTGTTTCTGCGCGGACTTGTCTTATTGGGGGAAATCCGCGTGTAGTTTACGAGAGGGCTGTTACTCATCTTCGTCTTCTCCTTTCCCGTTACTCAGTTCGTCCAACATTTCCGGCGTGATTTCTTCGCCGTGAGTTTGGAAATACGACTTTTCTTCCATAGGTCAATCCTCCTTGTCTTTGAGTGAGAGACGGTCAACCTCTTTCATAATCTTTTCGGCAGTACCGTTTCCACCCAATTTTTTATACGGTAAGTATAAATAATCATGCAGGTTCTCATATTCGTCTTTGGTGATATACCCGCGCTGAATATAATACTCACCGAGATAGCAAATGCGGTCGTGCCCAAGACCTTTCAGCATTTGCCCCTCCGCGCTGTCTTTAGACTTTTTGCTTTGGATAAGACTTGTGAGGAACGCCCAAAAGCCTGTGCTTGCAAAGACCGCCCCTACAATGCTGATAATCAGTGTGCTTTCAGAAACCATTTAGCTAAATTCCTTTCGTTTAATGTGAGGATTTACATTTACATGACCTCCCAATTACTATCGTCCCACGCGGCGGTAACGCCTGTCTCACCGACCCAAACCTTACGGACACCATCATGGACATAGAACCCGTTTGCGATAAGAGCCATGCTTTTTTCCCATACAAAGGGGTTATCGGCAGTGCCAACAGGATTTTCCTGCTCTTTGTACTCCTGTCGAACCAAAACCTTGTTCACATAGAAGTTCAGCCAGTCAAAGCCGATTTTGTTAGACTGTGTGAGAGTGGTTTCAATACCACCTGCCGCTTCTACGGTATCGACAATTTTCTGATTATTGTCAATCCGAACCTTTAGCTTTTTCGCGTTGTCGATATAAAGCTGTGCCATTATCTGTTCACCTCCAAAATTTCCAGTGCGGCTTTCATGTCCTGCACGATACTTGCGCTTTCGTTGACCTCAAGCGTTCTGCCAGTGATAAGCCAATCGCTGAGATTGTTCTCGATGTCCTCTTGCAAGCCCTCACGGTTTTTCAAGAGGAAAGTGTACTCATCGTACTCGAACATGGTGACAGAGGTTTCCGTCTGCGGGTCAATGTCAGTGACTTCTTTGATGTTTTCACGCAGTCTGACCTCTACATACCCCTCCAACGGCAGGTAAGACTCCATCGACAGGGTTACGGGAGAGACATTTCCTTTTACTCTCATTTCTGACTACCTCCTTTAATTTTCTGATTTTAACTGTATCGCAATATTTCTTTTTCATACCGAGCGAGTCAGTATGCTTGAAACAGGAACACCGCGACAGGAAACCCGCCGCCATACGGAATGATACGACCCCGTTTCGCTTTTGGATTTTCTGAATGTGGCGGCTTTGCCGCATAAGCGCAAGAGCGCGTCTTTTTCGTATGGTCGTGGTTCTGATACCGAAACAGCGACCTACAAAGTCAATCTTTCGCCCTCTACGGTGCTGTCTGCTTTTGCAGTTTCGTTGAATACGAAATAACTGGTAATCGTGCTTTATCTCCAAGCCGAGTTTTCCTACAAACTCCATGACCGCGTACATTGCTTTTCGGAGCTTCCGTTTGTTATTGTCAATTAAGACTAAATCATCGGCGTAGCGGACATAATAGCGTATACCGAGGGTTTGCTTGATGAAGTAATCCAACGACTGTAGATAAAACTCCGCAAGCCACGGCGAGGTATAATTCCCGATAGGTATACCGTGTCCGGGAGAGCTATGGTACGAGTCGATTACCAAATGGATAATACCAAGTGCCTTTTTGTCCTTGATTTTCCGCTGTAAATGTTCCTTGAGCTTGTCGTGTGGGATTGACGGATAGAACTTGTGAATGTCCATCTTCACGCAGTATTTCGCGTGTTTGATGTCTCGCATGGTCGCTCGTTCCACTCCTTTAGCGGCGCGGTCAATCCCTCTGTTTGGGATATTGGCACAGCTCCAATAATAGGAGGATTTCATAATGAGCGGCTGTAGTACCTGCACAATAGCATGGTGAGCGCATTGGTCGGGATAGAACGCAGGAATCTGTAACTCCCTCTCTTTCCCCGACAGACCGTCCTTTATGATACGAGTCCGATACGGTGAGGTGAAATCCAAACGAACCAACCGCTCAGACAGGTCTTTCGCGTAGAAATCCAAATTATCCATGACTTTTTGAACATTTCTGCGCTTTTTCTTATGCTTTGCGGCATTTATGATAGCCAGTCTGCAATTTTCTTCTGAAACTATCTGTTCGTGTAGAAAGCCAATTCTTTTCATTGCTTTTGTTTCTTATAGGGGTTTCAAGAGACTTACTAACCCTATCCCTCCAAACTATTTTTTACCAATGGGTACGGCAAGACAGTATCTTGTATAGGTTTGTGCTGTATAACAAAAGTAGGCGCGACCCAATGTTCGAGTTCGAGTTGGACGAGTCATTGTTCAAATTAGCCGTAAAGAGACCACATTTCGAGCCATTGTTCCAATTACCGCCGTGTTGGAAGACGCGCTTTTACTGTTCGCCTTATAAAGTTCTATCTGTTTTGTATCGACCCACTTATGCGGGGGAGAAAATCCCCCGCACCCCCTTAGGAGGGGATATAAAGCAGGCGCGACCCAACGTCCGAGTTCGAGTGGGACGAGCCATAGTTCAAAACAGCCGCAAAGAGACCACATCTCGAGCCAAGGCTCCAAGCACCGCCGTGTAGGAAGACGCGCCAACCTGTAGAAGACCAACAAGCGTCACAATCATAGGTCGTTTCACTTCCGCTACCTGCGGCAGACGGGAGCATGACATGAGGATTACTGCCAGTGTCAAGACCCTCCTGCGTGATATAACTGGAAGACCAGTTGGTTGCTCCCTTAAAGGAGAGGGCGGTGTAGTTCGTAGTGGTATCGTCTGCGTACTTGGACGGGTCGTTGCACACATAGTAAGTGCCGTTGTTCCAGTTGACACCATCGACCCATTCCCACACATTACCCCACAGACCCTCGATACCGCGCCAAACCACATCAACCTTGCCGTCTGTTCCGGCAGGTCTGCCCGTGAGACCACTGACATTGTTACAAGTACCTGTGCTGAGAGCAAAGCTGTTATTGTCGCAGTAGCCGCGCCCAATGACAGACTGCACATTGTTGTTGGCAAATTCCACGAGAATCAACATTTGAATCGCGGAGAGTGCGGCAATGTCGATAATACCCCAACCCGTACCCTTTGCTTTCGCGTTGGAACGCATGGTCGCTCTCGTCTGATTTACCAACGGGCTTACACCGGGCGCGGACTTGTTACCACTCGTGGTCTTATAAGCACCCACATAGAGATAATCCTTTGCCACACCGCCGTGATTGAACGCGGGGTGAAGCGTGAACCCGCTCGTGGCTTTATCCGCAATCTTGAGATATTCCACATTTCCACTACGGTAACGGCGATACCAAAACTTAGGGATTTTCACCATCACATCTCCCGTGGATAAGGTTTCACGGACAATGCTGCTCCAAGGGTAACAGTTGTCGAAGTCACTCGAACCTGCTGTAGTACCTACGGTTGCGGTAGCAGTCTTGCCGACAGCGGAATCCGTTCTCGCCCAAGCGGGAGAGGTAGCCGTAATATCCCGGCTGATACCGTAGATTTTTACGAACGACAGCTCCACACTGCGAGACTGCCCGGAGGAAGTGATAGATACTGACTTAGAGTCTGTATCAGAGCCGGAAACCGCCTTTACCGTCCATGTGCCGACATTATGCACTTGGAAAGTGTGACTGCCGGAGGTATTAGGGGCGGTGTACTTTGTACTTTCACACTCACAGGTGCAGGTCGCTCCTACGGGGTAGGTAACGGCAATCGTAGCCGTGAAATAGTAGTAGGTTGCGGTGTAGTTCGAGGTCGTACCTGCCACAGAAACTTTCGGCGTAGTGTTATCCGGCTTGCTGTACCCGTCCTCCGCACCGTACTCGATATGATAGGTATGACCGATAGGCACGACAAAGGAAGCCGTTTTCTTCGTTTTGGTGAGCGTTGCCGACTGCGTAGACGCAGACTCCGTTTCATCGACACAGGTGACTACCACACTGGAAAACGCGGAATCATCGTCAATAGAAATGGTGACATTGGCGATTTCACCTGCGGCGGGAGTTGCGTCCGCTCTGTTTGCCGCATTGCTCGACAGGTTGTAAACGCCCTGTACGGAATAAGGGAACGCGGAAAAATAATACTTTCTACCCTTGGTGAGTCCGCTCACCGTAAAGGGTGTGTTGACATACGCGCCGAGATTGGTGTTGTTTACTACAAGCGTCCCCTCTGAGGGCTTTGTAGGATAACCAGTATCGCTCATGCGAATCATTACACCGCCCACAGAACAAATCAGATTGTTGTTCGCGTCATAGCTGTCGGCGGGTTCTTGGAACTTCAAGCCGATACTGGTCGCGGAAAGCGAGTATGCGATAAAGCTCCTCATGTTGTTCGGGGCTTGCCCGATTTTCTGCAACAGACTGTCAACAGTCCATTTTGCTTCTGCCCAAGACATTTACACTACCTCCTCTGTGATGTTTAGACCGTCTGCACTGAATGTGATGGTCTTAGTGTTTACGAGGGAATAACTTCCGTTTGACTCTTTCTTATAGAGCTTTTGCGTGATAACTGTATCGGAAGTGAACACGGTTTCGATTTTCTTGTTTCCTGCCGAGTCGATTTCCGTGATGGTCTTTCCATCGGCAGAGAAAGTAGTTGTGCGCGGGTCAAAACCGTCCGTTTTGGTGTCGAGAGCAGTAATCTGATTTTGCAGATTTCCGGCAACATCTTCTCCGAGCTGACTCTTGACGAACTCGAACCAAGTCGTGAATAGTGCCTGTTGCTGACTCTCAAAGGTGTCCATTTCCGTGCGATAATCGGTTTTAAGGGAGTTAATTACATTGTCCCCCTCCGCTTTCAAAGCAGTAATATATGCGGTAAAACCGTCCTGCTTGGAGTCCGCTTCGTTCTCAAAAAGCCCTTTCTGTGTGGTGAAATAGTTCTGAAACGCTTCGTACAGGTCAGAACCGTTTTCTACCATCGACATAAGGGTATTGAGAGCTTCGTTCATACAGTTCGCGTCTCTCGCGCCAAAAAAGGACTTTTCTTTGTTGCTGTAAGCAGTCACATCTTGGAACGATACCGTACCGTCCTCATTGGTGATGGTGTTGTACCGTTTTAGACCGCTCCACACAGCGTCCGTATAATTTACGGGTAACAGTTCCCAAGACATTCACAGGTCTCCTCCTCTCATTCCAAAATTCCAAGTGAACATTCTTCTCCCCTCAGACTCATTGGTGAGTCTGTCGTAGAGGTCAAGTATGGCGCGTTCCAACCGATTCAGCTCTGCAAAATCCATTGTGTTGCCGTTTGCTACATAGGTCGGAGGGTTGCCATACGACCTCTTGAGAGTTTTGCTGTTGATGGTTTTCAGATTTTCCTCAAGCTGATTGATTTCATCAGCATAGAAGTAATCCGAATAGGTACGGTCAGCACCGAGGGAGACGATAGAGAACTCATCGTACATCTTGAGAGCCAACTCACGCAGATAGGTGAGGTTGTTCTTGATACGGTTGAAATCGACCGCGTTGAACCTGTCTCCCGTATATACCCCATCGGAGGGGTTCGTTACACCGTACCAGTCTGTTTTAGGCGTTGTCCAAGCCATAACTAACCTCCTGTTCTACGAGCCGTGACCTTACCCGCAAAGCTCTGATTGAAAATGATGGTGTGGCGGTAGATGTTTACTTTCATATCAGACTGGAACTCGTTCTCTTGGTAAACAATATCGTTCACATCAATTTCGGGATTGCCGCGAGTGTCGTACTCATACTCGATGCCGGACTGATAATAGTCACCGAGCCAGTCTGCGAGGTCTTGCGCCATTCCCATATCGGAAATAAGAGGGTTTTCCCACTTGATTGTCTTTCCTCGATTATTGAGCGTTTTTGTTGCATAACGCTCTACAATTTTGTAGCGGTAGCCGGAAATCTCCAAGCGGTAAGTACCTGTCACTGTAAACTTGACGGTGATGTAGTAGTTGCCCGACTCCAAAATGGAAACACCGCCCGACTGATTTTCCAGTGCGGCAGAAAAGCCGTAGGAGGGTTCTCCCACGAAAAAAGTCTCCACATCACCCGCCGCGACCGTGACTTCTTCGCTGACAAGATTTTCTTGCTGATTGCCCGTCTGATAGCTGTAGCAAGGAACAATTATCTCCTTGACAAGCTCCTGCTTGATAGCTTTCGGGGAGGAGGTCATATCTGTGCGGGTCATAGTGAAATCCGTAATATCACCAAAGCTGAAATTATTCAGCACGATACGGCTATAGGGTTCGGCGGTCTTTGTGAACTCGATTTTCATAACATCGAAATCGTCAAAGTCCGTGTGAATGACCGTGTTCTTACTGATTTCGTCAGCCCCGACCTCGTACTCCGTTACGAGCGTCCCGTCATTGTAGGTTCGGATTGTAAAAGCTGCCGGAATCGAGTGTCCGAATACCAGTTTTACACCGTAGTACATACACGCAACTTCTTGTGTAAGCGTAACAACGGGGTTGGTGGTGAATGTTCCGTCCGCTTTAGACTGCACCGCTGACACAAAACCTGTATTCAGCGTAGCATTTCCAAAATTGCGGGGTAAGAAGAACATCTTACCGTCTGCCGTGGTATAGTTCTGAGCAAAGGTGGCGTACTCGTCTTTCGCAGTACCGTCCATAATCTTTTCGACATTGGAATAGGTAGCTTCCGCGTTTGCGCTTGCCGCCGCTTCGGGAATGAAGTTGGACTTAATCTGAATACCGCCCATACGGGTTTGTGATAGAACACACCGACAGGCGTTTGCGATAATCTGCAACGCTTCCTTGTGCTGAACGCGAGGAATGGGGTTTTTGCTTTTCAGATTTTTCAACTGCGGGTCGATATAGTAATCGGTCAGTCCTGCGTCAGCCAGTACCTCAAGAGCCAAATCGTAATAGCTCTTACCTGCACTGCGGTACAGTCCTCTGTAGAACTCCGCGTCCATACTGCGGAACACATCTTGACAGCGGATAGTGGCGGTGTAATCGTCCGACTCCCACTCCGAACACAACAGGCGGTTTCCGCGAATCCATTCGACCTCTCCCGTAGGGAGCTGATAGCCGTAGTAGATTTCCATTTCCTGTCCTGTTTCAAGGAAGTTGATAGCGGATTTCGGGTTATCTACATTAAAGTAGTGGTCGTAGTTCTTGAGCTGTACAGAGAAATCAATCTGCGGCACATCTGCCCCGATGGGCGAGACATAGCTCTCAAGGGAAGAAGCCATTACGGAATCATTGTAGTACACGAGACCGTAACCGAATCGGATAGAGTAGATACGCACCCGACTATGGGGATTCTTCATACTGTAAACGACCAGTTTCACCGAGGTCGTATTTGTCAACACTTCTTCGGTGCTGAACAGCCCCTCCGTATTATTGCGAAACTCGACAACCTGTCCGCTACTGCTCATCAAATCGAAATTCACAGGGTAATTCTCACCGAAATTGATAGTAATACCCTTGAAATCCGTAGCGGGAACATTGAGATTGATTGTAAGCTCGAACTGTGCTTGCGTAAGGAGCTTGTCGCTGATAATGCCTGTGTCAAGGTAAGCGTTGGAAGCGTTCTGCCGTGGGAGGAAGAACATCGTCCCGTCAACTTTGGTGAAATTCTCCTCAAGGGTAGCGTAGATGGTATCATCGGTCTTTTCGGACAGGATATTTGCGGAGTTGGAGTAGTAGGTGAAATCACCCTGCTCAACCTTTGCTTTTGCCTGTGCTTCTTGATTGAGCAGACCGAACGAAATCATAATATACGCTCTCTCGCGGAGAGAGGATTTCATGCTCTCTTTATATGCTTTTGAAACCTTTTGCACAAAATCCCCTCCTTACTCTCCGCAGTCAATCAGATTTACCTTGCAATTTCTGTAGTGTGTCGGTTTCCCGTTTTCATCGACCCAATAAGGTTCTGCGGTTCTATCACCACAGTACATTTTGATAGTCTTGAGGGAGTTCGACACGGGGTCAGTGAAAGTCACATATACGAAAAAGTGACTCAATACATTTAATATCTGCGCCCATTGGTCGGCGGTGAGCCAAGACCATTCAAGACTGTCAATCTTGTACTGGTCTCGACCCACGCGCTGACCGACTACTGAGCCGTTGGCGTTTCTACCCGCGTCCACTACGGTAGTCACCGTGGGGCGTACTCCTCGCTTCGGAGGAGGTAGCTCATAACCGTTGATTGCCAAATAAGCCATTTTCACCCCTCCTTATCGTGCGAATACATAGCCGTTGGCTTTTTTCTGAGTAGTAACCGCGTCATTGACAACACGGTTGCCAATCTGAACAACGGTCTGTTCTTGCTTGTCGGCTTGCCTACGCATATCGTCTGCCATCTGCGACAGGGTAGGTTCGATATACTCTCTATAGAACTCCTCCATTCCCTCCTTGAAGCCCGTTGCAGTAACCGTGCTGTGCGCCGCCACATCAGCGGAAACAGACTGTGCGAACGAATCACTGCTGTAGTATTTCAGAGCGGAGGTGTCTACGGCAAAGCTCATGGTCGGGTTTACGCTTGTAAACGAGTTCGCCCAATCCGTCACAACGCCCTTTGTCGTGCCGCCGAGGTTGGCGATACCGAGGTTGTAGCCGAGAACAGTGTCCTCACCGATACGCATAAACCGCTTGGACGGGGAGTTGGAGTCCAACGCCGCTTTGTATGCCGCCGCCGCGTCATTCGCCCAACGCCGCATATACGGTCGAGTCGTATCGTAGAAATCGTTGATACCGTTGTTGAAACCGCTGATAACATCTTTTGCAATGTCATAGAACACCTTGTAAGAGACAATTCCCGTGAAAGCGTTCTTCACAGTGTTCGCAAACGATACCATACCGCTCTTAGCCGTAGCGTAGTTATTGGTGATACCGTTGTTGAAACCGCTCACAATATCCTTGGCGTAGTTGCCGAATGTTGTTCGGTTGATTGCACCAAAGGACGCGGAGGTAAACCAGTTCTTGAGGTTGGAAGCCCAAGAAATGAAGCTCGACTTGCAGGTTGCGGCGTTGGTGTTCAGCGAGTTCTTGAACCCGTCCACCAGTGTTTTCGCCGCATTGGAGAAGTCAGAGGACTTGGACTTGATACCGTCCACAAATCCCGTCACGAGCTTCTGACCGACCTCTTTCATGTTCACGAACATACCCGTGGACAGCTCAACATTACTGTTGCAGAGCGTTTCCATTTCGGTAAGGAAGCCCTTATACTGCTTGAGCAGGTTGATTGCCGTTTTCAGTTCGGGTACAGCCAAGTTCAGCTTTTCGTTGAGGGTAGTGGTTTGGTTGTAAATGTTCTCTACATCGTCTGCCAGTTTCTCAACAGGGTCTTGCGTAAACCAACCGATGATGGTGTCAATGGTTGCGCTCAGTCCGGCGATAGCCGAAACCTCTGTGTACCGAACGACCTCACCTGCGAAATCCGTCATAAAGTCTACGAACTCGCTCATGTTGGTGGAAAGGGTCGGGAGCTTGTCATTGAGTCTGTCGAGCGCGGGAGCGAGGTTGTCACCAAGCTCATTGGCTACCGCTATCAGACTCTCCGTAAATATGATGAACGCCGCCGCCAGTTCGACAAGCAGAGCCGTACCGAGACCGATAGCCAACGGGAGCAGACCCGCGCTTGCAACCGTAGCCGCGCCAAGAGCGGCAGTCACTACGCCGATACCGACAAGCAGAGCCGTACCGAGACCGATAGCCGTTGCAATGGTTTCCCCGTTATCGAGAACAGGTTGCCACGCTTGCCCGATTTCGTCCAAGCCCTTACCGATAGCCCAAATCTCCACGAGGAACAACCCCGTTGCGATACCCAACTCTGCGAGAATTGCAGTACCGAGAGCAATGTTCACGATGAGCGGTGTACCGACAGAACCAAGCAAAGCAGTCACAATACCAACAACCGCTAAGATACCGATACCAATACCCATAGCCGCCAAGACCGTGCCGCCATTATTGATAACAGGTTGCCACGACTCACCGACCTGCGCTAATCCCTCGCCGAGTAGAATGATTGCTCCCGTGATGAGGAGTGCCGCCGCCGCGACTTCCGCGACAATTACGATACCCAAGCCGAGGTTCTTTGCGAGAGAGGTGAGGTTCGGGGACAGCTTCGTGCTGACCGTGGTATCGAGAGTTTCTGTTGCCGTTGCAACGGTCGTGACCGCTTCGGAAGCCTTACCGATGGTAGCGACCTCCTTGAGCTTGGAGAACACATCTAACGCCATAGCGAGACCGCCGAGGACTTCCAGTGCGCCGATAATCAGCGTCACCTTATCTACGCTGCTCCAATCGCCTTGCTTGATAGCGTCCCAATTCGCGCCAATCTCTGTGATGATGGAGGTGAAGCCTTGAATAGCCAGTCCCCATGCCGCCACTTTGAGGTTGCCCGTGAACACGCCGATACCGATTGCAATGTTGGTGAGACCTCTGATAGCGGTATTGGCGTTTTCCCAATTTACACCGCTTTCGGAAATGTCCTTGATTGCAACAGCAATTTCACCGATACCCTGTACGACCTTGAGCGCACCGCCAATCTTGAGATTGCCGAGGATAATCAAGCAGTCACCGATTGCACCCGTGAACTCACTAATCATACCGACAACATTTTGGAATGTTGCACCGTTCTCAAGGAAGTCTTGGAAATACCCGATGAACTCATTAAGGTCAGACAACAGCCCAAGTGCGCCGAGTCCCGCCCAACCTGCGCCGAATCCCTTGAACGAGGTGATATATTTCACGAAATCGGCAACGCTCTTTGCGATTTTCCACGCCGCGAGACCCGCACCGATAGCTCCCACCGTCAACAGGATTTTTCCAAGACGGGTATCGAACAGGTCAGCCCACGAGTCGATTTCCTTGTTCAGACCGAGCCATTCTTTCATCTTCTGAACAATCTCATCAACCTTAGAGCTGATTGCGCCATCGAGGAAATCATAGGTCGGCAGGTCAAAGCCAAGACCGCCACCTCCGATGTCACCGATACCACCTGCACCGCTTCCGCTTGTATCTTCGGGAGGGGAGATAATGTTCAGTTCGTCAATGCCGAGCAGAGCGTTTTTCAGCTCTTTTGCCTTTTTGGTAGCGTCACCAAGACCGTCTCCGATGTCCTGTGTACTGTCAGCGACTCCACCGACAGTTGCGCCGATACCGCTGTAATCAATTTCCGGCAGAGCAAACCCAAACAGGCTTGCGATAGCGTTCGCAATAAGTCGAATAACCTTTGCTACGGCAATCGCATACGGCAGGATAGCGTTCAGAGCAGGAATAAAGATATTACCGATTGCACGGGCGCACTGAGTAACCTGTGCTTGCAGGACGCGGAGTTGGTTCGCGGGGGCGTTCAGCGTTCTCGCCATATCGCCCTGTGCGGTTGTTACCTGCGTCATAATCGCGTAGTAACGCAACTCCGCTTTCTCAGCCTGTGTCATAGCCGAGACTTTCTTCTCAATACCGAGGGTGTATGCTTCCTGCTGTAGACGAGCCACAGACAGGTCATAGCCGAGTCTACGGAGCGGTTCAAGCTCACCCGCGATACCCGACTGTAACTTTTGGAACGCTTCCTCGAACGGAATGTTAAAGAACGAGGAAATGTCATATCCAAGCTGAGTCAAGTTTCGACTCATCGTGTACGCTCTATCGCTTACCACACCGAAACCCTTGGTAATCGTCATAAATACACCTTGGTTTCGCAACCATTCGGCGGGGTCGATACCAACGATTTCACTGACACGCTCTGCGTACTCCTGCGCCGCGCTTGCGTGCTCGCCCATAGACGCGGTGAACAGGTTCAAATCTTCAACATACTGGTTGGACTTATTGATAAATCCTGCCAATACGGAAGCCGCTTTTTTTACTGCTACGATAGCAATACCGATTTTTGCGGCGAGGTTCACATAGCTTGTGGACGCTCTGTCGTTCGACTTCGACAGATTGTTTGTACTGGTAATCAGCTTTTGGATTCTCGCCGGAAACGCCGCAAACCCGCTCGAAATGGCTTGCATTTGCGTAGCGAGAGGAGCGAAAGCGTCTGCCAACTGTTGAACCTGTGACGCAAGTTCCCCGATGTTTACCGTCTTTAGAGACTGCATGAGAGCGGGGATTTTGCCAAGCTGAGTCACAAACGAGGTAAGGTTGTTCTTACCCATCTGAGAAAGTGGGGAAAGAGCAGATACCAGTTCAGAAATCTGCGTTCCCAACCCGCCGATGTCCACACCGTTAAGACCCTGTACCGCTTGCGGCAATCGCTGTAGCTGAGAGATAAAGCTGTTGAGGTTCGACTTGCCGATTGTGGAAAGCGGAGTAAGCGCGTCCGCAAGCCGTCCGAGCGAGGAAAAATCAGTCCCATTCAGAGACCGTACCGCTGTCCCAAGGTTGGAAATCTGATTAGCTACAGAAGACGAGAGCTTGAGGTTTCCGCAAGAGGAAAGTGCCTGTAAGCCCTGTGCCATCTTATTCAGATTATCCGCGTTGGTGGAGCTGGTACTATTCAGTGCGGTATTCAGCGTAGTAAGCTGTTTTGCCACAGCGGTAAGACCAACTCCACCTTTGGTAGCGGATTTTACTTTACCCAAAGAAGAAGCAAGCGCGTCTAATTGTGCCACTGCCGAGGTAGCACTCGATTGTACCTCAAGTTCTAACTGTTCGATTGTAGTAGACACGGTTCTCACTTCCCTTCAAATTTCTTGTTATGCTTCGCCATAAAGCCCTCGATAAGTGCTTTGCCCTTATCATAGGTTTTCTTGTCCTTTTCTTCCTGCTGATACTCAGCCTGTTTTTCCGTAATAGCAAACGGTTCTGCCAAGTACGGAGCAGGTTTTGTACCCTTTTTGGCAAAAGCATGGAGCAGAGGTGACACACGGGACAGAGCTTCGTAGAAATACGCACCCTGTAACCACATTTCTTGGTTTTTTCTGCTCGTTCGGAGTTCTTCCGCTTTCCGATAAAAAATCACCAGTCGGCAATCTTTGTCCCAATACTGTTCTTCGGTCATGCCGAGAGACAGGTAATACGGAAAAAGCTCCTCAAATTTCTCTCCGTAAGAGTGGAGGGGAGCAGTGGCAGTAACACCACCACTCCCCTCAGTGGAGGACAGCGGGTCACTCACCAAGTCGCTGTCCAGTTCAAGTTTCCCTTGCTTTCTTCGGGTTCTTCAACGAGGGTCATAATCGGCTCGTTATACATTTCTGCCAACTTACCGATAAGCTCCTCTTTCTTGGTGAGCTTAGAATAGATTGTGTCGATGGTGTCCTGCTTCACAAAACGATGGTGAGCAAGGAACGCACCTGCGAACAGTGCCGGGAGGGTACTCATGGGCTTTTCGGTGATTTCGGACGCGATAAAGCCCTTTTTCTCCATTTCTGCAACGGTTCTGCGGGTGTATTCGAGGGTGTATTCCTTATCCTCGAAAGTGAAAGTCAACTGTTTACTCATTGTTCTGTCCTCCTAAATTTTCTTTTACTCTGCCACAGTGATAGGGGTAGACGGTGCGATAGTGACGGTCATATCAACGACCTCATTCACGCCGCCGCCAACGGGGAACGCGGAAAGCTGACCCTTGAACTCGAACTTACCGTCAGAGCCAGTGGGGGTCAGTACGCCGCCGCTCTCAGTGCCACCGAACCACACTGCGTAGGACTCCTCCTTGCCCTCAAGAGCCTTGAGCTTGGTAAAGTCCTCCTTGGTGTAGTTCGCAGTGAACTCAAGCGCGTCAAGAGACTGAATACCGGGAATATAGGTCTGCATTTTGTCAGACAGGGTAGTGGTCTCCAACATTTCCGGCGCACCGCCAAGGTCGGGGAAATCCTTGATGTCGATAACCTTTTCATAGGTATCGCCCGTGCTTGCTTTCTTCATAAGAAAAATCTTATAGGTGGAAATAGCCATGATTTTTACCTCCTGTAAATTGTTTTATTTTTGGATATTACTGCCCGGTAGCGTCCGAGCATACGATAAATGGTCGCTTCGTCTTGGTTTGGTACAGGTTCGAGCATTATCCGTGTGAAGTTCAGTTCCAAGAGCTGTTCGTCAATGAACGCCGCCAGTTCCTTACACTCCGCTTTCTTACCCGATGTCTTATTAGAGTAGACATTAACCTCGTAGGTCACAGCCACATGATTTTCGTGTCCCTCCGTGGTCTGAGAGTTGCGGAATGTGGCATTATCTATCTCAACGATGGAGATAAAAGGAAACGAGGAGGGTGACTTGACATATTCGCTCATAATGAGCAGGTCGGGGCATTTCTTCTCGAACGCCGCATAAACCTTTTCCGATACTTCGTCAAAAATATCGTCTTCCATGTCAATCATTGAAACACCTCCCTCGCTATTTCTGCGATTTCATCACAAACGGTTTTTACGGCGTTATACATTGGCATGGTAGCGGGTGCGCCGTGAGTCAAGCGTAATTTACCGTCCTCATAGAACCCCCACACATCTTTCTTACCCATACCCTTGCCGTAGCCGCCGATGGTGAACCCCAACTCTGACCCTTTCGGGTGAGGAGAAGTACCCGCCGAGCCGTTGTAATGAACACCTGCGCCGAACTCGACCCAAACCGCGTCTTCACCCCGCGCAATGACAAGCGTGATATTGCTCCGTTGGTCGATACTCACATCGACCTGTGCAGTGCGTTGACCGCCTTTAAGCAAATCGTCCACGACAGCTCCCGCAAATCCGTCTCTCGACAGTTCCGCAAGCCGCTCCGTAACTTTCTCACGCAAGAGGTCGGTTTTGCGGATAATATCCTGCTTATACTGTTCCAGTTCTCGCATTGCCCTGTCGATGTCACGCACAGACAGCCCAAATCGAATAATCTTTTTACCCACTGACCGTCACCTTGCTTATGGCGATTGATACGCTGTTCAAACTCTTTGCGACCTTTTTCACTACATAATCGTGAGGGGTGATTACCTCACCTGCGTCATTGACCTTGAGTGAACCGTCCGCATTGAGTATCGGTAAGGTATCGACCCACAAGACGGAATACTCGTCAATGGGCGGCGTAATGAAATCCATTACAATTACCTTGTCATAGGACTCATTCTCACCAAACTGCCGTGTCTGTGTTTCGCCCTTTGCCGCTGAAATATTGGCGTGTTCCTCGATTGGATTACCGTGAATGACCTTGTACTGACCTGTTTTCCTGCCTTGTTCGTTAAGGATAGGTTCTCTGCCCTCGTAGAGAGCGTAGTAGAACTTCACCTTATTTCGGTTCATGCACCTCATCGAATCACCCCGCAATGTGGAGTGACCGCCTTGAGCATGGACGCGGGAATATCCGCGTTCTCATACTGTCGCGTAATGCCGTTTTCGGTGTGAGAGGTCTGCCCCTCCGCACCACGCTTGTTGAGCATATAGGCGGCGATTTCGATTTGCAGGTACTCGTACTTGGCGGGAACTTCGGTCACAGTATCGTCATACGGGTACGCCTTTGCGAGAATTTTACTGCCGGACAATCTAAGGTAGGTGGACAACACTTCGTCCGTGTCAGAATCACCGACCATAGCTTTCAGAGCCGCCAGTTTTTCAGTATCAGTCATGTTGTCCACCTCCTAACTTACGCCGCAGTGATTTCGTACCAACCCTTGGTCT
>OJNW01000857.1_pt1 | contig 17439 bp, 20 predicted proteins | sample 1597951 | NCBI WGS metagenome assembly OJNW01 (sample SAMN01915212, study PRJEB22387) | human gut metagenome | isolation source: stool | host: Homo sapiens | place: USA | reverse complement strand
ATGCGAAGCATTCCACGTTGCTCCAAGGCTGTTTTTTATGTTTTTGTTTTTGATTCCATTCACGATTCGGCAACAATGCATAATCTATCCCCAGGAATGTTCCACTGAGCCATTATTTAGGTGCAATCATTGACCCAAAAAACTAAGGGACGCATGTTGTGTGTGCGCCCCCTTTGTTTTTATTTATTTCTTGTTGGATTACTTTGCTGGGAGAACGTTGATTTTCAGTTTTGCGTAGGCTCTGTCGCATTTTGCGATGGCTTCTTCCACGCTGTCGGCAGTGGCGAGAATCACGCCCATGCGGCGGTGTCCTTTCACTTCTGGTTTGCCGAAGATGCGAATGTCAACGCCTGGCTCTTCAAGCACCTTGTCCACGTTTTCAAATTCCACACGGTTGCTGTCGCCTTCCACCACAATGGCCTTGCTTGCCGATGGACCGTAGAAACGAATGGCAGGGATAGGCAATCCCATCAATGCGCGTGCGTGGAGCGCAAATTCACTCATGTTTTGTGAAATCATTGTCACCATGCCGGTGTCGTGTGGACGAGGCGATACTTCGCTGAAGATTACATCATCGCCCTTGATAAACATTTCCACGCCGAAAATGCCATATCCGCCAAGTGCGTCGGTCACCTTTTTCGCGATTTCTTGCGCTTTTTCAATCGCCACTGGTGCCATGGCTTGTGGCTGCCAAGAATAGCGGTAGTCGCCGTCTTGCTGAATGTGGCCTACTGGTTCACAGAATTGTGTGCCAGCCACGTTGCGCACGGTGAGAAGGGTGATTTCGTAGTCGAAATCCACGAATCCTTCCACAATCACTCTGCCGGCTCCTGCACGGCCGCCCTCTTGTGAAATGTGCCAAGCGCGGTCGATGTCGGCCTCTGATTTCACGGTGCTTTGTCCGTGGCCAGAAGAACTCATAATAGGTTTCACCACGCAAGGAATGCCCACTTCTTTAATGGCTTCCTTAAATTCTTCCTCTGTTGATGCAAATCGGTAAGGAGAGGTGGGTACGCCAAGTGTTTCGGCAGCCAATCGGCGAATGCCTTCGCGGTTCATTGTCAGTCGGGCAGCGTTGGCGGTAGGAGTAACATTGAAGCCCTCTTTTTCAAGCTCCACAATGGTAGGGGTGGCGATAGCCTCCACTTCAGGGATAATGTGGTCGGGGCGTTCTTCCTCGATAGCCGAGCGCAGAGCCTCACCGTCGAGCATGTTGAAAGTTTTGCTTTTTTGAGCGATTTGCATGGCTGGCGCGCCTTCGTAACGGTCGCAAGCCACCACTTCCACTCCTAAGCGTACAAGCTCAATAGCCACTTCTTTTCCGAGTTCGCCACTGCCAAGAAGCATTGCTTTCTTTCCGATTTCAGTGCCGAAAGATCCAATTTTTGTCATGATTGTATAAGGGATTAATGATATTTGTATGTACAAAGTTACGGCAAGCCATCAGATTATACAAATGAAAAATGTAGAGTGCGAAGGCTTGATTTGCGTATGTTTGTGGAAATCACTAATTTTGCACTATCAAAATACACATATATATTTATAATGAGAGCAAATTTTTATCGCATAATTCTACTTTTTTTTGTTTCTGTATTCGCAATTTCTGCCTTTGCACAAGATGATGATACTGATAACTGGCGTTCGAAAATGCCTGTGCGTCGCTTGCACAAGAAGCCCGCGGTGATTGTGGTTGACTCGACCGACAACACCACTTACTATCTTCAACCGCAAGACGAGGAGAAGCCTGCAAAACTGAGTAAGCGCCAGTTGCAGGAAGAGAAGGAGCGTCAGGCGCGCATTACACGCTATTTGAAGCAACGCGCACAGGACGACCCTGAGTTTGAGGAGGAAATGAAGGCGAGAAAGGCGCGTCGTGAGGCTGCGCAAGCCAAACTCGACTCACTTTTAGCCATTGACTACTCTCTTGATAATCTGCAATGGGGGCCACAACCATTGGAGTGGGTGGATGAGAAAATTAAAGAATCAAAGAAAGAACTGTCGAAAACGCTCCGTGTGTCGTCGGATCGTGTGATTCCAAAAGATGTGAAAATGGAAGTGACCAACAACGACATGTTTTTCTACTTTGATATTGAGGACGGCAAGCCACAGCCACTTCGCTTCCATGCGCAATATTATGCCGACGACCCCTTGCAAATTGAAAGCGTGAGGTTCGTTGTGAATGGCTTCGGTTACGACTTCACGCCAGTGAATTTGCCAAAAACTGGCAAGCACGGTTCGCGTTTCTATTGGGAAACATTAGACGAGGAATTGACGGCTGCCGATAAGGACTTTGTTTATGCCTTGTCGCATGCCACATGGGCGCGTGTGGTGTTTATTGGTGCCAGAGGCTTCAGCCATGTGAAGAAGTTCACCGAAGATCAAATCAAAGATTTCTATGCAGTTTACGCCCTCTATCTGAAAATGGGCGGCAAATTCTAATCACAGCATATCGTAAAACATAAAAAAATGGGTAGCACTGATTGGTTGCTACCCATTTTTGTAATAGTATTTTACACAAATAAATTATGTGCTTGGGAATGAATTAGATAAGGTTTACTTCAACGTCCTTTTCAATTTCAGTTACGTTAACCTTACCTTCACGAGCGAGCCAGCCGATAGCTGCGAACACTTCTTTTTCTTTGAGTTTTGTGGTTTTCTTCAGACCTTTTACAGTCAATGAACCGTTTGCGTCGTTGAGTGCATTCCAAACTGCACCAGCCCACAAACCAATAGTTTCTACGTTCATAATTAATTGATTTTGTTACTAATTTGTTCTAAAACACGATGCAAAGTTAATCAACCACTTTCATTTGTCCAAATTTTTAACCCATTATTTATCAAACGGTTACTGAAAATGGGTATAAAATTACTATTTTAAACATCAGAATATCAAGCGAATAAATAAAAGTGATTTTTTTTCGAAATCCTTGCGTGCGCGCGTGCGCGCGAGAAAACCCCTTGTGTACGCACGGGCGCACGCAAGAAAGTCGCAAATTTTTTGTTATGGGCTGATTTATGGGCAATATGATATTTTTTATTAACTTTGCATCAATATGATGAAAGCGTTGGTAATTAAAAATACTGGAAGTTGGTACATCGTCCGCACCGAAGCTGGCGAAGTGGTGAATTGCAAAATCAAGGGAAATTTCCGTTTGAAGGGATTTCGGTGTACCAATCCTGTGGCTGTGGGTGATATCGTGACTATCGAAATCAAACCCGACGGCACGGCTTTCATCGTGAAGATTGAGCCGCGAAGCAATTACATTATTCGTCGCGCCAGCAATCTTTCCAAGGAATTTCAGATTTTGGCTGCAAATCTCTCGCAGGCGGTATTGGTGGTTACGCTCACCAATCCCGAAACCAACACCACTTTCGTTGATCGCTTTCTTGCCACGGCTGAAGCCTATCGTGTGCCCGTGGTGATGGCTATCAATAAAATTGACTTGCTCACCGCAGAAGAAGACAAGGAACTGCTCGACGCTTTCGCATATCTATATGAGAGCATCGGTTATCCCGTGATTAAGATGTCGACCCTCACAGGAGAGGGTATCGACCAGCTCAAAGCGCAGCTGAAAGACAAGACCACACTCTTTAGTGGAAATTCGGGTGTGGGCAAGAGTTCGCTCATCAATATGCTTGTGCCCGATGCCAATCTGAAGGTGGGCGATGTGTCGGAAACTCACCACACCGGTATGCACACCACCACATTCAGTGAAATGCTCGATTTGCCAGGTGGCGGCGCAATTATCGACACCCCAGGAGTGAAGGGCTTCGGCACCATCGATTTGGAGAAAACCGAGGTGGCTCACTATTTCCGTGAGATATTCAAAATTTCGGAGAATTGCCGATTTGGTAACTGCACCCACACCCACGAGCCAGGCTGCGCTGTGCTTCAGGCTGTGGAGGAGTCGCGCATCAGTCAAAGTCGCTATGCGAGTTACCTGAGCATCATGGAAGATAGCGCCGACGACAAGTATCGCAAAGCATTCTGACCGATTTGCGCATTATTTCTTAAATCTTTACTTAAAACATTTTTTTTGTTGGAAAAAAGAGAGCTTTTATTGCTGATAATTTGTGAGAATTTCTTAATTTTGTAGAAAAATGGAGTAAAATGGCTTCTGAACTACAAGGAACTCTTGCGCGGATTGTCACCAAAAGTAAAGTTTTGGTAGATAAATACCATGTGCTTAATGCTGAAAAAGAGCGTCTTGAGCAGGTTGTCGCCCAACTTCAGAGCGAAGTGGAAGTTCTGAAGAAGGAGAACGAAAGGCTCTCCACCGACAATCATTACCTCACTATGGCACGCCATTTCGTGCCCAACAGCGAGAAAGCGGCCGAAGCCAAGAAAATGATTTCCTCCTTAGTGCGGGATATCGACAAATGCATCTCTCAATTAAATGAATGATGCTATGCCAGCTACAGATAAGAAACAAAATATTAATATTCGTATTGCTGATGTTAAGCCTTTTGCCCTTAGCATTCCAGCGGATGATGAAGCCCTCTACCGAGAGTCGGAGAAGCTTGTGAACACGTTGTGGAACAAGTGGATGGCACGATTCAAAGGCACGGATTCGTCGGAAGAGGTGATGGCTAAGGTGGCATTCCAGTTTGCGCGCTTGTATTCGCAGGCGTATCGCGACAACAAGGCTACTAACGACCTGCTGACTGATTTCGAGAAAGAACTCGATGAAATAGTCATCAAGATATGAAATGATGCCCTATGGCACTGCTGTGCCGTGCAATAGCAAGCATCGCATAAATTTGTTTATTTAAGGTTCCTGCACTTCTCTACAAGCGACTCCGATGCCAATGGGCTGTCGGCGAGCTTGGTGAGCGGTGCTTTTTTATTAATATATATACAATTATTTATTCATTCCGTTATGGATTACATAGTATTGACTGTATCGGTGATTGTGGCACTCGTAATAGGTATTGGTGTCACGCTTGCCGTAACTCGCAAAAACGCGAAATCTCAAGCTAACTCTATCCTCGAAAAAGCGAAGCTTGAAGCAGAGGTTCTGAAGAACAATGAAGTGATTAAAGGTAAGGAAGAAGGTCTTTCCATTAAGAGTAATGCTGAAAAGCAAGCCAACCAACGCCTCTCGAAGGTGCAGGCTGAGGAAGCAAAACTCAAGCAACACGAAATTCAGGTGAAGCAACAGCAAGCCGACCTTCAACGCAAGAAATCAGAAACCGACCGTCAACAAGCCGAAAACGAGAAGTTGAAGGCTTCGCTCGACAATAAGAGTGAATTGCTCGACGATAGAAAGAAAGAACTCGACCGCATGGAAATGAGCGTGCGCGAAACCCTCGAACGCGTGAGCGGTCTTTCTGCCGACGAGGCTAAGGAAAAACTCGTGGAATCGCTGAAAGATGAGGCTAAGACTGCCGCTGCATCTTACATCAACGACATTATGGACGACGCAAAGATGACTGCCAACAAGGAGGCAAAGCGCATCATTGTGGAAACCATTCAGCGTGTAGCCACCGAAACTGCCATTGAAAATGCAGTGACAGTGTTCCATATCGACAACGACGACATCAAGGGACGCATCATCGGTCGTGAAGGCCGCAACATTCGTGCTCTTGAAGCCGCAACCGGCGTTGAAATCATCGTTGACGATACCCCAGAGGCTATCGTGCTTTCAGGTTTCGACCCAGTGCGTCGCGAAATCGCACGTTTGGCTTTGCACCAGCTCGTGGCCGACGGCCGTATCCACCCTGCTCGCATCGAGGAAGTGGTGGCTAAGGTTCGCAAGCAAGTGGAAGAGGAAATTATCGAAACCGGTAAGCGTACCTCTATCGACTTGGGTATCCACGGCTTGCACCCCGAAATGATTCGTCTGATTGGTAAGATGAAATACCGTTCAAGTTACGGTCAGAACTTGCTCCAGCACTCTCGCGAAACCGCAAACCTCTGTGCTATCATGGCAAGCGAACTTGGTTTGAATCCTAAGAAGGCGCGCCGTGCTGGTCTGCTCCACGACATCGGCAAAGTGCCCGATGAAGAGCCAGAACTGCCACACGCACTACTCGGCAGCAAATTGGCTGAAAAATATAAGGAAAAGCCCGATATCTGCAACGCTATCGCTGCTCACCACGATGAAGAGGAAGCCCTCAGTATGTATGCTCCTATCGTGCAAGTGTGCGACGCTATTTCTGGTGCTCGCCCTGGTGCACGCCGTGAAGTGGTAGAGGCTTACATCAAGCGTTTGAACGACCTTGAGCGTTTGGCTCTCTCTTACCCAGGCGTGGTGAAGACCTACGCTATCCAAGCAGGTCGTGAATTGCGCGTGATTGTGGGTGCCGACAAGATTTCAGATGCCGAAACCGAAAAACTCAGCGGTGAAATCGCAAAGAAGATTCAAGACGAACTCACCTACCCAGGTCAGGTTCGTATCACTGTGATTCGTGAAACCCGCGCTGTGAGCTACGCTAAATAATCGTGCCTCATGATGAGTAACGATAAAGAAAGTAAGAAAGGAATCACCGGACAGGAGTGCCTCACTTGCAACAAGTGTGAGTGCGACTGCGGAAAGCGAAGCAATTTGGATTGCACCAACTGGCTTGGAGACATTCCCGGCAACGATTTTGAAATCGTGGAGGTGCAATTCAAAAACACTCGCAAGGGATTCTATCGCAATAGCGCGCACTTGCCACTCGAAGTGGGCGACATGGTGGCTGTGGAAGCCAACCCAGGCCACGACATTGGCCGTGTGTCGATGATGGGTAGTTTGGTGAAACTTCAGATGAAGAAAGCCAACCTGAAGCCTGGCGTTGAGATTTTGCGCGTGTTCCGCAAGGCGAAAGCGTCGGATCTTGAGCGATTCGAGCAGGCAAAGGCAAAGGAAGTCGACACCATGATTCGCTCGCGCCAGATTGCCGCCGACTTGAAGTTGAAGATGAAAATCGGCGACGTGGAGTATCAGGGCGATGGCAACAAGGCTATCTTCTACTACATTGCCGATGAGCGTGTGGATTTTCGCCAGTTGATTAAGGTGCTGGCTGAAGTGTTTAAGATTCGTGTGGAAATGAAGCAGATTGGCGCACGCCAAGAGGCTGGACGCATCGGTGGCATTGGTCCTTGTGGCCGTCCGCTCTGCTGCGCCACATGGATGTCGAACTTTGTGTCGGTGGCAACAAGCGCCGCACGCTATCAAGACATTTCGCTCAATCCGCAGAAGTTGGCAGGTCAGTGCGCTAAGTTGAAGTGCTGTATCAATTTCGAGGTCGACGACTACGTTGAGGCATCGAAGCAGTTGCCTCCACGCGATGTGGCTCTTGAAACCAAAGACAACACTTATTATCACTTCAAGACTGATATTTTCAAGAAGCAAATCACTTACTCCACCGATAAGCATATCCCTGCCAATCTGGTTACGATTAGCGCCTATCGTGTGTTTGAGGTGATTGAAATGAACAAGCAGGGCGAGAAGCCTGACAAACTCGAACGCACCGACGGCAAGAAGCCTGAGATGAAGGCGTTTGGCGATTTGCTTGGTCAAGACAGTATTAGCCGATTCGACAAAAAGAAGAAGAAAAAGAATAAACCCGCTAAGAACGGTGGTGGTAAAGAGAAAGAACCACGCGAAAAGCGCCCAGCCAACGAGAAACCTGCTCGCAAAGACGCTCCTCGCGAACAGCGTGCGTCTCGTGGCAGAAATTCTCAGAATCGCCAAGCCGAAGGTGGTGAGGCTCCGCAAAATGTAGAGCAAGCACAAGTTCGCAACGAGGCACGCCAGCAAGCTGGAGGCAGCCGCCAACGTGGGCATCACCGTCAAGGAGGCGGCAGAAATCGCCGTCAGGGTGATAATAATCGTAAAGATAATAATGCACCTGCGTCAGATAATTCAGAGAAGTAGGAACTGGAGTGTGCTTGCACTCCTCATGATATTGGTATGCTTAGGCGCTTGTGCGCCCAAGCATACTTCTTATTCTTGCTTTTACGATATGCCTGATGAAGGTTGGATGGAAAACACCCCAATTTCTTTCGCCCCAGAGTATGGCGATTCCACTATCACTTACGACATCACATTCTCGGTGCGTCATTCCGCCTCATATTCCTACGGCAACCTCAATTTGGTGCTCGATTTCATTGCGGCAGATGGGAATGTTGACCGCAAGAACCTGAATTTTGCCATTTCAGATGAGTTTGGCAATTTCAAGGGCGGCGGTTTTGGCGACTATTATCAGCGCAGCCAGTTGGTGGTTTCCGACGTTAAGCCCGACGATGTGAGCAAGATAGTGGTGTGGCCAGCGATGACAGGGTGCAAAACACTTACAGGAATCCACAACTTGGGAATCACAATTACACCTCACCGAAAATGAGCAATCAGTTTAGTTTCAAAAACATAGAAGCCATCATATTTGATATGGATGGCACGCTGTGGAATGCCCTCAAGTCGTATGCCCACATTTGGAATGTGTGTATGGCGGAGTTCGGCATTGAAGGTCACATTGAGGCAGATGATTTGTTGAAATACATGGGTTATTCCATCGACGAGATTTTTGCCCAAGGCATTATCTCCACGCCCAAGCACCTCGACCGAAAGCAGTTCCTCACCCGATTGGAGGAGATTGAGGACCAGTTGATGCCCACGCTCGGTGGTGAGCTGTATTCGGGAGTGTTTGAGGGGCTGAAGGAACTGCGCAAGCACTTCACGCTCATGCTTCAAAGTAATTGCAGCCGTAAGGGACTGGTCAATTTCATGCGCTACACAGGCACCACCTCGCTATTCACCGACTATTTGTCGTGGGGCATGAACCCTAAACCGAAAAGCGAGAACATCAAGCTGCTGATGGAGCGAAACTGCATCAAGAGCGCAGTATATGTGGGCGACACACAATCTGATTGCAACCATGCCCATACAGCTGGTGTGCCGTTTGTGTATATGACCTACGGCTTTGGCGACTGTGCCGATGCTGATATTGAGTTTCCATCATTCCAAGATTTTGTAAATCAAGTAATCTCAGATAATTATGAACAATAATTCTTTCATTCCCGCAGGTTGGGAAAATGAAATTAATTCGCGAGTTGAGATAATTGCCGCTCAACTCAAAGCAAACGGTTTAGACGCCGTGTTGCTTGCCGATAATGTGAGTCTATACTACACCAGCGGACGCGTGTTTGCTGGCTTCACCTATATTTCTGCCGAGGGAAAGGCGTACTACTGCGTTCGTCGCCCCGTAGGTTTTGAGCAATGCGAAAATGTGTACTATATCAGAAAGCCGGAAATGATTCCTGCCTTGCTCGAAAAACAGCCAGCAAAGTTGGCGTTCAAAACCGATGTGATGACCGTGGCTGAATACAATCGCTTGTCTCAAGTGTTCCCTGAAGCGGAAATCGCCGATGCCAGTGCCATGTTTCGTGCATTGCGTAGCGTGAAATCGGAATTTGAGCAAAATCTGCTGAAGGAAGATGGTATTCACCACCAAGCCGCATACGAGCGTATTCCTGCCATTTACCGTGCAGGAATGACCGATGTGGAGTTGCAAATCGAGATTGAACGTGCGCTTCGCCTTGAGGGCTGCTTGGGTTTGTTCCGTGTGCAAGGCGGCTCAATGGAACTGTTTATGGGCAATATTCTGGTGGGCGACAATGCCGATTCACCCACGCCTTACGATTTTGCGATGGGTGGTGCTGGCGCTGATGCCTCGCTCCCTGTCGGCGCAAGCGGTGAACCTATCGTGGCTGGCAAAACCGTAATGGTGGATGCTTGTGGCAATTTCAACGGTTATATGACCGATATGACACGCTGCTTTAGAGTGGGAGAAGTGTCGGAACTTGCGATGAAGGCACACGAATTGTCAATTTCTGTTAATCGCCGATTGGCACAGTTTGGCGCAGGAACACCAGCAAAGCAACTTTATGAGGAAGCCGTGAAAATGGTGGAGGAAGCCGGTTTAACCGACTATTTTATGGGCCATAAGCAGAAAGCCGGATTTGTTGGTCATGGCTTGGGCATTGAAATCAACGAGGCACCAGTATTGGCTCCACGCAGCAGAGATGTGCTTGAAGAAGGACAAGTTGTGGCTATTGAACCCAAATTTGTGATTCCAGGAGTTGGCGCAGTTGGCGTAGAGAACACCTATATCGTGCGCACCGACCATTTGGAGTGCATCACCAATGCTTCAGAAGAAATGATAGAACTGGTGTAAGAATCAATAATCTAACTTAAATCGGTCATTAGGGTGTGCACAAGCCCCTAATGACCGATTTGTGTTTAAATGCTTCGCCTATTAAAACATGTTATGCAGAGCGAAATTGTTGCAAAGATTGCTCCTACAGCACACACGCCCATCCATCCTTCGTGCGTCCAAGCCAATCCAGCACAATAGGTGCCAAAAGATCCGCCTATAAAATAGGTTGTCATGAATATTGTGTTAGCTCTGTTAGATGCTTGAGGTATTTCCTGAATGCACCCACTTTGATTGCTCAGTTGCAGACACTGCAGACCTACATCCACCAAAATGATTGCTACAACAAGCCCCATGAAAGTGTCACCAAATAGATAGGCCACACTCCATGCCACGAGTTGCAAGCAAGCCCCATAAATACTCATCTTTCTTATGCCCCATTGATTCACAAGTTTGCCTACACCGCTTGCCGCCAATGCTCCAGCTATGCCGCACATACCTAATGTGCCGACCATCTCGCTACCTGAAAAGAATGGAGCTTGTGCCAACCTAAATGCGAGGCACGACCATATAGCCATCATACTACCAAAACTGAAAGCTGCACGGACAGCATAGAGGCGTATGCGCCCATTGTTCATCACAATATTAAAAACGCTGACCATCAGACCCTTGTATGTGCCCACATAGTTGCTTTTTATTTGTGGCATTATCTTGAGTGTAAGAAACATACACAGAATCATCACAAGAGCTGCTATGAAAAACATTTCACGCCACCCCAACCATTCACCTACATAACCGCTTACCACTCTTGATGCGAGAATGCCAGTTAGCAACCCAGATAGAACGATGCCCATATTTCTACTTTTGTGCTTCTCCTCTGAATATTGACCGGCTATAGGAATGAAGAATTGTGGAATTACAGAACATGCACCAAGCAGAAGAGAGGCTCCCCAAACAATCCACACCTTGTGGGCAACGGCAATGATAATCGCCATGATTGCGGCCACCGTCATGTTTACAACGATTATGCGTCGGCGTGAGTAGAGGTCGCCCATAGGAATAAGGAGACACAAACCAAGCGCATAGCCTATTTGTGTGACAACGGTAATGAGATTTGCCTCATGCTGACTCACACCCATGTCGTGACGAATCATTTCTAAAAGAGGCTGGTTGTAATAGCAGTTAGCTACGGTTAACCCCGCAATAATAGCCATCGCAAGCAACAAACTGCGTTCTATTCCTTCATTCTCCTTCAGTTGTTTCATTTTTTTGTATTACGCCGAATGGCTTAATGGGCTTGCCCATGTTAATTCGTCTTTGTGAATTGAGGATTATTTTGATTCTTTCACCTTGAAAGTTACGGTACGGTTGTAGATATAATTGGCAATGGTGTAAACCACCATAGATGCGAGCATCACGATGTTCTGACCAGCGTTTGGAATCCAGTCGAGTGTGTAGTTCTTCATATCGAACACTTCAAGCATCACACCGCTCACGCCCATCTGAAGACCGTAGCAAACGAGAAAACCAATCACAAACAGCAGAGCCTCACGTTTGAGGTTTTGTTTTGTTTTAAACACCCAGTTTCTGTTCCACACGAAGCTGTTGAGCACGCCGAGCACATAACCTACAGCGTTGGCTGGCACGTAGGCAACGCTCAGGAGCGTGTTGAGCACATAGAATGCCACGGCGGTGATAATGGTGTTACTTGCGCCTATCACGCCGTATTTCAGAAGCTGTATCGCTGTTTTCTTGCTTTCTTCTTTAGTGACTTTGACCTTCATAACTTTTTTGAGAGTGTGGTTTATTCGTTCTCGTCGTCGTGGAGTATGGGGAATGAAAGATTATGCTTCACGGCAAAGAAGCGAAGAATGATGATGAATATTGCACATGACATGAGTTGGGAGATGGTGTTGCCACCAATCACGCCCACCAGCCAATATATGATGCCACCGCCAATACATGCTGTGGCGTAAATCTCTTTGCGGAACACAAGCGGCTCCTCGTTGATAAACACGTCGCGCATCACACCGCCCATTGCGCCTGTGATGGTGCCCATGATGATAGCCACCCACATCGGGAAACCGAGCATGAGCGACTTGTAGATGCCTACATCCACAAACAGTCCCAGTCCTATGGCGTCGAAGATATAGAATGTGCCTTCAATTTTCACTAACTTTCTCTGCATAACCACCACCAGGATAAAGCCAACAAAGGTGGCGATGCAATACCAGGGGTCGAGCATCCAGAAGGGATGGCACTTCAGAAACACATCACGCATCGTACCACCGCCAATGGCTGTGATAAATCCAACTGTGTAGGCTCCGAACCAGTCAAATTTCTTGACAGCTGCCAAGCGCACACCACTTATGGCATAGAATAGCGTTGCGGCAATTTCGAGGAAATACTCGAATGTTCCTACCATGTCTTCTACATTAATCGGCACTATTATTTCTTCTTTTTATAGTTATAATTCAATTTATATGATTTGCCACGATTTGGCAAATATGCTTATTTCACTGGTTGAAGCCCTAATTCCGCTGCTTTTTTCAGCATGTATTCGTAGGCTTCTTCCCGATTGTTCTGTATCACTCCGTCGAGTATGGCATCTTTAATGGCATCTTTAATGATACCCACAGGGCGAGAGGGGGTGAGGCCGTAAATGTCCATGATTTCAGTACCGTCGATAGGTGGCTGAAAATTACGCAGACGGTCTTTTTCCTCAATGTCGATGAGCTTTTGCTTCACGAGCTGATAGTTGTCTTTGTAGCGCTTCACCTTGCTCTCGTTTTTAGAGGTGATGTCGGCGTTGCAGAGCAGCATCAGGTCGTCGATGTCGTCGCCAGCGTCAAACAGAAGTCGTCGCACAGCCGAATCCGTAACGATGTCTTCCACCAGGGCGATAGGACGCATGTGCAGTTCCACCAACTTTTGCACATATTTCATGTGCTCGTTGAGTGGCAATCGCATTTTGCTGAAAATGCGTGGAATCATTTTTGCTCCTATAAAGTTGTGGTTGTGGAAAGTCCAGCCCACTTGGTCGTCCCAGCGTTTACATGCCGGCTTGCCGATGTCGTGCAGCAGTGCACCCCATCTCAGCCATTCGTTTTGGCTCTGCGAGGCCACATTGTCGAGCACCTGCATGGTGTGCATGAAATTGTCTTTATGCGCTCTGCCGTTCATCGTGTCCACGCCTTGCATGGCGGCAAGTTCTGGGAAGATGTAGGGGAGTAAGCCACATTCGCTAAGCAGAATAAAGCCGCGCGAGGGATTGTCGGTGCGCATGATTTTCATCAGTTCCTCGGCAATGCGCTCACGGGTGATGATTTTTATGCGTTCGGCATTTCGGGCGATGGCGTTCATCGTTTTGGGATAGATGTCGAATCCCAAGCGTGTGGCAAAGCGTACCGCGCGCATCATGCGCAAAGGGTCATCACTGAAGGTGATGTCGGGGTCGAGCGGTGTGCGGATAAGTCGACGCTCAATGTCGCCCACTCCGTCGAATGGGTCGAGTAGCTCGCCGTAATTGTTGGCGTTCACGCTAATGGCCATGGCGTTGATGGTGAAATCGCGGCGGCATTGGTCGTCGTGCAGCGTGCCGTCTTCCACAATCGGATTGCGGCTGTTGCGCTGATACGATTCCCTTCTTGCTCCCACAAACTCCAGTTCCATGCCTTTCGTCTTCACTTGCGCTGTGCCGTAGGTTTTAAACACCGCCAGCGAGGCTTTGCGTCTGCCAATCTTTTCTGCAACAGCTTTCGCCACCTCAATTCCGCTCCCCACGGTCACGAAATCAAGGTCGTCAGATGGCTTTTTTAAAATGATGTCGCGCACGAAACCACCCACCACATAGCATTCGCGATGCAGTGAGTCGGCAACTTCTCCCACCAGGTGGAGGATAGGGCGTGCCATCTCTTTTTCAATGTTTTGTAAGTCGATATCCATCTCCCTTTTTTTGTTACAGTATGCAAAATTAATGCTTTTTTGCCATTCCTCCTTGTTTGGGTGGCGTTTTTTCGTTGAATATCGTTCGTTTATATGCATATTTTTGCTCCATTGTTCTATAAAAATGTCCAAATCGTCCTTTTTTGCGGTGGGCGTCTAAACTTTTTGAAACTCGCTTGGTCATAGAGGCGCATACTTACAGAAAGCAATGCAATTTAATTTAAAACAAAAATAAGATCAACTAAAAATTAGAAACAATGAAAAAAATCGTTTTGTTAGCAATCGCTACAATCATGGGTGCTTCTGCATCGTTCGCACAATTAAGTTTTGGTGTTAAGGGTGGTTTCTCTGCCACTAATTTCTGGGGTGAGGACATCAACCATGGTATCAAGCCAAGTTATCAAGCAGGTTTGCTGATGGAATACAAGTTCACAGATAAGTTTGCTATCTCTCCTGAAGTGCTCTTCACTTCACAGGGCGGTAAGATTTCAAGCACCTCCGAACTCCTTGGCATCAAGGCTGATGGTGATTTGACTTTCAACACCAACTATATCAACGTGCCAGTGATGCTCAAATACTATGTGGCTCCATGCTTCTCTATCGACTTCGGTCCACAAGTTGGCTTCAATGTTTATAGCAAGACCACTGCATCAGGCTCTATCGCTGGTATTGACGCAGGCAGCAAGACCGCTGATTTGAAAGATAACACCAACACTGTAGATTTCGGTTTAGGCTTGGGCGGCACATTCAATGTTACCGACAACTTGTTTGTTCAAGCACGCTACACTATGGGATTCACCAAGGTGTTCGACGGTGACAAGGACATCAAAAACGGTAACATATTTGTGGGCTTGGGTTATAAATTCTAAAACCGATTTCCCTAAAATAGGAACCTAATCATTTTCAATTATTCATGAATGGTGGTCATTTTGGCCACCATTTGTTTTATGGCATCTTAGTTTTTGCTACTTTTGTAGAAAATAACACAGAACGACAATGAAAAAGCAAATACTTGTTATGGCTATGGCGTTGATGCTTTCGTTTGGGGCAATGGCGCAAGGTAAACTTCAGTTTAAGGCATTCGATGGCACAATTACCGGCGGTGTGAAGTTCGCAATGAATTTGCCACACTTTTGGGGCGGCTCGCTTCCTCATGGTTTCCGCAATGGTGGTCAGGTGGGTTTGTTTGCCGAATATCGCTTCAATAAGCCCGAATTGAGCAAGTGGAGCATCGCACCAGAACTGGTGTTTAGTTCGCAAGGCGGCAAATTTAAGGTCAGCCAAGCCGTGGCGAAAGTTATTGGCGAAAAGTTTGAGTTTCAAGGCATGGCTGCTGCGCTCGATAAGGAACTGGTGGTCACCTCAAACTATATCAACATTCCAATTATGGTGAAATACCGCCTGTCGCCATTCTTCAGCGTGGAAGCAGGTCCGCAAGTGGGCTTCAATGTGTATAACAAAATCAAAATCGACGGTGTTGACGGCAATTTAGACCTCGACCGAGTGAGCCACACCGTGGATTTGGGACTTGGAGCCGGTGCCACATACTACCTCACCGACTATGTGATGTTTCATGTTCGCTACAACATGGATTTCCTCAACTCCTACAAGTATATCGACGACAAAAACGGCAATATCCAAATCGGAGCCTCCTACCGCTTCTAATTCTAATCACCACACACCCACTATAAATCAGTCCACCGCCTCAGAGTAAGACGGTGGACTGTTCTTTTTTTTTGCACACACAATTATCTGGTTATTTCAATATTAAATGAAAAAGCACAATGAATTGGGTAGAAATAAATGAAATATTCTTTATTTTTGTAGTATGGAACAGTTTTTATAACCCAAATTTCGGGTTTAAGATGAAGACGTTCACCTCTATAGGTAAGTAATTATGCTTTCAGGTGAACTTTTTCGATAGTAATAAAACTAATCAGTCAATAGAAAACATAAACATTAAATATATGTATGAAGGCAATTTTAGTAGCAATGGCAACTGTGCTCGTATCACTGAGCATGGGCGCACAACAGAACATTTCGTTCCGTGAGGGTAAATTGGTTTCCCCACAAGTAAACAACGACCGCACCGTTACATTCCGTGTGAATGCCCCTAAAGCAAAGAGCGTGAAGGTGTTGGCTGACTGGGAGCAAAATGGCGGTCAAGGCGTTATGAAGAAAGGGAAAGACGGAATTTGGGAATATACCACTCCACAACTCGTTTCTGAAATGTACACCTATCGTTTTGATGTTGACGGTGTTGTAAGCATCGATCCTGTTAACCCATTCACTCGTCGCGATGTGGGCAATGTGTTCAGCATTTTCTACGTTGGTGGTGGCGTTGCTGATGAATATCAAGTAAAGGATGTTGACCATGGTCAGGTGCGCACGGTATGGTATCACTCCAACACTGTGAATGCCGACCGTCGTATGAATGTGTATCTGCCAGCAGGATATGGCAAGACCGACAAGAAATATCCCGTGTTCTACCTTCTCCATGGAAGCGGTGGCGATGAGAACGCATGGATTGAATTAGGCAACATTTCACGCATTATGGACAACCTCATTGCAGAGGGCAAGTGCGAACCAATGATTGTGGTAATGCCTAATGGCAACTTTGGCAAGCAGGCAGCAGCCGGCGAGACTTCAGAAAATCTCAGCTACAAGCCTGTGATGACCAATTTCCTTGCGCACTACAAGGACGGACTTTTCGAATTGGCTTTCCCGGAAATCGTGAATTATGTAGATGCCACATTCAACACCATTCCCGACAAGGCTCACCGTGCTATCGCAGGTCTTTCAATGGGCGGTATGCACACGCTCATGATTACTGCCAACTATCCAGATATGTTCAACTACATCGGTCTCTACTCTTCCGGCGTTGATTTTACGCTGATAGAGAAGGGTGAAGTGCCTGCTTATGCCAACTTTGACGGCAAACTTGCTAAGCTTGCACAGACCAACCCAAAACTCTACTGGATTGCTTGTGGCAGTGCCGACGGACTGATGCCGGCAAACAAGCAACTGATGGAGCGCATGACTAAAAACGGTTTGAAATACACATTCCACGAAAGTTCACGCGGCCATCTTTGGAGCAACTGGCGTCAATATTCACTCATGTTTATTCCACAGCTTTTCAAATAATCTTTTAGAAGTTATTATAGTTTATTTAGTAAAGTGGCAAGGCGAAAACTTTTGCAGGGTTTACGTTTGATTCGCTTGAAAAAGTGTAGAGTAAGGGGGGATTCGTTGGAAAAAGCGTAATAATAAGGTTGAATTATGGAAATGATATACATGTTGTCCCGAAGAAGATGCGATGAAATTCCGTTAGGAATTTGATGTGTGTAGGCAGGTATG
>OJNW01000760.1_pt1 | contig 19127 bp, 21 predicted proteins | sample 1597951 | NCBI WGS metagenome assembly OJNW01 (sample SAMN01915212, study PRJEB22387) | human gut metagenome | isolation source: stool | host: Homo sapiens | place: USA | reverse complement strand
GCGTCAGCCGTGATACGGTACTCGCCTGGATAGAGAAAAGAAATATGCCCGCTGCAAAAATAGGCCGCCTTTGGAAATTCAAGGTCAGCGAAGTAGACGCCAGGATGAAGTCCGGCGTGGCGGCGGATAAGTAATTATTTTGGAGGTGCGATATGGCACTGGAAAATAAATTGGGGCTGACAAGCTCCGCCGATCTTGCCCGGGAAGAAGAGCGCCTCAGCAAGAAAAAGGCGGTAGAACTGTTTGAAAACGGCATGCTTGATACGCTCCCGGCGGGTAAATTCTCGACCTTGCAGGCGATTCACAAGTATCTGTTTGAAGATATTTACGACTTTGCCGGAAAGCTGCGCACGATGAATCTGGCAAAGGGTAATTTCCGCTTTGCGCCGCTGATGTATCTGGAAGCAGCACTGGCAAACATCGATAAGATGCCGCAGTCCACCTTTGACGAGATCATCGAAAAATATGTGGAAATGAATATTGCCCACCCCTTTCGGGAGGGCAATGGGCGCAGCACCCGCATTTGGCTTGACCATATCCTGAAAACCGAAATCGGCAGGGTCGTGGACTGGAGCAAGGTGGATAAAGAGGATTATCTTCTTGCCATGAAGCGCAGCCCCATCAAGGATGTTGAGATCGAGGTGCTGCTGAAGGCGACGCTGACCGACGAGATAAACAGCCGGGAAGTCTATTTGAGTGGCATCGACCAAAGCTATTATTACGAGGGGTGCACGACCTTCAAGGCGGAAGATTTGAGCAAGGAATGAGGTGCAGATATGCCAGATCAGAATTGGCAATTTGAACTGGAAGAATATATCAAGCAGGGTGAACCCGACCGAGCTGAAAAAAGCGAGGCGTGGCAGACCGCCATCGGCTTGCAGGCGGTGGACGGGCTGAACACCTCTGCCTATCTGCTGGATACGGCCAAGGATCACATCGAGGGTAAAATCACTATCGATGAAGCCCAGCAGCGCATTCATAGCTATTATGAGCAGCGCACCACCCGCACCGAAATAGAGAACGAAACCAAAGAAGCGGACATTGTTTCCGCCAGAATCGCAAAACTGTTGGGGGAAAAAGCCTTTCAATTCTCCCCCGCCGAGTGGCTCTCCATCCATCGTAGGCTGTTTGAGGGCGTGTTCAGTCACGCCGGACAGATTCGTCAGTACAACATCACCAAGAAAGAGTGGGTGTTGAACGGCGACACCGTAATCTATGCGGACTGGAACAGTATCAAGGATACGCTGGATTACGATTTTGCCACTGAAAAACAGTTCTCCTATGAGGGTTTGTCCATAGATGCGGCGGTGAAGCATCTGGCGAAATTCGCCTCCGACATTTGGCAAATCCATCCCTTCGGTGAAGGAAACACCCGTGCCACCGCCGTTTTTATGATCAAGTATATGAAAACCTTCGGCTTTCGTGTGAACAACGACGCCTTTGAAAAAAACTCGTGGTACTTCCGCAACGCCTTGGTACGAGCAAACTATACGAATCTGCAAAAGGGTGTTCACGCCACCACAAAGTTCTTGGAGATGTTTTTCAGCAATCTTCTTTTAGGCACGGATTATGAGCTGAAGAACCGCTATATGCACATTGATTATGTGGAGGAAAGCCGTCCCCAAAGTATCAATTCCAAAGTTCCAAAGTATCAAATTGATACTTTGGACTGCTCGTTGGAAGAACTGGCGGTTTTGGAACTGGTCGCACAAAACCCGGCCATCAAGCAGCAAGAGGTGGTTACAGCAACCGGGAGATCTCTCAGCACCGTAAAGCGAATTATGAAGTCGCTGCAAGATAAAAACTATATCCGCAGAGAAAACGGCAAGAGATACGGAAAATGGGAAGTGCTGGTTTGATATGAGTCATCGCTTGCGGCAGCTTGATATTCTATCTACGCCTTGCGGCTGAAGAAATGGTAGCTCTCACAGAGAAATTCGCAATAATAGCCTGATCTGCGCGTGACAAATTATAGTGGCGGTGAGGAATGCTCCTCGCCGCCACTTTTTGAGAACAAAATTATATTTTTAAGATTTTTGGAGTTGGATTAAAATACAGTCATTATTCTCACTGTCACGCACGATAGAGAAGTCGTCATCCAGCATTATTTCAAAGTCAAATCCTTTGCCAATTTCCTCAATGGCACCTGCGCCAGTTCCAATTTCTTCTGCTGTACCGTTTTGAAGCTTTAACTTAGCAAGGAACCACCCCTTTAAAATAATTTTTCCATGGTCGATTTTCCAGTTGCTTAATGTCATTTCGGGATAATCAAGTAACTCTACGGAATCAGCTAGAGCAGAAAACACACTATCTTGGTGGGTTGCCGCGTAGTCAAAAACAGCATTTTCTTTGGATTGAGGAAATTCTATGATCCTGTTGATCGTTGCAATGCAAATATCCGATACTTGTTTTAACACTAAGTATGCTGATTTGAAGATAATTTGCCACTCTTCATCAAGCGGAGTGATAATCTCGTGGAATAGTGCATTTCTGAGAGAGTACACATAACTTGCAAACCAGTCAACACCTTTTGTCGCAATCAGCTGTGAATACACACCCTCATTGGCAGAATAGATGTTGTCTGGTTCAATTCGACTAAAGCCGTTAAACGTATACAATTTCTCTATTTTATCTTGCAGCTTTTTATATTCCGGCACTTTAATCTTTGTAATGGCAGGCAATGTTAAATGCGGTTGACCCGTTTGACTTGCAGAACGCCAGAGCATCCTTTGCCCGAATGAACTATGCAGGAATGACCATAGTTAGTGACGGTTTAATCCTTGAAGGCTTGTTGTTCTCAGAATAATAACATTATTCTTGTGTTTTTTGATATTGTTCCGAAGATTGTTCTTTTTCATCCAGCCAAAGGTGCGTGATGCTCTCGTCCGGGCTCGCGAATCAATCAACAAACTGGCGCTTGTACCGGAAAGTTTCTGAGTCCTTGTTCTGTTCTTATTTGGGCCGTAAAGTCGTGCGTGTTGGAGCTTTAATAGCTGAAAATAGCGGGAGAAAACACAGATCTCTGCGTTTTCTCCCTCCATAGCATTCAGTTAATTTGCGAAATATTTTTTTGCCCACACCTCCGCAGTATACCGGCTCAAAAAGGACAGCTTCTCTGTGAGGGTATTGCGGAGTCAGCGTTTTTCGCCCTCTTTTGTCGCCTTCTCAATGCTGCGAATGGTCTGCAAATATTCCTCCTCCACGGGAGAAAGATTCTGCGCCTGATATTTCCTGTATTCCGCCTTTGCTTTCTCCATCGCCTGCGTGTGGCTGACGGTTCCCCCGTCGGTGAGCAGAGCCTCTCCGGTGGAGGCAAGGATACGGTCCAGGTTCTCCACATAATCACTCATGTACATGGGCCGACGGCGCATCGCCTGAATCTCCGCAAAGTCAAAGTATCCGGAAACGAGATTGTTCAGTATCTTCAGTTCGTCCTCGGAGAGATAGTTCTTTGCGACGGCAATATCCTTCGCCGTGGGAAAATCGCCGGAAAATGCGGTAAGCCCCATAAATGGCTTTTCGGCATCGGCTCGCTCAAAAATCACCTCTGCGGCAGTATGGCCATGGGCGGCATAGTGCAGCTTGTTCTGCACCATCTTGAAAAAAGCCACCGACTCGGCGCTTTTGGGGTCATAGTCCACACTGGTAGCGTAAAGGTCGAGGACCTGACGGTACATCACCTTTTCGGAGGAACGGATGTCCCGGATGCGGTCAAGAAGCTCCTTCCAATAGCTGCCACCGCCGAGATTCTTCAGGCGCTCATCGTCCATGGCGAAGCCCTTGATCATATACTCCTTCAAGCGCTCGGTAGCCCAGCGGCGGAACTGCGTTGCAATGGAGGACTTGATGCGATAACCCAGAGAGATGATCATATCGAGGTTATAATATAGTCTTTCGCGCTCCACATTGCGATTTCCCTCGCGGCGAACTTGTCGGAATTTCCGACAGGTTGAACTTTCGTCCAGCTCACCTTCGGAATAGATGTTTTTGATGTGCTCAACCACATTTGCATGGGACGATTGGAAAAGCTCCTCCATCTGCGCCTGTGTCAGCCAGACAGTTTCATCCTGAAACCGGACATCAATTTTTGTCTCGCCGCTTTCAGACTGGTAAATGATGATATCGCCCTTGTTTTCATCGTTGAGGAAATTACTGCTCATTTTTGTTCCCTCCCGGCTTTTCGGTGACTTCAGCAAATGCTCGGCTTATTGCTATTATAGTATCACAAAATCGGCGTTTTTTCAACAGACGCCAAGGGAATGATGCCGCTGTGCCTCTTTTTGAGAAAGCGAAGGAAAATGTCCGCATCAATCTCTCCATTTCTGCACCTCCCAAAGCATATCGATATGCCGGCGGGATTTGCGGTTGGTGTTGTTGTAATCGTCCGAGCAGAGCCAGTCGATGAGATAGCATTTGGGGATCATGTACTTCTGCAGCAGCGCCAGCGCCTTCAGCTTCCCCACGCGAATCCATTGGCAGACTGTGCGGCGGTTATAGCCTGTAAAGTCCACGGCTGCGGCCACATCCATCACATCCGGCAGCGCGGCCAGCTTGCTCTCATAGTAGCGCCGAAGCTTCTTCTCGTCCTTGGCGCACGGCGGATGGATGCGGATTTTATAGGTCCGAACCATTTCGCTTCCGTATTTGTACCAGTTCTTCGGCGCTATGTATTTTTCCGGGTTGACCTCACGGTCGTTCATAAAAGCGATCACATCACTCTTTTTGATAGCATAGCAGCGGGTTTTCTTACCGGTGCAGGTGTGAGGAATCAGGTTGAATTGGAGAAGATAGAGCGCCGTCTGCTTGCTGATGTGGCAGGCGATCCGCATCTGCTCCTTGTTCATAATCTCTGGATATTTTTTGAATTCCTTGGCGTCGTATTTCATAACGAAGACTCCTTTCTGTGTTTCGGTCCGAAAGGGCGCTTCGTATAATCTGTTTTGAGTCGGTTTTTCTTGCATTTAATCCAGGGAGGCCGTCCGCAAAGCCATACCGGACAAGGGTTTTCTTCTTGCGTATTTTCTTGCCAGCGCGCAAAAATATCGATCGTTTTGGGGCATTTCTCATTTCAATTTGAACTCTGATTTTTTCTGATATGGAGCTGGTCAATACCGGTCGGCGCGTCCGAAACCCGTTGCAGCACAAGGGTTTTCGCCGTTTCCAAAACTGCCGCCACCGACCACAGCAGACACGAAAGTACCAAGTGCGAACAAGACTCGAAATCGGAATCGCTTCGTGGAACGCTCCACCCGAAAAAGTCTTGATTTATGCAGGTTTTCGAGGGTTCGAAGACGAAAAAATCTTTGAGTTCTCCCCATCAGTTCTCCCCATTTTCCAAAGCGGATTGGGTGAACATACAACTTGGAGGGTTGTCCGAGTGGTCGAAGGTGCGACTCTCGAAAAGTCGTGTGCCGCAAGGCACCTAGGGTTCGAATCCCTAACCCTCCGCCAACCTGAGAAGCCGGTTTTGCCGGCTTCTCTTTTTTATTCCCGGTTTCCTATCCCTAAGCCAGCAAGCATTGCATCTGCGGAGATAACTTTTGAACTGTACTCAAGGTGTGCGTAAATGTTTGCCGTAGTTGAGAAGTCGCTGTGCCCGAGCCATTCTTGAATCTGCTTCATCGGAACGCCGTTGGCGAGAAGCAGCGAGGCGCAGCTATGTCTCAAATCGTGATAGCGCACCCTGCGCAGTCCGTGTTCCTCCAGAAGCTTCGGGAATCCGCAGGAAACATAATTAGGCTTGATGATATCTCCGATTTCATTGATACACACATAGCCCGTGTAATCTTTCACATAGGATCGCCCGCATAAACGTCGGTTTTCCTCCTGTTCTGCTTTAAGCTCCAGAAGCCGTTCCTTTACGAAAGGAACCAGTGGCAGCGTTCTCATGCTGGACTTATTTTTCGTCCGATCTTCTGCGACCGTAATACGCTTTCCATCAAGGGCAACGGTTGTAAGCGTATGCCGGATGGTGATTGTGTCGCGCTCAAAGTCGATGGCATCCCATTTCATACCGAGGGTCTCGCTGCGCCGCATCCCATAGAAAGCACCAAAGAGAATGGGGATTTCAAGTTTGGTGCCTTTGGAGATTTCAAAAAGCCTGTTCACTTCATCGGCATCGTAAAAGTTTGCCATAAAACGCTCCTTCCTTGGTCTTTCGATCTTATCAGCGGGATTACTGGAGATTAGGTCGAGCTTGACAGCATACTTCAACGCCTTGTGGATGTTTGCGTGATAATGAATAACCGAGGATGCGCTCACACGTTCCAGTTCCTTCAGGTAAAAATCCTGGATGTGTTTTGCCGACAGCTCCTGCAACGTAATCTGCCGTTCTCTGAAATACGGCACGATTACTTTTTTGACCATATTAGAGTATGAGGCGAAAGTTGTCACCGCCACGGAGCTCTTTATTACCGTAAGCCGTAGCTGTCGTTGTTCCAGAGCAGGGCATATGGGGAGACGGAATAGACTTTCCCGCCGTTTCGATGCACGCGCTCCTTGGCGGGAGAGTAATCGAAGTAGCGGAAGGCGATTTTCCTTCGCTCTGCAATAGCGGTCTGGATGCGGTCTACGCTGATGTAGACGCTCTCGTTGACAGCTTTTACGCGGCTGTCGATGTACAGATGCCGTTCCAGCAGCGCGGCGTCTCCGGGAGCGACAAAGGTCGTCAGCCGCTTGACCAGCTCCTTGCTTTTTCCCGGCGTGATGAACCGCGCCGACTGCACCGCGTCGATGAGGAGCTTAACCTCCGGGGCTTCAAAGTGCCGGGTTGCCACATGGTAGAGATTCTGCACTCTGCGTTCTTTGACTATATCCACGCCGAACTCCACAAGCTGTTCAATGTCGTTGCGGAGCGTTCGCGGGTCGGCGGTGATGCCGTGTTCCTTCAATTGGGCGGAGATATCCGCAAGGGAGACCGGGTCCACGGCGGCCTGGGTCCCCCATATGGATTGGATCAGGATGAGCGTGCGGTTTGTAAGTGCCATATTTTCCTCCTTTGCTGGAGCTTGTTCCTGTAAATTATAGGTCAGCTGCAATGAAGTGGATTGATGTCCATATTGTCTCCAGCAGTGGAAGGTCTTCCCCATAACTTATTTGCTGGCTCTATAATACAGTAACGGATGTTCCAATGGACTCCAAGAGAAGATTAAGCGGACGATCGCAGAAAAGACAGAATATCTGACCAAACGGCATCGGATTATTGTGGAAGGACTTTGACCGAATCGCCAAAGGATGCACATACCAGTGTCCTGACCATCATAAGTATTTATACCAAAATCTGTCCAGCAGATACCCAAGCAGCAGGCCAAGCAAAGACGATGAAAAAACCACAAGCAAGGTGTTCCAATTTGAAAATTCTGCGGGCAAATTCGGCGCGATAATCGAAAATGACGCAAAATCGGCTGACCCTGAAATATAAAAGCAAAGTAGGAGATATGCTACAACAGGGATGCAGCCTATCGTCACATTTTTAAGCAGCATGATCATGAAATAGAGGAAATTGATTATAATACTAAACTGCAATGCAAGACGCATATATTCCAGCCAGGATAGATGGAACATGATTACTGCAAATGCAATTGTGGGAAAGACCATCAGCAAATAAGCTGAACAAAGCAAAAGCAATTCGCCAACACAAGTTTTGTGGTATTTTGTGCAGGCACGAAGCGCTTCACACCCGTCGCCTTCTACCCAGACATGGAGATATCCCATCGGCCAAAGCAGTCCACATAAGGGAATAAACACTTGTGCCATGTAAATAAAAGTGCTGCGCGCCTCTGAGGGATCAACATAAAAATACTTGAAAGCAGACACGCCCGGCAGCAGGCAGTATGCGATAATGATAGGAATGAAGAACAGGGGCTTACAATTACGCATAATAATGCGTAACAATTTCAAGCGCAGCCTCATCGTATCCCCCTTATTATATTTATATATCCATCTTCAAGTGTCGGTTGAATCGATTTGCCGGGTTGTTCTTCGTTGGAAAGCACACGCAGGTATGCTTCCCCATCAATTTGCTCCCTGCGCAGGATGTAGTATGGAGAAGTCAGTTCTTTCTGCCTTTTCTCTGAAACATGCCACACATGCTTCATTGCAGCCTTCCGTATATTTTCCGGCGTGTCCTGGCAAATACTTTTCCCGTGTGACAGTATGATTATATGGTCGCAAAGAGCTTCAACATCTTCCACGATATGTGTTGAAATCAAAATCGTGCAGTCCTCTCGGTGTTGAGAAATCAGATTTTTGAAGCGCAGTCTTTCTTCAGGATCAAGTCCTGCGGTAGGTTCATCAACAAGGATTAGTTCGGGATTCCCAAGCAGGGCTTGTGCAACACCAAGCCGCCGGATCATTCCGCCGGACAGTGTTTTTACCTTATCAGAATGGCGCTCCCAAAGATTTACATCTTCCAGGCAGTCATGAATGTCCTTTCCTTGGCGATTGGAGGGTATTCCTTTCAATTCTGCAAAATACTCCAGAACCTCATAAACCGTGAGTTCCCGAAATGCTCCAAATTTTTGAGGAAGATACCCCACGTTGGAAGGTGTAATGATTCTTCCATTATAACGGTAAATTCCTGCAACGCACCGCATAAAGGTTGTTTTCCCGGAACCATTTGGGCCAAGCAAACCATAAACTCCATGCGTTAGCTGAACAGAAATATTATCAAGAACGGTTTTCTTACCGAAGCTCTTGGAAAGGTTATCAACTGTTAGCATTCTTATTCCCCCAATCTATAAAGAAATTCTATTTGGTTGCATTCTGGAGCCGATTTTTTCAGATACTGATAAACTGCTTTCAAGACGAAGTTTTCTCCTAACAGGTTGGCTTTATAGCTGAACAGTTCAGAAAAGAGATTGCTGGCTTCTATGTACTCTGACCATTCCTCCAAATCTTCTATTTCATTGGCAGAATCATATCGAGTAAGAATTTCAATGCTCGACCACGGGATTTCAGCAACTTCACGGCTGCCGCCAAAAATCAGATAATCCGAGAACACGTTATATAGCAGCATTGTGCTTTTCTCCTTGGGCATCGTTGCAAGTAAATGCTGTTTGCAAAGAGAATCTGCCGTAACCGACCAGTCTGCCGTAATAATATGATCGCTGAATTCGACATACTCTTCCTGAACAGAGTTAACAGCCATAATTGTTACAGGCTGCATGAAAATGGTCTTTCCCATCAGGTCGAATGCTGCTGTTTCACCAACTTGATCGGTGAGCCTTTTCCAAGCCTCTTGGTATCCGTCGATATTTATACTCCGGGCACCGATGGGGCTATACCAGTATACTATGCCATCTGTATTTTCGGAAACAATCATTCCTCCGTATAGCGATACCGCACCAGCATTTCCGGAAAAGGTATTATCGTCGGTCTTGGGGAGATTAGATGCTACAGCCATGTTTGAATCTACATAAACTTCATAGTATGTGGGTTCAAGATCAGTAGTCACGATTATTTGCCCGGATTCATAGAATTTCACAAAGCCGGGAACAGGATAATACGGCAAATAGCCCGGTAACGCAATGCCTTGATAATTGGAATAATACTTTCCTGCACTTCCGGAATAGGAAAAGTTCAGTTCTTTCGTTCCCATAGGCGCATATACTGTAACATAATCGCCATTTTGGTCGAAATTCAACTTGTCTCCGTTTCCGTCTTTAATGGAGTTTATAACATAACCGTGGTATAAGGTAAAACGATATTCGTTCCGGTAGTTCTCTTTTAACTCAATACGAACAGTTGCCTTCGTATTGTTCCGAACAGTAAGCTCAATACAATATTTTGAAACATGAAAATCAGCCGGCAGTTCTTGCTGCTCAGGATATTTTTGGCGGTAAGTGAATTCATGTTGCAATGTCCCATAGGGTCTGTAATCTTTTCGTATAATGCTATCATTGCTGCGGCAAACGAACCGCACGCCGCAAAGGAAAGAAAGAACAATAAGAACAGAAGCCATCATATAGGTTTTTCTATTTCGTTTGGCTGTTGCGAAAACTATAGCCGCAGTCAATAACAGAATCCAGAATGCTGCAAGAACCCACCGATATGCTTCAATGGACACTCCGTATATGTCATCTGCGACCCAACTCGTATTTGGAGCAAGAATAGAAAACCAATCGAAAAGCGCCAATACCGGGTATCCAAATATCGATTCGCTTGCAAATATCCCTGAGGGAACAGGACTACAAACCAGCGCAGAAACAATGATTATGCAGTATGCGACTTCACGAACAGTTTTTTGTGACAAGAGTGCCCCAACTAATATGGCAATTACTCCGGGCAAGAAGAAGTCAATAAAGATGCTGGGAATGGAATTAAGGAAGAACGCTGGGTAGTGAATTTGCAATTGTGCATATTTTCCGAGTATCCAACCAAAGATGTTGATGCTCCAGATCAACAGCAGCGAGATCAAAACCAGACTTTGAGAGCAAAGAAGTTTCGACCTTGAAGAAGGAATAATTTCTAATGCCTCTTGTAAGGCAGATGTCCGGGGCAGGTTGGTGTATTCGTAACTTAAGAAGGAAAATACTATGTAGCCGACGATGCCGAGCTTCAAGCTGGCTACATGGAATTCTGCCAAATAATTGGAAGCATTGAAAAATCGCATCAGGAAGAAATTGGATAGCAGAAAAAGGACGGCACAAATCGCCAAATAGATAATGGAGCGAAAAAAGATTTTTATAGAAACGCTCATAGAGATGCGCATATAATCCCTCCCTCTAAGAAAACGGATTTTATTCAAAAGGGCAGGGGGTAAACCAAGAGATTATCCCCCGCCCTCAGGGTTCAGTGTAAATAAGTTCATCGTATGTTAGTTCATGCCCCGTTTACCCCCTGCCTTTAGGGTTCAGTGAGCATGTCAGTCCGTTACGGTCAGCGTTCCAGTTGCGCTGCATCCGCCAGACGGCAAACCGGGAACCCAAAGTTTTGCTCTGCAAAGGTAGACATAGTCGCTGTGTCCCCAAGCCCCGGTGTTTCCTGAAGCCGCAGGAGCTAAAGTGAAAGTACCATAGTTACTCCAACCGCTCCCGGAAGACAATTGCAAAGCAGCACTTACGTTATGCTGAGATGACGCACTATTGGTAGCGGAAACTTTTGCGTGATGGCACGAGAGGCTGCCGGAAGTAGCCTCATTCTGCGTAGTTTTCAAAGTCACACTCTCACTACCACTATAGGTCATCGCTGCAACAGATAGGCAGAAAACCAAAACCAGCACAACAGGAATTGCACGTAGAATTGTACGTAGAATCTTTTTCATCATTTTCACCTCCTCTATCCTTTGTGGTTTGCTTCTATTCTGAACACATAATAGAAAAGCGCACAAGCCGAAAAGAAGCTGTCCGACTCATGCGCACAAGATTACACCCCTGATACGACCTCTCCAGAATTGGGAGCCGCACCAATAGCGCCAATATGCAAAGCCGAAGCCTGTGTCGCAGGGTCGATACATGGTGTTACCTCCAATCGTTGTAGGTAGACGCTTTCACATCTTCATGAATAGTATATCATATCCTAAAGGCAGTCTCAACGTCTTGATCGCTCACTTTGGGACATTTTCTTGTAAATGTGGCATAAGAACCGAGATAAATTCTCTCTTTAATAAGAGGGGGAGCAAACGCAGGAAATCAAATAGCCCCAGCCGCAGAGAGTTTATGCAGTTTATTTACGCCCATTTTCAAAATAAGTTGTTCGCGTATTTGGAAAAACACGCTTGCCCGGCGTTGTTGGCAGCAGAGGGAAAATTGCAAAGTTGCTGTGGAGAGAGTACGTGGAAGTCTCAGAGCAAACCAACAGAGGGAACGGATGCCGTCCTCCCTACGGAACGCCTTCCTTTGCTTTCGCCGGCAACCCGTTTCCATGACTCCGGCCTTCAAATCCCGTTTCACCAGCTCAATGCCACGTTTGTCGTGGATATTCTTTCGCAGAAGATTCATCAGCGATTCGTGATTCAGGGTGACGAAATACTTACTCAGATTCACTGGTACTGCGCCGGCACCACGGTCACATTTTGGGGAATGGCTCCTTAAACGCAGAATCAGATAAAAAATACAGATCTTGCGTTTTTATATGGTGCATGTGCTGACTAAACATTGGCTGAATAAGACCCACCGCTTGAGGCGGCTTTGCTTTTCTATTTACGCGCAACGCTGCCCGTCATTCGTAATGCCCACTTATAAGGAAAAAATGTATTTACATATAATGCATATAATGCATATTTATGCATTCACGGTGTTGACAGATATTGCCGCAATTGTGCACAATAATGACATGAGAAGGACAGCATATTCGCTGAACATAGGTATTATTTGACTATGCAGAACGGTTCTTCGCATACTGTTTTCCAAATTAGGGGAGCGCATAAATATACATTATGCAGTTATACGCTGAGCCGTAAGGACGGACTGCCTGCACGGAGCATATCAATGAGGGAAAGTACAATGAGAGAACAAGAACTGGAAGTCGTCAAGATAGCATACTTTTTGGAGGACCAAATCGTTCACCAGACACAGGAGTTGCAGCGTGTGAATGGAGATAAGCCTGCCCGTCCCGCTCAACCGAGAGAACCGCATTTGAAAAAGCACTCCGCACAGAAGATTCCCTACCCGGAAATCAAGCCGATGGTCGATTTGCCGAAGCCTGTGCGGTGGAAGCTATCCACGTTGCCGTCCGCTGCTTTCTGAATAACTGCGTAGGGCAGCAGACGCGCATTTTCAACATTAGCTGTCATCGGTCTTTCCTCCCATCAATTCTTTCAGAAGTTTCAGCGTTGCGGTTCTGCGATAGGCGACGGAGCTTCGTACCATGTTCAGCAGTTCCGCGATCTCCATATCCGTCATTTCAAGGAAATATGAAAGCAGGATAATGTTGCGCTTCTCTGCTGGCAAGGATGCAATCGCTTCTGCCAGCTCGTCGCTGGCGATCTGGACGATATAGCCGAGAACGTCAAACGTCCGATCCTCGGCAAAGTAATCATCACAAACCGAAAGCTGCTCCATGACCTCAACCGGAAGTTCCGAAAAGCTGATCTCCCGGCTTCTTCTCCGTGCCAACTCGTCAAGGTAGTCCCTTGCTTCATTCCGCAGTACCTTTTTGCAAAACGCATCAAAGGTGTGCCGTATGTGTTCTTCGTGCGAACGAGGTTCCATTTTCTCACCTCCCTTCGCAACCGCAAAGGCGGGTGATAATTCTTTTCCCCTTTCGCCACTACTATGGTGACAGGTGGCCGTATTTCCAAATATGGCGAAAAAAGATGAAAAGATTTATGAAAACGCCGTGCTCTGAACTATTGAGCCAATCACACTTAACCTTTTCTTGTTCGTAGAACAGGAAATAATAGAGAGCGGAGAACTGCTTGAAATAACAAAAGGCATCCAAGCGAAAAATAAGCTTGGATGCCTTGCAGTCAAAGATTTGTTTGGTGATTTCTTGAAAACGCTTATATCTAACAGCGTTCTAAGGTGAAACTACTTTACTTTCTCCAGATAGATTTTCTCATAACCCGACAAGATCACCTGATGTGAAATAATCAAACCCAGCGTTTTCAGACTGCAACCTTCCGCTTTTTGTTGCGAAAGACAGGTAGTTAATCTCATAAGATGTTCCATCTGCTAAATAAAAAGTAAATACAACACTTCCAAGAGTATCAGCAGATGTACAATCTTTTTCTTGAACGGAAAGCTCGGAAAAAGATTTATATAAAGAATCGATCTCCGTTTCTTCGTTGACCGTCTTTTTCTGCGCGTCGGATTCCCCGTCTTTATAGATCACTTCGATTTTTGTAACATCCTATGCAGCAAAAGGGAAAACAATATGCGCTTTCTTTCCGCACCCCACTAACCCTATCAACAACGATATAAGCAGGCAAAACGCTAATATCTTTTTCATGTATCGCGCCTCCGTTAATTGATGGGTACAAAACAGGTTCTTGATCCAATCAAGTCGCCATCCAATGTAACATAGCTATATCAAGACCCTCAGTAATTAAGTTGTGATCTCGCCTTTAGTCGTTTTTCCTCTAATTCCTTGAAATTGATTATCCACGGTCAACAGTCCGCTTTCAGAAATGGACGCAACGCTGCTTGCCATTACGGTATTGTTATACCGTGTTTCATACGGTGAGGCAGCCATCGCCGCCGTTGATGCCGATGCCATCATCAAGACAGCGATCAGTAGGCATAATATGCTTTTCCTTCTTTTGAACATAGTTCTTTTCTCCTTTCAGTTGATTGTTTCCTAAAGACAGCAACAGGTCAAGTTGCTGTTCTATTTAATAAACGATTATCGCAGGGAAACAGGTTACAACTTAATAAACTTTTTTCTTTTTTCTTTCCGTTTGGAAAAATGGAGGGTCTTTACCGTAGTAGTGGTAGAGAAAGAGATACCGTGGCAAGCAAGGTCTTTTGGAGCCAAAAGACACCAGGCGGAGACTCTGACGAGTCCCCGCCTTTTGCTTGATGGGGCGTTCCCCATACCCCCTGCAACACAGATTTCATCTGTGGCTGCGCGATGTGCCATCGCTATTTTTCCTCGCGCTGCCGCTCGGTGGTCTGCCGGTTCTGTTCGTTCAGCCCCAGCAGATAGGCGGCGTTCGCCTTGTGGATCAGCAGCTCCCGCATCTGCTCCTGCGCCCGGTGGTACTCGGCGTAGGCCGCCTTTTTCTCTGCCAGCAGCCTTGCAAATTCCTCGTTCAGGCTCCTGACCGTGGGCAGCTTTTTCAGGCCAAACGCATCAAAGGCTTTCTTCGCCGCCTTGTGGATGAGGATATCCCCCTCATGCTCCGCAAGGTATTTTTTCGAGTACCCCGCCTTGCGGTAGCCGGTGTAAACGCTGCGCGTCCTGGAATAGTTCATGATGTGCGTCCGCAAAGTCTGTATCTCGCTCATACGCGCTTCCGCCACCTTTATGGCCGCCTTCAAAGCATAGAACCGCTTCTCCGCATCGGCGGCGGCATTGACAAGTGCGTCGAAATCGGCAAAGCCCTTTTCCTCCAGATATATCAGCGTCTTTGCCATCTGCTTGAGCTTTACCACCTTCATCGCCTGATCGTAGCGGTAGCCTTTTCCTGCATTGAGCTTCGCCTCAATATCGGCAATCAGCGTGGCGCGCTCCCTGCGCTGCGGGTATTTCTTCCTGACGAAGGGCTTGTGCGCCCTGCTTCTGGTGAGAACCGCGCGCAGCTCCTGCTCGGAATATCCCTCGCCCAGAGAATCCAGACGGATGCTCTGTTTCTGGTTTTCGTGCCGCAGCGACAGCCTGCTCTTTCGGGCGACGGAATAGCCGGAATCCTTCAAAAGCGCCAGCAGCGCGTCGAAATCCTTTGGCTGCTTTTCAAGCGCAGCGTCTATCGCCATGCGGAGCAGATCGCGGTTGGAGAGCTTGTCGTGACCGCCGCGCCATTTGTTGTAGCTCAGCCCGTGTTTCTGCGGATTCTCCACCACGGACAGCCGATGCTCGGCGCAGATCAGGTCGGACAGCCTGCGGACGGCGCGGTAGCTGCCGATGAAGTTCTTGAACTTTTTCGTACAGTCCAGCGCTGTGGAGTTCCAGTAGATGTGGTTGTGAATGTGCTTTTTGTCGGTGTGGGTGCAGACGAAAAAAGCATGCCGGCCCTTTAGGAAGCGTTTGGCAAATTCGTAGCCGATGCGGTTGGCCTCCTCCGGCGTAACCTCTCCGGGCTTAAAGGACTGCCGTACCTGATAGGCGATGACGTCGCTTTCTTGCACCCGTCCGGTCAGCTCCCGGTACTCCCGCTTGGACAGGGCAAATTCGGAAACGGCGGTCTCCGGCTCGCAGGCGAACGCGGAGATCAGCGCGCCGCCCTCAGTCTTATCCGGATTCATGCCGTACTCCGTCCGGTCGGCAAGGCACTGCGCCAGCGTCTTGCCCTTGTTTAAGTGCATGGGTATGATTCGTGTGGTCGCCATATTCCCTCCATGGAAAAAGACGCAGGAGGGAGCCTGCGCCTTTTCACATTCCGCATATTCCGTTTATCCGTAGATTCGCTCCTTGAGCAGCATTCTCATACCGATAAACCGCGCTGTGAGCTTCACCGCCAAATAGTGCAGTCCGTAGGGGGAGAGCAGAAACGCAATGCCCAGACAGATGCAGCCGTTCTGCACGTTGCCGTCCACAAAGTAAAAAACACCTGAAAGCAGAAACAGGGCGGAGGCGATGACGCAGACCACGGCGGAAGCCTTGAGCGCCAGCGTGAGCGCCCATTCCACGATCCACAAAACCAGCATAAGGGGCGCAAGCAGCAGTTTCAAAATGAATTTCATAGTCGTTTTCCGTCCTTTTTGATTTCATTATACAGAAAGAGCTGCCCTAAAACAAGGATGCCGGCAGCATGGGCTTATCGTATATTTCTGCCTGCTCACTGAATGGTGGACAGCTTCATAAGAATTTTGTTGGCAAGTCCCCATAGCTGCTTCTGCTTTTCCAGAATCTCCGCAAGGTCGGTGTCGTAGGCTCTGCCGCTCTCGTTGAGCCGTTTGGCGATCTGATTGATGTTGTTGCTCGTGTAGCGCAGAAGCGATATCATCTGCTTCAGCTCCGGCAAATCCAGCCTGATCACCAGCCCGTCCAGTGCCATCTTCCGCAGGAACGCCTCCTGATTGGTAACGCCGATCCGCGCCATCTTTTCCTTCAGCAGCCGGTGCTCTTCCTCCGTCAGGCGAACGGAGATGCGGATGCTCCGGCGCATGAACTGCGCGCTCACAGGGACGGCTCCTTTGTCTTTTTGACTGCCTCCGCCGCCGCTTCGGGCGGTCTGCTTTTCAGTCTGCCGAGCACCGAGGGCCTGCGCTCATGCGCCCTTGCGTCCTCCCGCGCCAGCTTGGTAAACAGGTCAACCAGCCCGCTGTGGCTGTTCACCACCAGATAGCAGTTCCGATCCGTCCCCCATGCGTCGGGGTTCTCCGCGACGGGAACAGTCTTTGCCCATTGTTTGTTGTCCGCAGAGAACCGCCCGTCCCAATCCTTCTGTCGGATGGTAATCGCCAGCACATATAAAATGCGCTCATGCCCGAACTGCTCCGCCACCTGCGCGACGGCTTCCCTGTGCAGGACGTTATCGCAATAATGCTCGGAGATCGCCTTTTCAATGGCTTCCTTGCAGGCGGCGCTGGCCTTGTTGGAGGCGCGGTAAAGCTCCAACTCGCCGTTTTCACGGGCGTGCTCGGCGGGAAATCTGTAAACGGGAATATTCTTCATATTGGTGCATCCTTCCTTTCATTAAGCTGTAGTGAAGCGGCTCCGGCAAAATCCATTCTTCGCCGAAGCCGCCGTTTTTTATCGTTCTTCCTTGTTCCTGTGCCTGATTTTGTCCTCGGCGCAGGGCTGGGACAGCGGCGCTTTCAACTTTGCCAGCACGGAGGGACGCTCCGCCTTTGCGCTCTGCACGGCGGGCGCGTCCTCCGCCATCTGCTCCATGGGCGTGCGGTCGTCGATGTTCAGCTCGGCGTTCAGCTCCGCAAGCCGCGCGGATTTTGTCCGCAGTTCATCCTCCTGGGGGAAGGGCTTGCCCAGCTCCGCCTTTGCCGTCTCCATCTGCGCGGTGAGCGCGTCCAGCGTGTTTCTGACATTCTGCAATCTGTCCGGCATGGCGTTCAGGGCGTTGTCGATGCGGGTGAGGTTGCCCCTTGCGTCCTTGCCCAGCTCTACCCGGTGGCTCATCCTGCCCTTGAGGGTGAGAATGAAGTCCTTGCCGAAGTTTTCCACGGTCAGGGACATGGCAAAGCCCCGGTAGCTGCCGATGGGAACGGGCTCCATGCCCTTTGCGTCCTTGAAGGCTTCCAGAATGGCAGCGCCTGCGTTGTCCTTGTCGGTGAGAAGGTCGCCCTTGACCTCCATACCCGCAAAGCCGTCCACAGGGTGCGGATGCCCGGCGAGCGTCTGCATATCGGCGGTGAAGCCCTCCACGAAGCTCTCGTTCTGCCGGATCTGTTCGGGGAAATGCCTGAGCAGATTGTCCTCCAGACGGAACTGCTGGCTCTGATGGCTGGCCTTCATGAGCTTCAGGCGGGCAACGTCCACATCCAAGTCCATCTTCTCTTTAATTCTCTTGTCTCCGGCGCACAGCGCCTTGATCTCGGCGTAGGAAAGGGCGGTCTCGTCCACGTCCTCGCAGGAGCGAACCGGGGATTTTGAGGTCATGATCTGGGAGATGAATTTCTGCTTGTTTTCCACCGTCTGCCAGAGGTAGGCGTCAAACGTGGATTCCGTGACGTAGCGGTAGATGTGTACCTCCTTGTTGCGGTTGCCCTGCCGGATGATGCGCCCGCTGCGCTGCTCCAGATCGCCCGGCCGCCACGGACAGTCGAGGTCGTGGAGCGCCACGAGCCTGTCCTGCACGTTCATACCCGCGCCCATTTTGAAGGTGCTTCCCATGAGCACACGCACCTGACCGGAGCGGACTTTTGCAAACAGCTCCTTCTTCCGCGTTTCGGTGTTGGCTTCATGGATGAATGCGATCTGCTCGCGGGGGATTCCTCTGGCAACGAGCTTTTCCCGGATGTCGTCATATACCGTGAAGCCGGGTTCGTCGGGGTTTTCCTTCTCGATCAGCCGCTCGACGGCGTTGAGCTCCGGGCTGTCCAGATTCCCGCCCGCCGTCTTTGCCGCCTTCGCTCCGGTCGCGCCGGTTTTCGGGGTGGACAAATCGCAGAACACGAGCTGGGTCAGCCTGTCCGCCTGTCCGTCCTGCCAGATGCGGTGGATGTTGTCCACGCACAGATTGACCTTGCTGCTCGGGTCGTCCGGCAGGTCGGGATTGATGATGCGCTGGTCAAGCCCCAGCTTGCGCCCGTCCGAGGTGATCTTGAGCATATTGTCCGTGCCGGGGTCAACAAGCTGGGCGTGTACCCTTGCTGCACGTTCGGACAGCTCCTGCACCATCTGCTTCTGTATCTCCGTGGGCTGCGCCACCTCGTTGTGATAGATGGGCGTGGGCGTAGGCAGATTGAGCTGGTCTGAGGTCTTGATATCCGCTGCCTCCTTGAACAGGGTCATGAGCTCCGGCAGATTAAAGAACTTGGCAAAGCGCGTCCTCGCCCGGTAGCCCGTACCCTCGGGAACGAGTTTGTCAAGATGATTTTTGCAAATTTTCTAAATTCAAATAGTTA
>OJNW01000749.1_pt1 | contig 19399 bp, 18 predicted proteins | sample 1597951 | NCBI WGS metagenome assembly OJNW01 (sample SAMN01915212, study PRJEB22387) | human gut metagenome | isolation source: stool | host: Homo sapiens | place: USA | reverse complement strand
TGAAAGTCCACAAACCCGCATAAATACTGGATTTCTTCGACCTCTCAACTTATTCCCACTCGATTGTTCCAGGAGGCTTACTAGTAAGGTCATACATTACACGGTTAACCCCACGAACCTCATTGATAATACGAGACATAACTTTATTTAATACTTCATATGGAATCTGAGCAGATTCAGCAGTCATAAAGTCAATTGTATTAACGGCACGTAAAGCGATGGCATAATCATATGTTCTTTCATCACCCATAACACCTACGGAACGCATATTTGTCAATGCTGCAAAGTATTGACCGATTGAACGATCCAATCCAGCATTTGCAATTTCTTCACGATAAATGGCATCTGCATCTTGTACGATTTTTACTTTTTCTTCAGTTACTTCACCAATGATACGAATTCCTAAACCAGGTCCTGGGAATGGTTGTCTGAATACCAAGTATTCAGGAATACCTAATTCTAAACCAGCTTTACGAACTTCATCCTTGAACAAGTCACGCAATGGTTCAATAATTTCTTTGAAATCTACGTGATCAGGAAGTCCACCAACGTTGTGGTGAGATTTAATTACAGCAGATTCTCCACCTAAACCACTCTCAACAACATCTGGATAAATCGTTCCCTGAACTAAGAAATCAACTTTTCCAATTTTCTTAGCCTCTTCTTCAAATACACGAATGAATTCTTCACCAATAATCTTACGTTTTGTTTCTGGCTCTTCAACACCCTTTAGCTTTTCATAATATCTTTGTTGCGCATTTACACGAATGAAGTTTAATTCATATGGACCTTCTGGACCAAATACAGCCTCTACTTCATCCCCTTCGTTTTTACGAAGTAAACCATGATCAACAAATACACATGTCAATTGGTTACCAATTGCTTTTGATAATAATACAGCTGCAACAGAAGAGTCTACTCCACCACTAAGGGCACATAAAACTTTTCCATCTCCAACCTTTTCACGAATAGCCTTAATTTGTTCTTCAACAAAGTTATCCATTCTCCAATCACCACTGCATCCACAAACACCACGAACGAAGTTATATAACATTTTTGAACCTTCTTGTGTATGTAATACTTCTGGATGGAACTGAATTGCATATAATCCTTTTTCTGCATTTTCACTTGATGCGCAAGGACAGTTATCTGTATGAGACGTAATTTCAAATCCAGGTGCTACCTGTGAAATATAGTCAAAGTGTGACATCCAACAAATTGTTTTTTCAGATACACCCTCAAAGATTTTAGAAGAAGTCTTATCCACAAGAACCTCTGTCTTACCATATTCACGGTGATCCGCTTTTTCTACTTTTCCACCCAATACATGCATCATCAATTGTGCGCCATAGCAAAGACCAAGAACTGGGATATCCAATTCAAATAATTCCTTTGAATATGTAGGTGAATCTGCCTCATAACAACTATTTGGCCCTCCAGTTAAGATAATTCCCTTTGGATTCATAGCTTTGATTTTTTCTAAATCTGTTTTATATGAATAAATTTCACAATATACATTGCACTCACGAACACGACGTGCAACCAACTGATTATATTGTCCTCCAAAATCAAGAACAATGACTAATTCTTTTTTCATTACGTCCTCCTATTAATTTCTCAACAATATTATAAAGTAGCAACCAATTATTTACAACGCTTTAAATAATCAATTACTTCATTTAAATCCTTACAAGATTCTTGGATATACTCCTTCATTTCGTCATCTGGCGCAATCTGATCTTGAATAAAAATGGAATGCATCTTCGCATTGGCTGCTGCCATAATTCCATGCTTACTATCCTCTAATACTAAACAGTTTTCTGGTTCCATTCCTAATTTTTTTGCTGCAGCCAAGAAAACATCTGGAGCCGGCTTTGATTTATATCCCTCTTTAGAAGATACAATCACATTTGGACTTAACACAAAACCTGCATGCGACAAGAACTTTTTAATATCCTGCGGGTGCGAACTTGAAGCCACCGCATAAGGAATCTTATTCTCTTCAATATACTCAATTAGATTCTGTAAACCAACCATATTGGCACTACCAGGCTCTTTAAAATATGTAAAGAAATAATCCGCACGCTCTTCCTGAATTTCTTCCATAACTCTTGTCACACCTGGATACATCATTTCAAACTCTGCAACCTTTCTTGAATCACAACCAATTAATGGTTCTGGAAAATAGTCTGGACAAGAAACGCCTAATTCTTTAGCCTTCTCTTTAAACTCATCCTTAAACATCGTCTCCGTATTAAACATCAAACCATCCATATCAAAGATAACTGCTTTAATTTGTGGCTTTCTAAAATATTCAATCAAACACTGCGTGCCTAAATCACTCATACCACGATCCATTAGATCCACATATTCTTTGATGACGCGATTTACACCATACAAAGGAAAATTTGCCTCTTGTACTGCAATTTTTAAATCCTTCACAAAATGCTTCACATAAAAACCAGGCGCATAATCATTCTCTAACATCTTCTTACCTTGGAATTCCAATTGTTTAGATCCAGCAGCACCATTACGTAAGAAGCGATATACAAAAGATTCATCCACATCTTTACATTTCAAATACGACATGGCCTCACAAATACCTTGTAACGTATTCGCAATCATGATTTGATTCGCCATCTTGACATGTTGACCACAACTCGCCTTGCCACAATACTCAATTTGTGTTCCAAACGCTTCAAAGATTTCTTTATTTGTTTCAAAATCCTCTTTGTCTGCACCAACCAAAACAGTTAAAGTACCATTTTTAGCTCCCGTATCTCCACCTGTCACTGGCGCATCCAATACGTGAACGCCCAATTCTTTTCCTTTTGTATACAATTCTTTGGCAAGCTTTGGACTTGAAGTTGTAAAATCAATACAAGTTTTACCCGCTTCAATACAACTAAAAATCACATCATATACTTCTTTAACATCACTAGGAAAACCGACCATTGTACAAATCACATCTACATTGGATGTCAAAGACACAATCGATTCTTCTAAAATGGCACCTGCATTTTTAGCTTGTTCTACCCTTTCTGGATGTCTTGCGTACACATGCACTTCATAACCCTTATTCAACAAATGAATAACCATTGGCTGGCCCATAATGCCAGCACCAATCCAACCTATTTTTCTCATTTTACTTTCTTCCTTTCACTAATATTGGAGCGGATTGCACCGCAATAAATTTCACAACTTCAAACATAAACTTAATTTCTTCTGCATTCAATTGACGAATCTCCTTAATTCCAGACAATGCCTGTTTAAATGAAAATTCAGTTAAATCCGCAATCGTATAAATTTCCATACGATCAAATAATTCTCCAATCAAATGACAATAACGCTCTTTTTCTTCCAATGGACGATCCATTAATAACTTATTTACATATTCCAATAAATCATCACTCTCTTTTGTGAGTGCATCACAATAATTAAAGTCTTTTACATCCACACTCCACATAAGCGTATCATGCTGAACTAGACCAGAACCTTCGGCATCCATGACTTTCGTTTGTTCTCTATGATCTAAAACACGACCCACAATGCTATCCTTAGGAATATAGTTTGTGATCTTAGATACATCCTCATCACCTTGCCAAAAACCATCCGCAAAGCCAGGCCCATCAAAACTTTTCACACCTTCAATATATCCCTGTAGTTCTGGATTTTTTAAATAGGCATACATCGCCAGATTTCCACCCTTTGAATGCCCCGTCAAATACATCTTTGGATAGACTTTTTTCTTTTTTAATCCAAACAAATAACTCGTTTCAGGAATATCCGCAATAGTTTCTTTGACATAATCCTTCGCCAGGATTTGACAAGGAAGATCCTTGCTATAGGTCATCATTAAATTTTCTTTCCAGCCCGTAATACTACCATCTGTACCACTAAAAGAAATAACGAAAGATCCATCTGGCAACACAAGTGTTACCACACTAAATTGAATCACATCTTCATCGCTATAGACTTTTTTATAGTTCTTTAACTTTATATTTCCATAACGAATCGTATCTTGTAATGCATCAATTAAATGTGGAAGATTCATTGAAAATGTATACTTACTTTTTAATTCCTCTTCACTATATAAAGAAAGATATTTACAACATGCTTCCTCTAAAGAAACCTCGTCCTTTTCCACAATGCCATCCCAATCCACATAAGATAAATCGGCACATACTAACATATCCACATCATTAAAGGGACGAACAGAAAAGTCGATATCTCTTCTTAAATGTACATAATTCAATAAGTTTTCCATAATCAACCTCACTACATCGATTTTACAATATACAAAAGGATTAGCCAAATGACTAACCCAATTTTTTCGATAATTTTATATAATGATCTGCATTTGAAAGAATGTCAGAAACCTGAGATTCTGAAATCTTTTTAATGATCTTAGCCGGTACTCCAACCACAACACTCTTTTGTGGAATCACCATATTTTCAGGTACAACACAACCAGCACCAATTATACTATGGCTTCCTATATGAGCTCCATTTAAAACAATAGCGCCCATACCAATAAGCACCTCATCCTCAATCGTACAACCATGCACAATGGCCCCATGACCAATCGTAACACGATTACCAATTTTTAATGGATAACCACAATCCGTATGCAAAACACACTGATCTTGAATATTGGTTTCTTGTCCAATTTCAATCGTTTCTTCTTCACTACGAATCACTGCGTTATACCAAACACTTGAACCTTCACCAATTGAAACATTACCTAAGATGGTTGCATTACTTGCACAAGAAAAATTCTTTTTAACCTCATCCAGTCTCTTACAAAGCCAAACTACACCATGCCACACATCAAATTTCATACCACAAGAAGGTAATGCCCCATACATAGTAAAGCCATGTTTTTTATGAAAGGCAATACTTTCTTCATTCGAATCTGTAATACATGAAATGATCCAACGCATGTTTAATTTTCTGCAATCCGCTTCAAGCTGATCCAACATTTTTGAAGGCAAACCATAATGTTTTCCTTCTTTAAAATAAATAGTAAGTTCTACACAATACTTATACGCCTCTTTAGAAAAAGCAGGGTGTACATAGCCATAGCCAATTAGAACATCATCATTAAGTGCCACATAAAATGGATTTGTCTTTGAAACTTCCATCATATGTTCTTTAAATACATCAAAAGAATCTGGCACAACATCAAAAATCGCAACGCTTGTCTTTACATAATGTACATAGATTGGATATATACTTTCAAAATCTTTTCCTTGAAGTAAACGTAGCTCTTGCATAAAAACCTCCTATTGGATTTCTAAACTTGAATCGGCAGTTAAACTTGCATCTGCTCTTCTTCCAGAAAGATAGGCGATGGTTCCTGCAACACCGATCATACTTGCATTGTCTGTACAACAATACATTGGAGGCACGGTAAACTCAACTTCTGGATATTCATTTCTTAATTCTTCTACTTTTTCACGAAGTCTTGAGTTGGCACTTACTCCACCACCTACAACGAAATGGCGAATATCTTTATGATCATCTAATACGGCTCTTACTCGAGAGAAAATTTCATCCAATGCACATTCTTGGAATGAACAAGCTAAATCTGCCATATCAAATGTCTTGCCTTGTCTTTCCATACGTTTCGTAAATTGTAGAACACTACTCTTCAATCCAGAAAAACTAAAGTCATAACGGCCCTGCGTTTTCGGCTTTGCCAGTTCGTATACTGGCTTTCCTTCTTTTGCCAATTTATCAATTTTAGGACCACCAGGATATCCAAGGCCCAATACACGAGCCACCTTATCAAAGGCTTCTCCAATCGCATCATCCTGTGTTTCTCCTAAGATTTCAAAACTTGTTTCATCCTTCATATAAACAAGTTCTGTATTTCCACCAGAAACAACTAGAGCCAATACAGGATATTTCATATCCACAACTAATTCATTGGCATAAATATGCCCTGCCAAATGATGCACTGGAACTAATGGTTTATGGTAGGCAAAAGCCAAAGTCTTGGCAGCCTGCACACCAACGTGTAAACATCCAATTAAACCAGGACCTTGCGTAACGGCAACCGCATCCACATCTTCCATAGTGATATTGGCATCCTTCAATGCTTTTTCAATACAATACGAAATATTTTCTACATGAATACGACTCGCAACTTCGGGTACGACACCACCAAATTCTGTATGCACATCAATTTGGCTTGCGACTACACTTGATAATACTTCCTTTTTATCTTTGACAACCGCAACGGCTGTTTCATCACAACTACTTTCAATTCCGATAATAATCATATAATCCTCCTACAATGCCAATGTCATCACAATGGCATCTTCTCCATCTGGATAATAACTCTTAGATACATTGACTTGAATAAAGCCCATTTTTTGATACAAATTCAAGGCTGCCTCGTTACTAGCACGAACCTCTAATGTCATATATTCACAAGCCACTTCTCTAGCTCGATCAAACAAATGCATCATCAATTCTTTACCATATCCTCTTTTTCTTAAGTCAGGATCGACTCCAATACGAGCTAGCTGCGCCATTTCAAAGGTTTCCCATAAAAAGGCGTAGCCAACAATGGTATCTCCATCTTCTAAGATCCAACCATGAGAAAAGGGATTCTCATTCAATTCATATAAACAATCTTTTTCTAGCCAAGGCTGTTTAAAACAAGCTTGTTCAAGTTCTAAAACACGAACAAGATCCGTGTCTTTCATTTCTTTAAAGATCATGCTTTATAGGCATCGCTTTCTTTTAAATATTGAGGAACTAAGGCATGTACATTTTCAATTGTACGACTTGGTACCTCCATAAAATTCTTCAAGAAATCACAACTTGCAGCTTCTTGATTCACTAAATATCCATCTCCATATAAAGTTCCAGGATGTTCGTTTAAGAAATCTTCCAATTGATTGACTTCTAAAATTTGTGTTTTTCCAACCACAACACCCTTTTCTAAGTGTGCTACATACGCTCTTTTACTACGCGCATCCAAAATAACATTGGCACTTTCATCCATGCCCGCAAACAACTGCATTGTACTAATACACTTTAATGTTTTATGCATTTGTGTACAAAATACTTTCGCAATTGTCATCGCAATACGAATGCCTGTATAAGATCCAGGACCATCTGTAATGATCACTTCATCTACGTCTTTATAGTCTAAACCTGTCTTTTCAAACAATTGATTTAATTCCACAAAAATCGTTTCACTTTGTTTCTTGAATGCTTCAATAGATACACCATCAATCAATGTTCCATCTTTATATAAACCTAACACTAATGCTTTATAAGCACTATCCATACATAAACTAATCATGATATGCCTCCACAATACTCTTTGATACAGGACCCGTATATTCTAATGTCACTGTACGATTTTCATCGATGCCTTCTTCAAAAGAAATTTTGATATGATCTTGTGGCAATTGATCTTCAATAAATTCAGACCATTCTACTACAGTAATTCCTTCATCAAAACAATCTTCAAAACCTAAGTCCTGACATTTTCCTTCTAAACGATACGCATCAATATGATGGAAAGGGACTCCACCTTCTTGTTTATAATCCTTTAAGATTGTAAAAGTTGGTGAATTGATCACATTCTTTACACCCAAAGCTTTCCCGAAGCTTTTTGTCCAAGTTGTTTTACCTGCACCCAAATCTCCATCTAATGTAATGACTAATTGTTTATTTCTACAAAGATCTGCCATTTTAGTGGCAAATTCCTGTGTTTCTTGTAAACTATGAATTTCTATTTTCATGTAATCCTCCAAGTTTTGTTTGTATCTCATAGAGTGGTTTCCATTTTAACACTCCTTTATTCCATAAAATACACTATTCTTAATTCTAGTTTTTTTCAACTACTTTTTCTTCATCATACGATTTCTATGCACCATGGCCTTGATTTGTTTAATCTGCGCAAGACGATTTCGCACCTTCACTTCAGATCCCTGATCACTAGGTACATAATATTCTTTACCAACTAGAGCGTCTGGAAGACACTGCATATCCGTCATGTGATATTCATAATCATGTGAATACTCATATCCTTTACTGTAGCCTAAATCTTTCATTAACTTTGTCGGTGCATTACGAATGTGTAAAGGCACTGGCTGATCTAATGTTTTTAGTGCATCACTTTTCGCATTATTATAAGCCACTTCTAAAGCGTTTGATTTTGGAGCTAAAGCCAAATATACAGCTGCATGCGTTAAATGTACATTGCATTCTGGAACACCTAAATAGTGACATGCCTGATAGGCTGCCACACAGATTTCTAAGGCTCTAGAATCTGCCATACCAATATCTTCACTAGCCATACGAACGAATCTTCTTGCGATATATAAAGGGTCTTCTCCAGCCTCTAACATACGCGCTAACCAATATACAGCGGCCTGTACATCGGAGTTTCGTACACTTTTATGTAGAGCCGAAATAATATTATAGTGTTCCTCCCCTTTTTTATCATACAATAACGACCTTTTTTGAAGGCACTGCTTCAAAATATCCTGTGAAACATGAATTCCATCCAATTCACTTGGACTATTATATACAACCATCTCTAATGTATTTAAACAAAAGCGGGCATCCCCACCTGAAAATGCGGCAATCGCCTCTATATCTTCATCCGTAATATGTATTTTTAAATTACCTAATCCTTTTGAACTGGAAATAGCGCGAATAATCAAATCTTTTAAGTCATCCGTATTTAGACTGTTTAACACAAACACTCTACACCTAGATAAAAGGGCAGAATTAATCTCAAAACTAGGATTTTCTGTTGTAGCACCAATTAAAATAATGCTTCCCTTTTCAACATAGGGTAAAAATGCATCTTGTTGCGCCTTATTAAAACGATGGATTTCATCTACGAATAGTATTGTTTTTTGTCCTAAGGCCCTACGCGTATCGGCCTGTTTCATAACTTCCTTGATTTCTTTAATGCCACTAGTAACAGCTGAGAAATCCACAAAATAACTCTTTGTCTGATGGGCAATAATACGTGCCAACGTCGTTTTTCCTACTCCTGGTGGACCCCAGAAAATCATCGATGTCACTTGATCATGTTCAATCATTTGCCACAAAAGATTTCCCTTGGCAACAAGCTGTTTTTGTCCTACATATTCATCCAATGTTTCCGGACGCATACGATCGGCTAAAGGCCTTGTGTCTTCTTGTATTGAAAATAGAGAATCTTGTTCCATATGTTTCCTCCGTATGTACTTTATTATACACCACACAAAAGAAAAAGTGTTTGACCTTAATCAAACACCATCTTCTTTTTCTCAATTCGTCTTAAAAATACCCATCCCACAACACAAGATAAAACTTCCGTAATCACAAATGCATACCAAATCAAAGATACATCCCTATCATATTGAATGACTAATTTTGAAAATCCCCAAGCCAAAGGTAAAATCAAAATGGCTTGTCGAAGCAAGGAAACAACTAAAGATTCCATACCTCCATTTAAAGCTTGATACACACCTTGAAATGCGATATTTACACCCGCAAACACAAAGCTAACGGATATGATTCGAACAGCACTGATGAAATATATTCTGGATTGTCCTGCATTAAATAGTGTCGCAAAAAAGTTTGGGAACAGTTCTGTAATTAGAGTACCCAAGACCATTAATACGATAGTATAGATTAAGCCATACTTGATTCCATCTTTAACACGCTGCTTATTTTGCATACCATACGAAAAGGCAATGATAGGTGTAATCGCATCTCTTAAACCGAATGCCATAAATAGTACAAATTGTTGTACTTTATAGAAAAGTCCATAGGCTGTTTGTGCAGATGCATCAAATTTTAGAATTAAGTTCATCGCATATACCATGAATGACATCAATGTCTGAGCAATAATGGCTGGAAGTCCAATCGAATAGATTTCTTTGATGATACGCTTATTGGGTTTTGTATAAGTGAGACCATGATCAAATTCTTTATTTAAACGCATATGAAACACAACTAATAATAGAGCCGATAAAATTTGTCCAATGACTGTCGCATAAGCCGCTCCTTGTACACCTAAATTGAAACCATAGATTAATACAGGATCTAGAATCATATTGATTACGGCTCCTGTAACTTGTCCAATTGTAGAATATAAGGAGCGTCCTGTAGCTTGGAGCAGTTTTTCAAATATAGAAAAGAACACAACGCCAAAGGATAATAGGCAACAAATCCTTAGATAGTCTACACTCATCGATAATACAAGCACATTCCTTGTTTGAGAGGATATATAGGCTTTAATGCCAAACAATCCAAACAACACACAAATAATATAAATAACTGTAGCTAGAAACAAACCATTTCCGGCTACTTTAGAAGCTTTTTCACGATTTCTCTGTCCCAAAGTTCTTGCGAGTAAGGCGTTTACTCCAACACCTGTACCAATGGCTAAGGCCACCATCAACATCTGAATTGGAAATACTAAGGTAAGTGCATTTAATGCGGCTTCACTTCCTTCTTTCATATTTCCTACAAAAGCACTGTCCACAATATTATAGACAGCTTGCAAAGCCATAGATAAAATCATGGGCACACCCATTTGAAGCATTAACTTATTGACGGGCTCATTTTTCATTTTGTTGTTTTCTTCCATTCTTTTCCTCCTTAAAACACAAAAAAGTGCATTGCATACATAAGTTGGACTTACGCTTTTAAGCAACACACTTTACAAAAATATAAAAAAGTAGCAGAAAACTGGATTTACGCTGTTTCCGCTACTCGTTACGAAGTGATTATATTTTTAATTTGTCAAAGTAAAATTACATGGCTTTTTCAATTAATTCTACACATTTATCAATGCCCAAAACACCACTATCTAAACACAATTGATAGTTTTTGGCATCGGCCCATTTACGATCCGTGTAATATTTATAGTAAGCAATACGACGTTTATCTTTGTCCTTGATTCGTTTGTCTGGGGCAAATTCATTTTGTCCATAAACCGAAACAACACGATTCTTGCGATATTCAAAGTCCGCATGAATAAATACATTCAATACATCTTTACGATCACGAAGAATATAGTCTGAACATCTTCCTACAATAACGCAGTTCCCTTTATCGGCCAATTCACAAATTACATTTCTCTGTGCAATATATAATTCGTCCGATAAGTTATATCCATAATTATTCCAAATAAAGCCAAATGTACTTGTGCTGGATGCATCTTCCCCATTTTCTTCAATATACTCTTTCGCAAAACCACTTTCTTGAGCAATTTGCTGCACAATTTCATAATCATAATAAGCATAGCCTAGTTTTTCAGCTAATTTCTTGGCAATGGTTCTTCCGCCACTTCCAAATTCACGTGTAATTGTAATTATCATAAGATACCTCCTAATATACAAAAATCGAGACTTCTACAACTGGATTTATATCCCGCAAGAAGACTCGTTGTTGTAGACATTTTATCAAAATTAGAAATTTTTTGTAAGAATTATTATTTGTCTTTTCCTTAAAGTCATGATGCAGCATATTATATACACCATCACCTCGCTTTTATATACTGCACTATCTACTTATATTTTAATTCACAATAGATCAAAAGTAACGTAAAATGTTGCATTTTAACGCAAGAAAAGCAGAACATTTAAATTTACTTTATATAAAGCACTTATAGATATACATACCTCAGTACGCAAAGTATATAAAAAGAATAGAATCTTTCGACTCTATTCCTTAGCTCCATATTCTTCATAATATGCATCAATTCTTGATTTTAATTCAGGATCTAATTTATCTCCTAAATATTCAATTACTTCTGGCATTGACACGATTGCAGCTGTTGGGAAACCATATAATTCACTCACTTCTGTTAGTGCCGTTTTTTCACCTTTTCCCTTTTCGTTACGATTTAAAGAAACCATCAATCCAACGATTTCAACATTCGCTGCGCCACGAACCTTTGGTACTGTTTCTTCCATTGATTTTCCAGATGTCGTAACATCTTCAATCATAACAACACGATCACCATCTTGTAGTTTTGTTCCTAAGAAACTTCCCTTGTCAGCTCCATGATCTTTTTCTTCTTTACGATCTGAACAATAACGAACTTCCATTCCATATAAATGATCTAATGCGATTGTCGTCGCAACAGCCAATGGAATTCCCTTATATGCAGGTCCGAATAATACATCGAAGTCTTTACCATATTGATTGACGATTGCCTTTGCGTAATATTCACCTAATCTTTTTAACTGGTTACCTGTAACATATCCACCAGCATTCATAAAGAATGGGGATTTACGTCCTGATTTTAGTGTAAAATCACCAAATTTTAACACTTTAGATTCCAACATGAAATCAATAAACTCTTTTTTATATTGTTCCATTTTCTTGCCTCCACTTTTACAGAAATTCTATCACACTTCTGCACAATTTCCCATAATTGTATGATTTTTAAACTATAAATATTATGGTAGTATAGAGCTGAGGTGATAGACAATGCAGGAAAATGTATTCTTTTTTCTGAAGGCTAAAAATAGTGTTAAATATTTATATGATAATATCAGTGTTGAAGATGGACTTGCCCTCATGCGCAAGCACAAATATACGGCGATGCCCATTATTAATAAGGAAGGCGTTTATGTAGGAACCATTACAGAGGGGGATTTTCTTTGGTACTTATTAGACCATCCTTCGATTCATAAAGAAGATCTAGAACAAATGGAGATTCGTGAACTAATTCGTGGAGACTTTACGCCACCAGTTCAAATCGATGTTCCAGTCGATCAATTGTTCGCTCAATCTTTGAAACAAAACTTCGTACCCGTAGTCGATGATCGCCAGATTTTCATTGGAATTGTGACACGACAATCCATCATTCAATATTTAATGAATAACGCAAGTAAATATCTATAATTTTAAAACAGCCAGATTTTCTGGTTGTTTTCTTTATCACATTGAAAAAAGCCTTTAAATTGTGTATGATAATGGGTATTAATGAAGGAGTGATAGTTTCATGAATCCGGATGATTCAGTCCCGTTACAGTATAGTTTAGGAGGGTTAATATGAACCTTCCCATCTTAATTTTGTTTACATTTATTCTAAACATCTTGTTTTCAATGACAAGCAGCATCGTTTCTACAAATAAAGAAATCGAAGATGAATCTTATAAATATCAAGCTACATTAAAATGGTTATCTCTATGCATGGAAGTATTTGGCACTTTGATGAGCGTAATCTATTTACAATCTTTGATTCATGGTCCATTACTTTATGTAGTCGTACTTCTATTGGTGTATGCATATATTTTATTGAGTGATTTATTACCAAGAAAATTTGCGAATGCTCATTTAGACAAGTTTGAAAAAACATTTATGTCCATTGCGAAAGGCATTCAATCCTTATTTACACCATTTACTTTCTTCTTGCGTTTTGAAGTAGAAAAAGAACAAGAAGATTATTCCGAAGAAGATATTTATGAAGTAATCAACGGTGGTGGAGTAGAACCAAGTCAAAAAGAATTTATCGAAAACTTATTTGAATTTGATGATACACCCGTTGAAGAAATTTGCACACATCGAAGTGAAGTTGTTTGTCTATATTTAAATGATGATAAAGAAACATGGAAAAAGACCATTCTAGAAAATCGTCACACATTATACCCTGTATGTGATGAGGATAATGATGATGTCGTAGGTATTCTAGATACACGTGATTATTTCCGTTTAGATTCGATTGAACAAGATAACGTCATCAATAAAGCAATGGATCAGCCTTTCTTTATTTCACAAAATATGAAGGCCGATGTTTTATTGAAGGAAATGAAAATCAAAAAAGTATACTTTGCGGTTTTACTTGATGAATACGGAGGAATGACCGGTATCGTGACTTTACACGATATTATTGAAACCCTTCTTGGTGAAATCCAAGAAGATGATGATATTGATGAGCCAGATCCAATCCAACAAATTGATTCTGATCAATTTAGAATCTATGGCCAAGCTGACATTGAAGATGTCGAAAAAGCTTTAGGCATTTCATTAGAAGACGAGGATTGTGACACATTTGGAGGATACATTCTAAATCATTATGGACAAATTCCTGATGAAGGTTCACATTTTAAAGTCAGTCTAGACTTAATGGATGTATATGTTAAGGAAGTAAAGAATCATCGTATCGGACAAACTATTGTACAAATAAAACGAAAAGAGGAAGGAAACCAACATGAAAGCACTGAAAAACGCAATCGAGACTAGAGGACATTTTATCAATGATGAGGTATTAAAGGTAGATGCTTTTTTAAATCACCAAATTGATTGTTCTTTAGTAGATGAAATGGGAAATGAATTTTATGAACACTTTAAAGACAAAGGCATCACAAAAGTAGTAACCATTGAATCTAGTGGTATTGCCCCAGCCTATGCGACAGCCATCCGTTTGAATGTGCCATTGATTTTCATCAAGAAAACACAACCAAGCACAATGATTGATCCTGCTTTTGCGGAAGTCTTCTCTTTCACAAAGAATAAGACATATCCAATTTGTATTGAAAAAGAATACTTAAAAAAAGGCGATAAAGTTTTATTCATTGATGATTTCTTGGCAAATGGTGAAGCATTCAAAGGAACAGAAAACTTAATTGCGCAGGCACAAGCTGAAATTGTTGGTGTTGGCATGGTGATTGAAAAAGCTTTCCAAAAAGGGCATGCATATATTGTCGAAAAGGGATATGACCTTTTAGCGTTGGCATCTATTGCAGGTGTTAAGAATAAGAAAATTACATGGGCTGATGAATAATCAGTCCTTTTTTTGAAAACAAGGGGATTCTAATGAAAAATACATTCAAAAAACTATTTATTAGCTTTACCGTATTATCACTCACTGCATGTGGTTCAACTACAATGCAAGATAATACGTTTGCAGCTAAAGAAAACAAGGACTTCACAAAATACACAAACCAATTGGTAGTTGAATATGCCGAAAACGACTATACAACGATGCACCAATTCTTCGAACATCCAGAAGACTATGGTATTGATATTAATAATGTAGATGTAAGTCTTGGTGAATTTTATACAGACAATACTGAAGAAATCAAAGAAGATCAAAAAGAATTAAACAAGTTTAATCGCAATACTTTAGACAAGACGCAACAAACCATTTATGATGAATTAAAGTATGAGAATGAATTGAGTTTAAAAGCAGAGAACAAGAAATTTCAATATTTAAACAATTGTTGGAGCACAATGAGTGGGCTTCAACAAAGTTTGATTTCTGTTTTTTCTGAATACATTTTACGAAGTGAAAAAGACATTCAAGATTTGATTACACTCATCAACGATGTGCCTCGCTATACAAATGATGTATTGGAATATACAAAAAAACAAGCAGATAAGAATACATTACAGTTTGACTATGATTCTGTTATTCAAGATATTCAAGATGTCATCAATAATAAAGAGAATAGTTCAATCACAAGTGCATTATATAATGCGATTGATGCTTTAAATCTAGATGAAGAAAAAACAACATCTTATAAAGCACAAGTCAAAGATGCCATGGACACAAGTTTCTTTCCTAGTTATCAGGCTATGTTAGATACATTGACCTCTCTTCAATCCAAAGTACAACCTTTACAAGGGTTGTCAAACTATAAAAATGGTAAGAAATACTATGAAGTATTAGTTGAAAATGCGACAAGTTCTACCGATTCTATTTCAACCATCAAAAAGAATACACAATCCGCAATCAATTCGGCCATCACTAAATTCCAAAAACTATATAAAGCCAATCCAATGATTGCGTACGAACTCGATTCGGTTTCAACGGATTTTACGGATGTAAATCAAATTCTAGAAAGCCTTCAAAAGAACTATAAAAAGGATTTTCCAGAAGTAAAAACCATGAAATATGATTTAAAGGCACTACCAGAAGATCAATCTGTCAGCGGAATTGTCGCCTACTTTATTACACCCGCCTTGGATTATTCACAAAACTATCAAATGCGCTACAACAAACGTGATTATGGCGATGATCCATCAAGTTTAACACTTTATCAAACATTAGCTCATGAAGGTATTGCCGGGCATATGTATCAAGCGCAATACAATAAGGAACATTTAAAATACCCAATCCAATTCTTCTACAACAATCTAGGTATGTCAGAAGGATGGGCTACTTATATGGAAAGCATGTCTTTACATTATTTAGATAATAATGAAGACTTATTAGAAGCCTATAATTTGAATAACATTCTTACCAATCTATACATTGTCTTAATGGATATCAGCATTCATTATGATGGTATGTCACTCAATGATTTCAAGAATGAATATGGCGATATGTTTAGTTCAGAAGGATTAGAAAGTATTTACAATCAATTGGCAGACAATCCAACTGTATTCTTATCTTACTATTACGGATATCTTCAAATTGTAGATTTAAAGAGTACAGCCAAATCTAGATTAAACTCAAAATTTGACAATGTAGACTTCCATAATGCCCTGCTACAATATGGTGAAGTCAACTTCAATATTGTCAAACAAAGCGTAAATGAATACATCAACAAAAACAGATAAAAATCGAGTAGGAGAAAGTAATAAAACTTTCGTCCTCTCACACCACCGGGCAAGCCGTTCGGCACACGGCGGTTCAAATTCATATTAACAGTGCTTTAAATCATATTGGTCTAGTAAGAATACTAGGCCTCTTTCTTTTAGTCTTTTATTTGTGAGTACATTATTTAAGAAACTACTTGCACATCTTGCATAAGCTTTTCGACTGTTCGCAAGCATCCATGCTTCTCTTTTCGGTACTCCAAGACTAATCAGGGCTTTCTTCTTAGTGTTCACTTTTTTCCATTGTTTCCATATGCACATTCGTAATCTAAATCTTACATGCGCATCAACCATTCGTGCTACATCCTTCCAGTAACCAATCTTATAGTAGTTGGTCCATCCCACGATTGTTTTCTTAATCTTCTCAAGACGCTCATCCAAACTGATTGACCATCTTCTACTAGTGAGTTTCTTAAGTTTAAGTTTTAGTTTCTCGACTGATTTTGCATGAGGTTTGGCTTTCCACAACCCGTCATTCTTGTCCATAAAGAAACCAAATCCTAGATACTTAATATCATTTGGCTTAGAAACTTTAGACTTTGTCATATTTACTTTTAAGCCAAGTTTGCTCTCAATAAATATTGAGACATTCTTCATGACTCTGTCTGCAGCTTTTGAACTACCTACTAATATGATGCAGTCGTCCGCATATCTAGTGAATCGTAATCCTCTAGCCTCTAATTCCTTATCCAACTGGTTAAGCATAATATTGCTCAATAATGGACTAAGATTTCCACCTTGAGGTGTACCTATAACCGATTCTTTGTATTCATCATCTATCATGATTCCACTTTTTAGAAATTTATTAATCAATGAAACTATCTCGCCACATTTAACATCCTTCATAATTAGTGAAATCATCTTATCATGATTTACATTGTCAAAGAACTTTTCCAAATCGATGTCCACGACCCATTGATAGCCGTCATTCATGAATTCCAGGGCTTTTAGAATTGCCATTTCACAACATCTGTTTGGTCTGAACCCATAGCTAGATTCACTAAATTTCGGTTCATATAATGGTGTTAGAACTTGTGCAATCGCTTGTTGCACAAATCTATCTACGACAGTAGGTACACCTAAGTTACGTACACCCCCATCCGGTTTTGGTATTTCTACCCTTTTAACCGGTTTTGGACTATACTTCTTATTTCGAATCTGTTCCTTGATTTCATCAAGGTGTTTAGAAAGGTATTCATCAAGTTCTTTGACCTCCATGCCATCGATTCCCGATGCACCTTTATTTTTCTTTATTCTCTGTTTAGCTATCTTAAGATTGTCACCGCTTAAAAGCTCATTTAGTAAAGTATCATCTTTGTTTAACACTGTTCGTTACCTCCTCCGTCTTCGCCATCCTCTGTACTAACTTTCCCTTTCCTTTCCTGGGCTTCTAGTTTTCCTCATCTTCTGAGTTTGTCATACAGTGGAATCTTGTACGTTATTAATAACCTTGAATTTGTTTGGTCCTTCGCTCCACATCCATTACAGATGTTTCCTCACTACTACGACCGCTGCTGACTCCTTGCCGTTCGTTGTTACTAGGATATTCTCCTCGACAAGGCCTCCTGGGATAAGGTCATATATCTTTCATTCCATATATCTGCCACGTTTACTCATTTGAATATTCCACAGTCATTAGAATTTTATGTTGTTTGGCACATTCATCCATATTCTTACGAGCCTCATACGTGATTTCTGTACGTCAGACCGGAACTTTGCCTCCACCTTCTTTCAGATTCCACCTCACGATGGACACCCTTGGTCTTGGCTAGTGGTTGGCCACTGTGATTACAACCCCCACAACAGACTTTCACTGTCTAGATATATGCCATGCCCGGCATACCACAAAAGATGTTGGTTTAAATTTCCAACATCTTTTACATTTTTCTAGGGGAAAATCTCACTATATTTAACACTTTTCTAGGGGAATATTTGAAGAAAATTACATTTTTCTAGGGGAAAGTATAACTATATTTAACACTTTTCATTTAATAATTTCTTTTCCCTACAAACACATTATATACACTTTTGTAACAATAACTCTTTTTACGAACCGAATCATCATATGAAATTACATTTAATTCTTCCATCTTCTGAATCGTACGATTGATTGTTGATTTTGATAATCCTGTCATATCTTCTAATTCTTTTTTAGTAAATACAACTTGAGAAAGAATGATTGGCATAATTTTATATAGAGTTGCACTATGGATCGTTTCCATTTTTGCCATATCTTCCTTGTAGATTCTATCTATTTCATTCATTTTATAGATAAAGCTATTGCACTGATCCACTACACATTGAAGGAAAAATTTGATATATCCCAAATAATTTCCTTTTCGACTTTCCATTAGATTATACTGATATGCAGGTTTATACAATTCCAATATTTCCGACATGTATAATACATTAGAAAATTAAAACACCAATGTTGATATAAAAACACCAATTGAAGTATAACATTGGTGTTTTAATTTAATTGAACTAACACATCTCTTTATGGATAAAAGTTTATTTGCTCATCCTTTATAAATTTTAGTTTCTATCGAAATATTTGATTTAAAGGTTCCATTTTTCACGATTTTTCTGTATATTGGGTATGGTCCCCTTACCCAATGATTTCATTGGGCTGGTGACTTTGGAATTTGTGGAATTATTCCAATTGATAGTGGCGTTTTTGTCCGCATTTGATGCAGATGGAAACGTCTCTTTTTAATATATCCGAAATAATCTGCTCATAGTCAATTAGTAATGGTCCTGGATCTTTTGTATTTGTGGCTGTTCGTATAGCTTTTATTCTTTCTTCTTTATT
>OJNW01000748.1_pt1 | contig 19425 bp, 19 predicted proteins | sample 1597951 | NCBI WGS metagenome assembly OJNW01 (sample SAMN01915212, study PRJEB22387) | human gut metagenome | isolation source: stool | host: Homo sapiens | place: USA | reverse complement strand
AATAAATAATCTTAAATCGCGAAATTTTGAAGATCATTTCATGCGTAATCACTAACGTATAACACAGTACTTGACAATCCAAGGTAGTGTGTATATCATAATAGTGAAGAGGTGATAATATGCAACCAAGAGCTGTTATATATTGCTCTAAACATGGAGCTACAAAAGAATTAGCACAATGTTTAGGAAAAAAATACAATCTTCCTGTTATTTCCATCGATCATATTTCAGGTTATTCCTTTCAGAATATTCCTGTATATTTTTGTGGATGGATTCGCAATGGAAAGATAATGGGATTGACTAAAGCTTCTAAATTATTTATGTGCGTTCAAGTGATAGGTGTAGGTGCTGTTGAATATAATGAAGCTTATGAACTGAAATTAAAATATAAAAATAAGCTTGTGAATCAAGATTTTAAATATATTCAATCCAGCAAAGGTTTATCATTAAATCCTTTAGAAAAGATGTATGTGGATGTGTTTCAACCATCTTTGATAGGAAAGAGTAAGGGTGTGGCGCATGAATACTCAATTTAAAAAGGGCGTCTTAGAATTGATTGTATTAAAGGCGATTGTGGCCGATGATCTATATGGATATCAACTTGTATCTAGAATTAATGAAGTGATTCAAGTGAATGAAGGAACGATTTATCCTTTACTGAAGCGTTTATCGAATGATCATTTATTAGAATCTTATTTAAAAGAATCAACAGAAGGCCCTCCAAGAAAGTATTATCATATCACGAGTCTAGGACTTGCAAGATATGAGGCTTTATTAGAAGAATGGACCAATTTTTCAGAGAGTGTAAATACATATTTGAAGGGAGTAAAATAAAATGTTAAAAAGTGAATTTTTAGATCTTTTGAATCAAAAATTATCATTGATCAATGATAAAGAAAAAGAAGATATTATCCTAGAATATGGAACCTATATTGATGACAAGATTGCAAGTGGCGTATCCGAAGAAGAGGCAGTAGCCGGCTTTGGAGATGTGGATGAATTGGCTAAAGAGATTTTGTCTGCCTATAAAATCAATACAGATTCGATGGATCCATTATCAAGTAAAGCAGACAAAACAATTGATAAGGTATATGCGAAGTTGGAGGGGATGTTTTCTAAACTAGGAAATTTTTCGATGAATGAAATCTTCCACATCATATTCGATGCATTTGTACTTGTATTGATTTTGTGGATTGGAAAACTGATTGTGGTAGATCTATTATGTCGAATTGTGTTGTCTATGATTTTCTCTTTCTTTGCAGGATTCTATGCGATTACAGACTTTATGTTAAGTTTATGTCGTCTTCTATATGTATGTATTGCGATTTATTTCTTTGTGAAAGTCATGGCCAAAAGAGTAGAACGCTATCGTTTACATGCAAATCATGTAGGTGTGATGGATGATATTAAGGAAACGTGGAATGATAATATCAAATCGAATGATTTGCCTCCAACACCAGATCGCCCATTATATCATGAAAGAAAAGTGCATCATGTTGAATCGGATATATTAAAGGTGATACTCGTTTTCGCAATGATTCCAGTTTCATGCATATTAATTGGCAGTGGTATCGGTTTTGTTGTGATGATTTATGTAAGTGTGATGTATGCCACAACCAGTTTAGGACTCTATTGTATAGATATTGCCTTTGTACTAGGAAGCTTGGCTATTCTATTGATGTTATTTCGAGCATGGCCAAAGAAGGTGGATACAAATGCGTAAATTAGGTGTATTACTTGTTGCTTCAATCTTATTATTTGTGTTTGGTGTCGGAACCTTTGTATATGAATTCAGTCAAATTAGTCCCCATCAAATGGATTTATCTCAAGAAACACAGACAATGACAACTTCAATGCCAAATAGCGCTCGCTTATATACAAAGACGTATTTAAGTTCTGTAGGCGATGTGCGTGTCGTTGTGGATGAAATGATCGAAGATGATAAGTTACAAGATGATGTGTTAGTAATCACATATCCTAAAATGCTTCATATTGTACAGGATGAAGATCAATTGGATTTGCAGATGGATGATTATGAGATGTCAAAGGATTTACAAACATTATTTAACACGTTTCGAACAAAATCATATGATGAATATTACGCGAAAAATAATGAAATTCATATAAGTATTCGCTATGGTAAGGCTTTAAAAGATAAAATTACATTGGTCGATGATTACTATTAAGGAACAGTGAATACTGTTTCTTTTTGATTTTTAACAAGTATGTTAAAATACTGTTATGAAAAATAATAAAGATTGGAGTCGTTTGTTGAAAATGATTCTTGTGGAAGATAAGAAGAAATTCAATACACGTAAGGTATTAAAAAAGAGTAAAGTGACCAATACACCTTTACATAGAAGACAGGATGTGAAAAAATGAGTGATACAAAAACGATGTCAACAAGTGCTAGATTTGCCCAGATTGTATCAATACTTAGAAAACATCACCTTCAAAAGGGAATGGATCCAGTAAAATTTCGTATGATTTTAGAAGATTTAGGGCCAACATTTGTCAAAATTGGCCAAATCATGTCAACAAGACAAGATCTGTTTTCACAGCGTTATTGTAAAGAATTGATGAAGCTTCGCTCTCATGTAACGCCTATGCCTTTTTCGATGGTTGAACAAATTATTCAAGATACATATGGTGATTTGTTTCATGAAGAATTTGAGAGTATTGATGAAATATGTTTAGGATCGGCATCGATTGCGCAAGTACATGCAGCAACCCTAAAGACAAAAGAAAGAGTTGTTTTAAAGATTCAACGACCAAAAATTTATGAGTGGATGGAACGGGATGTCGCATTATTAAGAAAAGCTGTAAAAATATTAAATCTATCCGATATTGTTTCAAGTGTCGTCGATTTAGATATGGTTATCGATGAATTTTGGTACACGGCTAAACAAGAAATGGATTTTACGATTGAAGCACAGTTTGCGAAACGATTTAAAAATGAATATAAGGATTGTAAATTTATTGACGCACCTAAAATTTATGATGAATATACACGAAAAAATATTCTAGTGATGGAATATGTGGATGGTATAGAAATTACAGATTCAAAAAAATTGGATGAACTAGGCTATGATCGTAGTGAAATTGCCGATAAATTGGCATTTAATTATATTTCACAAATCATTGAGAATGGTTTCTTTCATGCGGATCCGCATTCAGGAAATTTAAGAATTCGCGATAATCAAATCGTATGGATTGATTTTGGTATGATGGGAATCTTAGATGCGAATGAAAGGGAAACGATGAAATCGGCGGTTCGTGCCATCGCACTAAAGGATACACAGAAATTAGTCGATTGCATTTTAATGATTGGAGATTGTAAGAAAGAAATTGATTATTCTGCATTTTGTAACGACATGGATAAATTTGTAAATCAATATTTGAGTGTTCCTTATGCTGAAATTGACGTCGCAAAACTTGTTCAAGACATGTTTTCAATATGTCATGTTTATTCGATTTCTTTGCCTAAAGGCATAAGTATGCTAGCTCGTTCGATGATGACAATTGAAGGAACATTAACGGCTTTAGATCCGAATATGAATACAATGAAGATAGCAATGAGTCATAAGTCAAGTTTGACGCAGATTGATTGGCAGAAAGAAATCAAGTCGGGATTTAAGCGAAGTGTAGATGCACTTTCACATTCAATCGATATTCCTGTACAGGCTAGTGATGTACTAAAGATGGTTCAAAGAGGACAAATCAAGGTAAACTTAAATTTAATGGGTTCTCAAGCTCCACTTGCCAAAATTGATCAGATGGTGAATCGTTTGATTGTATGTGTGTTGATTGCAGCCTTGGTTGTAGGTTCAAGCTTGATTTGTACAACAAAAATGAAACCGACCATTATGGGTATACCTGCACTTGGCTTTTTTGGATATATCTTTGCGCTTGGCATGAGTGTATGGTTATTTTTCAAAATGTTATTTTTACATAGAAGAAACAAATCGTTTTAAAAGGGGATATAAGATGAAACAAGGAAAAACAGTAGTGGCATCCTTATTAATAGTATTTGTCACTTTAGGACTAGACCAATGGACGAAATGGGCTATTGTGAAGTCGATCAAATTAAATGAAACCGTGGAAATGATCAATCATTTCTTTTACTTGACATATGTTCAAAATACGGGAGCTGGATTTAGTATGTTTGCACAAGCTGGAATGGGCTTTTTTGCAGCACTCACTCTAATTGCCCTAGTTGCGATGGTATATATGTTTTTTAAAACGAATGATTCACGCTATCAAATTTGTTTATCTTTAGTTTTCTCAGGAGCTATTGGTAACTTTATTGACCGTATGAGTCTAGGATATGTTAGAGACTTTTTTAGTTTCTATATTTTTGGTTATCCATTTCCCGTATTTAATGTGGCGGACATTTGCATAACCGTAGGAATTGCATTAATATTAATCAGTATGTTTATAGACGATAAGAAGGAGCAAGCGAAATGGAAACAAGAATCCTAAAAATAGATGAAGATACAAAATTGGATCGTTTAGATAAAGTATTAGCTGAAAAGTTAGATTTTTCGCGTAAGAGAATTAAAGATTTATTGGATGAAGGAAATGTCTTGGTCAATCAAAAGGTGATGAAGGCAAGTTATAAAGTTTGTGTAAATGACGAAATTGAAGTTTCAATTCCTGAACTTGATTCAACTCAAGTATTACCCGAACCTATTGATTTAGATATTGTATATGAGGATCATGATATTATTGTGATCAATAAACCAAAAGGTATGGTAGTGCATCCAGCTCCAGGACATTATTCGGGCACGTTAGTCAATGCCTTATTGTATCATTGTAAAGATTTAAGTGGTATAAATGGTGTGATGCGACCAGGCATTGTACACCGTATTGATAAAGATACGTCTGGCTTACTTGTGGTTGCCAAAAATGATGTGGCACATGAGGCATTGAGTCAACAACTTCAAGATAAGACATGTCATCGAGAATATGTAGCCATTGTACATAAACCGTTTACACATGAATATGGTACGATTCATGCGCCAATTGGTCGTGATGAAAAGGATCGACAGAAAATGGCGGTTACCGCAAACAACTCAAAGGATGCGATCACGCATTTTAATGTTTTGGAAAACTTCAGTAAGTTTGCGTACATTAAATGTCAATTGGAAACGGGAAGAACTCATCAGATTCGTGTACATATGCAATATATTGAACATCCAATTGCAGGCGATCCAAAATATGGTCCTAGAAAAACAATCCAAGCCAATGGCCAGTTATTGCATGCATGCGCTTTGGAATTTGTTCATCCAACAACACATGAAAAGATGCATTTTGAAGTACCATTAGAACCAACATTTGAAAAAGTATTAAATGAACTTAGAGAAGGGGAAGAATAATGCGTAAAGATGTATTGAGTTGGGATCAGTATTTTATGGGTATGGCACATTTGAGTGCTATGCGTTCAAAAGATCCAAATACGCGTGTAGGAGCTTGTATTGTCAATCCACAAAAAAGAGTGGTTGGACTAGGCTATAATGGTTTTCCTTATGGATGTGAAGATGATGAATTTCCTTGGGCTCGAGATGGGCAGTTTCTAGAAACAAAATATCCTTATGTGGTACATGCTGAATTGAATGCGATCTTAAATAGTATTCAAGATCTACATGGATGTACACTTTATGTTTCATTATTTCCATGTAATGAATGCGCAAAAGCCATTATTCAAGCCGGTATTACTTGTGTTGTATATGAAAGTGACAAGTATGATGGTACAGAGGGAAATCTTGCGAGTAAACGCATGTTTCATGATGCGGGTGTAAAATTGATTCAACTTCCTTATGATATTGAGGTTGAAACAAAGATCAACAATCGTTAAAGAAGTAGCTTATGTTACTTCTTTTTTTGCCTTTAGCATTTTATAGGTTTATAATTAAAGTTAGAAATGTTAAAAGGAATACGTATGAAAAAACAAATAAATCAGTTGTTGCCAACACTTTTAGTTATGATATTGATATTGGCATTAACTGTTACAACCTATAATATTAGTTTTAAACAAGAAGAAGAAAGTTGTTACAACCGATTAGAAAATGCGAGTAATGCCATCATTCAAAGTATTCAAAATCGTATGCAGGATGATTTGAATTATTTGCGTTTGATTGGAAAAGATTTTTCCAATGAAGATCATTTGCCTACATATGAAGAATACAGCAGTCGATTAAGTACATTTGAAGATGTATCTTTGTTTGAACGCGTCGATTTATTGATGCAAAATAATACGATGTATACAATGCATAAAGATGCGCAACAAATTCAATCGAATGATTTTTTGACATTGGATTTTAATGCGGAATATATGGATCTAGCGCATATAGATTCAATGACCAATAAAAAAAGTGTAAATTATTATGTGCCTATCAAACAAAATGAATCAGTCGTTGCCTATTTAGTTGGTGTAATTCAATGTGATACTTTAGATGAACAGTTTTATACGCAAATATATAATGGAAAGACACAAAATCTCATTATTGATACAACGGATGGACAGGTTGTGATGAATAATCAAGATATTTTAGATTATGACACTTTTTCAACGAATGGTTGTAAATTATTATCGCCTAAAAAAGACGTTATAAAACAAATACATGCTTTGAAATCAGGCGTCGTGAAATTTGAACAAGATGGTAAAAAGAAATATTTAAGTTATAAACCAGTTAAAGTATATAATTGGGAATTAATTGTCATAGTGGATGAAGATGTAGCCTTTGCGAGTGCATTGGCATTGAAAAAGAATTATATGGCCATGGTCATTTGTGAAGTTGTGATTCTTTTATTGTATTGTGGGTTCTATATCACAAAAGTTCGACGCATTTCTAAAAAATCGAATGAATTTGAAAAAGACTTGAATGTATCACATACTTTGATTCAATGCGTTCGTAAACTATCGAATGATACAAATCAAAAGGGAGCCATTGATGATATCTTGAAAACTATTTGTGAATTTTATCAAGCTGAAAGATGTTATGTATTGGATTTAGATTTTGAACACAAACAAGGTAACGGCATCTATGAATATGGAAATCGAAATGATGATATTCATATTGATAATATGGTCCGTCTATGTTTAGAAAATATGGATTTAGTGCAGCGTTTCTTTGAAAATCAAAAATCATATTATATTGAAGATGTAACTCGTGAAATTTCAAAGACGAGTCCCATTTATTCAAGTTTTATTTCGCAAAAAATACATAGTATAATCCTTGTACCATTTGTGGATGGTCAACAAATTAAAGGCGTTTTTGCGGTAGACAATCCTAAACAAAACTACTACCAAAAAGACTTTTTAGAATCTTTATGTTTCTTTATTAAGACAGCTATGGCTCGTGAAAAAGAAAAGAAACATTTAGAGAATTTAAGTTATGTGGATTCTTTGACTTATGCACAAAATCGCAATCACTTTAATGAATATATTGAAAAAAATAGGCGTAAAGAACTTCATTCAGTGGGTGTTATTTATCTGGATTTAAATGGATTAAAAGAAATCAATGATAAAATGGGACATCTTGCAGGAGATACTTTGATTATTAGTGCTTCTTATGTACTACAAGAAATTTTTGCGGATAACTCATATCGTATTGGTGGCGATGAATTTGTGGTAATCGAACAAGATGTTTTGGAATCTGAATTTATGTCTAAATACAATAAGTTGCTCGTTCGTATGAAAGAACTAGAAATCAGTGTTGCGACAGGGTATATATGGAAAGAGCGTTGTTTAAATTTGAGTGAAATTTTACAAGCAGCTGATCAAAAGATGTATGAAGATAAAAAGCGCTATTATTCCATAGCGCAAAATGATCGAAGAAGGCGTTAAACACCGATTTTTTGAGTATTTTTAAAATGAAGCTTTGCCACTTGGTAAAGCTTTTCTTTTCCAAATTTTTTCACAAATTCTTTTCCACAAGCATCTACTTTATTACCAGCTCCCTTTTCAAATTTAAAATCATATTTTTCTTCCATAAGATCCCAAGCTTCTAAAAAGGCATTGCGAGCAAGAATGCTTGCACAAGCTACCGCAAGATACTTGTTTTCAGCTTTTGTTTCAAAAGTAATGCCGCGAATCACTTCAGGAAAACCTTGTAGATAGCGATAATAACTTTTTTCCTGGACAAATTGATCGATGACAATCTGTTTAGGAAGCGTATATCCTTTATGGATTAGATTTACATAAGCCTGGTTGTGTAAACGACATTTCATGTCCACCATATTACAAGAATCGTGCATATCGTTATATTTTGAATTGGGCACAATCAAAATACTGTGTGGACAGACATCTTTAATGAGTGGGGCTAGTTTTCTGATTTTGGTATCATCCACTTGTTTGGAATCTTGTATGCCTAAATGAGATAATTTTTCTCTTGCTTCTTTTGTGACGATACAACTAGCCACTACAACAGGACCAAAATAATCGCCTGTACCTACTTCATCACTTCCAGCCTGGTCTTGTGCTTCTTTTTGAGGCGTTGCAGGTTCTAACCAAGAAAGATCGGCTCCCTGAAATACAACTTTACCACTTGTGTAAGCTGTAATTGTACACTCTTTTGTCTTGATTTGATAATACGTATATGGAGGTGTACTTTCTTTTAAAATAAAAGAAGACAATCGGTTTTTTAATTGAAAGATTTCTTCTTTTGTCATATTCTTTGTCAATGTTGCCATTTTAATCACCTTATTTAGTTTACCATAAAATTTGTGTTAAAATAGGTAGGAACGGAGTATTTTATGAAACGAAATTTTAGAGATGAACTAAATCAGGCTATTGATTTCTCGAGTGTATTAACTCAGATTTGCACATTTTCAAGTTTTTCTTGTTCCAAAGAAAAGATTTTGAATGCGTTGCCTCAATTTAATAAATTAGAAACACAAGAACAATTGAATTATGCTAAAGAAGCTATCCAGTTTGAACAAAAAGGTGGTTTATTGAATTTGTCAGGAGCCAATGACATTTCTTTACCTGTTTCAAAAGCTGAAAAACAGATGACTTTAACAAGTAAAGAATTAATTTCCATCTATCATTTTTTAACGGCCGTTAAGCAGGCAAAACAAAGTTTAAATTCTTCTGAACTTACAGAATTAACCAATCTAGCCCAATCTATGGATGGATGTTCGCGTTTGATGGATTCGATTATTTCCAAAATTGATTTAACGGGGAGTGTTAAAGAAGATGCCACACCTGCATTAAAGAGAATGCATAAGGCTTTGGTAGATACGCGTTTAGCTTTGCAGTCGAAATCGAGACAGTTTTTAAAGAAGAATAGTTCAAAATTAATGGAAAATATGACAACAACGGTTTCGGGACGTGTTGTCGTATTAGTTCGTGCACAAGATAAAAATGCCTTTGGAGGTATGATTCATGGACAATCCAGTTCAGGTCTTGCCTATTATGTAGAGCCATCGAGTTTTGTAGCGGATAATAATGAGATTTCATCCTTAGTGATTCATATTGAGGAAGAGAAAAAAAGAATCTGTAAAGAATTGTCTATGCAAGTAAAGAAACATGCACTCGCATTAACTTCGGCATTAGAAACATTAACAATCATTGATGTGGCTTTCACAAAGGCAAAATGGGCTATTCGCTATGATGGATGTATTCCTTCTTTACAATCTAGAGATCATTCGTTGTATTTAGAGCATGCCAAGCATCCGTTGATCGATGAAAAGAAAGTGGTTTGTAACACATATGAATTAAACGATCAACAAGCTTGTCTTATGATTTCAGGACCGAATATGGGTGGTAAAACTGTAACCTTAAAGACGATTGGTCTATTTGTGGCGTTGGCTCATGCGGCATTTCCTGTATTATGTCATAAGGCTATCTTGCCATTTTATCAATCGATGTATTTTGATATTGGAGATCATCAATCCATTGAAAATAATTTATCGACTTTCTCAAGTCACATTTCTAGGCTTTCTCATATTTGTCAAAAGGGTGATGAGAATAGTTTTATCTTATTGGATGAAATTGGAAATGGTACAGATCCTTTAGAAGGAGCCAGTCTTGCGGTTGCGATATTGGAGTATTTGATTTCAAAAAAGAGTACGATCATTACTTCAACGCACTATTCGCAAGTAAAAACGTATGGAAAAGCCAATGAACATGTCTTGGTATCGAGTGTTGAATTTGATCCAGAAACTCTTAAGCCAACCTATAAATATATTCCGGGTGTATCTGGGGCTAGTTATGCGTTTCATATTGCGAGAGAATATCATTTGGAAGAATCTATTTTAAAAAGAGCTGATTTTTTAAAGAATGAAAATGAAAAGCAGACGGAAAAAGAACTAGAGAAATTAGAGAAGCTTCAAAATGATGTATTGAAACAAAAAGAGCGTTTTAATGCATTGATTGAGGATGCGCATCGTGTTCAAAAAGAGGCTTATGAAAAAGAAAAAGAAATAGAAAAACGTAAGGCTGAATTGGATGCGTCCTATCAAGAACAGTTAAATGAGATGCTTGAAAAGAAAAAGGCGCAGGCTAAAGAAATTTTAACTGTACTTCGTAAACAGAAGACGGGTAAGCAGCATGAACAGATTGAAAAGATGCATGAGTTGGATCTTTTAAATGAGAATGTAGTAGAAGAAGAACAGGAAAAGAAAGAATTCAAAGTGGGGGATTATGTAAAGATCACGGGTTTGAATTCGCATGGTGAAATTGTAGATATTCGAAGAAATGAAGCTACGGTTTTAACAAATGGAATGAAGATGAAGGTCAAGCTTTCTAAGTTGGAGCCTATGCATAAACCGCAAATCAAAAAGACAAGTTATAAAGCGCATGTAGAAAGTGTATCGAGTCGCTTTCCTTTGGAGTTGAATCTAATTGGTATGCGTGTTGAAGAAGGAATTGCGGCTTTAGATAAATATTTAGATCAAGCGGTTGTTAAGCATATAAAACAAGTTCGTATCATTCATGGTATGGGTACGGGTGCTTTAAGAACAGCGGTTTGGAAGGATTTAAAGAAACAGCCCAATGTTTCTAAATTTACAAGTGCAGGTCCTAGTGAAGGTGGACTTGGAGCAACGATAGTCATATTAAAGTAGGGGATAAAATGAGTATTTCTAAGCATTTACAAGATAAATTGGCTTTACTTCCGGATGCACCTGGCTGTTACATCATGAAGGATGAGAATCAGAATATTTTGTATGTAGGAAAAGCCAAAGTATTAAAGAATCGTGTTCGTTCTTATTTTCATGGTACACATAATAATAAGACAACGCGTTTAGTTTCGCATATTCGTGATTTTGAATTTATTGTGACGGGCAGTGAAAAAGAGGCTTTATTATTGGAAATCAATTTAATTAAGAAGCATACACCTCCATATAATATTATGTTTATGGATGATAAGACGTATCCGTATATTGAGATCACAAAGGAAAATAATTTCGTGGTTCGTACAACGCGTAATATTAAAAGTAAAAAGAGTGAATATTTTGGGCCGTATCCAAGCAGTCAGTCGGCTTATGAAATTGTGAGGTTGATCAATCAAATCTTTTCTGTAAGAAAGTGTCGTCATATTCCGGATAGTCCTTGTTTGTACTATCATATGCATCAGTGTTTAGGGCCTTGTATTCATGAGATTGATCCTAAGGAAAATGAGAAGACGCGTAAAAAAATTAAGAAGTTTTTGCAGGGAGACACCAAAGAGGTGATGGATTCTTTGCAGGCAAAAATGTTAGATGCGAGTGAAAACTTGCAGTTTGAAAAGGCGCAAGAAATCTATAATACGATTCAGGCATTAGAGCATGTGATTGAAAAGCAGACGATTGATTTTAAAGACCTGGCCAATCGTGATGTGTTTGGATATTATGTGGATTCCGGCTATATTTCATTTCAGGGTTTCTTTATTCGACAAGGGAAATTATTGGAAAGAAATATGTCTATTACGCCTTTATATGAAGATGAGGTGGATGCCTTTACAAGTTTTATCATGCAGTATTATGAGAAGAATGTAGTGCCAAAAGAAATTTTGGTGCCACAAGGTACGCCGGTTGATGTTTTAAAAGAGGCTTTGAATACGAATGTGCATATTCCGATTCGTGGGGAAAAGAAAAAATTGATTGAAATGGTGTATAAGAATGCGAAAGAGGCGCATGAACAAAAATTTCAGTTGGTATTTCGTAAGGATAATGAGCTTAAAAAGGCCAATGCTATGTTGTCAAAAATATTTGATGCCAATATTCATACGGTAGAAATGTTTGATAACTCGCATATTCAAGGGACTTTTAATGTGAGTGGGTTGGTTGTCTTTAAGGATGGAATTCCAGATAAGAATTCGTATCGTCATTATAAATTGGATGGCTACAGAAGTGATGTCGATAGTATGAAGGAAGTTATTTATCGTAGATATTTCAGGTTGTTGAAAGAGCATTTGCCAATGCCAGATTTATTGTTGGTGGATGGGGGTGCCGCTCAAATTTTGGCTGCAAAAGAAATTATAGATATGTTGCAGCTTGATTTAAGAGTGGCAGGTTTAGTTAAGGATGATAAGCATGCGACGCGTGCTTTGATGGATGTAAATTTAAATGAAATTCCTATTGATTCTAAATCCAGTTTATTCTTTTTGTTGACACGTATGCAGGATGAGGTACATCGTTTTGCGATTACGTATCATAGAAAGTTACGAGATAAGTCTATGACAAAATCAGTGTTAGATACGGTAAGTGGTATTGGTCCTAAGCGTAAAAAAGAATTGTTGAAGCATTTTAAGAGTATGAAGCAGATGCGACTAGCAAGTGTAGAACAGCTTAGTGAAGTGATTCCTGAAGATGTGGCTAAGATTCTTTATGCTCGTTTGCATGAAAAATGATAGTTTAGTATAATGTTTTGCGTGAGGTACTTATTTTGATTAGTAGAAAAGAAATGCGCGCACGTGTTTTATTGATCGTGATTTGTTTTGCGGTGGGATGTTTTTGTCTTTACCATATGGATAAGTCCTATGATCCGTTAGCCAGGTATCCTTATACGACGGATGCAAATCGTGATATCATTCTAGAATATTTAGATAGTAATGATATTGATTATTTGATCAATCAGCATATTACGCCAGATAAGTTTATGGATTTTATTAAGCTAGATGGATTTAGTTTAAAAAACACGTTGTATTATAAAGAGGCAAAAGATACGCAGGATGCGGATAATGAATATATTGTCAATTTTGTGAATCGTTTCCGTAAGAATTTTTCGTATGATTCTTTAAAGGAATTGTTGTCGCACTATTCCTATATTGATTTAACAACATATTATGAAAATGAGGCTGTCCTATATTCAGATTTAAGGTTGGTGGCAGATCCTACAAATCCATATGTTGTTTTAAATCAGGAAAATACAGTATATAAATATGCACCAGAAAATTTAGTGGATTTTAATGGTATATATGTTCAAAATGCTATGGTTGATAATCTGTCAAGTATGCTCGATGCTTATGCTTCCGTTATGGATGGCCAAGATCATTTGAGTGTTTCAAGTGGTTATTTGAGTTATGAACAAGTCTTAGATCAGTATGTCAATGCGTCAAAGGAATTTGCGGGTGTTGATAATTATATGTATGGGGCTGGAAAGAATGAGCAGCAATTAGGGTATACGATTGTTTTAGATGGTCAAAATGAATGGATAGAGCTTTGTAAGCAGCATCTAAATGAAGATATGGACTATACGCAAGTCGAAGAAGAATTGTCTAAGGGAAATAAAAATCGTGTAGAATGGATATTGGAAAATGCGTATCGATATGGTTTTGTGGTGCGTTATGGAAAAGGTCATGAAAAGAAGACGGGACATTGGTATTTGCCATTTGTACTTCGATATGTGGGTATAGAGAATGCTAAGATCTTGCATGATGGTGATAAGAGTATGGAACAAATGTCTTTTCAAGATGAACTGAATTAGGGGTAATTTATGAAAATTGTGGTTGTGAGTGATTCTCATGGAAGAAATGATATATTAAATGCGATTCGTGAAAAACATCCAGATGCAGGATTATTTATTCATTGTGGAGATTTAGAGGCGGATCCAATGTTTTATCCAGGCTATATCGTTGTTCGTGGAAACAATGATTATTATGGTCGTTTTGAAGATGAAAGAATTATTCCAATTGGTAAGCATCGTATTTATGTTACGCATTCGCATCGTTTCTCGTATTTTTCAAGGAGTGAACAGCTTTCAAATAGGGCAAAAGAATTGAATTGTGATATTGTATGTTTTGGACATACGCACGTTGCCTATTTGGATCAAGTGAATGGAGTAACGTTATTGAATCCTGGATCTTTATCGCATTCAAGGGATGGAAGACCTTGTAGTTATGCGATTTTAGATATAGATGAAAATGAAATTCGGGTTGAATTTAAGTTTGAGCCTGAATGGTAAGAAAGAAGGAAATTTATGTACAAAATTAGTGAGCTTTATGATTTAGATCATACTTTGGCTAAGGATTACTTGGCACAGTTTGAATATCCTTGGCAAGCCTTGGCTGGAATCAAAGAATTGATTTTGGAATTAGGAAAAAACTTAGGGGAAGATTATGTGGAAGTCAAAGAGCATGTTTGGGTTCATAAAACTGCTCATGTATTTGAAAGTGCTTATTTAGGCGCTCCATGTATTATTGGTCCTAAAACGGAAGTGCGCCATTGTGCCTTTGTTCGTGGTAGTGCTTTGGTTGGGGCAAATTGTGTTGTTGGAAATAGTGTGGAATTAAAAAACTGCATCTTATTTGACAATGTAGAAACCCCTCACTATAACTATGTTGGGGATAGTATTTTAGGATATCATTCTCACTTGGGTGCTGGTGGTATCACAAGTAATTTGAAGAGTGCTCGTGATAATATCATCTTAAGAAGAAAAGATGAAAATTATAATGTGGTTGAAGAATTTGAAACGGGATTAAGAAAAATCGGTGCTTTCATGGGTGACTATGTAGAGGTTGGATGTAATTCTGTTCTATGTCCAGGAACGATTATTGGTCCACATACAAATGTATATCCATTATCTCGTGTGCGTGGTCAGATTGCGGCAAATTCTATTTTCAAAGATGCAACACATGTAACTTTAAAAGATTAATCTTACGGACTTGTAATTTTACAAGTTCTTTTTTGTATGTTAATGTTTAGGTATGAAAAAGTTAGTTAAGTTTATATTTAAGTTGTTGTTGATTCTAATTATTGGTTTTGTCGGCGTCTTTTTTGGCAAGGGGTATTGGAATTATTTACAGCTTACAGAAACAAAATCAGTTGATGAGGTAGTCAATGAAGTAAGGGCAAGTCCTTATTATGTGGATTATGATGATATATCACCAAATTTGATTCGGGCTACCATTGCGATAGAGGATCGTCGCTTTTATGATCATGGTGGTTTTGATTATATTGGCTTGGTTCGTGCGGCCGTTTCTCAATTTGATGAAGATCTATTAACAAGTGGTGGTTCTACGATTACGCAGCAACTTGCGAAAAACTTGTACGGGATGTTTGAAAGTTCATGGGATCGTAAGAGTACAGAGTTTTTTGTGGCGCGTTATTTAGAGAAGCATTATTCAAAAAACGATATTGTTACTTTATATGTGAATGTGATCAATTATGGAAATAATTATACAGGCATATATGAGGCGAGTATGGGTTATTTGGATACGCTTCCTGCAGATTTAACGGTTGCGCAAGCTTCTTTATTGGCGGGTATTCCGCAATCTCCAAGTCATTATGAATTGGTCAATCATTTTACGCAGGCCAAACAGAAACAATATGCGGTATTAAAGGCAATGGCAGAGTGTGGCTATATTTCAGAAAGTGATATTGCGACATATTATAATGCATCTGTTTAAATGGATGCATTTTTTTCATCTTTTCTAGAATTTGTTGAAAAAATTACGTATAAGAGTATGTAGGTAATGGCGTTAAAATGTAATATGCTAATGTTCAGGCTCTAGATTAGATGGTCCAATCCTTCTTTGTGTTAAAAAAAACAAAGGTGTAATGTGGATTCATTAGTTTATTGATTCATGATACAAAAATGATGGTACTTTTTTTTTAATATCGATACGAACTGTATTCAAAGATTTATCTCGTCTTTATTAAAGTGGTCAAACTACAAAAATATACAAATCCACATTCAAATATCTAGATGAACAGTTAAATGCCTACTAGAAAGGTGTGCTCATGCGTAGTGCAAATTTATTAAATGATTTCGCCTTTAAGTATGTGTTTGGCGAAGATTGTAAAGAGGCCAATGATGCCTTAAAATCATTACTCACGGTATTTTTAGAAAGAAGTGTGAATAAAGTTGTTGTAAAGAATTCAGAAATAGTAAAAGACTTTAGTAAAATGAAAAGTCCACGTTTGGATCTTTTAGTCGAATTTGATGATCGTACAACGGTAGATTTAGAAATGCAGTTAAGACAAACCAAAGATCATTTGCCGATTCGCTTTAGTTATTATTTGGCTAGACTTCATGGTTCTCAAGAATTGGAAGGAAAATATTACGGAGAGTTAAAGGAAACGATTGTCTTAGTGTTCTTTAATGTGAATCTAATTGAAAATGATCGAATGTGTAACACATTCACATTGAAAAATGAGGATGGCTTATCTTTTGTGAAAGAAGCGGAAGATCGAATAAAGATACGAACGGTAGAAATGGCAAAGTTGGATGTAAACAAACCGCTTGAACAAATTTCTGCATATTGTTCACTAAATGTGAATGAAATTGAGTTGTTGATAAAATCATAAAATTTCTTATTGCAATTAAAAAAATGTTTGTTTATAATAAAGCCATCCTTTGTAGAGGCAATGAAAAGAAGAAGTAGTCGTGGATGCTGCTGATAGTGAGTTCCTGATGGTGGAAATGGAACAGTAAGCACAGGGTGAACGTGTCTTAGAGCTAAGCTTTCGAAGATTGAGGAAGCTTCGGATACTCCCGTTATGAGTTAAGGGCCTGTACTTTTGTGCAGGAAATAAGGTGGTACCGCGATTTTATAGTCGTCCTTGTATATTCAAGGACGGCTTTTTTTATTAGAAAGGAATAGGACAACATGAAAAAAGGATTTAAATTAGTTTCGACATTTTTAGTAAGTTTTATGATTATGATGTCTAGTATCATGCCTGCTTTTGCCGATGAAACAGACACATCAACTTCAGGTGATTTATTAGACAAAATTCAAGAAAGAGGAGAATTAGTTGTGGGAACATCTCCAGATTTCCCTCCTAATGAATTTATTGATTCGACAAAGACAGGACAAGCTCAATATGTAGGTTCTGATATTGAATTGGCAAAATATATCGCAAAAAAGATGGGTGTTAAACTAACAATCAAAGCATCAAGTTTTGATACTGTTTTGGCAAACCTTCAAACTGAAGAAATCGATTTAGCTATTACTGGATTGGCTTATACACCAGCACGTGCTCAACAAATGGAAATGTCTATTGGATACAATATGACAGAAGACACTGGTGGACAGGCTGTTATTATTTCTAAAAAAGATGAAGAGAAATATAAAAAATTAACAGATTTAACGGGCTTAAAAGTAGCTGCTCAACAAGGATCGATTCAGCAACAATATACCGAAGATCAAATTCCAGACGCAAAATTACAATCTATTTCAAGTATTGATGATGGTGTTGCCCTATTAAAGAATGGGACTGTACAAGCCGTTGCATGTTCGGAAGGTACAGCTGATGAATATATTGAAAAGAACTCTGAACTTGCGAAGTTAGATGAATTATTTAATATTGATCAAGATTATGCAGGTAACCGTGTAGGTGCTCCTTTAGGCGAAAAAAGATTGATGAAGGAAGTCAATAAAATCTTAAAGGAAGTTAATAAAAAAGGTTTGTATGAAAAATGGTATAAAGCAGCTAAGAAACAAAGTAGTGAACAATTCACATTGACTGCAACTGGATTCTTTGGAACATGTGTTCAAATTGTACAATATTGTTGGCCACAATTATTAAAAGGTCTAGGAGTTACTTTAGGACTTGCAGCTATAACTGTTATCTTTGGTACAATTATTGGTGGATTATTTGCTCTTGTAAAATTATCAAAGAATAAGATTGTACAAGCAATTGCCGGTGTATATGTAGAATTGATTCGTGGAACACCATTGTTGCTACAATTGTGGTTATTCATCAATATTTTCTCTTATTTGACAAATGGAAAGATGCCAATGATCGTCAGTGTAATCATTGCGTTGATTATTAACTCGAGCGCATATGTCGCTGAAATTATCCGTTCAGGTATTCAGTCGGTAGATAAAGGTCAAAGAGAAGCGGCTAAATCATTGGGTATGTCAAATGTACATATGATGACTAAGATCATTATTCCTCAAGCTATCAAAAATATCTTGCCTGCATTAGGTAATGAATTCGTTATGATGATCAAGGAAACATCTTTGGCAAGTACATTCTATATTGGTGAATTAATGACTGTTAACAGTGTAATTAAATCCGCTACTTATAAATCTATTGAACCATTAGTAATTGTTGGTTTGATCTACTTTATCGTTACATATTCTTTATCAAAATTAATTAAATACATGGAAGGGAAGTTGAGTGTCAGTGACTAAGGAACTAATTGTTGTAAAAGACTTACATAAAAATTTTGGAGATCTTGAAGTATTAAAAGGAATTGATCAAACAATCCATCAAGGAGAAGTTGTTAGTATTATTGGACCTAGTGGTTCAGGAAAATCTACTTTCTTACGTTGTCTAAACTTATTAGAAAAACCAACAAGTGGACAAATCATTTTTGAAGGTGTGGATATCGCAGCTGAAAATGTGGATATTGATACACACCGTAAAAAGATTGGGATGATCTTCCAACACTTTAATGTATTCCCACATTTAACAGTTTTAGAAAATATTACGATTACACCCATCTTAGAACTTAAAACACCAAAGGCAGAAGCTGAAAAAGAAGCGATTGAATTGCTTAAAAAGGTTGGCTTAGAAGATAAGAAAGATGAATATCCAAGAAAATTATCTGGTGGACAAAAACAGCGTCTAGCTATTGTTCGTGCTTTAGCAATGCATCCGGATGTGATTCTATGTGATGAACCAACAAGTGCATTAGATCCAGAAATGGTAAAAGGTGTATTAGAAGTAATCAAAGAATTAGCAAACCAGGGGATGACAATCGTGATTGTAACTCATGAAATGGGCTTTGCCCGCGAAACAAGTGATCGCGTATTATTTATGGATGAAGGTATTATTCAAGAACAAGGTTCTCCAGAAGATATTTTTGAACATCCACAAAATCCTAGAACTATTAAATTTTTATCACAAGTATTATAAGCTTGGGCATATGCTCAAGCTTCAGACTGTTGACAAAGTGACTGTCGACAGTCTTTTTAAAATTTGATAGAATATCTGTGGCAGAAACGTACTTCATAAACCCAAAAATAGTCGACGTTTCTGCCATTTATT
>OJNW01000708.1_pt1 | contig 20108 bp, 19 predicted proteins | sample 1597951 | NCBI WGS metagenome assembly OJNW01 (sample SAMN01915212, study PRJEB22387) | human gut metagenome | isolation source: stool | host: Homo sapiens | place: USA | reverse complement strand
ACTCCCCTGCTCTGTCGGAGGCGGACGCGGGCATCGCCATCTCCACCGGCGCGGCCATCGCTCGGGAGATCGCCGACATCACCGTTGCCTCGGAGGATCTGTTTGCGCTGGTAACACTGCGCAGGCTCGGTGAGGCACTGATGGAGCGTATCCACGGCAGCTACCGCTTCATCGTGGGCTTCAACCTGACGCTGATCGCGCTGGGTGTGGCGGGGGTACTGCCGCCCACCACCTCGGCACTGCTGCACAACGGGTCCACCCTGGGCATCAGCCTGCGGAATATGACCGACCTGCTGGACGAAAAAGAAAATCCCCGAAAATAAGCAAGAAAGTGAGGGAGCAGAGAGGCGGCAAGGTGCTTCTCTGCTCCTTGCAGTCGCTGTGTTATTAGCGTTAGGGGGGCGGATAAACGCGGAGCATAACAAAGCCCGTATCAGTTTAACTGGTACGGGCTTTGTTGAATAATAAGACCGGCGGAGACCGATGCCGCCAGCAGGACACAGAACACAGCATCCCACGCCGAGAACCGAAGCGACAGATAATTGCTCTTGCGGCGCTTTAAGTCGATGCCCCGTGTTTCGGCGGAGGCGGAAAGCGTCTCGGCGATGCGGATGACACGCAAAGCCATCGGCACGGTCAGTATTTCGATATAGGATGGCAGCGCTCGCAACTTCTGAAGCGGTGTTGCAAATGCGCCCCGCGTCCGGATGGACTGCCGCAGTACCGTTGTGGCGATTCTGGAACGCTGGGAGTACACAGGCTGCACGGTGAACTTCAAGACTTACACCAATTCTATCTGGGATAAGAAACAAAGGGATAATCCCATTGAAAAGCAGGCGATTTTCCCCAATGCCCACGAGTGCATTATCGACGATGATGTGTTTGAAAAGGTGCAGGAGATCCGCCAGCAGCGTCACCGAATGATCCGCACGGGAAGAAGCAGCATTTTCTCCGGACTTGTTTACTGTGCGGACTGCGATTCCAAAATGCTGTACGGTTCATCCAACAACGGCGATCTCGATCAGGACTTTTTTGACTGCTCCCTGCACCGCAAGCACAAAGAGAAATGCAATGGGTATTTCATCCGTGTCAAAGTCTTGGAACGACTGGTTCTCAAGCACATTCAGGCGGTTATGGGGTATATCCTGCGGCACGAGGATTATTTTCGCACGATCATGGAGGAACAGCTCCGCGTGGAAAGCTATGAGCAAATCCGCATCCGCAGAAAGCGTCTGGAAAGCAACGAACGCCGTATTGCCGAGCTGAAAAGACTGTTCATCAAGATTTATGAGGACAACGCCAGCGGGCGGTTAACAGATGAACGCTATGATATGCTGAGCCAGACCTATGAAGCGGAGCAGAAACAGTTGGAAGTGGAAGCGATCACCTTGCAGCAAGAGATTGAAGTACAGGAACGACAGAACGAAAACCTTGAAAAGTTCATTCAGAAAGCGCACAAATATGTCGGCATTGAAGAATTGGACGGCTATGCGCTGCGTGAGCTGGTGTCCGCCATCTATGTGGACGCACCGGACAAGTCCAGCGGCAAGCGGGTACAGCACATCCATATTAGGTACGACGGGCTGGGCTTTATCCCTCTGAATGAGCTCATGGAAAAGGAAACGGCGTGACTTCGGTCACGCCGTTTCCTTGAAAACACAATGTTTTCACCATTTTTTGATTTTACTGTTTTACGACCACCCGGCAATTCGCCGCGGGGCTTTGTAAAGCGGGAAAAGCTGGCTGTTCCGGCCGCGAAAAAACAGCCACCCGGATGGGTGGCTGTTTTTTGCTTGCAAAAGAACTTACTTCAGCTCGACCTTGCCGCCGGCCTCTTCGACCTGCTTCTTCATAGCCTCGGCATCGTCCTTGGACAGGCCTTCCTTCAGGGTGTGGGGCACGCCCTCAACGGCAGCCTTGGCCTCGGCCAGGCCCAGACCGGTGATCTCGCGGACGACCTTGATGACCTTGATCTTCTGAGCGGCGTCGAAGCCAGCCAGGACCACGTCGAACTCGGTCTTCTCCTCAGCGGCGGGAGCAGCAGCGCCGGCAGCGGGAGCAGCCATAGCGGCGGCGGAAACGCCGAACTCCTCCTCCAGAGCGTGCACCAGCTCGGACAGCTCCAGAACGGTCAAACCCTTGATCTCTTCGATCATAGCAGTAATCTTCTCAGACATTGTGATAGCCTCCTATTTGTAAGATTTAAATTGATGTTGTGCAGGCCCTGTGCCTGCGATGGAAAGGGGGCCGAATTACTCGGCGGCAGCGCCGTTCTTCTCGGCGATCTGCTTCAGCACGCAAGCCAGACCGGAAATAGGGGCCAGCATGGTGCCCAGGACCTGCGCCTGCAGCACGGGCAGGGCGGGAATGGACGCCAGTGCGTTCACGGTCTCCATGGAGACGACCTTGCCCTCCATGAAACCGCCCTTGATCTCGAACTTGTCCTTCAGCTTCTTTGCGTAGTCCGCCATCACACGGGCCGGGGCGACGGGATCGTCAACACAGATAGCCAGAGAAGTGGTACCGTTGAGCTGATCGTCCAGTTCGTTCAGACCGCAGTTGTTGAAAGCGAAACGCAGCAGGGTGTTCTTGATGACAGCGTACTCAATGTTGTTCTTACGGCACTCCGCGCGCAGCTCGGTATCCTCTGCCACGGTGATGCCCTTGTAATCAACGATGACACCGGCTGCGGAATTCTGCAGCTTTTCGGTCAGCGCCGCCACGATCGCCTGCTTTTCAGACAGAACCTTTGCGTTGGGCATTCTTTGATTTCACCTCCGTTAGAATTGTCGGTGCGTTCAAAAAAGGAAACCGTCCTCATGCCAAAGGACATGAGGACGGTAAAAGCAATCAAAATGACTTGCCATCCTCGGCAGGACTTACGGCTTTCGCCACCTGCTGTCTTTGGAACGCAACCAATATTATATCCAAGGCTTCACAGCTTGTCAAGCCAAAGATAACAATTTTCCGGCATTTTCAGGACACATCCTGAAAGCGCCCCGGGTACCAAGATACCGAGCCGCCGTTCAGATCTCCGCGCAGATTTTTTGCTGGGCAAGGCGAAGCCTCGCAGGAATACTTTGTGTATTTCAAGAGGCTTCAACGCAGGCCGGCGGGAAATCTGCCGGTGAGCTGTGCGGTGGAGTCGGTATCGCGGTGCCCTCACAAAATTACAGTTGTTTGTTGGCGTTCATCTTCACGCCGGGACCCATGGTGGAAGCGGCCACGCAGGACTTGATATACTGACCCTTGGCAGCGGCGGGCTTGGCCTTGATGATAGCGCCGATGAGGGCGGAATAGTTCTCGAACAGCTTGTCAGCGCCGAAGGACACCTTGCCGATGGGGCAGTGGATGATGTTGGTCTTGTCCAGACGATACTCGACCTTACCGGCCTTCGCCTCCTGAACAGCCTTGGCAGCGTCGGGAGTCACGGTGCCGGACTTGGGAGAGGGCATCAGACCCTTGGGGCCCAGGACCTTACCCAGACGACCCACAACGCCCATCATGTCGGGGGTAGCGACGACCACGTCGAAGTCGAACCAGTTTTCCTTCTGGATCTTCTCCACCAGGTCCATCTCGCCCACGTAGTCGGCGCCGGCGGCCTTGGCAGCCTCGGCCTTGTCGCCCTTGGCGAACACCAGGACGCGGACGGACTTGCCGGTGCCGTTGGGCAGCACGATGGCACCGCGGACCTGCTGGTCAGCGTGACGGGAGTCCACGCCCAGCTTGACGTGCAGCTCCACAGTCTCGTCGAACTTGGCGGAAGCGGTCTTGCAGATCAGCTCCAGACCCTCCTTGGGATCATACAGCGTAGCCTTGTCAATCTGCTTGGCGCTCTCTTGATATTTCTTACCTCTAAACATTTCTTACACCCTCCTTACTCGCCGACCACGACGCCCATGGAACGGGCGGTACCGGCGATCATGCTCATGGCAGCTTCCAGAGACGCGGCGTTCAGGTCGCGCATCTTCAGCTCGGCGATCTTCTGAATGGAGGCCTTGGAAATGGTGGCGACCTTCTCCTTGTTGGGAACGCCGGAACCGGACTCAATGTTGCACTCCTTCTTGATGAGGACAGCCGCGGGAGGGGTCTTGGTGATAAAGCTAAAGGAACGGTCAGCGTACACGGTGATGACCACGGGGATGATCAGGCCCATGTCATTCTTGGTGCGCTCGTTGAATTCCTTGGTAAAGGCAGCGATGTTGATGCCGTGCTGACCCAGGGCCGGGCCAACGGGGGGTGCGGGAGTTGCTTTGCCCGCGGGGATCTGCAGTTTGACGTATCCAACTACTTTCTGTGCCATTTGTAGGCACCTCCTTCAATAAAATGTGGTAGCGGCGGGGATACTTGCCGCTTTTGGCGAGACGCGCAGCGTCTCTCCCACTTTGCCGGCACACCTGCGCCGGACTTCCGCGCAGACGCTCTGCGCTCAGTTGCTGCTGACCTCGACCTGGTCCAGTTCAAGATCAACGGGGGTCTCGCGTCCGAACATGGATACGACCACGCGCACCCGGTTCTTCTCCGGCTCGATCTCCTCCACGGTACCGGTGAAGCTGGACAGCGGGCCTTCGGTGATACGCACCGTGTCGCCCACATGGTAGAGCACGACGATCTCGCGCTTCTCCATGCCCAGCGCCGCCACCTCGTCCTCGGTCAGGGGGATGGCCTTGTTGGCCTCGCCCACGAAGCCTGTGACGCCGCGGATGTTGCGGATCAGGTGCCAGGTATCGTCCGTCATGACCATCTTGATGAGGACGTAGCCGGGAAATACCTTCCGCTGCACTTCCTTCATCACGCCGGTCTCGGTGACCTCGGTGACCGTCTCCATCGGGATCTCGGTCTTGAGGACCATGTCCTCCATCCCGCGGTTCACCACGGACTTTTCGATGGCGGCCTTTACCGCGTTTTCATAGCCGGAATAGGTATGTGCTACATACCACTTTGCGTTATCAGCCATGTCCTGTACCTTAGAACAGACCGATGAGGGTATCCACCGCCAGCACGGCCACGGCATCAAAGATCCAGATCGCCGCGCCCACGATCAAGGAGCACAGCAGGACGGTGCCGGTGTTCTTGGCGGTAGTCTTGCCATCAGGCCAAACGACCTTCTTCAGTTCGCTTCTCATTTCGCGGAACCACTTGCCGCGATCCTTACTGACCTTCTTCTCTTCAGCCATGTCAATATCTCCTTCCGGTTACTTCGTCTCGCTATGGACGGTGTGCTTTCTGCAGAAGGGGCAATACTTGTTCAGCTCAAGCTTGTCAGGGGTATTCTTCTTGTTCTTCATCGTGTTGTAGTTTCTCTGCTTGCACTCGTTGCATCTCAAAGTGATCTTCACGCGCATTAACGGCACCTCCTTATTAGATTAGGCTTCCGCTTTGGAACGCCCTTTTGCCTCCCTGCCGGATGATCTCCACCTGCGCCCCCGAAGCGAAAAAGCGCGCAAAAAGAAAGCACCCACTCACAGGTAATACCCACTATACCACACTTTCCCCCGCCGGTCAACCGTTTTTTGCAGAAAAATCCCGTATTTTTCACGGTTTCGTCCCATTTTCTGTTGCTTCCCGCCGCCATTTTGTGTATGATAGAGCCAACGTGAAAAAAAGCGGCGGCTGCCGCCGCAAAAAGTGAGGTACATCCCCATGAAGATCATGGCCATCGACTACGGCGACGCCCACACCGGCATCGCCATTTCCGACTATACCGAGACGCTGGCGGGCTACTCCGACACCATCCACTCCCGCCGGCAGGAGGAGGTGCTCTCCGGCATACAGCGGCTCATCGCCGAGCACGGCGTACAGCTGCTGGTGCTGGGCTACCCCCGGAACATGGATGGCACCGAGGGGCCCCGGGCCGAGAAATGCGCCGCCTTCGGCGCGCTGCTGCGGCAGGCGACCGGGCTGGAGGTCATCCTCTGGGACGAGCGCCGCACCACCATCGACGCCCACAATATCCTGTTTCAGAACGGGCAGAACGCCAAAAAGCGGAAGAAGACCGTGGACGCGGTAGCCGCCGCGCTGATGCTGGAGGGCTATCTGACCCGCCGGCGGCTGGAGGGCGCGAAATGACGGACGTTATCGTTATCGGCGGCGGCGCCAGCGGCATGATGGCGGCGCTGACCGCCGCGGAAAACGGCCGCAGCGTCGTCCTGCTGGAACGGCAGAGCCGGGTGGGGCGCAAGCTGCTGGCCACCGGCAACGGCCGGTGCAACCTGACCAACTACCATGTATCTCCCGATCATTACCATGGGGAGGACAGCAGTTTCTGCGCTCACGCGCTGTGCGCCTTTGACACAGGCACAACGCTGCAGTATTTTGCCTCACTGGGACTGCTGACGGTCAGTGAGGACAGCGGCCGGGTGTACCCCATGAGCAACATGGCCGGCAGCGTGCTGGACGTGCTGCGCTACGCGCTGGAACGCCCCGGCATCCGGGTCTGCACCGGACAGGCGGTCACCGCCGTAAAGCACGCGGCGGAGGGCTTCACCGTCAGGACCGAGACGGAGGTCTTTGCCGCGCGGAAGGTCATACTGGCCGCCGGCGGAGCCGCCGGCAGCAAAGTAGGCGGCGTCATGGACGGCTATCGTCTGGCCAAGGCGCTGGGGCACCACCGCACCGTGCTGTATCCCTCCCTGGTGCAGCTGAGGACCGATCCCACCTACCCCCGGGCGCTGAAGGGCGTCAAAGCCGAGTGCAGCATCGCCATCCTCCGGGGCGGCGAGCGTGTGGCGGAGAACCGCGGCGAGGTGCTGTTCACCGAATACGGTGTCAGCGGTCCGGCGATCTTCGACATCTCCCGGACGGTGTCCACCGGCGGCGAGGGACTGGTCTGCGCGCTGGACTTCTTCCCTGACTGGGAGACGCGGGAGGTTCTGGACTGGCTGCGCCTGCGGCGGGAGACCATGGGCGCTCACGAGGCCTCCACCCTGCTGGTAGGCTCCTGCCACACCCGGCTGGGGCAGATGCTCTGCAAGGCCGCCGGGTTCACCACTCAGCGCGCCGCCGACCTCACCGACGGGGACCTGGAGCGCATCGCCCGGCAGACGAAGCGCTTTGCGCTCCCTATCACCGGCACCTGCGGCTTTGACCAGGCACAGGTCACGGCGGGCGGCCTGCGGACAGAGGAATTTGACCCGGAAACGCTGGAAAGCCGTGTCGTTCCGGGGCTGTACGCCTGCGGCGAGGTGCTGGACGTGGACGGCGACTGTGGCGGCTTCAACCTGCAATGGGCCTGGTCGTCCGGGCATCTGGCCGGGCTGCTGCTGTAATAAGTTGACAATAATTTTAATTATGGTAAACCTGTAAACTGCCCGCGGCAGCTTACAGGTTTACTTTTTCGCCTTAATAAAGTCTTAATCCTCCCCCTGCTTGTTTCTTAAGAGGCATTTCGGTACCATGGAGCCAGAAAGGAAAGAAAGGAAGTGCCCCTATGGAACCCACGCTGCGGACCATCAATGCCGTGATCTCGGCGCTGTTTTTTATCTGCTACACCTATCAATTTCTCTATATCCCGCTGGTGCTGCTGAAAAAGCGCCGGCCCCTTCCCCACCCTGCCGCGTCCCATCGGTACGCGGTGCTCATCGCTGCGCGGAACGAGGAAAACGTCATTGCCGGGCTGCTGGACTCACTGGCCGCGCAGACCTACGATATGTCCCTGGTGACGGTGTTCGTGGCGGCGGACAACTGCACCGACAGCACCGCCGCCATCGCGCGGGCACACGGGGCGGTGGTGTATGAGCGCTTCAATCACGTGAACGTGGGTAAGGGCTACGCCCTGGATTTTCTGCTGCAGCACATCGGCGCAGACTATCCGGAGGGCTTTGACGGCTACTTCGTGTTCGACGCGGACAACATCCTCTCGCCGGACTACCTCGAGCGCATGAACGAAAGCTTCTCCGCCGGAAACGAGATCGTGACCAGCTACCGCAACAGCAAAAACTTCGGCGACAACTGGATCAGCGCCGGGTATGCTCTGTGGTTCCTGCGGGAGAGCCGCTATCTGAACGGCGCGCGGAACCGGCTGGGCAGCAGCGCCGCCGTGGGCGGGACAGGCTTTCTGTTCTCGCAGCGGATACTGGACGAGAGCAATGGCTGGCGGTTCTATCTGCTGACGGAGGATATCGAGTTTTCCATCCACCACATTCTGCGGGGCGAGAGGATCGCCATCTGCGAGGACGCGGTGCTCTATGACGAGCAGCCCACTGATTTCCGGCAGTCCTGCCGGCAGCGGCTGCGCTGGGCCAAGGGCTACATACAGGTGTTCCGCCGCTACGGCGCGGAGCTGCTGAAGGGCACGGCCAAGGGCAGCTGGAGCTGCTTCGATATGTCCATGTCCATCCTGCCGGCATTTATCCTGACGGCCCTGTGTCTGCTGGCCAACCTGACGCTGACGGCGCTGGGACTTATGCAGGGGGACGGCGTATGGTTCGCCATGCGGTCCCTGCTGGAGTGCATGGGCAGTGTCCTGGCCACGCTGCTGGTGCTGGGCGGCATCACCGTGGCCAGCGAGTGGCGGCGTATCCACGCGCCGGCGTGGAAAAAGATCGCTTTCACTCTGACGTTCCCGCTGTTTATGCTGACGTATCTGCCCATCTCGCTGGCGGCGCTGTTTATGAAGGTAGAATGGAAGCCCATCCACCACAGCGTGAACCTGACGTCGCTCCCCTCCCCCGCTGTGAAGAATTGACCTTGTGCAAAGGCGGGAATAGGGGTATGATAGATGTATTACTCCCACAGGAGGTCCCTCTATGTACACGATTTTGGTCGTTGATGATGAAAAGGATATTGTCTCCGCGCTGGAGATCTATCTCAAGGCCGAGGGTTACCGGGTGCTGTCCGCCTGCAACGGGAAAGAGGCCCTGGCCGCGGCGGCGCGGGAGGACGTGCACCTCATTCTGATGGATATCATGATGCCCGTGATGGACGGACTGTCCGCCATGGCCCAGCTGCGGCAGACCAGCAACGTACCCGTGATCCTGCTGACCGCCAAGGGCGAGGACACCGACAAGGTACTGGGGCTGAACGTGGGCGCGGACGACTATATCACCAAGCCCTTCAACCCGGTGGAGCTGCTGGCCCGGGTACGCTCACAGCTGCGGCGGTATTTGCAGCTGGGCGGCGGGCAGGTGCAGGCCAGCACACTCATCATCGGCGGCATCTGCCTGGATGACAACGCCAAGACCGTCACCGTGGACGGCGACCCAGTGGCGCTGACACCCAAGGAGTACGACATCCTGCGGTTCCTCATGCGGAACGCGGGGACGGTGTTCTCCCCCAATGAGATCTACCGCCGGGTGTGGGAGGATGTGCCGCTGAACGCCGCGGGCGCCATCGCGGTACACATCCGGCACCTGCGGGAAAAGCTGGAGATCAACCCCTCAGAGCCCCGGTACATCAAGGTGGTCTGGGGCAAGGGCTATAAGATGGAGGGTGGCATCTCATGAAGGGATTTTTAGACAAGACGTGGGCGAAGGCCGCCGCCTTCGTGCTGACGCTGGTGTTCGGCGTTCTGACCGTTCTGGGCGGCGTGGGTGTGGGTATCCTTATCAGCTACAACGTGTTTCTGGACGGCGGCGACTTCATGCGCCAGACGATGTATGAGGGAAGCTGCGTCAGATCCATCGACACCGCCGACAGCTTCCTGCGCGGCACGCTGGCCAATGCGGGCGTGCTGGTCAGTGACGGTACCTATGACTACGACACCGTTGAAAACGGGGACATCACCGAGGAGGAGCGGGCTCAGGTGATCAGCGACCTGCCCCGCGTTTTTGCGGAGGAGTTCTCCCGCGATGCCGCCGACTGTCACCTGACCGTCACCGCCAGAGGAAATGGGGAGGTCGTCGGTACCTTTGAAAATTTTGAACTGACAGACGGCGACAAGCCGCTGTACGCCACGCAGGAGACGTTCACCTACGCGCTGAACACCGGCAACACCGCCATGGTCACCATTGCCGCCGATCTGCTGCGGTCGGAAAACGCGCCCAGCTATTCATATCTGCTGTGCCAATGGCTGCTGGAGCACACCGGCCTGACTATCTTCCTCACCGCACTATTCGCACTGCTGGCGCTGTTCTGCTTCTGCTTCTCCCTGGCTGCCGCTGGACACTGGCAGGGGCACGAGGGCATACATCTGACCTGGCCGGGCAAGATCCCCGCGGATGTATGGCTGATCGTGCTGCTGTGTACGTTTTTCATTGGCTGGGAAGCGTTCTATTACGGGTGGGGACGCGTTTTCTTCTGCGCGGCGCTGGTGCCGCTGGTGCTGCTGTTCCTGTGCGCCTTTGCCGCCCAGTGCAAGGCGGGCACCGTCCTGCGGAGCGCGCTGATCGCGCGGATAGCCCGGTTCCTCTGGCGCATTGTCCGTTCGCTGTTTCTGGGGCTGTGGCGCATCGCCAGAAATCTCCCGCTGCTGTGGAAAACGGCGCTGGTTATGGCAGGGGTATTCTTTCTGGAGATGCTCTTTGTGCTGGCTGGCTACGGCTCGGTGGACGGAATCTTTGTCATAATGAAGGCAGTGGAGCTGCTGGCGGCCCTGTATATCGCCCTGAACCTGCGGACGCTGCAAAAGGGCGGCGAAAAGCTGGCGAACGGCGACTTCTCCTCGCCCATCGACACGAAGTATCTCATCGGCGACTTCAAGCGCTACGGCCAGGAGCTGAACGACGTGCAGTCCGGCCTGGAGCAGGCGGTGCAGGAGCAGATGAAGGCCGAGCACCTGAAGACAGAGCTCATCACCAACGTGTCCCACGACATCAAGACGCCGCTGACCTCCATCGTCAACTATGTGGACCTGCTGAAAAAGGAGGACATCCCCTCCCCAGAGGCCCGGGAGTACATCGCCGTGCTGGACCGGCAGAGCCATCGGCTGAAAAAGCTGACAGAGGATCTGGTGGAGGCGTCCAAAGCCTCCTCCGGCGTGCTGAATGTGGACCTACAGCCCACGGACGTGAACGTGCTGTTTTCACAGATCGAGGGCGAGTATCAGGAACGGTTGGCCGCCTGCCAGCTGACGCTGGTAACGCAGCCTCCCGCACCGGGTACCGTCATCCGCGCCGACAGTCGTTTGCTGAGCCGCGTCATGGACAATCTGGTGTCCAACATCTGCAAGTACGCCCTGCCCAGCACACGGGTCTATGTGGTTTCCACGCTGTCCCGGGAGGCCGTTACCATCAGCTTCAAGAACGTCTCGCGGGACGAGCTGAATATCTCCCCCGACGAGCTGATGGAGCGTTTTGTGCGCGGCGATGCCTCGCGGCACACGGAGGGCAGCGGACTGGGGCTGTCCATCGCACGGAGCCTGGTGCAGCTGCAGGGCGGCCGCTTCGACCTGGCCATCGACGCCGACCTTTTCCGCGCGGATATCACCTTCCCGCTGTCGGAGAGCGCAGCAAGCTAAGCGTTTTATACAGATCTGAATAAGGTCGTCATCGGCAGGCAAGCGCCCGCCGATGACGACCTTATTTATGTAAACCAAAAACTTTCTCTTCCCTTCCACCCACAGCTGTGCTATACTAAGGAGGTATCCGGGTATAGCGAAGTTGGTATCGCGCCTGATTTGGGAGAATACGGCCAGCCGGATAAAATAACGAAATAACCGGGTGTAGCGCAGCTGGTAGCGCGCCTGCTTTGGGAGTGCGTAGACCCTATCCATGCGCGGCTTGGACAAAAGCCCGCAAAGCCTTGCAACACGGGCAATAGCGGTTTTTTCCCTGGTTGCCGAAAACGGCACAAAAGCGGCTTTGACCACAGGAATGACCACAGACAGAAAAAACTTTATTTTTACCGTTTGCCGTGGTATCATGGCAGAAAAGTGAATATCCGGGTATAGCGAAGTTGGTATCGCGCCTGGTTTGGGAGCGGGTCGCTCCCCCTTCGAGCCAGAAAATACCGTGTCCGCAATCCCTTGATACACCTGCGATATAGGCACTTTCCCCGCAAGCCGAGATGGTCAAAAAAACCGTCTGACCACATGTTTGACCACATCTGGAACAAAACTCAATAACCAAAAATCCGGGATTAGCGCAGTTGGTAGCGCGGGTGGTTTGGGAGAATACGACCAGCCGGATAAATAAACTGAATAACCGGGTGTAGCGCAGTTGGTAGCGCGCCTGCTTTGGGAGCAGGATGCCGCAGGTTCGAATCCTGTCACTCGGACCACCTTTCTCAGAAAAACCGCCTAAAAGGCGGTTTTTCTGCGTTATAAGTTCGATTTTCAAAGTGTGCTTGACCACATTTCAATTGTGGTCAGAGCGGTAAAATAGCGGTTGCAACCTCGGTACGGAAGAACGCCGAAGCCCGCAAAATCCCTAACCCATCCCTAATGGAGATTTTTTTCTCGTCCATTGTAAATAACAGGGGTTATGATGTAAAATCAAAACATTCCTACAATGACCATATAAAAATATTCCCAGCACACCTGGAAAGGAGAGACTTCTTTGAAGTTATTATATGTCTGGATCGAAGAATTTCGAAATATCAAACAACAAGGATTTATCGTAGATAATGAATACAGAGTTTCAGTAGAAATTCCCGATGGAGATTCTTTCGGCTTTTATGACAGCCGAGGGTGTCGGGTATTGGGTGCCTCATCAGAGCTTTGGCGGAAAATATTTTATCGGAAATTTAGCTATGAAAAAAACGATAGCTATTCTTACCATCTTGGTAACTCAACTATTCAAAATATTACAGCTCTTGCAGGTGAAAATGCCTCTGGTAAGTCCAGCATTATTGAATGTATCCATCAACGAGCGGATCAGTTTAATTATCAGAATAAGGAGGGACGCTACTTTCTTTTAGTTTTCTTGGATACTGACCATCATTCGATAGTCGTTCGAACACGGGATATTTGGCTACATGGCTTTGAGGACAAGAAAAAGGATAAGCGAAGCAATTATGGATATGAAGAATATGTATTTCCGCTGTCTGAAACTGATCCAATTCCATCCGCACAGGCAGAAAACACCACCAAACTAATAAGCATTTATCAAGATCATCGTGAAGAGACATTGTATGCATATATGACGATGGGCCTGCTGGCCATTCCAATTAATATTGAGCGCAAAAATTTTCGAAATTCATTCATTGGGATATTTGATTTTTTGTGTGAGTTTCCTCAGTTTGGAGCTGAAGGCAATCAAATCGTTTTTTACCTCAAAGATGAAGAATCCAGAGAAACAGAGGCATTTTTTAAAAAAGCCGATTTGACTCCAGACGAGTATAAGAATTACTTCCTGCGAAAGTTATCGCAACTACTATTTGGAACACTCAGAAATTATCTGTATCATGAACCCCCTCAATTTACCATGACAGGCACACGGATAAAACGGCCAGAAGAAGAAATCCTGCGCCAGGAAGATATTGCTTGTGCTAAAGCGCTTTCTTTCTGCACATTTGATTAGTCCTGTATAGATGAGAGGAAGTACGCCGAGCTGTTCTGCTGCGTTCAGGTAACGCTGGAGCTGCCCCAATCGCAGAGGGGCTGTTTTGTATTCCTCTGCCTTGGGTTCCTGGCAGAGCCGCACCGGGTTGTAGGGAATGCGCTGGTCACGCGTTGCTTCGTCCAAGCATCTCCGCAGGAGCAGATGGACGCACCAGACACTTCTGGCGCTGAGTCCCTGGCTTCGCAGGCTGTTGTAGAAATCCGTGACCACCTGCTCTGTCAGGTCAGAGAGCGCCACACTTCCGATGCTGGGGATGATGTGGCTGTAAATCAGATTACGGTACCCGCCCTCGGTGTTGCCGTTCCATTTGTGCCGATTGGCGGTGAACCACCGGCCGCACCATTGCCCGACTGTCATATTATCTTTCTGCATGTTATCGCCTCCTTTTGGCAAACGAACAATATCACAGAAAGCAGGAAATAGCTACTGAAAAGAGCGGAGTATTTGCAGGAAAACTACTATTCCGAATAACGCCGATATTATTCGGAATAATATAGTTGATTTTATTCGGAGCAGCGGTTATAATATTCTTGACGAACTGCAATGGAGGTGTTCCAATATGACGATCAAAGAAGCGGCTGCCGCTTGGGGGATTACCGAACGGCGGGTCAATGCGCTTTGCAAAGCCGGACGCATTTCCGGCGCGTATAAGGAGGGCAGACGGTGGTTTATCCCGGACAGCACGCAAAAGCCGATGGATAAGCGCGGTCATCGGAGCGTGGTCGAGCCCGCAGCATCATCTGCGCGCAAGCCGTTGCCCATTGGCGTATCTGATTACCGGGACGCCTGCAAAAACTACTACTATGTGGACAAGACCTTAATGATCAAAGAGTTTCTGGACGAGCGCCCCAAAGTATCCCTATTTACCCGCCCCAGACGCTTTGGCAAAACATTGAACATGGATATGCTCCGCACTTTCTTCGAAAAGACGACCGAGGACACTTCCGTTTACTTCAGAGATAAGAAAATCTGGTCCTGCGGAGAATCCTATCTTGCCCACCATAGAAAGTACCCTGTAATCTTCCTGTCCTTCAAGGATGTTAAATACACCTCTTGGGAAGAAACCTATCAGACGCTCCAAAAGCTGATCGCGCAGGAATTCCGCCGCCACGACGAGTTGGCAGCCAGCTCTGCGCTTAGTGTTTACGAAAAAGAGGAGTATTCCCTTCTTGCAACAGAAGCCGCTGACGAAGTAGAATATCAAATGTCCCTGCGGACACTGACGCTGCTCCTCCATAAGCACCACGATGTCGCACCTATCGTCATCATTGACGAATATGATACTCCCATTCAGCAGGGCCATGTGAGCGGCTTCTACGACACGATCATCGGGTTCATGCGAAACCTGTTCTCCGGTGGTCTGAAAGACAATCCGCATCTGAGCTATGGTTTCCTGACCGGCATCCTGCGTGTTGCCAAGGAAAGTATCTTCAGCGGCCTGAACAACCTGAAGATCAACTCGATTTTAGACGAGCGCTACAGTGAATATTTCGGCTTCACTTCAAGCGAAGTACACGAGATGGCAGACTACTATCATGCTTCTGATAAATATCAGGAGCTCTGCGATTGGTATGATGGTTACCTTTTCGGCAATACCGAGATTTTTAATCCCTGGTCTGTCATTGGATACTTCAATAATAACTGCCGTCCCAAAGCGTTCTGGCAGTCTACCGGAAGCAATGACATCATCCGCGAGGTGCTGGCTTCTGCAACGCCGGATATTATGGAGCGTCTGGAGCTGTTGATGAAGGGCGAATCCTTTGTTACGCACATTGACACCGGTGTCATTTATCCGCAGATCCAGAATGATCCGTCCTCTGTTTACAGCTTCCTGCTGGTGGCAGGTTATTTGAAGGCTGTGAGCTGCGACCAGTCTTATGGCGAGGATTATATGTGCGAAGTGGCTCTGCCCAACAAAGAGATTTCTTTCGTCTACAGCAAGGAGATCCTCTCTCAGCTTGAGAATATTATTCCTCGTTCCGTTGCTATTGCTATTCAGGAAGCTATCTACAAGGTAGATAGCGACTCACTGCAAAAAACCTTGGAGAAGTTTCTGCTCCAAACAATAAGTTTCCACGATGCTGCCGACGAAACATTTTACCATGGTCTGATATTGGGTATGTGCGCTGTGATGGACAACAGCTATCGCATTACCTCCAATCGCGAAGCTGGTGATGGACGATTTGATATTCAGATGCTTCCTTTGAATAAGCGGCTGCCTGGTATTCTGATTGAATTAAAGGCTGGAAAAGACCGCTCTGAAGCACAGCTTGAAGACCTTGCTAATGTTGCCTTGCAACAGATTAACGACCGTGCATACAGCGTTGATTTGCAGGCAATGAATGTTACGTCAATTATAAAAATCGGCATTGCATTCTCTGGTAAAAGAACACGCATTGCTGCTGAAAGGCAAAACATAGAATAAACATCTTCGCTCAGCAGGCTGGCTATCATCCAAGTCAGCCTGCTGTTTCTTTGTCATCGCGCTTATTTCTTTGTTTATGCGGCGCAATTTCTGAGCTGCTCTCTGCGGCAAAAACACCCGCTGTTGGATGTAAACCCGGTCGGAAGCACTTTTAATATACAGAATTCAATCCCACACAAATCCCAAAAGACGAAAGCTGTGTCTGAAACAAACAGGGCAAAAGAGTTTCAAAAAGGAACCGCAGGAGCGACGGAAAGCGCCAAAGAGTGCGACTCAGTTCTGCCTGAAGGTTCAGACATAGGTTTGGGACCATCAGGCCGGGAGTTCGAGTCTCCCATCTCGGACCACAGCCCCTGAAATCGAACGATTTCATGGGCTGTTTTCTCTTTGCTTACTCTTTGTCTATCACGGCACAGGAGGTAAACATATTCTTCCTTGCTACAACTATTCCTTGGATTACAAAGCAATTTCCGTTGAAAATCAATACCCTATAGTTTATAATAGCCATATTCAAGATACGGAAACTTGTTGGAGGGCTAAAAATGAACAACGCAGGAATAACCGCTCAATATGGTTTCTTGTTTCAACGCAAAGCATTTGTTTTGTTTGCTTTGGAAAATACAGGGACTAAACAAACTTTCACCTTTGAAGGTAAAGACGATGTAGAAATATCCACGAATGAATGTATCTATTCCGTAAAAACGGCAGATTCTAATTATATTCAAGTCAAGAGCGGCACGGTTGATGAAAGTTGTTTCTGTAAAATAATCTGTAACTGGCTTCTTCTGGACAAAATTCCATCTGATACACTTATCTTGTTCGCAGAAAATCAATTAGAAGTTCCGATTAGCAACGTTACAAAGGATGCCATATTGGAATATATTTTGAAAGGAAAAGAGAAAAAGAAAAGTTCAATCGCGCGGAAAACTTATAATAGATTTCAGGATATCATTGAGACGGACAGAGATGCTTTCTTGGAAATTATCGATAGGCACTTACAAGCTATAAAACTCCAAGTTTGCTCTATGGACAACCTGGATAGAAGATTAGAATCAGCTTTTTTTGATAACTACTGTCAAGATATAACGGAGTATGAGTTAGCCAAGTCCAAACGCCTTGACCGTTTCATTTCATATATAAATCAAGAAATAGATACGGCACTCAAATCCAAAGAACCATGCACTCTCCTTTATCCAGATTTGATCAAAATAATCATGAAGACATGTGATGAAATTAATGATCAACGATATGTTGCGAAAATACCTGAATTAAAAAAGCGTGTAAAAGGCGAAGCTACCCGGTTGGTTGAAGACAATGTTATTCGCGAAGTAAGGCAACTATACCTTGTAGATCAGCATGATGAATTCGTAATTGATGGTATAGTTCACGAAATGTTATATAAAGATTTTCGTGATGTATATATTGCGCAAAGAGAGGTTGAGATTATAAACCTCGAACAAAATGCATACGAAAATTTTACAACTGCAAAATTTTCACTTGATGAACCTGAATCCTTCATTCCAAAAAAAGTTTATCAACGCACTATTGAAACTCCAATAGGAGACTCCTTGCTGCCAGACGGTCCTGTATACCGAAAGGGCTGTTACATATTTCTTACTGGAGAGGACATTGATAAAGATAGCCAGATTACTTGGGGAGATTATGATGAATAAAGAAAAGCTATTGCGAGAAGCGGAATATGCAGACATTATTCTCACATTGCTCAACTCGCCGTATGCCATTACTTCTATAACCAAATTGATATTCATTGCGTTCTGTGTTAAACATGAAAACAATCTCCCCACATACAGGAATCGCGTCAAAGATTTTATCGACATTTTCTTCAAGAATATATCGCTTAAGCTTTCCGCCCATTATGACGATATTGAGCTCATCCTTCATTTCATTAGCGTTTTACAAAACACTTCAAAAGTATCTATTGACGGGGACTATATAGAGTTAAATGCTGAACTCACATATTTTCCAGAAAATTCTTTCTTGCAGTTTTGTGCAAAAAAAATTCCAAATCCAATTATTGAAATTAACAAATTGGATGCTAAGGCTTTACTCGAGGAAGTGATTCGTTATGTTTAAGATTGAATCTATAAGTTTCACCAACGGAAATGACACTCAAACTTATAAATTTTCATCTCACGCATTTGTTTATGGTCTAAATACCGTGGGGAAAACTGCATTAACCAAAGCTATAGACTATGTCTTGGGCAGTAGTGACGGATTAACCTATCAAGGATTAGATAATATCGAAAGTATAGAAGCCCATTTAACTAATGGTCTTACTAATCTATGGATTAAACGAACAACAAATGGAAGTTATTACTACAAAAGGACAACCGAAAGCCAGTACTCTGAAGTAAGTTCTGAAGTTTACAAAGATAATATTTGTCTAATTATTACCCCTGCCTCGAACACTCGTTTCGTGAATGTGTACAATAAAGTTTTTGATGAAAAGCCAACTTTCCGCTCTTTCACATTTCTTAATTATATTGAAGAAAAAGGTCTTGGTGATCTCAGCGTTGTTTTTACCAAGGCAAAAGAACTCAAACATCAGATTAGAATTCGAAATATTATGGATTTCTTTTTCAATTATGAAAATATTGAGCAAATATACGAAAAAGAAATCGAATTAGAAGGTGCAGAAAGAGAATACTCTGAAATTTCCAAAGACTACCAAGAGTTTACTCGTAGTCTATTCCAAGTAAAGAAGCTATTCAAGGAATTACAGCTTACATATACAGGTGATTTCAAAAAAGACTATGCTACTTTTCTGAAATTTAAAAGCTCCTACACACGAACAGCAAAATCAAAATCAAAAGATTTGGTATATCTTTCTAAGGCTTCATTTTCATTGTCGGAAGAAATCAAGCTATATACATTTATGAAAGATCAATCTGCTAACATGGTCGATCGTAAAGATAGGGTTAGTCGCCTATTGTCCATTATTACTTCCATTGTAAATGCTCATCCCGAGTATGCCGATTATACTAAAGCGATTGCATCGATTATTGAAGAAATAGAAGATGAAAAGGTGATTCTTTCCCTCACCGATTATACAAAAGCAATTAAAGACATTGAAGAAGAAAAAAAGAAACTTGATTCTCAAATAGAACTATTGCGCAGTCAAGCCACCGAACTTACCTATGAAGCTGCGATGAAGAAAGTGGGTCTATTAGAACATATCTTCATTATTCTTAGCCGTGAGGTTAATACTGATCGACTTCATGAGCTCGAGATTAAAACTGTTCAGCTAAAAAAGGAAATAAAAATCTTAAAATCTTCTTTCAATCAGTCCAAAGTGAAAAATTTCAATGTCCGGCTAACCGAACTATATTTAAGCACTGGCTTAAGCATTAAACATCTACAAGAAGACTTGCAAGATAATAGCTTTTCTCTTGAATTTGATCCGTTCAGGCTATGCCTATTTGCAACTCACAAGGATCAAGAGCAACTGGTTCGTTTTATGCCTGGTAGCATGACCCGCCAGACGCATCTTCAAATGCTCACATATTTGTGTATGTTCGAATACCTAAAAGACAACTTCCCGGACTTTATCTATTTGCCAATTCTTATTATCGATTCAGCCAACCAACCAATGGATATTGAAATTTTTAAAGAGGTCTATCCAACCATTACACAGTTGGCAGATAGCATTGGAATACAAACCATCTTCATGTCCAAAGACCGCCTTGACAGCGTTTCAGCGGATGATTTCATAGACATTTCTACTGGACTCAACAAGTTCCACAAAAAGTCATAATATTCTACTGACAAGTGTAGTGATGGTTTGTCTCAAGTATTGAAACCCAACCTTTCGAGTACAGCAGATGTTATCTATGGCCTTGCCCTGTACTCAATCATTACACGCAGGGCAATATTTACCTTTATCGTTTACGCTCTTCCCAGCACTGCCGCTACCACCCCATAGTGCTTCTTCACCGTATTCCGTGCCAGTCCGGTTCGTTTGGCGAGGGTCGAGAACTCCGTGACCTCTGGGTGGAGACGCATATAGTCCCACAGCTTGCGCTGTGTTTTGGTCAGCTTTTCCGGCGGAGCGATGCCCGCAAGCTGCTCCTTGAGATTTTTGCGTTCCTCGTTCATCTCCGTGATCAGCGCCTTGAGCTTTTCCTCGCACTCCTCGCGGGTGCGGGCGTAGACGTTGCGGGAATGCTGTGTCCCGTCCGGCCATATGGGAGAATAGCGTCCCTCAAACAGGTGGTCATTGAGTT